>Ga0272449_1005355_pt1 | contig 10051 bp, 14 predicted proteins | sample YNPCB0241_FD_198679 | JGI IMG/M metagenome (GOLD analysis project Ga0272449, IMG submission 198679) | Hot spring sediment microbial communities from Yellowstone National Park, WY, United States - YNP-CB-024-1 | ecosystem: Environmental > Aquatic > Thermal springs > Hot (42-90C) > Sediment...
CCTAACCTAAAGTATTCGATAAAAATTAGCTGAGTTGCTGTAATTTTTACATAAAACATAATAATTTATATTAATTAAATATATATACAGAGGCACTCTGTGTGAAAATTACAATGAAATTTTTTGAGGTTGCATAGTTTCAAACAGCCTTGCGCTTGACAGCTTGGCGTATAATCGTGCATACTTGTCGCTTTGCCAACTGAAAAAGCGGAGCAGCTCATACTCGCGCCAACCATACTCCTCGCACAGTTGGCTTGCACGCATAGAGCGGAACCAATGGCAACAAATATCCATGACGCCACACCTTAAACCAACACCTCTGATGATTTGATAAGCACGCACAGCCGAAATATGCCTGTTCGCGTCTTTTCCGTAGCTTGGAAGAAGCCAACTGTCACCCGAAGGCAACTGTTCAAGCCAATCCACAATATATTGACAAAGAGGCTCAAACCTTGGAATCTCAAGAACGTTACGCCTGTCCATTTTAGGCTTAGTTATGAACCGCCTTCGAATCCAACTGTCATGTTTATAGCTCCAATGCCATTTAGTCGTGTCTGGTTCACCTTCACCTTCCCATTTGACAATCTTCTCGCCAACCTTTTCATAGCGTTTAACCACAGGCATATCACGCACAATAATCCTGTCCTTTTGAACTTCAAAGTTGCTTTTCTTTAACGCTAGAACCTCGCTTATGCGTCCGCCTGTCTCGAAAGCCGTGCTTATCAGACATTTATCGCGCATAATCAGTTTGCGCCTAAGCAGCTCCTTCTCCGCTTCAGTCAACTTGAACAGATGGCTCCTTTCAAAATAGCGTGTGTTCTCACATTCTTTGACAAGCTGAAGCAGAGTAGGCCAACCGCAAAACTTAGGCAGCTCGCCAACCTTGAACCTTTCATACTCGTCTTTGTGGACTTTCCAATACCAACCGCGCGTCTTAACAATCTCCATTATCAACTCTCCTGTAAATTATGACTCGGAAAGGCTCCTTCTTGCCGTTCGCCTTAAGCCTTTCAAGCAGCTCCTCAAACGAGTCTGCTTGAACCTCATCCCACAAGTCAGGATGCACAAACTTATACAACACACACGCACGCCACTTCATTAACCAAACACCTTCTTTTTCCAACTTTCAAACTCGCGGTTCTGAAGCCAATACTCGAAGAGAACCAGACAGAACCAAACTAGAAAAAGCGTAAAGGCTATGTCCCAACGTCTAAGAGAAAATAGGCAGTAGCCTGTAATTATGCCAAGCAAAGCCGTGGCGAAAGTAAACCATCCGTGGAAAAGGTTAACGCTCATGTTTTCGCCACCTCGCTTATATGCTGAAAATTTCCGCGCAAAACGCAGTAGCTGTTTCCGTCCTTGAGAATCAAAACGTTAGGCAAATGCCTCGCCTTATCCTCGTTTTGATATCTGACAAGCACGCCTTCCACAGTTAAGCCATCATTAACTTTAACGCGGACACGCTTGCCTAAAAAGCTGTGGATTAAAGGCAGATGGCTATTTTCAGCCTTCCTCTTAGCCTCATAAAACCTTTCATAACGCCTCATGTCTAGACACATTTAAACACACCTCCAAAAATTCAAACTTTTCCGAAAAATATAGAGAAAAAGGGGGAGTTTGCGGGAGAAATCTCCATGTTTTCCGACCAAAAGCCTTAAGTGAAGAGGCAACGTATGTTCTGACAAATAATGTAAAGGTGTTGATTTAGGTTTGGCTGTTGAAGGTTTTTCGGGAAGTAGAAAACCCGTAGACGTGAAAGTAGGCGAGTTAACACTTGCCTCAAGAGCCGTGAACGTAAAAGCAAAAGTGGTTTCAAAAAGCGAAGTTAGAAGCATAGCCTCAGGAAGAGATGGAGCACCCCACACGGTCTGCGACGCTTTAGTAGGCGACGAAACAGGATGCATCTACCTAACCCTATGGGACGACAACATAGGCAAAGTCAAAGAAGGCGAAACCATAAACATAGGAAACGGCTACGTAACCCTATTCAAAGGAAGCATGCGCCTAAACATCGGAAGATACGGCACATTGGAAGTTGCAAAAGAAGCATTGGCAGGCGAAGTGAACACCCAAAACAACCTTTCCACAAAAGTGTACGAACAACCAAGACGCCCCTTCAGAGGGAGAGGCGGAAGAGACTTCGGAGGAAGGGAAAGAAGAGGCGGATACAGACAAAGAAGATACTAGCAAGCTTAGTTTTTCGCCCTAAATATCTTAAATCCTTTTTATTAGAGAAACCTCCTTATAAGATGAATTTCCATAGACAATTGCAAGGCAATTTTGGAACAGTAACTTTAAAAGTCTTAAAATTTTGTGACGACAATTTCAGTCTTTTACTTCAACAGCACTTTTTATATCATTTAAGTATCTTGTAAAAGTGTGATTTTTAACTTCTACATATTCTATTTCAAGCCTGCGGCATAAAGCCTTAACAACGGACTTTTCAATAACTTGGGCGCCTAAGCCAAAAATTTTCCTCAAGCACTCCGTAAAAATTTCAGGGTTGTCTGGGATGTTCTCTTTTCTGAGGCCGTAAGAGTGTTGAAGATGGAAATAAACAACATCTCTCCCGCTCTCTCCAAGCATAAGTAAGCCCTCATCTACAGCCTCGATTAGGGCTTCCTTGAATGATACTCTTTTTTTAGCCATTTATTTGCCTCCTAAAACTCCTTTGCGTGGACGTAGAAGGCTAGTAAGAAGAATAGATATGATAGGTCAAAGATTAGGCCAGCTACATGCCCGCTATAGTAGGTGCCTTGAGCTGTTGCATAGCCAAAAAGCATGTCAGCGCACACATCTAACAAAATAGCCACATTGATGAGAAGCCATGACTTCCCGAGATTTCCCTTCCAAAAGATTAGAGGACCCAAAAAAGCCACAGAAAACAAGGCGATGTCTAGGAGGGGATAAGCGAAGTCCATAGCCATCGTAACTAAGTCTTCTTCAACTCCTATAATTGGAGTTATCAAAGCGACGGAAACGAAAATAGCCAAGCCAAGTGTGGTTAGCATGGATGCTAAGAACATTTTCCACGATATTGCGGGACTAAAAATCTTAACATATAAAAGTAATGCGATTAAGAAGGGTATATAACCGCTTACCCAGAAAAACGTCAGCAACAGAGGGGTAAGGAAGTTCAACGCCTAAAATAAGCGTATAACCAGCCCATGTGGCTTCACCCATAAACCAGAGAAACAATCCACAAGTGAAACAAAGCCACACTATTAAAAACTGTTCCCCAGCCTTGTGCCAATATTTTCCCAAGAAAAGCCAGAAATTATAACAGTTGCGCCTGCAATAAGCGGCGGGAAAGCATTCGAGAAAAAAGAAATAAACTCAGGATAGTAGCCTTGAAAAGCGTAAATGAGCATCAGTGCAACTATTATTAAAAGGCTGACTTTGTAAATTTTTAGCAACCCAGGCACACCCTTAATTAGCGAGAGGTTTAAAGGCAGTTAAATGTCTTGTGACTTACGACTCTGTATTTATAAGTTTTGCGGAACATTTAAACCCTATACTTCAAACAACATCTTTCAAAAGGAGCAAGCCTCTGATGCACCAGTCTAAAAAAGAAGAGGGAAAGCCCAAAGTTGAAGAGTTACTGGCTAAAGCGAAAAGGCCAACACAATTAGCCTCACCAATGCATAGATTTTATGAAGGAAAGGTTCAGGTTATGCCGAAATGTGCCGTAACAAGTCCAGAGGACTTTGCAGTTTGGTATACTCCAGGCGTTGCGGCTCCGTGCAAGGAAATTCAAGCAAACCCAGAGAAGTCTTTTGAGCTTACAAACCGCTGGAACTATGTGGCTGTGGTTTCAGACGGCACACGTGTTCTAGGCTTAGGCGACATAGGTCCAGAAGCAGCCATGCCCGTTATGGAAGGAAAAGCCCTCCTATTCAAATATCTTGGAGGCGTAGATGCTTTTCCCATATGCCTAAAAACCAAAGACCCCGAGGAAATAGTCAGAGCATGCGAGCTAATAGAACCTTCATTTGGCGGAATAAACCTTGAAGACATTGAAAATCCAAAGTGCTTCTATGTTCTGGAGAAAGCCCGAGAACGCCTAAAAATTCCTGTTTGGCACGACGACCAGCAAGGAACAGCCACAGTGATATTGGCTGGCTTGATAAACGCCTTCAAGATAGTTGGCAAAAACCCCAGAGAAAGCCTAATAACTCTAATCGGAGCGGGAGCAGCCAACATCCGAACAGCCTACGTCCTAATAAAGTGGGACATAAAGCCTGGCAACATAATAATGGTGGACACAAAGGGCATAGTTCACCATGCAAGAAAAGACATAACCCAAGGAGAAGACCCGTGGAAATATGAACTAGCCCAAGTGACAAACGCTGAAGGCAGAACAGGCGAAATGCCAGAAGCCTTCAAGGGTGTAGACGCTGTAGTTGCAGCCTCCAAGCCTGGTCCAGGCACAATAAAGAAGGAGTGGGTAGCCGCTATGGCTGATGATGCAATAGTCTTCGCATGTGCAAATCCCATCCCAGAAATATGGCCTTGGGAAGCTAAGGAAGCTGGAGCCCGTATAGTGGCTACTGGAAGAAGCGACTTTCCAAACCAAGTTAACAACAGCTTAGGGTTTCCAGCCATATTCCGCGGCGTCTTAGACGTGAAAGCCAAAACAGTTACAGACGACATGTGCATAGCAGCTGCAGAGGAGCTTGCAAAGTTCGCTGAAGAAAGAGGCATAGCTGAGGATGATATTTTGCCAAGGATGGAGGAGTGGGAAGTCTATCCCCGCGAAGCAGTGGCATGCGCCCTAAAATCCATAGAACAGGGAGTGGCTAGAGTAAAGCTGAGTAGGCAGGAATTATACGAAAGGGCTGTAAAAATTATAAAAAACGCTAGAGAAAGTTTAAGGCTTCTGATGAAAGAAGGAATAATAAGGAAACCTCCAAAAGAAGAGGAAATACTTAAAGGAAAAAGGCTGAAATAAATTTTCTCATAATATTCTGGAAAATGTAGAAAATTATTTAAGCTGTTTTCATGAAAATAGATGGCTAGGAGAAAAGCAATATGCGTTCAGACTATGCGTTATATGCAGTGGCCATAATATTTTTCATATTGACTGGCATAACGCTTGCCCACCAAGTAGAATCTCAAGAACTATGGATAATCTCAACGTTTGTTTTGGGGCTCTTCTTCATTGGACTAGGGTATTCTCAGAGACCAAAAGCTCAAGCGAAAACTGTAACGGTGGAAGCACCCCCGCCCCCAACGCCAGTCGTGCAAGAACCAGCCGCCCAAGCTGTTAAAGAAACTATTGAAAAGCCTGCTCCAACTGTGAAAGGGCTAACAGAAGTGAAAGGCATAGGTGAAAAGCGGGCGGATCAGCTTAAAAATATAGGAATAAGCAGTGTTGAAGACTTGGCTAAAGCCTCCGCAGACGACTTGGCTGCTAAACTTAAAATTTCCCCAAAAATTACCAAAGTTTGGATAGAAAACGCAAAAAAACTTGTTGAAAAATCCTAAGAAGCTTTAGAATAGGCTCGTTTACAAGTTCAAGATTCTTACTATATTCCTTCTCTCCAACCTTTTTATAGCGTCTAAAAATTCATTCTTCTTCTTTCCAGTTAAATTGAAATTTTGAAGCATGTCTTTTATGGGCATTCCAGGCTTTCCAAGCTTGGCAGTTTCCTTATGAAGGCGGGTTACTATCAAGCGCTCCAGCTTTCCACACCGCCAAGTGGTATTTCGGATAAGCACAACTATTGCCATTCCAAAACTCTTTTTTACGCCTTGTTTCTTTTTTCTCTCCAAGCCGTCCACAATTAATATCTCCAATTTGAGACTTTTAGAGTTTACGTTAAAGGGAGCTACTCTTGAAGAACTTTTTCAAAAAGTATCCCATGAGCGTCTTTGTAGTAGTTTTTAAGGTTTCCGACTTTTTTGTAGCCAAGCTTTCGATAAAGGTTTAAGGCTGCAACATTGTCTTCCCTTGCTTCGAGGTAACACGTCTTCACTCCGTTGCCGGCAAAAATTTTTTCAATTTGTTTTAGAAGCGTGCTTCCTATTCCCATTCTCCGGTGGCTTGGGTAAATATCTATTGTTAATATGTGGCCTGTCAGCTTTTCTCTTTCATGGAATATCATGCCTATGATGAAGCCTATTATGTTATGGTTATCCTTTGCGATGAGGCTTACGGAATTTGGGTGGGCAAGCAGGTTGGCTATTTGCTGCTTTGTGAAGGCTTCATTTCTAAAGCATTTCTGTTCAATCTCGTAAAGTCTATCTAGGTGGGCGAGCGAAGCATCTTGAATTGATATTTTTGTTGGCTCCATCACGTTAACGGTATGGCAATGAGGGATTTAGGCTTTTTCAGCAGTATTCGTGTTTAATGATATGGTTATTGCCTTAATTTCAAGCCACTGTTGAACGGCAAACCCGATAAAAAATCTAAGCCAAACGGTTAAAATTCTGGTCAGGATTGTTGCTGTTGCGCTTATCCCGAAGGGAACTCCTAACACATTGTAGAGGGTTGTCATGGTTATTTCTGGCAACCCAACTTCAAAAGGCACACCAACGGGGATGGATTTGATAGCTGAAACTATTGATTGCGTTACAAGAATTATTCCCCACAAAACTTGAAACTCGAGGGCGTTAAAGCCTAGAGCTAAAAAGACCAGATATGACAAGATTAGATAGGATAGCCATGAAAGGCTAGATATGAAAATGGAAGCAGCGACAACTTTTGGGGCGCGCCCAAACTGTTTTATAGAGTTGTGGAACATTCTAGCAATTTTAACGGCTTCTTCCCTCAGCTTTGCTGGCTTCCACCTTCCCCTACTGACGCGTTCAACAATTTTTATAACCCAATCGATAATTTTCAAAGTCCACTTCTCCTTAACACATAGGAGAATAAGCAAGGCTAGGAAAAATATGGTTAATGCGATGAGGAATAGGCATAAGTTGAAAATTAATTGATCTACAAGCCTTTCTGCCAGAAGCATGCCTATACCTATTACAATGGTTGCAACGCCCACGCCCATGCTTATCAGCCTATGCGCCACAACGGAGGCTACAACTTGACCACTTACACCATTGCCCTGCTCCCTGGTAACCAAATACACTCTTGAAACTTCTCCGCTTACAGACTCTGCTGGGATAATTATGTCCATGAAAGTGCCATACCACACGTAAAGGTAGGCTTTCCAAACCGAAAGCTTCACTGAGAGAAAATTGAGGAGAACACGCCAAGCAATCGCATACAGAAAAGTATCAACAAGGATTAGGAGGGCGGCCAAAAAGTAGATGGGCGGATTTGCACTTTGAATTGTTGCAATTATTTCTGGTATGTCCACTTGGAAGAGGTAGAGGTATATGAGGAAGGCTGCTATGCCTATGGCTGGCAAGAGTATGGTTTTCCATGTGACTTTAGGTTTGACGGAAACCATTAGAGCCGCGTCCCGCGATGACTCCAAAAGATTCCAAACCCAAATTATATATTTTTCCAGAAAACACCCGCAAAACCGTTTACTCTTCCATACCCAAACTATAAAGGCTGACTGAGAACAAAAGAAAATGAATTAATCCAAAAATAAACTAGTTAAAAACGCAGTGGATACTTCAAGCATGAAGCACAGTGCGCGCGCTTGTGGACACCTTTTTATGAGACTTTGATAATATATGAAAGAAAGTTAGTGGGCATAAAAATTTATTAACGTATGCTTTTTATGGTCTCCATATGGAAGAAGCAAACATAGTTGTTATAGGTGCTGGCGTAGTTGGCTTAGCTGTGGCTGCAAAACTTTCAGAAAGAAACGAAGGAATCTATGTTTTAGAGAAAAATGCAAGGTTTGGACAAGAAACAAGCACCCACAACAGTGGAGTGATTCATTCAGGCATTCATTATCCGCCAGGCTCTCTTAAAGCTGAGTTATGTGTAAAGGGCAATTTGATGATTTACGAGATTTGCGAGAAATACAAGATTTCCTATAAGCGATTGGGAAAATTGACTGTAGCCATTAAGGAGGAAGAGATAGAAGAGGTAGAAAAGCTGAAGCTTTGGGGAGAAGAGAACGGAGTGGAAGGTTTAAAAATTTTAGAGAAAGAAGATGTTAAAAAGTTTGAACCAAATGTTGATGTTGAAAAAGCGCTTTATTCACCTTCAACTGGCATAATTGAACCCGACGAGCTTATGAATTATTTTTATGCGAAGGCTTCTAAGAATGGGGCAGTATTGGCTACAAAAACAGAAGTAACAAGTTTGAGGAAGGCAAAAGACGATTACGAATTAAGTGGAACAAGTTTCGGTGAAAAATTTACTATAAAAGCAAAAAGCGTAATAAATTGTGCTGGTCTCTATTCAGATAAAATAGCCATGCTTGTTGGATTGAATGTGGAAAAACTTGGTTACAAATTACATTATTGCAAAGGCGATTACTTTAGGCTCGTTGGCAAACCCCCCGTTAAAATGCTTGTTTACCCTGTTCCAAAGGGACCGGGATTAGGAATACACTTAACTCCGGATTTGGCTGGCGTAGTGAAATTGGGACCAAACGCCTACTATGTGGATAATATAAGTTATGAGGTGACTTCCAGCGAACATGAGTTTCGGGAAGATGTGAAAAGATTCTTGCCATGCATCACTAACTATCAGCTCATATCCGATTTCGCTGGAGTCAGACCTAAACTTCAAGGTCTAGGCGAAGAATTCAGGGATTTTGTCATAAGGCATGAGGCTGATAGGGCTTTGTTTGGTTTCATAAATCTGATAGGCATCGAGTCTCCAGGTTTGACGGCTGCACCAGCTATCGGCGATTTTGTTTCCGAAATTTATGAAACCGAAATTAAAAAGTGAAAGTTCCCGTACTGCAAAACAATGATTTTCTATGGTAGTTTAAGCATTTTGGTTCAATTGCTTATGTTGGATCAGGTGAATTAGTTTGCTTAAATCGCCTCTTTAGTTTGAAGTTTATCGGCCTCAAAAACGCACATGCATTTTAAAAAGACTGACAGCGAATTGTTTTAGTGGTGAAGAAATGAGCAAAGCTAAACCAATTAGATGTTAAAGATGTGGAAAACCTTTAGGTTATGTGACTGTTCAGGCAAAAGCTCTAACATCCTTACCGCAACCTCTTCAAAATTTGAAACTATTTGCTATTTGCATGGAATCTTTTCAGAAGAAAATAGTCACGGTTAAAATGGTGAAGGATGTTTAACAAGTTTTAAATTGTTAAGCGCTTCAAAAAGGGTAGCTAGATGATGTCCTATGCTGATGCGTGAAGAAGCCTTTAACCTTGTTAAGAAGCACATTTCTAAAAGAAATATTCTATATCATGTGCTTGCTGTGGAGGCTATAATGCGAAGTGTAGCCCAGCATTTAGGAGAGGATGAGGAAAAGTGGGGATTAGTGGGTTTGCTCCACGACGTTGACTATGAGAAGACTGAGACGACACCTGAAAAACACAGTCTAATAGCCGAAGAACTTTTGAAAGACACAGTGCCAGAAGATCTTATAAAAGCCATAAAAAGCCACAACTTTAAACACACGGGAGTTAAGCCTGAAAACAGAATGGAAAAGGCTTTGATTGCTTGCGACGCCGTTTCAGGCCTATTAGTTGCATGCGCCTTAGTTATGCCTTCTAAAAAGTTGGAGGACGTGAAAGTTGAAACCGTTGCGAAAAAGTTTAAGGATAAAGATTTCGCGAGAGGCGCAGATAGAGAAAGAATCTTGACGTGTGAAGAAATTGGAATACCCCGCGATAAATTTTTTGAAATAGCCCTTAACGGGCTTAAGAAAATAGCCGCGGAAATAGGCTTATAACGCCTTTAAAATTCAGGTTTAGCCTTGCCAAGCTTCTTATCCAGGCATGCTTTCACAAACCCATAATATTCTGGGTCTGGTCTTCCCGGACGACTTTTGAATTCTCCGTGAAACTGGGAAGCGAAAAAGAAGAAATGAGTGGGCAACTCCAAAATTTCCATTCGCCGTTCATCTGGGCTTTTACCTGAAAACACCAGCCCCCCCTTCTCAAGCTTATCAGCATAGTCAAGGTTAACCTCAAATCTGTGGCGGTGACGTTCGTAAATTTCC
>Ga0272449_1005356_pt1 | contig 10049 bp, 10 predicted proteins | sample YNPCB0241_FD_198679 | JGI IMG/M metagenome (GOLD analysis project Ga0272449, IMG submission 198679) | Hot spring sediment microbial communities from Yellowstone National Park, WY, United States - YNP-CB-024-1 | ecosystem: Environmental > Aquatic > Thermal springs > Hot (42-90C) > Sediment...
GGTAAATTCGATGTCATATTATGTTTGTACGTGTTGAATGTCCTGCTTCCCGATGAGCAATCCCATGTATTGATGGCAGTGTCGGAATTGCTCCAACCGAATGGACGCGCCTATTTCGCTGTGCGGCGCGATATCCAAACAGACGGCTTCCGTATCCATGCCAAGCACAAGGTGAACGTATATCAGTGCAACGTCAAACTCCCATATCAGAGTATCCTTCGCACTGAAAACGCTGAGATTTACGAGTATCGCCATTTCAATCAGGTGCCTCATTCCACTCCTTACAATTGTCCTTTCTGTGCTCCTGGGCCGGATAGGGAACTGCTTACCGAATCTGCCACCGCCTATGCAATTTTTGACAAATTTCCGGTTTCCCCTGGTCATTCGCTGATCATACCTAAAGCCCATTCTGCTGATTACTTTAACCTGTCCCAGCACACTAAAAGCGCCCTGTGGTTGATGGTGGACCGCGTCAAGATGTTGTTGACCGACCGTTTCCACCCCGATGGCTTCAATGTAGGCATAAATGTCGGCATAGTAGCAGGTCAAACCGTGCCACATGTTCACATTCACCTTATCCCACGTTACCGTGGTGATGTGAGCAATCCAAGGGGTGGAGTACGACATGTGATTCCAGGAAGAGGGGATTATCCTGAAAACGCTACATGAAGAGGTGCATATGCGATGCTGCCCAGGCCGTAGGCAAAATACCAATAGACCTGACGAGCCAAGACTGGTCGGTTGACCTGCTCTCAATCAGCGCCCATAAACTGTACGGTCCCAAAGGCGTCGGTGCCCTATTTATCCGCAACGGACCCCATAGCTACCATATCGAACCCCTGCTATATGGGGGCGGACAGGAAAGCGGGTTGCGCTCCGGCACAGCCAATGTGCCTGGAATTGTCGGATTCGGAGAAGCCTGTCGTATCTGCAAAGCCGAACTTGAGGAAGAGAGCAGACGTATCACCGGCCTCCGCGATAGTTTTGAGCAGGCCCTGCTCGCGACCCTGCCCAGCTTGAAGATCAACGCCCGCCGAGGCCCCCGCCTTCCCAACACGAGCAGCCTGACCTTCCCCGGCATTGATGCAGACGCGCTCCTGCTCAGCTTGCCCGAAGTGATGATGGGAACAGGATCCGCTTGCTCCTCTGGAGCGCCGGAACCCTCGCATGTTCTTCTAGCGATGGGGTTGAGCCGGGCAGAAGCCAGTTCCACGGTGCGCGCTAGCCTTGGCCGCTTTACCACCGCTTCGCAGATCGAACGGGCAACGAAACTGATTGTTGCGGCTGTCCAAAAATTATCTGGATCCTCTTCTTCATCATGAGCACCCTGCACCATGTCTCCGCCCCAATCCCGACCGGCGTGATCCCGCTGCAGGATTGGTAACACACGCCGGCCGGGATACGGTGGGCATTCATTTCTCAAGGCCGGCGAAGGGGCTTTGACACAACAACGCCCCTCCGATACATCCGCTGTGGATCACCTGCATTCAGAGGGACATTGCCGATGGCCAAAGAGAGCCGGCCCCAGCCACAGTACTCCAGCGCGGTGTGCACATGCGGGAGAGGAATCCGTCAGCATTTTGCCCTACCCCACAGCATGATGACCTCGTACCGTTGTACCCAACGGATCACCCACCTTGCTCACCTCTTTGGCCACCTTATGTTATCCCACCTGCCACTGCATCCCACCGCCGGCTGTTTTCGGCATGCCGCGTGGTTGACAACTCTCCTCCACATACTATATAATGCCACCGGGTTATGCGGCTGAGGCTTCGCCTCCTTACTGCTCATCGTTCCCGTGCATCTACCCTGCTCCATTCCTCTCCCCCTGTAGGGGAACCCCTCACCGCACATAGTTCCTATTCCCGCCGTCAACTGATTCGCACAGCCGGCGGCACCGGAAGCAGAACCGCATACCGCCGGCCCATTTCCCTGGATCGGAGGAACCCATGAAGGTCCACCGCTTGGGGACAGTCGTGCTCGTCGCCGGCCTGCTGGTGCTCGCTTCCATGCCTTTCTTCGCCACACCGGTCCTCCCGCAGTCCCCCTCTGCACCGCAGTACCATGTGTATCTCCCCCTGGTGATGCGCCAAACCTCCCTGCCAACGGTCACCCCAACACCGACAACCGCCCCGACCGCAACCCCGACAACCGCTCCGACCGCTACTCCGACCATCCCTGCCTCAGGCCCTGCACCTGGCCAGTGGAGCGGCCTGACCAACCTTGGATACCCCGTCTCGTTCTGGGTCTCGGAGGACAGCACCCAGTGGAGCAAATTCGCCCTGCGCACCGCCGGCCGTGTCGGCCCCTGCGACGTGACCATCGCGATCACCGTCACCGGCCCAGGCCCCATCACCAACAACCAGTTCTCTCGCACCGTCGGGAACTACTCTTTCTCAGGCCAGTTTTCCTCGCCGGTAAATAGTGCGGGATGGTACACGTTCACCAACTATTACATTTACGGGTGCGGATACTTGAACCAGGTGGGGACCTGGACAGCCGGCTGGCCGTGACCCCAGGCGCGGGAGCGCGGGGAATTCGCTCCGGCTCTCCCCCTGTGGTATAATAGCGCTCAAATCCGCAGGGATGGGTCCCGGAGGAAAATGTGAGCCGCCGCAGTCCGTCGAAGAAACGCGCACCAGTGAAACAGCCGGCCAGGCGCCCAGACCGCCGGCAGACCTACTTCATCGTCCTGTCCGTCATCGTCGGGCTGGCCATGGTCATCAGCGCAGTGCTGATCGCGCTCCCTCAGCCGGAGCCGCCCACCCCCACCCCGACGCCGACGCCGGCGGTGGTACTGCTGGAAACACTGGCTGTCCCTACCGCCACGCCCACGGGCACACCGACCCCGAGTGCGCCGGCGCCGGCCTTGGCGCCCACGCCGGTAGCCAGCCCCGTCCCATAACGGGTCCGCGCCGCCTCTGCGGGAGTTCCTGCCTTGGAAAAAGACCGCCTGGGCCTGCTGTACGCCATCGCCGCCGTCTTCTTTTTCTCCACCAGCGCCGTCCTGGTGCGCTTTTCCGCTCCGCTCTCGACCTATCAGATAAGCTGCGGCCGGCTGGTGGTTGGATCGGCGGCTATCCTGTTGTTGGGCTCCCTGCGGCGGGAGCACCGCTGGCCGGCACGCTCCGACTGGCCCCGCTTCATCGTCTACGGCGCCATCACCGCCGCCCATTTCGTCTTTTACGTAGCCGCCATCCTGTACACCACTCTGGCCCACGCCCTGACGCTGGTGTACACGGCGCCCATTTGGGTGGCGCTCCTGTCGGCCTGGCGCCTGAAAGAGCCTCTGCGGCCGCGGCAGTACGCCGGCATGCTGGTGACGCTGGCCGGCCTCGGCGTCATGGTGGGCTTCGAGCCGCAGATGAGCCGGCAAATGATCATCGGCGACCTGCTGGCGCTGGCCTCGGCGGTGATGTTCGCCCTGTACACCATCGCCGGCCGCTCTCAGCGCCAGCGCTATCCCCTGTTCACCTATGCCGGCCTGGTCTACGGGCTGGCGGCGCTGTGGCTGGCACCACTGGCGGCCGCGACGACGCATTCCGTCCCGGGATGGCCGCAGGTGCTGGCTGTCATCGGGCTGGGGCTGATCCCCATGGCCGCCGGCCACACGCTGTACAACGCCGCCGTGCGGCACACCCATGCCGCCTATGCCAATCTCATCGCCACCCAGGAGGTCACCGGCGGAGTACTGCTGGGGATACTTCTGCTGGGGGAGGTGCCAGGCCCGACCACGGTCATCGGCCTGGCCGTGACGCTGGCCGGCATCGCCCTGGTGCTACGCTGAGGCGCGGTACAGGCCGTGCTCCTCGATATAGCGGCGCACCGGCTCCGGGGTCAGGTAGCGGATGGAATGCCCGAGGCGGATGCGCCGGCGGATATCCTCGCCGGAGATTTCCATCAGGGGCATGTCGAAGAACACGAGGCGCCGGCGCAGGCCCGGGAGCTGGCGTTCCAATTCGTCCAGGTCGCAGGTATAGCCCGGCCGGCGGGCCACCGCCAGGATACAGAGCTGGATGAGCAGGTCGGGGCGGTACCAGCTCAAGATATTGGCCAGCGAATCCATCCCCATCAGGAAGAAAAGCTCCGTGCCCGGCGCCTGGGTTTCCCCGATCAGGCGCACCATATCCACGGAATAATGCGGTCCGGGGCGGTCCACATCGACGCGGGAGATGGCGAAGGCGGGGTTGTCCGCCAAGGCCAGCTCCAGCATGCGCAGACGGTGCTCGGTCGGGGTATGGGGTTCATCCAGCTTGTGCGGGGGCACGCCGGCCGGCACGAAGAGCACCTGCTCCAGCCCCAGGCCCTGGCGCGCCTGCTCGGCCAGGAGCAGATGTCCGAAGTGCACCGGGTCGAAGGTGCCGCCCAGGATGCCCAGCCGGCGGGCCGCTACTCCTGCCATTCTTCCTGCCACTCCAGCTCCACATCGCCGATGCGCACGATATCGCCGTCCTGCACGCCGGCCTCGCGCAGTGCCTGGGAGATGCCCAGGGCATCCAGGATGCGCTGGAAACGCATGACCGATTCGTGCAGGTCCCAGCGGGTCATGACGGCAGCGCGCTCGATGGCCGTGCCGCGCACCCGCCAGCCGTCCTCCTCCCGCTCGATCTCGAAGCGCTTCTCGTCCGCCGGCAGTCCGAAGACCGGCATCTCTTCGGCCGGCTCCATCTCCTCGCGCGGCAGTTCGTCCAGCATGGCGAACAGGGTGCGCACCAGCTCCGGCACGTTCTCCCGGGTGGCGGCAGAGATGGCCATGGCGCGGTAGCCGCGCGCTTCCCAGGCGGAGCGCAGGGCCGGCCATTTGGCGCGCGCCTCCGGCACGTCAATCTTATTCAGCACCACAAGCTGTGGCTTGGCGGCCAGCCTCTCGCTGAAGAGGGCCAGCTCGCGGTTGATCTGCTCGAAATCGCGCAGGGGGTCATCGGATGTGCCGTCAATCAGGTGCACCAGCAGACGGGTGCGCTCCACATGGCGCAGGAACTGATGGCCCAGGCCGGCGCCGGCATGCGCGCCCTCGATCAGGCCCGGGATATCGGCCATGACAAAGGTGCGGTGATCCATCTGCACCACGCCCAGATGCGGCTCCAGCGTGGTAAAAGGATAGTCGGCGATCTTGGGGCGCGCCGCGCTGACCACGGAGAGGAGGGTGGACTTGCCGGCGTTGGGCTTCCCCACGATGCCCACATCGGCAATCAGCTTCAGCTCCAGCCTCAGCCAGCGCTCCTCCCCGGGCTCCCCCTTCTCGGCGATGCGGGGGGCCTGATTGGTCGGGGTGGCGAAAGAGGCGTTGCCGCGGCCGCCCCGACCGCCGCGCGCCACCAGCAGGCGCTGTCCCGGCCGGGTCAGATCGCCCAGCAGGGCGCCCGTCTCCGCATCATAGACCGCGGTGCCCGGCGGCACCGGGATAATCAGGTCCTCTCCCTGCGCGCCGGTCTGGTTCTTGCCGCGTCCATGCTGGCCGCGCGGCGCCTTCCAATGGATGCGGTTCTTGAAATGCAGGAGGGTGTTCAGGTTGGGGTCCACCTCCAGGTAGACGTCGCCCCCTTTGCCCCCCTTGCCGCCGTCCGGCCCGCCGAAGGGAACAAATTTTTCGCGGCGAAAGCTGACACAGCCGTCGCCGCCCCTGCCGCCCTGCACAAATATCTTTACCTCGTCGAGGAACACGCTGACATCCCCTTTGCCGGCAATGTCGGGCAAATGCCCGGGCAAACATCCATAAGCATATCCATTTCCAAAGGGATGTCAAAAAGAGGGGGCGGGTCCGAAGGCCCGCCCCGTTCGGTCAGACGCGGATTTCCCGCCGCTGGAAGAGGATATAGGACAGGGCAAAGAGGAGGATGGTGCCGGCGATGAGGCCGGTCAGATGCGGCCAGATGAGCACCAGGCTCTCCCCCAGCGGCAGGGGCGTGCCCAGAATGGCCCCCTGCAACTGCCAGGTCAGCACCAGCCCCAGGGAGCGCACGTTGGGCTGGAGGATAGGGATAATAGCCTCACTGAACAGGGTGTTGGGCGAGATGCGCGCCAGGTTCATGGCCAGTTTGGTCTGCGCCAGGATTTCCTCCATGGTGCCGTAGCGGATGGGCAGGAGCGCAGACGCCAGCAGACTGCTCAGGATGTCCCAGAACACCAGGAAGAAGAGCCAGATGGCGATGGCGGCCAGTGCGGCCGTCGCCGGCTGGCGGAACACCACTGAGAAGACCATCGCCACTGCCAGCCAGATGCCGCCGTAGAAGATGGAGAGCAGGAGGAGGCACAGGGCACGCGCCAGCTCCTCCGGGCTGGGCGGCACCCCCAGCGTGATCAGCCCCAGCCCGATGATGAGCAGCCAGATGGCCGTCAGCACCAGGGTCATCGTGAAGAGGCCGGCCAGAAACTTGCCCATCAACAGCGCGTCGCGGTAAATGGGCTGGGCCAGCACGCGGGAGATCGTGCGGCGGTTGAACTCGCCGTTGATGCTGTCAAAGCCCAGGGCAATGGCGATGAGCGGTATCAGGAAGCCCAGGAAACCGACGAAAGCCGGCACGGGGTCCTTCGACGTCGTGAACAGGCGCAGGAACAGGAACGGGTCCTGGGCAATGGTGGTGCGGATCTCCTGGATGGCCATGTAGACCGTGCCGGCGGCGGTCAGCACGATCAGGATTTCCAGGATGCGCATGCGCGCGCTGGTGAGATGATCGGCCATCTCCTTGGCGACCACTGCCCACAACCCCGTCCAGGGAGAGCCTTCGCGAGCCGGCAGGCGCCGGCCTTCCTCACGCGGCTGGGACATGCTCCACCTCCTCGAAGTAGCGGGCATAGATGTCATCCAGGCTGGGGCGGTCCAGCTCGAGCGAGAGGAGCCGGCCGCCGGCGGACATGACGGCGCCGGCGGCTTCGGTGCGCAGGTCCTCCACCGCCGCCACCCGATAGTGGTGTTTGCCATCCCAACTCACGTCGGTGACGCCGGGGAGCCGGCGCAGGGCCGCCGTGATGGCTTCCGGCGAACCCTCTGCCTCCAACTGGATGTGGTAAGCGGTGCCCAGCACCTGCCGCGCCAGCTCGGTCACCGTGCCCTCGAGCACCATGCGTCCTTTATGGAACAGGCCCACCCGGTCACATACTGCCTGCACCTGGTGGAGCAAGTGGGAGGAGAGGACGATGGTGATACCCTCCTCTTTGAGACCGCGGATGAGGCGCAGGAACTCCCGCGCGGCCTCGGGGTCCAGTCCCTGGGTGGGCTCGTCCATAATGATGAGCTGGGGCTTTTTGATGAGCACGTCGGCCACGCCCAGCCGGCGCTTCATGCCGTGGGAATAGGTGGCTACAGGACGATCCGCCACATCCAGCAGACCTACCCGCCCCAGCGCCTCTTCGATGCGCTCATGCGCGGTGCGCCCGGGGAGGCCGTTCAGCCGGGCGATGTAGGCCAGGTTCTCCCGGGCGGTCAGCTCTTCGTAAAAGCCCACCTCATCGGGCATATAGCCGACGCGCGCCTTCACGCTGAGGGGCTGTCGGGCTGGGTCCAGGCCCAGCACCCGCACCCAGCCGGCGGTAGGCTCGGTCAGCCCGAGGAGCATGAGGATGGTGGTGGTTTTGCCGGAACCGTTGGGCCCCAGCAGGCCGAAGACCTCCTGCCGGCGCACCCGCAGGTTCAGGTTCTCGACCGCCACCACCCCGTTGTAATGCTTGGTCAAGCCCTCGGTCTCGATCACCAGTTCGTCCATACGCGCCCTCCTTCCGCCATCAGCGGCGGCCGAAGCGCAGGACGGCGATAGCGACCACTCCCACAGCGACGGCGATCAACGCCACACCGACAACACCCCACAGGGTCGAGGTGCGGACAGTGATGCGGAAGTCCACCGACTTGGAGCTTTCCTTCTCCGGCCTGGCAGTGATGGTGACCATGTAGTCGCCGGCAATGGCTTTATCGGCCGGCTTGATGGTCATCTTAACCTCAGCCTGCTCGCCGGCGGGAATGCTGGCGATTTCCTCGGGGTCAAAGGAGACCGTCCAGCCGGATGGCTCCGAGGAGCTCATCTTCACCTTCTCGGCCGCGGCATCGCCGGTGTTGCGCACCACGATCTTGATGGTGTTCTCCTTGCCAGCGTACGCGTCGCCGGAGAGCCGGCCGTCCGCGCCGCTGATGCTGAGCACCGGACTGCCGGGCTTGGGCGTGACATCCGCCGTCAATTTGGTCTCGGCCTCGGTCTCACCGCCGCGCGCCCGCAGGGTGATGTCGTACTTGCCGGCGGGAAGATCATCGGGCGGGTCAACTTCGATGGTCAGGGATTTGGACTCGCCGGCTTTGATGGGGAAACTGCTCACATCCTGCCCCAGCAAGCGGAAGACCACCTTGAAGTCCTTCGGCGCATCATAGACCAGGTTGACGTTCAGGTCCTCACCCCCGTCGTTGCGCAGGGTGGCATCATAGCGGAAGGTGGTAGTGGGGTTCCCCCGCAAGGTGGGCAGTTTGACCTCCCAGGCCAGGGTTGGGGGGAGCTTCTCCTTCACGGTCAGCTCCAGCGGGAGGGTCACCTGCCCCCGTTCGCTCTTGCCCACCAGCGTGAAGCGGTAGGTATCCGGGGCGGCATCCGCCGGCACCTCGATCTTCAGCGAGACAGAGGTCTTCTCCTCCGTCTGGACGTAGGCCGCGCGGATGACATCCCCGCCGCCGCGCAGGGTTGCCTTCCAGCCTTCGGGCAGTCCCTGCACTTCCAGGGAGACGATCTGTGGTTCGGAGTTCGCCTGCAGGGAGATGTCAAAGGTCGCCGTTCCGCCTTTGGCCACTTCGCGCGCCGGATAGGTGGTGAACATGCGGAAGGGTGCGGCTGTGCCGGCCTCCCCCTGCGCCAGCACAACCAGCGGGCTTACCAGCAAGGACAGCAAGACCAGCAGACTGATCCAGGCCAGGCTACGATGTCGCCACATAGGCACAACCTCCTCGCTCCTTTAGAGTTCAGGATATTCTCACGGGCAAAATCCGCCATCGGTATATCACGGCTGGATTAAAAGAAGATTAAGCGCCGGCGAAATACCCCGAAGGTACGTATTGCCGGATTCGGAAGCATCCGGTATAATATTGGTGAGATGATGCGGACCAGCGGTTATTCACGTGATGGACGTGCCTCTCCATCTTCCCAGGCCGGCGGCCCCAATCCGGTATGAGCTTCACCTGATATAGGTTCGGTCAAGTAACGCGCAGGACACCCATCATGCCAGAAAAGGTGCTGATTTTCACCCACAATCGGGCAGTGGCCTCGTCCCTGGCGAAGGCACTGGATCAGCATGGGTTTGTTGTCCAAACCACCGGCAACAAACGGCAGATGGCGGCATGGGTCGCCAGCGCCGATGCGGATTATGTGGTAGTCGACACGACCGATGATCCGGTCAAGGGATTGGGCCTGTGCGAGAAACTGCGGCACTCTGACCCGTACGCCTGGCTCATCGCCGCCCTGCCGCGCTCTTGTCCATCCATCCCCGCGGCGGTGGATGCGCACTTCGAGGAACCTATCACCTTCCGCAAGCTGTACTACCGCATCAAGCGCCTTCAGGAAATTCCCCCGCGCTATCTGGTGCGCCTTGGGGATGTGACCTTTGACCCCAAGCACCGCCTGCTCCGGCGGGGGGAGAACAGCGTCCGGCTGACGCCGAAAGAGGCTGCTCTGCTGTCCCTGCTGGTGGCGCGCGCCGGCGAGGTCGTCACCCGCGGGGAGATCATGCGCGCTATCTGGAACACCGATTACGTCAAGGATACCCGCACTTTGGAAGTACACATCTGCTGGCTGAGGAAAAAGATCGAGCCGGCCCCCTGGCGCCCGATCTACCTTCAGACGGTGCGCGGCCAGGGGTATCGGTTGGTGCTCTCGCCGGAGAGCCATGCGCCGCCGGCCAGGTGAGCCGGCCCGCACCGCCGGCAGGACGTCCTTCCGGCGCCCTGCCAAAGCTCCACCACTTTCCCACAGGAGGAGCACCCCATGGAAACCGTTCACGTGCTGTGCCTTGGCCGCTTCAGCGAGAACCAACTGGAACGACTGCGCGCCGTATCCAACCGTCTGCAGGTGGAGCAGATC
>Ga0272449_1005358_pt1 | contig 10048 bp, 10 predicted proteins | sample YNPCB0241_FD_198679 | JGI IMG/M metagenome (GOLD analysis project Ga0272449, IMG submission 198679) | Hot spring sediment microbial communities from Yellowstone National Park, WY, United States - YNP-CB-024-1 | ecosystem: Environmental > Aquatic > Thermal springs > Hot (42-90C) > Sediment...
CTAACAATCCATGTCCCCTGAAAACGGGGATTGAAAGTTACTAATCTGGAGCTGATCAGGGCTGGAATATCTGTTTCCTAACAATCCATGTCCCCTGAAAACGGGGATTGAAAGGCTATACAAACGATCTGAAGCAATCGATCAAAGAGTTCCCTAACAATCCATGTCCCCTGAAAACGGAGATTGAAAGATCCAGTTTTTACGTTCAACCACTCTACCCCGAATTTCTAACAATCCATGTCCCCTGAAAACGGGGATTGAAAGTAACTTCTGCAGTTAGCACAATTCAAAAACAGAAAAGACTAACAATCCATGTCCCCTGAAAACGGGGATTGAAAGCCTTTCCCATAACTGCCTCTGCGTCGAGGCGTATTTCACTAACAATCCATGTCCCCTGAAAACGGGGATTGAAAGACGCTTGAGTTAATGGACTCCTTTCCGGAATCGGGCTGAAAAGCCTTGAGGTGGAGGAAAATGCCAGCGATTCTGGTGGAGGGAGAACGCGTTGATAGCTTAGCAACTTACCTTTCATCGCTTGGCGATTCTACCGGCGTTGTCAAGGCCCTCGATGGCAGCACGACCTTCTCCTTCTGGCTGAAGAATGGGGAGATATTTGCAGCACAGATCAATGACGGCCCCTTCAGAGTTTCCAGTATTTCGGCGCTTTATCTCTGCAACATCCTTGCGAGGGTCGCTAAAAAGCTATGGTTCGACTCTCCGGATGAGGCGAAACGCGTTGAAAGCGAGGCCGAGCTTAAAGTCCTTCTTGCGAGTATATACGGGGATCTTGAAGGAAAGAACGATCTCTGAAATTCAACTTCTCGGCTTTCTCAGCTGCCAAGGTTCCTTTACGAACCACATCCGCCAACCTGTTGTGCCCTTTCCGACGTATTTCACATTTTCGAAGAATTTGTCTATGTGTACCCTGCGCCATTCCATGGGCACAGGGATTCCGAGAGTTGAGCAGCCCTCATGCCATAGCATTTCGAGCTCGGGGCTCCATCCGGAGGTATCTCTTGCTGTCTCGTGGACGATTCTGGCACCGCAGGAGCACCTGTCAAGATATTTCATTGCATAGGCCCTCAGATGCGCCTCTCCGCAGAAGGGGCACTTCACGACGTCTTTCTCCTGCTTCTTTCTTTCTTCCAGCAATACTTCCGCCAGTTCTTCCAGACTGCCTTCGAACCAGAAGAGATAAGTGTTCACGCCAACTGTTACCTTTATACCCCAAAAATTCCTTTCGAATCTAGTAAAGCTATGAATCTCCGTTTCCAGGCCAACAGGGGCGTCTTTGTTTAGCCTTTCCTCCAGCTGTTTTGCAATTTCCCATTCATCCTCCATTTTTCTCAAATTTCTATTCACCTTCCTCAATATCTCTCTCACCGTTTCCTCGCTCGCATTTGAAATGAAATCGATAACATCGTAGAGATCAACCTCCTCCTCCGAAGAATAGCTAACCTGGAATCCACTCTTTTCAATCTCTTCCAGAGCGGATAAAAGTTCCTCACGGCTGTTGAACTCCTTCGGGCAGAGGTCTGTGATGAAGTCTACGACCGTATTTATCATCTTCTTTCTCTTTCTTATGCTCTTTCTATCAGCTCCATCGCCCTTTCCTTCCTTCATGGTGCCACCTTTCTTTTATGTTATAATTCTGCATAAATGTAAATTTTTTCTTGCTGCTTACTGCCAATCGTTTAAATGCTTTTGCCTAATACATGGAACCATCGGTTTCTATCCGAGGCCGGTTGTGCTATTGTTGCGGCTGGATTGCTAGACAGTAGTACTGTCGGCCCTTACACTACTCATCAAGCCTGTGAAGTGCGCAAGAGCCAAACAAGCTGCATCTCAAAGTAGTAGATATCCACATCTCGGAGCTTTTTGATAAAGGTTTTCGCTTCGTAAAGCCTTTTAAGGCTCCTCCCCTGAATATTGATGGCTCTCACTTTTTCCCTGAAGTGATCGATAACAAGATGACTCACTCTGCCCTCTGGGTTAATCCGCTATTGTTTTTGAAAACTCACTCCACACAAGGCATAATATTTGGGCAATATTCTATAAATTGGAATAAAAATAATTATTAGAATTCTATTTTATAATTGAATTAATTAAATTTTATAGGTTAAATTTAGTATTTTAATTTATAAGCTTTATTAATTGTCTTATAGAATTGCATTTCTGCATATATGATTTATCCAATTTGATTTTTAAGTCAAATTTTTCTATTACACAAATTATGTAATAAAACCCTGAGCTCAAGCCCCAGAATCTGTGAACCTCGGCACTTTTTGCAGTTAACCCCCCCTGTTTTCGCAGAAACCCCCTTATTCACATAAATTTTGGAATAACCGAGTTACTCAGTTTCGCAGATTTAGGGTAACCTAAAATCGTCTTATTACACAATAATTGGAACAAATTTTTTAAGAACACTTAATTTTAAAGTAAAAATTTAATTAGTTAGTTTATTTAATTAAAATTTTAATAGTATAATACACTAAATAAATTCTGAATTTGCTTATTAATTTTTCTAATGGTTAATTTTAAGTATAAAAGATATTAACACATTATTTTTCTAATTTAAAAGATTTCATGTAATAATTTTGAATGAGACGCCCCGAAAATTCGAGAGGACTTGGAGGAATCGGCAAAAATGGGGGGATGAAAGGGGTATATATTAAAGAGCATAAGTGTTGACTGGAAAAAGTGAGTTGTAGAAGAGGGCTCGGATTCCTGAAATTCTGTAATAAAGTAGGGTAGCGGGATTGCCTAAGTCTTCTTGAGTGCTCTGAAGTCAAACGGAGAGAAGGAGAGAGAGTGAGATTTCTCTTTTCGCAAATGCGAGATGAATGGAATGGATGAGCCCTAATTGCGTTACACCTTCAGAAGGGCACCGTATTCAAGCGCTATGTTTGGGGGAATTAAAAAAAGAAATGGAAAAAAGAACTCGCGAAAGCGGCGGCTGAACTGCAGGTCTTCTCACAGGCCCTCAAAATCTGAGAAAATCAAGAAAATTTTAAATAGAGCTAAAATCTATTTCCGCCATGTTTGAACTGAAATTCGACAGAGCCGTTTGTGAAGACTGCACAACCGTTGACTGCCTCGTAAGATGCCAGTACATGGATTTTGATGTGGAAGAGGCTAAAAGAGAGATTATGAAGCTGATAAACGGAGAGGATTCAGTTGTTCTTCACGAATGCGCGACCTGCTACGCGTGTGAGGAATACTGCAAGAGGGGGAATCACCCCTTCTATCTGATAACAGATCTTCAGGAGAAAAAGGGAATTTTCCCGGCACCGAGGCCTATTTTAAGGCAGTGGATCAACCTTGCGATTCCGGGAAAGAAGGATTTCCCGCATTTCCCCGGTGCAAAGGAACCGGTTATCTCCCTCTGTCTCTTTCCGGAGTACATCGGTTCGATCCAGGGCAAACTTTTTGAGGATGTGTCCGTCATTCTGGGGAGGCACTTTTTCTGCCAGCTCGTCTATCTTCACTTCGGAAAGCCGTCGATCATAAGGGAGAGGCTTCCAAAAATAATCGAAAACATCGCAAACCATGGCTTCAGAGAAGTCGTCTTTTTCCACGACGAGTGCTACTCGACCTTCACATCCTACGCAAACGCCTACGGAATACACGTCCCCTTCAAGCCCGTTCACTTTTTCGAGTACCTTTACGAGAATCTTAAGAAACGCGAAAGCGAGATCGAACCCTTGAACGTTAAAGTGGCTTATCAAAGAAACTGCTCTACCCGCCTAACACCCTGGAAGGAGCACTATCTGGACAAAATATTCGAGCTCATAGGGGCAGAGAGGGTTGAAAGAAAGTACGACCGCGAGAATGCGCTCTGCTGCGGCGGTATAATTAGGAGCCTTCAGAGATACGACCTCTTTGTCGACGTTCAGAAAAGAAATGTCGAGGACATGGCAAGGGCAAATGCGGAATACTGTGTTTTCAACTGTCCGGCCTGCTATTCCAGCCTTGCGAAAAGGGTTGAGGAGAAGGGGATAAAACCGGTAATGATCCACGAACTCTGCAAGCTTGCCCTCAGGAGGGCTTAGGAGGTGAATTATGGACATCTACAGGGCCCTTGTCGATATAGTCGGGGAGGAGTTCGTCTCCAGGAATGAGGAGGAGCTATACATATATTCCAGAGATTCGGGGCTGACGGAGAGGGAGAAGCCGGATTTCGTGGTGATGCCCGGAAGCGCTGAGGAGGTTCAGAAAATCGTTTTGCTGGCAAACAAGTACAAAATCCCGCTAACCCCTGTTGGGGCTTCTCTTACCCTTTCAGGACTCGCGGTTCCTATAAGGAGAGGCATCGTCGTCGACCTCAGGAGAATGGACAGAATAATCGAGGTAAACAGGCTTGGAAGATATGCCGTGATTGAACCGGGAGTTACTCAGGGAAAGCTGAAGGCATTTCTCGAAAAGAATTACCCTGATCTCTGCCATTCCATGCCAGATGCTCCGCCTTCGGCAACGGTGGTCGGAAACATCCTGATTCACGGCCAGGGGAATCTTTCGCAGCTATACGGATTCAACTCCACGATGGTAACCGGCCTTGAGATCGTTTTGCCCACTGGAAAGATGTGCAGAATAGGTTCCTGCTCCCTCAGTCCGTACTGGTTTGCGGTAGAGCCGCTGCCGTATCTCGCCGGAATTTTTCTTGGCTGGTTTGGAACGACGGGTATCATAACAAAGCTCGGTTTGAGGCTATATCCGAGAAAGAGGCTCAGAGATATCGAGGTATTCGTTCTGGATGATCCGGAAAAGGTTGCTGACGTTGTGTACAGAATAACGCACACGGAGATGGCTGAAGACGTTATCACAATGGAGCAGCCGTATCCGATGATGTTCAGGGACGTCGTGTTCGTTCAGATATACTTCAACGGGGACAGCGAAGAGGAAATAGAATTCAAAAGAAAAATGCTCTGGAATTCCGTAATGGACTATATAAGAAGCAGGGACGGCGGTTTCATGTTTTTGACTCCAGATGCGCAGGAGGATTTTCTTGAGAAGCCGGCATCGAGCGTGACAAGATTTGCAGACGTGATGAAAGGAGGGGGATTCGTGTACTGCGGGGCAATAATCCCGGTTGAGAAATTCGCCGAAGCGCTCCGTAAGCTCAAGGAGATTGCAAAAAGACACGAAACCACCTACGGGCATGTTGGAAGGATCGTGGGCAGGGGACACTGCATGATGTTCTCCTTCAGCTTTCCGTTCAACAGGGCAGACAGGGCGAGCATGGAAAGGGCCAAAGAGGCCCTTCATGAATCCTATTTGGCCACGCTGGAGCTGGGAGGCATTCCCTGGAAGCCCGAGCTTTTTGCCCAGAAGATGATTCTGGAGAGGATGGACAAAAATGCCGCGGAGCTGATGAAGCAGATTAGGGGCCTCCTGGATCCCAACGGCATAATGAATCCGGGAAACTGGGAGGTGGAACCATGATGGACATCCACAGATGCTTCAGATGCGGGTACTGCAAGTTCCCAGATGACTTCTCGAAGTACAACTGCCCGCCTTACGCGAGATTCCGCTTTGAGAGCTTCTCCCCCGGGGGAAGGCTCTGGCTCACGCGGGCATTCCTGAACGGAGAAATAGATTTCTCGAAACGTCTTTCGGAGGTCATTTTTTCCTGCACTGCATGCAAAAACTGTGCGGAGAATTGCAGAATGGGTTTTAAGGATGAAATCGTGGACTGGATCGTTTCGGCTAGGAGGGAAATCCTTGAAAGGGGTCTTGCCCCTCCCTTTGTGAGGGACTTTCTGGAAAACATAAGGAAATACGGGAATCCCTGGGGTCTGCCAAGAAAGCAGAGAGCAGACTGGCTCAGAGCTAAGAAGTATGACGGCGATGATTATCTGCTTTTCCTCGGATGCGAGTGCTCCTACGAGGACAGGGGAAGATCGATGGCAAAGAGCTTCGTGGAAATCCTGGAAAGGGCGGGAGTTTCATTCGGCATTCTCGGAGAGAATGAATGCTGCGACGGAAACGAAGTTTTCATGCTGGGAGAACTGGGGCTGTTTCAGGAGCTTGCTGAGAGAAACAGGAAAAATATGAGTGAGCTTGGAGTACAAAAGGTTATCGCAATCTCACCGCACGCATACAATGCCATTAAAAGCTACGAAGGTTTTGAGGTTTTCCACTACTCGCAGATTCTGCGGGATTTGATCCAGAGTGGTAAGATTAAGCCCGGTGAGCTGAGAAAAACCGTAACCTACCACGACCCATGCTTCTTGGGGAGATACAATGGAATCTACGAGGAGCCAAGGGAGGTGCTGAATTCCGTTCCAGGCTTGAGATTCGTGGAAATGGAGAGAAACAGAAAGAATTCTTTCTGCTGCGGAGGCGGGAGCGGTAATTTCGTATTCGATCTACTCAGGGGCAGCTACAGCCCTGCAAGAGAGAGGGTGAGGGAGGCGGCTGAAACTGGAGCGGAGATAATTGCCGTTGCATGCCCAGCGTGCAAGGCCATGCTGGATGATGCAGCTAAAGATGGGGGGCTTAAGGACAGGGTTGCCGTAATGGATCTGTCAGAAATCATTCTGCGCTGCGGAATTTCCTGAATCCCTCTTTTTTGGCCAAAAAATTTTTAAAAATTAAAATCCGATGAAGAATATTATAATGAAGTAGGCAAACATCAGAACTAGGCCGAGGGGCACGCCGACCTTTGCCCATTCGCTTGAAGTTATCTTCATTCTGCCTGCCGAGACTATGTTTGGAATGTTTCCCGGAATCAGCATACCTCCAGAGATCAGCAAGCCCATCAGAGCGCTCTGAATCTGCTTCAGTTGCAGTGATGGACCAATTTCTGCAGCCGTGAGCGTTGCGTTGTCCAGAACAGCTGAAACCATGTTTACCCAGTAGAGGATTTCCGGTGGGATCTTTGATATGTACCAGACTATTAACGGAGTGAATCCTCCGCCAAGCAGGATGAGCGCGGCAACAAACGTGTATACTTTCAAAGCCCTCACTATTACCCCTCTGAGGGTCTCCGTATACTCGGGAACGCCGATGCTTTCGGTGCTCTTTCCAACTCTGAATGCTGCATATATGCCAAGTACGATTACTGCAGGAACTATGTAGTGTGCTAGGATGTTGAAGAGGAAGAAGAAGTCCGCATGGTAGGGTTCTCCGGCAAGCTTCTTAACGGCTATTGTTGAGAGCGGTTCTCCCACAGGGGTCAACGCCGCTCCAAGGCCGACAGCGAAACAGGCGATTACTATGAACTCCACCTTTTTCTTTCTGTCAAGAGGCATCACGAGGGCTATTTCGGCAAGAAGAACGGCACAGACGATGACCGAAATCATGCTTGAGATCAGACCGAAGAGAACAACGAATATAAATGCAAAGGTTCTCACTCCAATCTTTTTCATCGCCGCCACCAGAGCCGAGTATACCGGCTTGTGGTAGTAGTGGATTATCAGGCCCACAATGAGCACAACCTGGAAAATGCCTACCGGGATTCCGTATACTTCTGCAATTTTCACCGGGGCTTCAAGGGCTTCAATGATCAGATTTATGCTCCAGAGATTACTGATAGTTACCGCAATTATGCCCATCACAAGGAAAAATGGTTCAAGGTTTTCCTCGATTTTCTTAACTCTGAAGGGTAGAATCAAAACGAGGGCAAGAATTATGCCAAGCCCAATCGATATTAAAAGGTTCGGTTCCTCAGGGATCGCTGTTTCAAGACCTGTCATGCGCCTGCATCAGGCAGCGATTTTATAAGCTTTTCTAAATTGAAAATTCTTAATGCTTTTTTGTTGGATTTCGGTCTTTATCTCTTTCGCTTCTCAATTTAAAATCTTCTCCCTTTGATTTTAGCATCTCTTCGTAATCCCCTTCACTCATTTCCAGAATAAAGCTACCCACGTATCCGCAATCCTTGCAGAAATATTTCCCCGAAACGCCGCCGGAATCGAGCTCAACGTTTTTGGAATAGCACATCGGGCAGATTAGCAGTTTCATCGAAAGGCTATCTCTCGCAAGATAAAAAGGTTTGTCCACAAGGGTTAAGAATCTCTGAGTTGGCTGTCATTCGTGAAGTTCTGCGTTCAGGAGCATTTTGCAAAAAAGCACCACTACGATCTGCGCCTTGAGATGGATGGAGTTGCAAAGAGCTGGGCAATCCCAAAGGATTTCCCCGAAAAGGGAGAAAAAAGGCTAGCAATTCAGGTTGAGGATCACAGCATAGAGTACATGGATTTCGAAGGGGAAATAGCCGAGGGTTATGGAAAGGGCACGGTGAAAATCTGGGATAGAGGAGAATACGAGCTCCTCAAGAGGACCGATAAGGAGATAAAGTTCAGACTGAACGGGCAGAAGCTGAAAGGAGTTTACGTTCTTCTGAAGTTCGAAAAAGTGGGAAAGGATAACTGGCTCCTGATGAAGCTATCTGGCTGACCCTGCCCTGAAGAGAGAGCCTTCTGGGTAAAGCTTTATAACGGAAAAAGGGAATTTTTGGGATGTGAGAAAGGGTATCCTGATTGCAATTGAGGGCATTGACGGATCGGGAAAGTCAGCGATTGCAAAAGAGCTTGTTGATTTTTTGAATGCTGTTGGCTATGACGCCATACTGCTGAAGGAGCCATCTGATAGCATCTACGGGGAGAAAATAAGGAAATCCGCTCAAAGGCTCCCTCCGGAAGAGGAACTGGATCTGTTTCTGCGGGACAGAGAAATCGACGTCAGAGAGAGAATACTGCCTGCCCTTGAGAAGGGAAAAGTCATTGTGATGGATCGATACTACTACTCAAACATTGCCTACCAGTCTGCAAGGGGAATAGATGCTGAGAGGATAAGATCTCTGAACGAAAAATTCGCGCCGAAACCCGATCTTGTAATTATACTTGACGTTTCGCCTGAAACTGCACTCAGAAGAATAAAGCGCAGGGGAAAGCTCACCGCGTTTGAATCCCGGGATTATCTGGAGAAAGTCAGGAAAAATTTCCTGAAACTGGCTGACGAGAGAACGGTTGTCGTAAACGCAGAAAAAGGGCTCGAAGAAGTCAAAAAGGACGTTTTTGCCATAGTAAAGCAGCTACTGGACTCTTATGGTTCTCGTGGGGGTTAGGATAACGTTCGCTTTTACGTCGTGTTCCTCCGCAAGATAGCCTAGATCGCCGAAAACCTGAATGTCGTGGGCAACAACCACGAAGAGGGCGTCCTCGGCCAGAACCCCCTCTCTCTTCAGCAGCTGGAATTCCATGTCCCCAAACCCTGTACCCTTTCCGATCCTGTTTCCGTGGATATCCACGGCAACGCAGCCCTGCGCAAAAATTCGGACCTTTCCCCTGAGCTCGCTAAAATCTGCCTTTTTGCCCAGCTTAAGCCTTTCTATGGTTGGTTTAACCCTCTCTCTCAGAACCACAAAATCCTTCATTCTCGGCAAAACCGCAAGAAGAGTTTTTCCGTCTTCAAGAACGATTTCCCTCAATCTTAGCAGCACAGAATCCGGAGCGGAGAAAACGCATTCTGCCGCTCTGTATTCTTCAAGCTCCCTTATCCTCTCGCAGGCCTTTCTCGCATCCCTGAAATTCGGTATTCTACCGTATGGGCTGGGAAAATCGCAAAAAGGCTCTATTTTCTTCCAGACGTACTGCCTGACCTCTTCCTTATTTCTGAACCTCAAGCAGAACCCTTATCAGATCCTTATCTTTTACCATCCCCGATACCCTGTTTGCGGAATCGAGCACGGGAATGCAGTCGAGATCGTTTTTTATCATCTTCCTGGCACACTTTGATGCGCTGGACTGCGGATAGACGAAATCCGCGGGTCTCATAAACTTCTTAACCGGCTCCTTCGGGAGCTTCACAACGCTGACCTCGAAGTACCTGACCGACAAGTCCCTCATTCCGTCCCAGCTCCATTTGTCATCCGTGTCGCTGGAGGAGGAGTGCGTGGACTGAACTATGTAGTCCTCGATCAGGGCCTCGCTGAGCATGATCTTCTCGTCCATAATACCAACGAGTTCCTCGTTTTCGTTCAGCACGCCGCATATTTCAGCATTTGCCAGCCTCATTATTTCCCCAACCACCTTCAGGGGGGTTT
>Ga0272449_1005359_pt1 | contig 10047 bp, 6 predicted proteins | sample YNPCB0241_FD_198679 | JGI IMG/M metagenome (GOLD analysis project Ga0272449, IMG submission 198679) | Hot spring sediment microbial communities from Yellowstone National Park, WY, United States - YNP-CB-024-1 | ecosystem: Environmental > Aquatic > Thermal springs > Hot (42-90C) > Sediment...
CCAGGCGCAGGATCGCCCGGCTACAGAAGGCCTTCCTGGAAGGCAAGTGGCTGTGGAACTGGCTGGTCGAGAACCCCGAACGGCTGAGCCCTGACCTCAACAAGGTCAAACGGGTAGAAGTCAGGGTCGGAGACCGCATGGAGTCCCGGAGCCTCGACGTCCTCGGCTCCCAGACCAAACAGGCCATCGGCGCAAGGTTCGCAAAGGTCCTCCGGTCTCTTGCGTCCCTCCGGAGGAACGGCCACCGGACCGGGCCTCTGCGCTTCAAGCGCTCCTTCTCCTGCCTCCCGTTCAAGCAGCCCGGTGTGGACTTCGAGATTCGAGGAAACCGGGTCCGCCTGCAAAATCTGGGGTGGTTCCGCGTCCTGGGAACCCACCAGATCCCCGAAGGAGCCGAGATCGCAAACGCCGACCTCCTGTGGCTGCCCTCCGGCTTCTACCTCGCCGTCACGGCCTATGTCCCTAAGGACGAACCGACTCCCCCAAGAAAGGACCGAAAGGGCAGGATCAGACCCCCGAAGGGAGAGCCGTTCCGCAAACCGACCGCGGTGGACCTGGGAGTGCACGACCAGGTCACCCTCCCCAATGGACTGAAGATAGCCTGGGAGGTCCCGGAGACCCGCAGGCTCAAGAGGCTTCAGAGGAGGCTCGCCCGCAAGAAGAAGGGGTCGAAGAACCGCGAGCGCACGCTCCACCTCATCCGCCGGGAGTACGAGAAGATCACGAACCGCCGGCACGACTGCGTCAGCCGGACACTCGGTTTCCTCCGCCTCTACGATGCGGTGGCCCTCCAGGACGACTGCATCGCAGGCTGGCAGCGAAGGTCCGGAGGTCGGTTCCAACGCTCCTCTCCGGGGAAGCTCAGGAGGAGAATGAGGGCCATTCTCCCCACTCCGGAGGTGGACCGGTGGGAGCCGACCACGAAGACCTGCACTGCGTGCGGTGCCGTTCAGGAAGTGGAATCCGACGAGCGCACCTTCCGGTGCGAGAAGTGCGGGTGGGAAGCCGACCGGGACGTGAACGCGGCCCTCAACATTCTCAGGATTGGCCTCGGCCTGAGGGAGGCGCCGCTCGACGAGGCCGTACCGCCGGACTGGCGGGAACTGACGCCCCCGGAGTGGGAGGCCGCTGTCCGGATCCTCGGCGCAAGTCCGTGGATACGGATAAGCCTCGCACGATGAACGGGGAAGCCCCGGGCTTCAGCCCTGGGGAGGAAGTCACGTCATCCCGGTACGTCAGGGGGGGCGGCCGCCTCCCCCTCCGCCGGGCAGGCTCCTGGGAGGAGAGAGCGGTGGCAGTCAGGCTGAGTCGGGATGAGGCTTCGCTGGTGGCCGAGCTCCCGTACTGGGAGGTCCACGACGGTGTCGTGGTCCTCCGGGACGGGACCTACGAGGTGGGCGTGGAGTTCGAGCTCCCGAGCAACGCCCTTGCGCCTGTGGAGGCCGTCAACCACCTCGCCAGGCAGGTGAGGATGCTCCTCCGCCACGCGGTCCCGGAGGGGGAGAGGCTGCGCCTGCTGGTCGAGGTGGGTCCGCAGAGGTCCTCCCTGGCCGACGCGTACGGGGCGATGGGAAGGGACGGCCACCCAGGGGCCGTCTTCCTGCGGGAGGCGAGGGAGCGGGTGCTGAGGAGGGCCTCCGAGGAAGGGAGGGTGGTGGAGTACAGGGGCATCCTGACGTGCACGTACAGGCCTCCCGCGCCGGGACGGAGGCGCGACTTCGGCCCGGTGGACCGGGAGACGTTCGAGAAGCACATGCGGGAGGCGAAGCTACTGCGCACGGTCATCGCCTCGCACCTCGAGCGCGCGGGGATCAGGGCGCGTCCGGCCGGGGACGGCGAGGCGGTGGCGGCCATCTGGCGGTACTTCAACCCCATGAAGCGGAGGTACACGGTCCCGCCCGCCTTGCGCCCTCTGGACTTCGAGGCTCCCCCCGAGGTGCTCAGGAAGGCTCCGTACCTCGCGAGGCCGACGCTGCGCTCCCAGGTGGTGACGTCGGACGTCGCGCGGAGGTGGAGCCACCTCTGGTGCGACGACCACTTCATCATGGTCGTGAGCATGGACCAGCTCCCCGCGGGCGAGACGCACGTGGGGATGACCTCGCACCTCCTCGCGCTCCCCTACTGGTACTGGCTCGTCGTCGACTTCGTCCACGACCCGTACGGGCCCGCGGTGAGGGCGCTGGAGGCGCAGGCGAGGCGGCTGTTCGCGCAGACCCAGGAGCCGGGCCCGTTCAGCGACTACGTGGACCCGCGGGCGCGGGTGGGGCTGGGGGAGGTGGACCAGGGGCTGCAGCACACGTACGCGACGGGGAGCCACGTCTTCCGGGTGGGCATCTCCGTCGTGCTCGTGGGGGAGGAGCTGGAGGACGTACGGGAGGCCGCGCGGCGGACGGTGGACGCGTTCAGCCAGATGCACGGGCTGAAGGCGGTGGTGGAGTCCGCCGGGCTGTGGAAGCAGTTTGTGGCTCTGGCGCCGTTCAGCGGGATGGAGAACGAGAGGGTCTTCCGGGTGTTCGAGGAGAACGCCGCCGACTTCTTCCCCGCCTCCGGGCCGTGGAGGGGGAGGGGAGGGCCCGTGTGCGTCTTCGGGAACCGCTGGGACGGGGTGACGGCCATCGACCCGTTCGACCCGTCGATGCCGAACTGGAACGCCATCGTCGCCGGATCGAGCGGGAGCGGCAAGACGTTCCTCGTCCAGTCCATCCTCGCCCAGCTCCTCGCCCTGGGGGTCGAGGCGGTGGTCGTCGACCGCGGGTACGGGTACGAGTACCTGGTCAGGGCGGTGGAGGGGCAGGTCATCCCCATCGACCCGGCGGGAGGGGTGAGCATCAACCCGTTCGACCTCCCGGAGGGGAGCGAGGAGCCGGACGAGGACAAGAAGGCGTTCCTCGTGGCGCTGCTGCGCTCCATCCTCCCGCCCGTCGACCGGGCGAGGGAGCCTGTAGAGAACGCCATCCTGGAGAGTGCGGTGATCCAGGCGTACGCGAGGGCGACGACCGAGGAGCGTGACCCGAAAAGCGGGGAACTCCGCAGGCGCTACCACGGGACGCAGCTCTCTGACCTCGCCACGGTGCTCGTGACCATGGAGGAGGTCGGGGACCGCCCCATGGGGCAGAAGGAGAGGGAGATCGCGAGGGAGCTTGCGGGGAGGCTGCAGCACTGGGTCGGGTCGAGCGCGTTCGGCCGGCTCCTGGACCGCCCGACGAACGTCCGGCTGGACGCTCCCGTCCTGTACTTCGAGACGAGCGCGCTGGAGCGCTACCAGGAGCTGCTCCAGCCGGCGGTCCTCCTGCTGGCCGACGTGGTGTGGAGGAGGGTGCGGCAGAACCCGCAGGCGAGGAAAGTCGTGGTGGTGGATGAGGCGTGGGCGATGCTGACGGACCCAACCTCGGCGAGGTTCATCGTCGAACTCTACCGGAGGTTCCGGAGGTACGGCGCTGCGGTGTACACGGTCACGCAGGCGCTTGTGGACTTCAGGACCCCTGCGGCGCGGGGGATCCTGGAGAACTCCTCGTGGTTCTTCCTGGGCCAGCTCCCCCAGGAGCTGCAGGTGGCGGGGGAGCTGTTCCGGCTTCCGGACCGGGCGGTGGCCCTGCTGGGGACGCTCTCCCAGCAGAAGGGGGTGTTCAGCGAGTTCCTGGCGGCGGTGCGCTCGGGGGAGGGGCTCGAGGGGGACGTGGTCGTGGTGAGGCCCACCCCTGAGGAGTACTGGATGTTCACCACGTTCGACAGGGACGTGCCCGTCCGCGCACGTGCCGTTGAGGAGGAGGGAGGAGACATCGTGAAGGCGATCCGACGCCTCGCATCGGGAGGGAGGATCCATGCTCCATAAGGTGGTTTCCACTGCTCTTGTCGTCGCGCTCGTGGCCGGCGCGGCCCCTCCGGCCCTGGCCTCCCAGGGGAGCTGGGCCGGGTGGCTGCAGCAGCTGCTCGGGTGGCTGAACCGGGTGGCCGAGGTGGTGGAGCGCATCCGCTCCGCCGTGTCCCACCCCGTGGGCGTCATCTGGGACTTCCTGGCCTCCTCGGGGGAGTGGGCGCTCGGGAAGGCGGAGTACGCCGTCCAGGCGATCGAGGACCTCCTCTCCATGGCGGGGAGGGTTCCCGGCAGCCTGGCCGGGTGGATCTCGGCGCTGCGCGACCGGATCCTGGGTCAGGCTTCAAAGGAGCCCCCCGAGGGGTCCCCTGAGGCGAACTACAGGCTGGCGACGTCAATGAGCCCCGCGCTGCAGCAGATGGACAGGGCGTCGACCGAGAGGCAGGTGCAGGCGCTGCGCCTCGTCGCGTCCTCGGAGGCCATCTCGAGCGCCAGCGAGGAGGTGGCCAGGGACGTTCAGTCCTCCTCCGTCGCCGCGGACGTCGCCGCGTCCAGCGTCGAGAGCGCGGAGCGGCTCCGGCTGTCCGTCCAGGAAGCGCAGAGCAGCAGGGCGCTCCTGCAGTACCTGGGGGAGGGGATCAGCGACCTGATGGCCCAGCAGGGGACGCTCTCTGCGGAGATCAGCAGGACCCTCTCCGCCCTGGCGCAGCAGCAGGCCCTGACCAACAGGGAGCTGCAGCTCGTGGTGGCGGCGCTGGCCCAGCGGCTGGTGAACGAGGAGAGGGAGAAGAGGGCGAAGGTAGTCGGGACCCAGGAGGCGCTGCGCGCCGTCTCCCAGGGGTACTCCACGTCCCTCGCCGCGGTGGGGGAGGCCGTGCTGGACCTCCGGAACTCCGTGGGGGAGAGGCGGAAGGTGGTCGAGGATGCGATCACGCCGCGGTCGCGCTAGCAAAGCGATACTCGTCCTCCTGATGGTGGCGCTCGCGGCCGTGCCGGCGCACGCGCAGCAGTCGATCTCGCGCGACCTCATCGACCTCGTCCGCATCCGTCCCGAGGAGGTGATCGCGCAGGCGACCGGGTGGCTCAACGACATGGGTCTTCCGGGGGCCGTCGAGAACGTCTCGTGGGCGCTCCTCCTGGTCCTGTTCTCCTCCCAGGCGGTGCGCGCCGCGACGGTGGGGAGCGGAGCCGCGCTGCAGTCTGCGCTCGCGCGCGTGCTCATCGGGGGGTCGATGCTAGGGGCGGTCCAGACGGTGAACGGGTGGGTGAGGGAACTCTACCTCGCCGCGTACAACGCCGGGGGCATGGTCTGGGACAGGGCGATCCAGCCGAAGCTGGCCGTCTCGATCGCCCAGCTCGGGGCCCACCTCGCCACCCTCGCCGCCGTCGCCCAGGGCATCGCCGTCGGAGGGGAGACGACGCCCGGCGACATTGTCGGGCTGGACGCCATTGGGAACAACCTGCTCAACCTGGTCATGACGAGCGCGAGGATCCTCCTCTTCCTCCTCGCCGCCCTGATGGGGCTGTACCTCGTCCTCCAGTTCGCCGCCGGGATGATCATCTACCTGGCGCAGGTGTTCACCCCGCTTGCGGCTGCCGGGCTGGTGCACGAGAGGACGGAGGGGTGGTTTGGGAGGTGGATCACGTACGTCGTCCACGCCGCGCTCCTCGCCCTCCTCGTGAACGTCCTGTTCGGGCTGGCGGTTCAGGCGGGGTTCGCCGGGCCTATGGAGCGTCAGGCCCAGGTCATCGGGGACACGGTGGACAAGCTCAAGCACATTCCCAACCCTCTCTTGCACCCGAAGGCGGCGCTCGACGCTCTCAACTCCGCCATGACCAGTCTGGTGATCACGCTGCTCCTGCCCGTGACGACCATCGCCGGGCTGATCTTCGGGGTCGTGACCATGTGGCAGGCGGAGTCGAGGGTGGCCGCGTTCATCGGGGGGATAGCGGGAGGGATTCCCATGTGGCTGCCCTTCATGCGCTTTTTCGGCTTCGGGAAGGGAGTCTCCGCGCCCGGTGCCCCCTCTCCGGGCGGGACAGGCGGGACGCCCGCGGCCGCTGTCCCCGCAGGGTACGAGGGGAGCAGGGGGTGGTTCACCGCGCCGGAGCGGGCCGAGATGGTGGTGAGCCCTCCTCCGGGAGGAGGGAGATGGCCGAGGGTGGCCTCCGAGATGGCGGCCCGGGAGAGGGGATGGTTTGTGGCTTCCGAGCGCGCGGAGATGGTAGTGGAGCCGGCGGAGGTCGTGCCTGCGGGCGGGAGGTCGGTGAGGGCGCCGGAGGAGGGGCCGCCCTGGTGGTTCGGCCCGTCCGAGCGCGATGGAATCTAGCGGGAGGTGAACATACCATGAATCGCGACGGCAGGTTCCTCGTCGCGACGAGGATCTCCGAAGACGAGCGGGTCGCGCTGATGGAGTGGCTGGTGCGCGACCGGACGACCACGTCGCGCGTCCTCCAGGTGGCCATCCGCGCGTACGTCGACCGGGCGCTTCCGGAGCGGTACATGTGGGAGATCGTGGGGTACCAGAAGGAGCTCGCGCGCCGGCGCCTGGAGGCGCGCATGGCGAAGAAGGCAGCGCGCGCGCTGGGCTGAGGTGTCCAGGTCCAAGCTTTTGGCCCTCAAGTGGATCTTCCTGCTCGCCTCGGTGGCCCTCCTCGTGCTCTCTGCGGTGGAGGTGTGGGGGACGGCCGAGCGGGTGATGTGGATCATGCACAGGTACAAATGGTCCCAGTACCTGCACCGCAGTCCGTCCTTCCCCCTGGGATGGATCCTGGCCTGCCAGTGGGACAGGCAGTGCTCCAGGGTGTTCAACGGGGCGTGGTGGAAGCTCTACCCGAAGTGGATGCCCGTTGCGTTCGTCGCCTGCCTGTACGGCGCCGGAATCGTCCGCATCCTGGCAGAGAGGGCGCGGGAGAAGTCGAGGGTCCTTCCGGGGGCCGCGCGGTGGGCGGACAGGAGGAAGGAGCTCAGGCACCTCATCCACGGTGAGCGCGGCAGTCCCCAGCGCGGCTACGTCGGCCTGCTCGCTCCTGAGAGGGTCGGGATCTTCGGGTCCGACCCGGTGGTGTTACGGCTTCCCGAGAGGATCCGCTGCGCCCACTGCATGGTGGTCGGTGGGCCGGGGGCGAGGAAGACGACGGGCTACCACAAGATGAACCTCCTCGGGGACGCCGTGGACGGGGTCAGCGCGGTGGTGTTCGACCTGAAGTACCCCGACCCGGTAAGCGGCTTCCTCGACTGCGTCCCCTTCTTCGCCCGGAAGGGGTTCGACGTGCAGCTCTTCCTGCCTTTCGAGGAGGAGACGCTTGCCCTCCCCCTCATCGCCGGTGTGACCACGGTCGAGGAGGCCTACGACGTGGTGGACGTGCTGCGGCCGGAGTCGGGTAGGGAGCACAGCGGGACGTGGTTCCTGAGGCAGGAGAGGGAGCTGCTCACTGCGCTGGTCCTGGGGGTGGCGACAGACCACCTGCGCGCAGATGACGACCCCTACAGGGGGAGGGCGTCTCTGCGCCGCCTGTACCTGCTGTGCAAGGGAGGGGTGCGGGAGGTGGAGCGCTACGTTCACACCCACCCCAACCCGGAGGTCAGGAGGATGGCGGCGGGGCTGTTCGACCTGAGGGAGGACACGCTGGCGGGGACGATCGCCGGCATCGCCGGCGCGCTCCACATCTTCAACGACGAGGTGCTGGACAGGAACACCTCCTCCCGGGAGGACGCCGGGGAGGAGGTGGACCTGAGGGCGATCGGGGAGAGGCCGTGCCTCCTGTACGTGGGGATCCCCCAGGAGAAGGTCATGGGGAGGGGGCAGGTGCTGGTGCAGCTGGTCAAGAGGGTGGTGGAGAGGGAGCTACTGCGGACTGCGGACCGGCACGGGGGAACGTGTCCCCAGCACGTCTCGATCTACATCGACGAGTTCAGGGCGATGGGGCCGCTCCCGAACGTCTCGGAGATGATGGCGACGATGCGCAGCCGCCGCGTCTGCTACCACCTGAGCCTGCAGAACAGGGCGCAGGGGGAGGAGCTGTACGGTCCGCTGGGGTTCCGGAGCTTCTTCGTCAACAACGTGCAGACGGTGATCATCTTCCCCCGCTACCTCAAGTTCGACGACGCGCAGTACTTCAGTGAGGCGCTGGGGTACATGACGATGGAGCAGCGCTCCACGGGGCACACCCACAGGATGTTTGAGATGCTGGGAGGCAGCAGGACGGAGTGGTACAGGGACGTGCTGAGGCCGCTCGTGCCTCCCGAGGAGTACGCCGACTGGCCGGACGGGGTGGGAATCCTGTTCACCACAGGGGTGCGCCCGGTCAGGGTGCTCCTGCCGCGCCTGGACGAGGACAGGATCATGAACGTGAGGAACCCGTTCGCGGGGCTGCGGGACGAGCACGTCGCGCCGTTCACCGCGGTGCTGCGGACGCGGGAGGGGAGGCAGAGGGTGATCTCCTGGCTGATGGCCCACCACAGGGCGGTGAGCGGCGTGCGCGGAGCGCCTCGCCCGCGGGAGGCTGAGGCGGAAAGGTCAGAGGGTGTGGGCGGCGAAGGCCGTGCGGCGGCCTCGCCTGCCGGTGCGGCTGCCGGCGGTGGACCTGTCCCGGCAGCCCAGGAGCGCCGACCGGAGGCGCAACGGGAGCATGCAGCTCCTCCTCCTCCGCCCGCCAGCGGGGCCACCGCCGGGGAGGCGGAGGGGCAGCTCAAGAGGTGGGCCGGTGCCGTTGCGGGCCTCAGCCTTCCGGACGGCGCGGTGAGGGCGTACTTCCACAACAGGAGGATGACCAAGCTCAGCATCCACAGGGCGGCCCTCCCTCAGGAGCTGAGCGCTCCTTCGGGCCTGCTCGACTGGATGGCCCGCGGGTGGGTGCGGGTGACCCCTTCGGAGATCGCATTGCTCCCCAGAGGATTCCAGGTGGTGGGGAGGGAGCTTCTGGGGGGACTGCGGAGGAAGGCTTCCGCCGGCGGCTCCCGTGAGGCGGCGGGACCCGGAGCGACTGCGGGGCCTGCCCCTGGAGGTGGCCGGGCTGCGACGGAGGATGCCGGCGCGCCTGCACCCGTGCCTGCGCCCGAGGGACTGGCGATGAGCAGCGGTGGAAGTCCGGAGGAATCGCCGGAGGAGCGGGCTCTGCGTGCGGTTGCGGAGTGGGTGGAGAGGAACGGCGCGGCCCTGGAGGGTCACCCTGCGAGGAGTGACGGAGGTGAGCCTGTCGGAGTGTGGAAGGAGGGCGAGTTCGTCGCCCTCCTTCCCTCGGTCGTCGCGTCGATCCTGGAGGAGGCCGGGATACCGCTTGAACAGCAGCAGGTGGTCAAGGAGAGGTGGAGGGATGCGAACCACCTGCGGACCGATGCTGGCCATGTCACTTTGAAGGTGAACCTTGCGGGTCAACGCAGGCGCATGCTTGTTTTCAACTGGCAAATCTTCGCTGGCCGTCGAGCCAGCGCCTGAAGTCCTTCTCCTGCTCGAAGAAAGCCTCCAGGATTTTCTCGATCACGTAGATCCTGTCCGTCCCCCCTCCGAGGTACTCCGCGTACTTCCCCGTCATCTCCCAGAGCGGTTCCGGGATGGAGAAGGTGATTTTCTTCCTGGGAACCACCTTCTTCGGTTCGATCCTGATGGGCATGTCGCACACCTCCCACGTACCGGTCTCAACCAGATTCTACACCCAAAGGCCGTCTGCATCAAGAGTCAAGTAGCCAGCAAAGCAGCTGGCGATTGGGATGCTGGTCTGGAATACAGTCGGATGGTGAATCGCCAGTCGCAGAGGTACCGTTTGAGTGTACGGTAAGTCGCCGCCCCGCCTGGTGCCCCGTATGGCGCCCCGCCTGGGAACCTACGCGGGGCACGGACGAAGTGCCGCCCCGCCTCAAACCCGCGTGGTGACTGGTTGCCCCGCCTGTGCCCCGCCCTTGCCCCGCCTTGTGCCCCGCCTGTCTCGCGCCCCGGGTACGGGCTGCCCCGCCTCAAACCCGCGTGGTGACTGGCTGCCCCGCCTGTGCCCCGCTTCGCGGCCCCAGGGGTCAGGGGCCTAGTGTCCTACGCAGGACGTGGTGCAGCGTATGCGGTGACGTTCTGCCCCGCGCGGAGGTCCGGTGGGGGTCCACTCCCACGCGCGGAAGACGGTGCGAAACCGGTGGACTCTGCTACGCCCTCCCGCGCGATCGACCCGCAGGAATCCGACCGATTTGCCCACGCCCGAGGGCCTGGGTGCGGGTCCATTTCCTTCGGATGTACCGCGTCCTC
>Ga0272449_1005361_pt1 | contig 10045 bp, 7 predicted proteins | sample YNPCB0241_FD_198679 | JGI IMG/M metagenome (GOLD analysis project Ga0272449, IMG submission 198679) | Hot spring sediment microbial communities from Yellowstone National Park, WY, United States - YNP-CB-024-1 | ecosystem: Environmental > Aquatic > Thermal springs > Hot (42-90C) > Sediment...
TCAATATCATTATCTAACTGGAAATTGTACCTTACCGGCTGTGATGTGTTGTTTATATCTTCTACATCTTCCCAGTCAAAATTTAGCGGTAGCAGCTCTACAACACTGCCATCCGGTGGTGAACACAGTGACGGTGTTGGTGGTGGTGTGGTGTCTATGGGTATGGTGTAGCTCTTAAATGTGTGGTATGCCTGTCGGGGGTGCAAGTCTATGTCGCAGAGTCCCATTTTTGGGTCTCCTGTGGGGGAGAAGTCCGATATTGTGTGGTAGGAAGCCTGTGTGACGTAGTTGTAGTCTTCTGAAATAAGATAATCCAGGGATTGCTTCAGGAACAGTGCCTGGTTAACCTCTCCAACAAGGTTCACGTCCCACCCGAACTCAGTTATCCAGATAGTCTTGTGCGCATCGCCATTCCTTGACATTTCATTATATATGTTTTTTACTCCTTCAATGTCAATTGGTCCCCTCTTGTTGTATGGATGCAGGCTTACCGCATCAAAAAAATACTTCCCGCCGTTATTGTAAATTTCGCGTAAGTACGGGACATCGCAGCTGTCCAACCCAGTGGTTGAGAGTAGGCACTCTGGGTCGCCGAGCTTCAAGCCGTAATAGCAGCGAATGAGCCACTTCGTGTATTCCGCTGCATCACGAGCATGCCACCCGTAGCCGTTTGCCTCGTTCCAGAATTCGTAATACTTTATTTTACCTTTATAATGCTCAGCCAGCGCCTTGCAGAATTTTATGAACTCCAGGGCATACATTTCCTTTGGCGGATACTGGTGTAGAGGATGTCCTGCAGTTGCCCACTCTGGTGTTGTGCAAATCAGCCCGATGACTTCTATACCGCGCTCTAAGAATAAGTTTATCCTGCGGTCGTACTCGTCCCATAGGTAATTCCCCGGTGTGGGCTCTATGTTGCACCAGTCTAATCCGGTGCGTGTGCTTTTTGCGCCAGCGTATTTCACCATATCCGCCATTTCCGTGTCAAAGCTTACCGGCTTCCTTACCCAGTCTGCCCAGGTCGGGTTTATGCCAAAAATGAGCTTCCTATCCATTTTCGGCAAGCCTTTTTCTACCACGAGCACTTTCCCAGTTATGCCCGTGGGTTCTCCATTGTTGTGTGTAAAGACAAAATTGTACTCCCCTGGGACTGCACCGGATAACCTGTAAACCCAAATATGCGTTGTAAACTCAGGGGAAGAGGGTGTAAATAGTGCGATGTAGTCTGCAAGTTCTGGCGAGAACGTGTTGCCTGCAGGTGATACCCCGGACAGTCTTGCATTTGCGAATGGCGTTGTTGCCACGACCGTGACGTAGACGATTTCTTGTGGTGTTGGTAGGGATGGGTATGAAGCGATGAAGTTTATGCCTATGCTTTGTGCGTGGGCCGGCTGTGCGTTGCGTATTATAAAAAATAAAAAAATAAATATAAAAATTAAAATTTTGAAATCAATCATTTTTGTTTTTCCAGGTAGTGGTGCTTTATTATCTTCCCGCTGTAGATGTATACCACGTCTTCTGCGATGTTAGTTGCGAGGTCTCCAATGCGCTCGAAGTTTTTTGCTATCAGTATCCAGTATAGCATATTATCTAAGAGGGACTCGTCGCACGCTGGTGATGAGATGCAGTTTTTTATTATTTTTTTTATAATTTTGTTCCTCAGGTTATCTATTTCCTGGTCTTTTTCGCAGACTTTTATTGCCAGTTCCGGGTCCCCATTTACGAAGGACGAGATGCTGTTGTTTAGCATTTCAATAGTGTTTTTGTATATGGTGATAATTTCTTCTTCTACGTTTATTCTTGTTTCGTTGAGCACATGTTGCAGGTCGCCTGCTATGTTTACCGCGTGGTCCCCGATGCGCTCCAAGTCGTTGTTTATTTTCATAATCATTGTGACGGTGCGCAAGTCAAGCGCTTCCGGCTGGTGTAGTGCTAAGGTTTGTATGCAGAGGTTCTCAATTTCTATTTCTTTATCATTTACCTGTGGCTCGTATTCGTGCAAGATTTTTTGTAGTATAGCTTCATTTTTTGAGGTTAGCGCGTTGATGCTTTCTGTCACCATAGTGGTTATTATTTTTGCCATTGACAGTATTTTTTCTTTTAGCTCGCTGATTTTTTGTGGCAGCATTTTTACTTTTCCCCTCCTTTTTATCCAAATTCTCCTGCTAAGTACTGCTCGGTACGCTTATCTTTTGGTGTTGTGAATATTTTTTCTGTTTTATCGTATTCTACGAGTTCCCCCAAGAGCATGAAGCCGCAGTAGTCGGATATTCTTGCAGCCTGCTGCATGTTGTGTGTTACAATTACGATGGTAGAGTATTTTTTTAATTTAATCAATAATTCTTCTATTTTCAGGGTAGTGATGTAGTCTAAAGCCGAGCAGGGCTCGTCTAAGAGTATAATTTCTGGGGAGAGCGCCAAGATGCGTGCTATGCAGAGGCGCTGCTGCTGTTCTCCGGAGAGTCTCGTTGCAGGCTCATTTAGTCTATCTTTGACTTCTTCCCAGAGAGCGGTTAGCTCCAGTGCCTCCTGGACTGTCCTGTCAAGATATTTTTTATCCCTTATACCTTTTATTCTTAACCCATAGACTATGTTTTCGTATATACTTTTTGGCAGTACTACGGGCAAGTCAAACACTATGCCTATTTTTTGTCTTAGTGCTGAGACATCAACGTTGTCGTCGTAGATGTTTTTGTTATTGTATATTATCTCGCCGGTAATCTTGACGTCATCTTCAATATCTATTAATCGGTTAAGCACTTTGAGTAAAGTAGACTTACCGCTTTTAGCAGGGCCGATTATGGAGAGTATTTCATTTGGGTAAATTTCAATATTTATATTTTTTAGCACGTGTAAGTTGCTATAATAGAGGTCAAGGCTTTTCACTATAATTTTTGGTGTTTTCATTTTCGGAACCTATATACTATAAAATAAGATAACGTATTTACAAATAAAGTCAATATTAGCAATACACATCCTGTGGCAAAGGCGTTGCTTGTGGAGATACCTTCGCGCACGAGAATATAGAAATGCACTGCCATCGTCCTTATGGAGTCAAAGGCTGATGTTGGCATTTTAGTTGCGACGCCTGCGGTAAAGATTACAGCAGCGCTTTCCGCAACGCACCTCCCTAAGCTTAACACTACGCCTGTAAGTATACCGGGTGCTGCGGAAGGTAGCACTACATTCAGGATAGTTTGTATCTTATTTGCCCCCAAGGAATAGCTGACAATTCTCCATCTGTAGGGTACAGACTTTATTGCTTCTTCTGAGGTGCGTATTATTAATGGCAGAATCATCAAGCTTAATGTTAAGCTCCCTGACAGTATTGACCATCCTAATCGCAGGTAAACTACAAAGAATATAAACCCGAATAAGCCGTATATTATTGAAGGTATAGCAGCCAAGCTTTCTATCCCGAAACGTATAATTCTTGTTAATGTAGTCTCTTTGGAATATTCTACAAGGAACAGTGCCGTGCCAATCCCTAACGGTACGGAGATAATTATTGATAGGAGGGAAATGACGATGGTTCCTACTAATATTGAGAAGATGCCGCCACTGAGACCCATATTTTGCGGGTTCGTAAAGATGAATTTTAAAGATATGAACCTTATACCATTTGATAAAATATAAAACAAGAGAAAGAAGGAGATACTTACTACGCACAGTGTAGAGGTGAAGAATAGGGCTTTTATGATTTTTTCAACGAGTTTTTGCCGCATATTTTTTGATTTTATTAAAACAGGTATTTTATTTTTTCTCCTCTACGCAAAATTAAATTTAAAGTAAGTGTTAAGCACATGATAAGAACAAAGAGCACAACGCCGCAGCCGAAAAGCGCCTTCCTGTGGTCTCCTATGGCGTAGCTAAGCTCAAGCGCAATGCCAGAAGTTAGTGTTCTTGCTGGGGAAATTAATGTTTTAGGTATCTGTGTAGCATTCCCGATAACCATCAGGACCGCCATAGTCTCACCTAAGGCGCGCCCAGTTGCTAAAACTACCGCAGTGAGTATTCCTGAGCGTGCTGCAGGCAAGATTATATGGTATATAGTTTGCCATTTTGTTGCGCCCATAGCGTATGAAGCTTCTCTGTAGTGGTATGGCACATTACGTAATGCATCGCAACTTATACTTATTAACATAGGTAATATCATAATACTTAACACGATGACTGCGTTGAGCACGCATAAGCCGCTGCCGCCAAGGTATTTACGTATAAGGTAGGATATTATCTGTATCCCTACAAAGCCGTAAATCACCGAAGGTATAGCGGCTAAAAGCTCTATGATGGGCTTTATTATTGCAGAAATTTTTTGGTTAGCGAACTCGTTCAAGAAGATAGCAGTGCTGAGCCCAATAGGTAGGCTTAGTAGCACAGCGAGCAGCGTTACAATACAGGTGGAGACAACCATAGGCAGTATGCCGAATTTATTTTCCAAGGGCGCCCACTCCGCACTAAAAACAAATTTTGCCACACCAACCTTAAATATTATCTGTAAGCCTTCTTTGAAAATAAATGAAGTGATCAGCAGTAGCCCTATTAATGAAGAAAAGGAGACCGCCATAAGAAAATTTATTACCAAAGACTCTTTGGAGTTCATTTTACAGGCACCAGGCCTTCACTTTCTAAGACCTTTTGCCCATCGTTCAACACATACTCAATAAAGTCCTTGACGGAAGGATTGTTTTCATAAACGGTTTTTCTTAAAATAAAGTATACTTTGTTTTGTATGAAATATTTACCAGATTTCACATTCTCTACATTTGGGAGAACGTTGTTTATCATCACCGGCTTCACGTCTTTGTTCAACAAGCCCATAAATATGTATCCAATAGCCTGTGGCGTATTCTTGACAGTTTCGCGGACAGTGCCGTTTGAATCTTGGAAGATGCAATCTTTCCTCAACTTTGCACCTTTCAGAACAATATCTTCAAAAGACTTACCAGTGCCAGAACCTTTCTCTCTGGAGACTACAACGATCTCCTTATCTACTCCGCCGACTTCCTTCCAGTTGGTTATTTCCCCGGTATATATTTTTTTAACTTCTTCTAAAGTGAGTTTTGTGACAGTGTTTGACGGGTGCACTATAATAGCGATACCGTCGCTGGCAACATGGAAGATTTTAAATTCATCAGTTGTCACCTCATTAGGGAGTGTTGCTAAATCTGCCATAGCGATTTCTGCAGCATTAGACAGCATCGCCTGTATCCCTACGATAGAGCCGCCACCTTGTATGTTTATTCTTACGTCAGGGTGAGATTTTGTATAGATATCAGCCAACTTCTCGCAAAAAGGCTGGAATGCTGTTGAGCCTATTATAGTGAAGAGCTTTTTAGGCTTACTGCAACTGAGAAACATTGCTATTATTGTGGAAAGCAAAATTATCATTTTGCTTTTTCTCTTTCTTAGAGCTGCCATTTTACTTTTTCTCCTTTTCTTTTGAGTACTTAATTTAGTTTATTTCTGAGAATCTTGTACACCTAAAGACTTTAACTTTTCTGCGTAATACTTTGCTTGGCTGTAATCCCCCATCTGCGAATAGTAATTCATTAGAAGCTGTATAGCATCTATGTACTCGGGGTTGATCTCTAAGGTTTTTTTAAGGAAGTATTCTGCCTCTTTCAGGCGGTTAGTGTATAAGCACAGTAAGCCGTAGTTGTAATGTGCTGTATCAAAGAGAGGGTTTATTGCGAGTTCTTTTTTAAATTCTTCCTCCGCCTCTCTATACATACCTTTCTTCATGTAGATCAGTCCTAAATTATTGTGCACCATTAGTTCTACTGGATTTAACGCAAGTGCTTTCTTCCATGCATCCTCGGCTTTGTGCAAGTTGCCTTCCAGGTAATACATAGCGCCTAAGTTGCGATACACTAAGGGCAGGTGCGGCGAGGTCTTTGCTGCATATTCCCAGAAAGTTATTTTATCCTTGAAGATCCGAGAATATCTGTAAGTTAATATAGAAAACACAATAATAATAACCAGGCATACACGGTTTAATATCTTCTTTTTCGCATTTTTTATTAAATCCGTTTCCGGAAGAGATATAATTAAGCCGATGAGAGGCAAATAGAGACGGCTTTCTAAGAGTATGCCGTAGTTGTGGAAATATGCTGTAAATGGTGGAAGGAGGAAGAGTAAGAACCACAAGGCACCTAATACGAAGTTTGTTGTGTATATATTTTTTGTTTTTGATACGATAAAGGTCAAGAGAAGTGTTGCAATTAGTCCATATAGTAGTGGAGTATCTTCTATTATAGGCACTGGGGAAAGATTAACAGGTAAAAATATTTTCCCTATATACTGAATTATTCCGGCGGGTATCACGTATAGTGATAATTTTTTTATTTCATCAAGCTGTATGCGTGCAGGATTAGTTAAAGCAGAATGCCGTAATATTAGCCAAATGCAAACTGCTACGCACCAGGTTGTGTATAATAAGATATTTTTTTTAGACAGCAGATGACGCCTCCTCAGTATCACAAAAGATAGCCCAATCAGCGGTATAAGTATAGCGTTTTCTTTAGTGAAAAGAGCAAGCAGGAAGGAGAGCATTTGCACAAGGAGATATATCCAAGATGTAGTATCTATGAAATTGATGAATGATATCAGCCACAGGAGAATGAATGTTGCCAGCAGGGTATCATTTCTTCCAGGTATCCAGGCAACGTTTGACACTAGTACTGGGTGCACTGCAAACATGAGCGAGAATAGCAAAGAAGTGTATTTTTCGTAGTTTAGCCTAAGCAGCAAGTGTAGCAGCAAGCACGAGGTTATTATGTGTAGAACAAGGTTAGTTGTGTGGTAGATGAGAGGCTCTTTGCCGCCAACTTGCGCCTCTAAGATGAATAAAATGTTCATCATCGGGCGGTAAAGAACAGTATCAATGGCACGGAATACGTCCTTTGAGAATGCAGTGATGATGTTTTTTATATTGCGGTTGAAGTAGAAGCTGTCTATGATTAAGTAATTATCGTCCCAGTAGGTGAAGTTGAAGAATAAAGTATTCAAGTATAGCCCCCCACATACTAAAATTATTGTAAAATAAGGATAAAACCTTTTCATCTTTGAGGAACTTGTATGCCTAAAGATTTTAACTTTTCGGCATAATACCTTGCTTGGTTGTAATCTCCCATGTATGAATAGTAATTTATTAAGAGCTGTAGAGCGTCTATATACTCAGGGTTGAGTTCTAAGGTTTTTTTAAGGAAGTATTCTGCTTCTTTTAAGCGGCCCATCTGTAAACAAAGCAGTCCGTAGTTGTAATGTGCTATATCGAACATAGGATTCAGTAGGAGTTCTTTCTTAAATTCTTCCTCTGCTTCCTTGTATAACCCCCTCTTCATATAAATTAATCCTAAGTTGTTGTGGACCATCACTTCATTAGGGTCCAGGGAGAGCGCATCTTTGTATTTCTTTTCCGCTTTTTCCAGTAAGCCTTCCATGTAATACATAGCGCCTAAGTTGCGGTGTGCTAAAGTCAAGTGCGGGGATGTTTTTACTGCATACTCCCAGAAGGTTATTTTATCTCTAAACACAGTGCTATATTTGTAGGTTGTTATAGAGAAAGCAGCGATAATAGGAAGGAATGTAGATACGAGAACTGCTTTCTTCTTGCTTATATTTTTTACTAAGTCAGTTTCCAGAAGTATCATAATCACACCGATAAGCGGCATGTAGAGGCGATTTTCCGTAAGTATGCCATAATTAGATAAATATACCATGAATGGTGGCAGAAGGAAGAGAATTACCCACGATAGCCCTAATATCAGGTTGACAGAGTAGAATTTTTTTGTTGTAAATATGGCAGCAAGCAGTAAAAGTATGGAGATTATTCCATATATTATAGGTGTATCTTTTATTGTAGGCAATGGGGAAAGGTGTATGGGGAGAAGCATCTTTCCAATATATTGAACTAACGCTATAGGTACAACATAGAGTAGTTGTTTCATGGCACTAAGTTGTATAGCGTTGGAATTAGTTAATGCGTTGCAGCGCAGCACTAACCATAAAGAAATTGTTGCAACCCACACGATGTATAACAATATATTTTTTTTTGACAGCAGTTTTTCCCGATTTAATATCAAGAACAATATTCCTATTATTGGTATGAAAAGGGCAGTTTCTTTTGTGAAGACTGCGAGTAGGAAAAATATTTCCTGCAACAAGAAATATAGCCAAGAGGGAGTGTTTAGGATTGAAAAATTTATAAATGCCGTGAACCACAAAAGAGTGAATATTGCTAACAAGATATCATTTCTTCCCGGTATCCAGGCAACATTGCAAGTTAGCGCAGGGTGTAAAGCAAAGATGAGCGAGAATAGCAAAGAGAGGGCTTTGTCATATTTTAACTTTAGTAACAAAGAGAACAGCAGGCAGGAGGCTATCAAGTGGAGAACTACATTTGTGAGATGGTATACGAGAGGCTCTTTATTGCCGACTTGCGCCTCTAAGATGAATAAAATGTTCATTATAGGGCGATATAGAGTGGTGTCGGGGGTGCGAAAAACACCCTTTAGGAATGTTAATGGTATATTTGCCAAATTTTTGTTAAAATAATAATTACCTACAATAAGTTGGTAATCGTCCAAGTATGTGAAATTGAAGAATAGAGTGTGGAAGTATATTCTACCACATAATAGTATTATTATAAGATAAAAAAGTATGTTGTTATTCTTCATTCCTACTCCCATTCAATAGTTGCGGGTGGCTTTGATGTTATATCATAGACTACGCGGTTGACGTTCCTCACTTCGTTAACTATGCGTGTAGAGATACGGTTTAGGACATCGTATGGTATATTTGCCCAGTTCGCAGTCATTGCGTCAACTGACTCCACAATGCGTACTGCAACAACGTTCTCGTAGGTCCTCTTATCGCCCATAACGCCAACGCTTTTCACCGGTAATAGTACAGCAAACGCCTGCCACACTTTCTCATACAGCCCTGCCTCGCGCACCTCCTCTTCTACAATAGCATCACACTCGCGCACTATATCAAGCTTCTTCTTATCTATAGGGCCTAATATGCGCACAGCTAACCCTGGCCCCGGGAATGGATGCCGTAGAAGTATTTCCTCCGGTAGACCCAACTCTCTGCCTAAGGTGCGCACCTCATTCTTGAAAAGGAACCTTAGGGGCTCTATAATTTTTTTGAATTTAATTCTTTTTGGCAAGCCACCAACATTATGGTGCGTCTTAATAGTTGCGGAAGGCCCCCTCACAGGTATACTCTCTATGACGTCAGGGTATAATGTGCCTTGAATAAGATAGTTCACATTTGGGAGCCTCTTGCTCACTTCTTCAAAAACTCTTATGAACGTGTGCCCGATTATCTTACGTTTCCTTTCAGGGTCGGAGACGTTCCTTAGCGCAGTAAGGAACTTATCTTGTGCGTTAACTATTACAAGATGTTTCCCTAAAAGCGGTGTGAATATTTTCTTTACGCGCTCTTTCTCCCCTTTGCGTAGAATACCGTTGTCAACGAATATGCAATACAGCTTTTTCCCTAAAGCGCGGTGCGCTAACGTCGCAGCTACGGAAGAGTCCACGCCGCCAGATAAAGCACAAATGGCATTCCCGTCCTTTACCGTATCTTTTATTTCTTTCGTTTTTGCCTCAATAAAACTTTTCATAGTCCATGTTGGCTTACAGTGGCATATTTTGAAAAGAAAATTCTTGAATATCACATCGCCGTATAGCGTATGTTTAACTTCGGGATGGAATTGCACTGCGTAGATTTTTTTCGCCTCATACGCTATAGATGCATACTTGCAATTTGTTGTGCTGCCCAAGGTTATAAAGTTCTTTGGTAGCTGAACTATACTATCTCCGTGGCTCATCCATACTGTGAACTTCTCCGGCACGCCAGTGAACAAAATATTTTTCTTCTTTATCACAGTAAATTCTGTGTACCCATATTCCCTGAAGGGGGCTCTCTCAACTTTGCCATTGAAAAGCTTCGCAATAAGCTGCAAGCCGTAGCATATCCCTAAAATAGGAATGTTTAGGTCAAAGATACCTTTCTCAACAGATGGCGCTCCCTC
>Ga0272449_1005363_pt1 | contig 10042 bp, 11 predicted proteins | sample YNPCB0241_FD_198679 | JGI IMG/M metagenome (GOLD analysis project Ga0272449, IMG submission 198679) | Hot spring sediment microbial communities from Yellowstone National Park, WY, United States - YNP-CB-024-1 | ecosystem: Environmental > Aquatic > Thermal springs > Hot (42-90C) > Sediment...
AATTTGTTTCCTAGATGGCTTGCGAGATGAATAGAAAGTGTTATCAATGAACATCATTGGAATAGGGGTTGCCAGCCTAGTAGCTTTTTTACTGGCATGGATAGATGGAGCCAATAATGCTGGAAACAGCCTGGGAACTCTGATAGGGGCAAAGGCTCTTCCCCTGAGGAGAGCCCTTATAATAGCAGGGGTTGCGGAATTTGTGGGTGGAGTCTTATATGGAGGTTTTATCTCCGAGACTATTTTGAGAAAAGTGGTAAATCCAGCGGCTTTTAACCCTATATCCTACGCTGTTGGACTAACAATAGCCATGTTTATCACGTTTTTATTGATACTTGCCGTGACGAGGAGAAGAATACCATTCAGTATTACTCAAACCTTAATAGGTGTTTTAACAGGTTTTTCACTCGGCAATACCGGGGGAAGGGCAACTAATTTAGCGCTTCTCTCAGGGCTACTTGGCTTATGGATTGTTTTGCCTGTTCTAGGGATAATTGCCGGGTTATTTTCTTACAAGCTTTACGAGTTTTTCATTGGGTTTAAAAAACCATGGATGGCCGTCATTTTAGTGGTGACTTATTTCAACATATTCACTGTCTCGACAGTATTATTGTTGACACCGCCCACGGGACTGGAGTACTACTGGTATGTTTTAATCGCGACAGTCTTGGTAGTTTTCAACGCTATTCCCATATACTCCCTAATCAAGGCTGCTGGAGCGACTAGAACGTTGGAGTTAAATACTGGTAGAATATTCCCTCCTGAAGCCCTAGCGTTGTCCTCGGGGATGATAGCCTTCACACACGGTGCCCATGACGTTGCGAACTCAGCAGCCCCGCTCACAGGCGTCATTGCCGCGTTATCTCTAAACTCCATCCCTGAAGAAGGCTTAACTGTGAATCCCTTCGCACTATTACTATGTTCTGGAGGTTTGACAGCAGGGATTATAACATGGGGGTTGAGGGTTGCTCGGACCATTGGGGAGGAAATAACGGTTTTAAACAATGACTCGGCGTTTATCGCGAATTTCTCAGCCTCCGTTACCACACTTTTCCTTACAAGAATGGGCTTGCCCAGCTCGATGACAGGGTTAGTCCTAGGGAGCGTCGCAGGGGTTGGCTTGGCTAAAGGCGTTGGAAACGTTAACTTGAGACTAGTGATTAGAATACTGTGGTATTGGTACCTCGGCTTCGCACTCGCTTTTGCCGCGGGCCTTGCCACCGGGTGGGCATTAACAATTTTATGAGAAAAACACAGTATTTTTCACGGAGGTTCGGTTGGAAGAGGACGTTTTAGAGATATTGAAGGAAATATTTGTGAAGCCGTCTGAAAAAGCCCATGAACTCTCATCTAAATATAGGATTCTACCGTACATGGCCGAGAGATATATGAGAATTTTAGGGGAGGCGGGGGCCATTGAAATGTTGAGATCGTTTGAAAAACCGGTTAAACCTGTTATTCGCGTTAACACTCTTCGAATCAGTCCCGATAGGCTTAAATCGTCCTTGGAGGATAAAGGGTTTAAGCTTGAGAGATTACCATGGTGTGATAGTGCTTTTAAAATCATAGAGGCCCCTGAACAGCCGAGCCCCGGTGCAACCCTAGAGTATTTGAAAGGATATTACTACTTACACAGAGATTCTTCGAGCCTCTTGCCAGTCCTTCTTTTAACACATGAGTATAGTGGAGATATACTAGATGCTTGTGCCGCACCAGGCGGGAAAACAACCTTCTTGGCTGAAAAAGTTTATGGTAAAGGAATAGTTTATGCTAACGATCTCGTTCTGAGAAGATTGAGAAGCTTAATAGGGCACATCACCAGGATGCGTATAGAAAACGTGGTTGTGACATGGAGCGATGCGAGAAAAATTTCTAAGGTGTTTAACAGAAAATTTGGAAGAATACTTCTAGATGCACCGTGTAGCGGTGAAGGCAGGATATCCGTTGACCCGGGGAGAAGAACCCGTACAAGCATTTACGAGCTTGCTTTAATGGTTAAGAGGGAGATTGAACTGCTCGACTCCCTGATTGACATGTTGGATGACGAGGGGATTATAGCATACTCGACATGTAGTATAGCGCCAGAGGAGAATGAGTATGTTGTTTCGAAAATACTTGATAAGAGAAAAGACGTGGAAGTGGTTCCCCCTCCTGTCAAACTCTTTGAATACTCCCCGTGGATTAAGCGATACGGTGGCATGGTGTTTCACGAAGAGCTCGACAAATGTGTCAGGCTTTGGCCACATGTCCATGGAACTTTCGGGTTCACAACCTGCTTGCTGAGGAGGACGAGAAGATGAAAAGTTTGACTTCCGAGTTAAAAGTGTTTCCCCTTCCCCGTAAGTGGTTGAACAGTTTAAAGGCTATTACTAAGAGGTCGTGGAGCGCAGACCTCGATGATTTTATAGGCCAGTATAATTTCGCTACATGCTTCGGCACGGACTGCCTTTTATGGAGCACAAACCGCAGGGCGAGGGAGCGGCGAGTAATCTACGAGGGTTTCTGGATAGGGGTTTTCCATGAAAAAAGATTGTTGCCCTCAACAAGCTTAGTGGAAAAAATTTTTGCGAACAACCATTTTAGAGCCGCCATAGTAGTGAACGACAAGGCTTCGGAGCTCTTCCTATATGGAAGAGACGTTTTCGAAACAAGCGTTTTGACAAGGTACGAGCCAGTGGACGGTATTGTCGCAGTTCTTGAACCCGAGGAAAAATCCGTGATAGGATTTGCTCATTACGATGCCTCCTGCAAGTGCTACAGAAACCTTTACGACCTCAGTATTTTCCTTAGACTACTCGGCTGAAAAACTTAGAAGAATGCGTAACGGTTCTCCACCAGCTTCTTCAACGCATATGATAGGAGGATGAGGCCTACTAGGCTGCCAAGTGAAACTAGTGCTACGAGTAGGTAAGCAACCTCGGTTGAAACCCCGTACGCTGAGGCTATAAAGGAGATTTCCTCCGGGTTGTTGAAAGCGTAGAAAGCGTAGGTCAGCATCATTACGAAAATAACCATTGGCAATGGCATCGTAGCGTACGCAAGCATCAACCCGGTTTCCCTCCTTCTCCTCAGACCCCCCATTGCGAGAATTATGGGGAATGCTAGGACGATTGCCGAGACGGCGAACTCGATTCTGTAGGTGCCTCCGAGCAGTAGAAAAATGATCATGCCCCAAAGATACGAGCGGTAGGCCCTGCGGACATCCCTAATTCTATCTGTAAACTCGTATACACTCATCTTGCAGTACTTCAGGAACAGTTTCAAATCATCTACTAGAGCTTTAGGTATGGGTGCTTGTTTAAGCGTTTCTACTTTTGAAAGAATTTCAAAACTCTTTTCTCTCAAGCTTTTAGCGTATTCAATATTATCCCGAACCATGTATCTAATACTGTATTCTACGGCCTCCTTGGCCTGGTCGATATCTTTCTCCAGCTTTAAACCACTAAGTTTCCTGTTCCCTCTGAGCCTGTCTAGATTTTCCATAACCTCTCTCAAATAAGCTGTAGAATCCATATTGTCCACGAAAAAATGAGATAGGGAGAGTGGTTAAAAAAACTATTTCTTCTGCTTAAACAATTTTGTTAAACAGTAGGCCGCCAATATTAATATGAATAGCCATGAGCCAATCAAGAATGCAAGGGCATCCGGGTCCATGATCTCACCCTTACTCAACTTTTACGATAACCTGATTCTTAGCCAGCTCCTCCCTGTATTTTCTCGATATTGCGAGGTAGGTTTCGATCGCACCTACTATTAGTATTATGATGATCGCTATCCTGGCTTGCACTATTAACGGGTCACTTTGTGCAAAGATGCCCTGGTTGTAGTAGTCTATGGTCGTCCCTATCAGCAGGATTATGATGTAGAGAGGTGTTAGAGTCATCACTACGTATTTGAAGAACGTTGGAATTTTTATCAACGCACCCTCGTGTAGCTCCTTCCACAGGTTATTCGGCTTGAACAGCCATACAGCCACTATCACGTCGAACAAGCCAAGCAGTACGAGCAGGTAAGACCCAACCCAGTTGTCTAATTCTGCGAAGTACGTGAGCGTGGGGTCAAGGGCTACTGGCAGTCCCAGCATTAGGTATATAAGGAATACTAATACTGCTCCTATTTTCCTGTTAATTTTAAGGTCTTCCTCTAGGAGGGCTGTCAGATAGTTGTACATTGCGATGGCTGATGTCCAGCCGGCGAAGAATAGCAGGAGGAACCATACTGTTCCGAAGAACCTTCCAACCTCTCCCATAGAAGTGAACACGTTGGGCAATGCCATGAAGGCTAGGCCAAGCGATCCGCTTCTAACCACCTCTGGCCCTAAGTACGCATAGGCTATTGGGATAGCGATGCTACCGCCAAGTATGACCTCTGCGAACTCGTTCAAAGAAGCCGTCGTCAAAGCTGATAGGGCAATGTCATCGCCTTTCCTAACATATGATGCATAGTTCTGTATGATGCCCATTCCCAGGCTAAGAGTGAAGAATATTTGTCCCGCGGCAGCCAAGGATATTACCCAGAAGTTCTTGGAGAGGGTTTCAAAATCGGGCTTCCAAATGTAGTTGAGCCCTGCGAAAGAGCTCCAGTCGGGTCGAACCGGGCTTCCAATCGTTATTGACCTAATCGCTAATAGCACGGCGAAGACGTACAGTAGGGGCATCATTACCTTGTTGAAGGCTTCAATACCCTTTGAGACCCCTCTGAAAGCCGCTATGAACAATAGGATCATTGGAATGAGCCATGTCACCATGACCATTTGGAAGTTTTTAATGTGGTCGAAGAAGAAGTTGACGGTGTCGACGCCGTAGTAAGCCCCTGTTGCACTGTAAATCGAGTACGCCGCTGTCCAGCCGATCACATGGATGTAGTATGAGTTTAAGAGGGTTGTAACGGAGAATGCTATCATACCCCCGATCACTGCGAAGATTAGTGCTTTTCTCGGCTTAACGCTCTCTCTTGCCATTATGTAGAACATGGGTCCAAGCGTTCCATGCCCGTATTTTCCGCCGAGCCTTCCGGTCGCCCATTCAACCCACATTAGTGGTATACCAAGTAGTAGGAGAGCTATGAAGTACGGTATCATAAACGCTCCGCCGCCATTAGCTGCCAACATTCTTGGGAATCTCCAGAAATTGCCTAATCCTATAGCGTTGCCAGCCATTGACAGGATTAATCCTATTTTAGTGGCCCAGGCTTCCCTTTCTTTAAGAGAGCTCATGTATTTCCCCTCCCGGATATGAAACCGTATATTATTTCGCGTTTACCAATAAAAATTTAACTTCATTAGCCCATTAAGATTTACAAGTTTAAGGAGGATTTGGTGTGAAAGCGTATACTGTGACAACTAAGACTGGTTTGAAGTTCAACTTCATAGTGGAAGGAAAGGAAGGCAATACAATCCTAGTGAAAGATGCTGAAACAGGTGAGGTGTTTAGGCTAAAATTGTTGAGAAACCATGGCGACAGGTACGTGGTGGATTTGAATGGAGTAGAGTACAGTATCGTGTTATCGGACAGGATATTTGTTAATGGAGAAGTAGCGTGTATTGCCTCTGTTAAGGAGGCTCAAGCAGGGAGCAAGCCTCACAAGGATTCTAAGATGGCTCAGAAAGCAGTACTTGAGAATGTGGTTCAAGCCCCTATCTCCGGCAAGATTCTCGAGCTAAAAGTTAAAGCCAACGACCAGGTAGGAGAGGGAACAGTGGTCGCGTTGATGGAGTCTATGAAGATGATCGTGGAAGTTAAAGCGAACATAAAAGGTATTGTGGAGGAGGTTTACGTGGCGCCTGGGCAGGCTGTTAAAAAAGGAGATCCTATTATCAGGTTGAAGAAATCATAGTGGAATGTTTGAGTGTTTCCTAGGCAGGAACATTGCGTGTTCTTCTCTCTTGAACTTCAGGATTTGAAGATACTTGTACAGGATGTGTCTAGTATCCGCGGGATCAATAATATCGTCCACGTATCCCAGCTCGGCGGCCCTGTAGGGGTTTGCGAAAACCTCTCTGTACTCCCTTAATTTCTGCTCGACAACCTGTTGCGGATTTGCCGAGGAATCAATTTCCCTTCTGTACAGGATTCTAACAGCCCCTTCCGGACCCATAACGGCTATCTCAGCCGTAGGCCATGCAATATTTATGTCGCTCCCGAGGGACTGGCTACCCATCGCTATGTACGCTCCCCCGTAAGCCTTCCGCATGATTAGAGTTATTTTGGGAACGGTTGCTTCGCTGTAAGCGTGGAGGATTTTAGCACCGTGTCTTATTATTCCTCCATGCTCCTGGTCAACTCCTGGCATGAAGCCCGGTGTGTCAACCAGTGTGATAATTGGAATATTAAATGAGTCGCAGAATCTCACGAAGCGGGCTATTTTGTTAGAGGCATCAATATCTATGACTCCAGCGTTCACTGCGGGCTGGTTGGCGACTATTCCGATAGTGTATCCCCCAAGCCTTGCGAAACCAACCACTGCACTGGGGGCATACAGCTCGTGGACTTCTAGAAAGTCACCGTCATCCACTATGCTCCTAATCACGTCGCGGACGTCGAACGGCTTGGTAGGGTCTGTTGGGACCACTTCGTAAAGCTCATCATTCCGCCTGTCAACCGGATCGTCTGAGGGAATGTACGGAGGATCCTCCGAATTATTGTTGGGCAGGAATGATAAGAGCTTCCTCACGAGCACGAAAGCTGATTCCTCGTCGCTTGCTACGAAGTGGGCTACACCGCTAATGCTTCCATGTTTTTCAGCTCCTCCGAGCTCCTCGAAACTCACGTCAACCCCTGTCGCCGCCTTCACTACTTCGGGACCCGTGATGAACATATAGGAAGACTTGACCATTATTACGAAATCCATTAACGCAGGACTGTAAGATGCCGCACCCGCGCATGGTCCAAGTATCACTGCTATTTGAGGAATCACACCGCTTGCCTTCACGTTAGCGTAGAATATTCTTCCACATCCGTTAAGCGATGCAACCCCTTCCTGGATCCTGGCCCCTCCCGAATCATATAATCCTATCACTGGGAAACCGTTTTGAATAGCTTGCTCAATAGTTTTAGCGATCTTGAGCCCGTGGGCTTCCCCTATGCTCCCGCCAAGCACTGTGAAGTCCTGGGCGTAAACGTAGACGTTTCTCCCGTCAATTTTTCCAAACCCAGTTATCACGCCATCATTATAGAAAACAGTTTTATCCAGCCCGAAATACTTAGATCTGTGTGTCACCATCCACTGAAACTCTGTGAAGGAATCAGGATCCAGGAGCTTCTCCAACCTTTCCCTAACCCAAAGCTTCCCCTTCTTCCTCTGCGCATCGATCTTTTCCTGTCCACCACCCATTATTGATTTATCTCTGAACTCGCGAACCCGTTTCAACAAATCCTCGTGGTTGTTGTTTGCCAAGCTATTTCACCCGTCTTAAAACGGTGACAGCGGCGATGGTGCTGATCCCCCCTATGTTGTGTGTAAGAGCTGTTTCAGGACTACTAGCCTTAAACCCTGGGAAGTCTCCTCGTAATTGCATCGCTGCCTCAGCAATCTGGTATATCCCGGTTGCGCCAACAGGGTGACCCCTTGCCTTCAAGCCGCCGCTGAAGTTCACCTCAGGCCTGTCTCCCTTCCCGAACCGTCCCTCTTTCCACAGCCTCGGGGCCTCACCCTTCGGCGCAAAACCGAGGTCCTCGAGCGCGGCAAACCCTGTCACGTGGAACGCGTCGTGTAATTCCACATAGTCCACCTTCCCGGCTTCCACACCCGCCATTTCTAACGCTGCCCTCGAAGCCTTAACAGTGGCTTCTAATGTCAGCAAATCATTTCTTGAGGCTAGGTCAACGCTGTCTGTTGCTAACGCCACACCGGCCACTTCAACCAGGACATCTTTTCCCGCCTGTCTCGCTATTTCCCTCGCTTTCTCTTCTCCCCTTACGAGAAGCACTACGGCGGCACCGTCCCCGATCGGGGCTGCGTGGAATAATCTTATCGGCTCGGCTATCACGGGGCTTTCGAGAATTTCTTTCAAACTCGTCTTCTTGGGTAGCTGAGCGTATGGATTGTGTGAGGCGTATTCGTGCATTCTTAGAGGCCAATAAGAGAGATCCTCTTCCGTATAACCAAACTTCTCCATGTAAAGCCTGGCAAGCATCGCGTTCAAGCCCGTGAAAGTTGCCCCGTAAAAGACTTCGAAATCAGCGTCAGCCGCTTGAGCTAGGGCTCTTGTAACCACTGGAGTATTAGCTTCCGTTAACTTCTCTACGCCTCCGACCGCGACCACGTCAGCTAGCCCGCTTTTAACCAGGGAATACCCAGAGTAGAATGCGGCGCCGCCGCTCCCGCAAGCGGCCTCAACCTTGAAAGCAGGGATTCCCCTGAGTCCTGAATGATCAGCTAGGAGTGCTCCAAGACTATCCTGTTGCATGAGAACGCTTGAAGTCATGTTGCCGACTACGAGAGCTCTAGGCTTCAAACCCCCGGCATCGGATACTGCTCTTTCAAGAGCCTCCTTAAACAAGCTTGCCGCGGACCTATTGTAGAACCGGCCTATTTTGGTTAATCCAACACCCACTATGAATACTTTCTCCATGAATAACCCTCTAGTGAGCTTCTTAATCCATTAATACGCTCTGAAAGTTAAAAACTTTGGGAAATAGGCGAATCCCTAGGGGTGGAGTTTCTTCATCGGTCTGAACTGGAGTCTTCGGTCATCTTCACTCAGTAATCATTACTTGGAGAGGGGATTAAAATTTTCGTCGAGCCTTAGGCTGGAAGAAAATTGAAAAATAATGATTAATTCAAATGATAAGCGTGAGCTCAGTATTTCACAAGGTTAACGTTTATCAGCTGGTCTAAAGCTATGACGAGGGGCTCGATTACTTCTGAGATTTCTACTTGGACTTCCTTGCTTATGTGATCAGCTATTTGCTCAACGGTTTTCTCACCATCACAGAGAAGCCACACGTAGTAAGCCAGCGGTGAAAGCTCATACACTTCCTCTTGAGACAGAGCTACATAGAATTTCTCGTCCTCTTCTCCCAGGAACTCTCCCTGTCTTGACGGTTTCCATAGTTTAATCTCCTGAAACCTTGCCATAGTTTTCTCATGGTCATGGTCGTGTTCATGAGAATGTTCTTCACTTGCCATGATTACTCCTCTCTCCGCCTGAATCCGCCTCTACGAGATCCCCTGTAGCCTCCAGCCCTCCTAAAGCCCTGTGGACGAGGGCTTTCCGGCGCGGTGGGCATTTCCTCAGGTATCTCCTCTGCTTGTGGTACTTCTGAGTCATCAATCTTCTTGACCTCTGATGTCCTACCGATGTTGAGCTGGACCTTCCCTCTAAACTCGGTGGTCCATCCACCCTTTATCTCTACAGCCTCTCCTTCAGTCAGCTGACCCGCTTTTTCGCCCCATGCTGTGACCTCGACTCTTCCCGTTGAATCGCCTATTACGGCGTTGCTTATAGTCCTAGGCCCCTTCTTGGTCTGAATAACGTGCGGAGGCTCAGAGGATAAAACTCTGGCCTTAACGCTTACGTTTTCCATTCCGGGTTTAAGATCTTTTATATTTGTAGAAGGGTTTTCACCCTGGTTTGATTCGGAACTTACATACATTACGGATTCGACTCCATTTATTATGTTACGCTTAAACATACCGTTAAATGGGCTTTTAAATATTTTGAAACCACGAGGGCTCGCGGACTTTCTCGCTGAGTAATTCATAAACTATAGCCAAACACTCCTCTAAAGAGTGGTTACACTCGAATAGGTGAGAAACGTCTTTAACTTTATCAGTGCACCCGAATCCTGGAATAGGTTTCAAAGCCGTGGACAACGCCCTTGCGACTTCAACCTCACAGCCCCATTCCTTCTGAGAAGGAATAGCGTAGAAACCTGAAACGTACACCTCCTCTGCGCCGAGCAGGTGGTCGACATGCCAATGTCTTCTGCCCTGGCGTAGCATGTGCCTGAAAACCCTGGCCTTAATTCCCCCCGCACCTCTAGCTGAGCCGACGTAGAAGTAAACACCTTTTGGTATTTGGAAAAACGAAGATCTTGTT
>Ga0272449_1005364_pt1 | contig 10042 bp, 6 predicted proteins | sample YNPCB0241_FD_198679 | JGI IMG/M metagenome (GOLD analysis project Ga0272449, IMG submission 198679) | Hot spring sediment microbial communities from Yellowstone National Park, WY, United States - YNP-CB-024-1 | ecosystem: Environmental > Aquatic > Thermal springs > Hot (42-90C) > Sediment...
AAACTCCACCTAGCAGGACTACCATACCTAGTAACCTGTACAACCCTAGGGCTCCTAGCAGGGTCAACACTACCAGCTAGCATAGCCAAGCCGACAGCAGCAGGGCTAGTACTAGCAATGTACGTAGCGGAGATGACAACAAAGGGGACAGGGCTGGAGTGGGTAGGCCTGCTAACGATAACACACTACTATCCAGCACTAGAAATAGCATTAAACAACATAACACCGGTAACCGAGACGGCAACCCTGATTGTGATAGCCGTAGCGCTAACAACACTCTCAATAGTATTCTATAACAGGAAGGATCTACCCGTGTGACGAGCCCCCCAATAGTAATCCATATGAGCCGGTGTTGCAGGCTTGCATTGCAACCGTCTAAAGGGCTCCCTTCACATATCACCGTATATCTCAGCTAGCTCTTCGAACATGTGTTTTACATAGACTCTTCCAGTCCTGCCTATCGATTCACGTCTCACCCTCCCATCGATCACCTCGTGGACTTTAGCATACCTCCTCATCCTCCTCCTAGCAACCTCTTTGGTCAAGGATACCAGTATTTCAGCACTATGTGTTGAGAGTATCACCATTAGGGTGCCTTTAGCCTTCTTAACGGCTGACACAAGGTGTCGAGCCAGTAGACGTTGCCTCCTGAAATCCAATCCTAGCTCCGGCTCCTCTATGATGAGAATCGTTCTAAAACCCTTCTGTGATAGGGTTTCCGCATATGCAATCGCGACTACGAGCGGGTAGCTGTGTAGCATGCTTGCTGGTAGCAATGGCATGTTGCTAGGTGTCTTAGAGATACCTGGTAAGCTTACGCCAAGGTATTCCACCTCGGGGAACATCTCCTCAACCATTTCATTAAATCTGCCTACAACCTCCCCAAGCTTAATCTCGCTGGTTTCTCCAACCCCCGTCTCTGGTACTAAGCGCTGTACCATGGGTTCCACTAGAGTTGCTATAGCGGAAACTGGGGAGTTAAAGTGGTGCGGTTCTGGAATAGGCTTCTCAGTAGAGCTGTAGAAGTAAGGTAGTAGTGTTAGGTAGGCTCTATAACCGGGTACGAGTATCGATTCAACAGGGAGGCAGTCGACCCTCAGTAGTTCTATGGTACCAGTTGTAGAATCGTATCTTAAACCCCTACTGTAACCCCAAGCCTCCAATCTTAATTCGAGAGTTTGAGACCCCCTCCTTAGAACCCTGTTAAGACACTTTGGCTCGTCGCATACAGAGCTGTTACAGAGCCTCGATACGACTGCCCCCACATCCGGGCTCCCATCCCTGCAAGGAGCTAGCATAGCATAGACTGCTCTCATGAGGAAGCTCTTACCGACAGCGTTAGGCCCTGTAACGATGGTGAGAGGGGTGAGGTTTAATTCGAGTTCGTCGAAAGGCCCGTACGATGACAATGTTAACTTGATGGACTCCAATGAGGTAACCCCTAAAGTTACAGGAGCATTTAAGCCTAATATAGACCTTGATAGGAATCCCACCTTGTGGGTAGAGGTGGTACGCTATCGCGTGACTTGTAGTAGTACCTCTTTCACCGTTTTTACATTATCAAGCTTATGCTCTTCACTCGGGTTTACGTGTGCTATTCTTAGTTCGTGCTTTGTTGTTAGCTCCTCGTCAACCACTGCTTTGGATGTTTTTGGCTTGTTCCCGGTGAGCACCATTAGTACTCCTATTAGTCTCTCTCCGTCCACTCTTAGTGGTGCTGCTATGTCAACTAGGTAGGCTGCCATCCTCTCCACATCGCCTACGGATACTCTAGCCTTGTACTTTGCATCGGCTACGACAACCTCCCCATTAAGTTCCACCACGTAGTCCGGCCTTAGGGCTCCATCTCTTAACAACTCTCTCAGCCCCCTTAGCAGCCTCCCCTCCCTGTATGGCTTGTTATAGTGTAGCTTGACCCCGTTAGCCCCTATTGTTAGACCTGAATCCACCCTCTCAACCCTCACGCCACCATTGACTCCAAGTGCTTCCAGTATGAGCTTTAGGATCCACAGCTCGAAGACCTTGCTTGATGGTAGTAGCTGTAGTGGGAGCTCCCTCCTAACCTCTACCCCGGCCAGCCTAGAGTTGTACGACTCGTAGAGGTCTGCTAGAGCTCTAAGCCATGTGTTAACACCACTCCTAGCCCTAGCCTCCCTCACCAGCACCGAGTCCTCAACATCAGCCCTTAAGGCTAGGTCTAGGTATGCTGCTACGGGGGTTAGGGTTAGTACGTATGCATGCCTTCTCTTCAACATCTCGATCTGCCCTAAGACCCCCCTTAAAACCTCGTGACCTCCCATCCTCCTCAGATCCCCTATGATCTTGTTAAGCCTCTCCAACAGCATGTAGTGGAACCGGGCTACAAGGGTTAACGGCATATGAGCGTATGCTAGCCTAGTCCTACGTGATGCTAGGAGCTGCGAGCCCGCAACCCTCAACTTCAAGGTTCTAACAACATCAACCCTACCAAGCAGGCCCTCACTTACAACAACCACATCCTCGACAATACGGGGTAGAGGGCCCCTCAAAGCCATCTCCGTATACCTGTAGGCTAGATCACTGTAGATGATGTCTACAACGTAGTCACTATAGGGCATGAGATTAGCCAGGATGGGGGCTAGGGACTCGAAGCCTACGACCGCGGGGATCTCAAGGGACTCCCAAACCATGTACTTGAACTTACCCCAGCCAACCTTAGGCTCAACCTCCACGATAACACTATCAAAACCACATAGGGGGCCTTCAACCTCAAAGAACCCAACCCACCGACCAAGATTAAACCAATCCCTCCTAGCAGTGGGAGGAGGGGATTCAACATCGAGATCCTTCACTATCAAACTCTCAATAGCAGGTCTAAGAGTACCATCCACAAACCTCCTAATACCATCGAAGAACTCTTCGAGACAGGAGCTACCTAAAGTGATGCCAACCCCCTCTCTAACCCGCTCCACGAACCTGTCATAGTTGTACTGCCTATCCTCCCTAAGCTTGAGCTCAAGACTAGAGGACACTCCCTCCACCTGCAAGCCTCCTCAACAACGTGGAGGTCCTCGTTAACCCAAGACCCCCCATCTCCTTAGAGAGCCCCTCTACCCTGTCTTTAACACCCTTCCCTCCCTCCAACATTAATCCTAGCCTCTCAGCCCTAACCCTATCAGCTAGTATGTCGAGCTGTGGTACTACATACGATGATACGGCTTCATCTATCAACATTGCTAGGTGTTGCTGGGCATGTTCGCGATCTAGTAGTGTTGCTACCGTTATGAATTTGATGGTGTCTGCTACAGGTGCCTCCGTGATCTCCACATTGTACTCTGATAGCTCAGCGCTCATACGACATGCTACACCATGGATTATATTCAGGAGCTCCTCCGCATCCCCGATGCCTAGGCGTTTAGCAAGTTCTCCCAGGACTTCTAGAGTACCGCCAAATTCTTCGAGGGCTTTGTGGAGTGTTGGGTCTAGGAGTGCGTAGTCTGTAAATTGGGGTCTTGATAGCTTTAGCTCCCTATCTATGACCTGTATATCAACGCTCCTCTTGAGATCACACTCTCTCCACGTCTTAACCTTATCTCTTACCATCTCAACCCAGCCTTCTGGGTTTTGTTTGAAGTTGAAGTTACGCCTCATCTCTACGACAGCGAACCTCCTGAGTAGAGCGTAGCCTAGCTTGAAGAGCATTGCCCTATCATAGCTGTTCATTGTAGCTAGTATCCTGAAGGAGTATGGTACGTAGAGGTTACCATCTATTAGCACGTCATCAGCCACCCCCAGCCCCCTGGCATCTTCGATGAGAGGTTTGCCCCTATGGCTTACATCTAGGAGTGTGAAGAGGCCCCCGAAGGCTAGATCAACGTTAGCTCTGTTAATCTCATCTATGATCAGGAGCTCAGGCCTACCAGACCCCTTAAGGCTCCTCCAACACCTGATGATGGAGCTTGTGATAAAACCAGGCTTAAAGGCTCCATCAACACCGCGTCCACCGATAGTGTCAAAGGGTGTCCACTCAGGGTTACCTGTAACAATGGAGCACTCAACACCTAGAGTTTCACACAACCCCCTAACAAGCCTAGTCTTACCCGAGCCTGGCGGGCCCGAGACTATAACATTCCTACCAGCTGTGAGATGTATTAGAATCAATGCTTCAAGATCTCTAGATCTAGTGCCGACCCCTCTCTCAACTCCAACCAAAGCCCTGAAAACACCTCTTAAATCCAAGGGACTAACCTTAGTACAATGCCTTGCTAGTACCCCCTGTAATCTCTCAGCAATCACACCACCGATTTTAACTATGGAGCCTCTTCGAGCTCTGTAAACTTCGCTAACCTCCCTCCTAAGATCCTCGTAGCGGTCTCCCAGTCTATTACAAGCATCACAAAGATCATCGTTACACTGTGAACACTCCCTAAGTAACCCTATAACATCTCCTTTAACACAAATGTAATCCACTTTAATCCAAACCCTCCTCGGCCACGTATCCCCAGAGCTAGAATCCAAAGGCCAGAACCTACTTCTATCCTCAAACTTCTCCACCACAAACCCGCTAGCAACAACCGTTCTTATCGGGCTTGTAGCGTAGAGGAACACCATATCACCAAGCTTAACCTCATCATACTCTCGAACCCCGGAATGGAAGCCCCATAGGAGCTTCGCCCCACCCTCTCTATCAACGCTGTGGATGAGCGAGAAGGACACGTTCACAGGCCCGCCCTGAAATACGTAAAAGCTCCTACTAGGTTCGGAGGCCAAATACTCCCACCACACACCCTCATCCAACATACTGCATCGAGGGTTCTTTAAGTTTATGTTTTAAACTTTGCCTATGTGGATTAGTTTTGTTATTTACAGAACAGTAACCCCTCTGTGCTATTGTAAATGAGGGGTTATAGGAGGTTGTAGGAGCTAGAGGTTTAGGTGTAATCTTTACACTTTAGCCTTGGACAGCTTTTCTAGGAGTTGTCTTAGTGTTGTTGATAATGCTCTTTGAGCTCTCGCCTTCTCAATGGTGTCTGTGTAGGCTCTGTTTAGCTCTAGTGATACTTCTAGGAAGAGTGGGATTACGTTTTGTAGGTGTCTTCCGTTTCCTACTAGTATCTCCTCAATCACCTTATTCCATCTGGTTACGTTTCTTACGCTTAGTGATGCTAGTATGAGGCCTCCTATTATCGGGCCTAGGTCCTCTCTAACCCCGTAGACTACCTCTCTATCCGTAGCCTTTACCGGTATGAGGCCTCCTAGCTTGGCTAGGTTCTCCGTTATGCTCTCGAAGAGCTCCTGCGACCCTCTTCCTCCTATCCTGTATACTGTTGTTGTACTACTTTCACCACCTATACTGTACGTCACCTCAAATCTTTTACCCCTCCTCCTCAGGGCTATGTAGTATGCTGGTTTATAGCTAGACACACCCCGTCACCCCTTGTGAATAATTAGTGGTATTGCTATCCTGCTTAAGGGGGTTACCACCTCATACCCAGGCTTTCCCTCCTTGAATCCATGGGTTACTAGTAGGTAGTGTATCTCTCGATCCCACACGATATCGTAGCCGTGATCTGATAAGATTAAGGTGCTACCACTACTAGCTACACCTTCTACACTCTCAGCTAGGAGCCTTACATCAACACTCCTAGCGAACTCCTCGACGCCCACGTAGCCTACACTGTGAACTCTTTCATCCATGTAGGAGCTTTTAGAGTAACCCTTAGCCGAAAGTATTCCCGCAATGTAGCTAGCTACATCCCTAAGAGTACTCTGATCCCCCCTTTGTGCTGTCAGGAACCTTGTGAGGCCAACGGGGTTTATGAACACTACGTCTGGGACGATCGTCTTAAACCCTCTACTCTTAAGGTAACCTGCTATAATCACTAGCTCTATAGGTGATAGAGCATCGAAGATCATAACGTTATCCACCCTCTTTACCGTGTTTATAATGAGCTTTATCACGTAGTCTAGTGATGCTAGTGAATCTAAGACCACAGTCCTAGATTCTAGGAGCTTTAGAGAGGCTTCCATGAACCTACCTAGGAGTTCTTCGAGTTTAGCTTTAACAAGAGCTCTTAGTATGGGTGGAGAAAGGCTCATAAGACCTGCTAGAAGCTCCTCTCTCCCCTTCACCCCCTTCTTAGCCAGGGAGTAGTCTAGGATAGAGTATAGGAGAGCTTTATGCAACTTGTTTAAATCATAGCTACTAGCTAGGCTTTCAACCACCTCCACTAGGGTTCTGACAGAGTCTACTACGTACATTAACCTCTTACCCTTACGTTGAGGTGTTTAAGTGGGAACTCGTGGGGCCCTAGCCTGTTTAACATTCTAATAACCTCAATCCTAAGGTCTACCACCATCCTAGCTATAGCCTCCAACTCTCCCACGTCGAACTCACCATGGGGGAATAGTAGTTTTGTGATACCAGCTGCAAGCTTCTTAACGGCCCTCTCATCCCTTATAGTGTATTCCCCTACAAGCTCCAGGTGATCCTCTACAAGCTTCTCAAAGCTCCTAGCTCTAAGCTTGTGTAGGATCTCGGATAAGTAGTCTGCTGCAAGCCCATAACCTGAGGCTAGGTGTACCTCACTCCTAGAGATCTTAGGTATCTCCCAACCCGGTAGTAGACCGTGGATCCTATCTAGGAACGCTGTATCCCTCATGAAGTCTGGGAGGAAGGCTATTAGATCCCCTATGCCCCCTCCGGCTTGGAACTCCATGTTCCCAATGAATACAAGGGAGCAGTTGCTGTGAGCTCTCTGGAGTTGCCCTCTCTCAAAGAAGCCGTCTACCATGTAGTCTTTAAGCTTAGCTACAACCTCGTCTTGGTTCGAGAATTTAACCTTAGCTATTTCATCGAATACCACTGCATCTCTAACACCTATATCGCCTAGGAGCTTCAACCTATTATCATAGAAGAGTCTTGCTGCGCTAACCGTCCCCCCAGCGTATATCCTTGTGTAATAGGATATGTTCCTGTATATGAAGGTTTTACCCGTAGCTCTAGGCCCTAGCTCTAGTAGGTTAACGTTACCCTCAGCTAGGGGTACTAGCCTGAAGAGTAGGAGTATCTTACGCTTGAAATCGTAAACCCTGGGGTTCAAGCCTATGCTTTTGATGAGGAAGTCAACCCACTCATCTAAGGAGAAATGCCTCCTACCATCAGTGAAAGTCTTTAGATCAACATTGTAAACCTGGAATGGCTCGAACTCCGTTAGGACTAGGGGTGTGAAGACTACATCGTCTCCAGCTAGCTCTGGTAGGTGGGGCTCGTAGTCAAGCCTACCAACACCCCAAACTCCCGTTAGGATCCTCTCATACCTGCGGACTATATCCTCGCTAACAATGGCATCGTAGATCTGAAGCACTGGTATCTGGAGGAAGTACATGTTCTTCCTGAGATCAACTCTAACCTTAAACTCGTCTATCAACGTTATCGAGCCCTCCTCCTTAGCCTTACTCAAAACCCTATCCCTATCCCTTGGGTCTGGATAGTAGTCTTCAACGAATCTAGCAACCCTCCTATGCCAGTCTGAGGGGTACCTCTTGGAGTACGTGGATACAAGGTATTCTGCTATGAACTTGGGGAGTCTAGCGACAATATCGATTCTCGATAGCCTCTTATCAACAACCATGTCACCGAACACTCTTACTATCTTCCCATCGATATCACTCAACTAATGTCACCTTATGAGCCTGTCGAAACTACTCCTAGTAGCCTCAAGGTAACCCCCGAGGAGCTCCTTAAGAGTCTGTCTTGGCTCCGGTTTAGACAATTCTATTTTGAGGAGTACTCTGAGATCTTCCAGTCCCTCACTTCTACTAACCAGGTTTATGAACGTCTTCACGTGCCTATCGTTAAACACATCCTTACTAGGCTTCTCCACGTTTAAAACTAGAGAGTAGCCCTTGGTTTTGAACTCGAGCTCTAAACGTGATAGCTTAACCTTGTCCACAAGTTTTTCAAGCCTACTTCTAAGCTCTTCAGCATTAAACCCTGCCGGGAGCTCCACCGCTAGCCTGTCGACAAGATCCTCTATAGGCCCTTCTGGAGGTGTAGGTTTAGGTTCCACTACTGGTGGTTTCACGCCTACAACCTCCTTAACCTCCCCGATCACCTCGTAGGTAGCTTCTAGAGACCTTTTATCCTCAACAAACCTTAACTTAACCCTAGCACCCTTAACTTCTATGAGCTCCCCGCTAAGCCTTCTCAGAGCTTCTATGATAACACGTAAGCTTAACGGTTTAACACCATAGGTTCCCAGTAGAGCGTTATCTAAGTCAGCAACGCTACCCTCCACCCTATCCCCTGCTTCAACCTTCCTAACTATATGATCCTTTATGGCGTTAGCTACTCTTTCAACATCTTCTACGTAGCCTAGCTCCTCTAGAACACCGTCTAGGAACCTGTTGAATGTTATGGCGTACCTGCTCATCTCCCATGTATCCTGAGCTCCCTCCACCTGCTGGAAGCTAATACGTAGATCCTTAGCCTCGAACTTACCTCCATCTAGGTTGAAGTATACGGCTTTACCGTAGAGGCCTAAAACCTCCTGTACGATATCCCTTGTTAGCCTAACTAGCTGTCTTTGAGCTAGGCTCTTAGCATCGTTTATCTCCTTCTCAAGCTTACTCCTAATACTAGCTTCAAGCTTGCTCAAGTACTCTCTCTCAAGTAGCTTTACGAGGTCCTGGCGTTTGGATACGACTGTATTCACGTAGCTGCTAACCAAGCTTTCAACATTTCTCTCCCTATCATGTAGGAACCCTAGGAACCTCTTTGTACCCTCGTAGACTACAAGCATCTTCATGAGGCCATCGACTTTTTGTACTGAGAGGTTTGGTATAAGGATTACAATGTGTAATGGCTTACTGATATCCTCTGCCCTAGCTTGGATCCTCTTAGCTATACTGTGCACCACACCATCATAGTTTGAACCTTTCTCGTACATCTCGTTGAAAAGCCCTAAATCCCATGGTGGTACGATGATGACCAGCATTCTACCCTTACTCTGAGCCTCTCTGAACGTTGGATCTGATAGAAGTGCATCTACATCCCTAACCTTACTGTACTCGGAGACGAGCACGCTAACCTCCCCTCTCTTAGCACTCTTGATTTCGAAGAGCGATGGTATTGTGCCCCTCTTTACCATGTGAACTGGTATTTGGGTCTTATCCTCTAGAACCTTAGCCTCCTCCTGGATGAACTTAGCTAGCTCGCTGTAAAGTGTTTTAAGGATTGCCGGCATATAGTACCTCTTTCCATCCACATCCCTCTCCGATATCCTACCACTCTCCACCTTCAGGAGCTCTAGCGAGCTAGCAACCCTGTCCAGGAGCTTGGTCACCCTAGCTTCATCAGCATAGGAGCTGAGGATCTCAAGCTGGATCTCGTTCATGGTGGAACCGTACCTCTCAATATCAACCCTATCCCTTGACTCTAGAGCTAGCACGTAGTCTGTGACACCCTTAGCTAGTATGTACTTAGCTACAGCCTCCGCAGCCTCATAGTCCTCCCCATCCAGTCTCCCCAAGACCTTCTCTATGTCAGAGGCAACATCTATCCAGTCGATATCCGAGCTGCCCATGAGCTTAGCTTGGACAACGTAGGGTAACTCTAGGTGTTTGAGGGCTATAGTGTATGAGCCTTGGGGGTCCTCCTTTAAGGCTACCTTAGCTGCTTCAGCTACAACCTGTATGATGGTTCTAACATACTCTGTGCGGGGTGCATCCCTGAAGCTCATAAGCTTCCTTAGCAATGCTATAACACCGGGGGATAGGGGGTAGTGCCTCTTAAGATCCCCCTCGATCTTCCTAAAGTCATCCGTTAAGTTCAGCATAGAGGCTCTCCCCCTCATCAGGTCGACGAAGACATTCGAGTAACCTCTGGTATCCACGCCTCTCAAGGGCTCTAGTACCCTGTAGATTGCAATCTCAATTGCGTGATCTGGGCTGTAGGAGAGCTCCGCTATACCCATACCAGCTAGGCCCCTGCTATACCTCTCACCTATAACGTCAAGTCTACCCATTAACCCATTGATCTTATCGATTATCACATTGTTAT
>Ga0272449_1005365_pt1 | contig 10039 bp, 6 predicted proteins | sample YNPCB0241_FD_198679 | JGI IMG/M metagenome (GOLD analysis project Ga0272449, IMG submission 198679) | Hot spring sediment microbial communities from Yellowstone National Park, WY, United States - YNP-CB-024-1 | ecosystem: Environmental > Aquatic > Thermal springs > Hot (42-90C) > Sediment...
CGGGTACTCCTTCCGGTACAGGTCGGCCACCACTTCGGCCAGGAAGCGGAGCACCCCGCGCGTCCGCTGGAAGGTGGGGAAGGTGCTCCACCGCTCAAAGAGGACGTCTATCAGTTCGGGGTGGAAGGGGTACGCTTTCTGAAGACGCTCCCGGTAGACGGGCTCGCGCGCCCCGCGCGACACGTCGTCCCCCAGGCGCTGGTACAACTGCCAGTACGATTCGGCGACGCGCCGGGCCTGGAGGGGGTCGGGGGGCGTCTCAAACAGGCGGCGGCGGACGACTTCGTACACCTCCTCGCCCTCCACCGGGGTGTAGATGGCCTCCACCCGGCCGAAAATCCGCTGCAGTTGCTGGAGGGCCCGTTCCCCCTCCTCGCCGTAGGGGGCGCTGGAGGGAAGGGTGACCACCAGCGCGCAGCGGGGGGAGACTTTGACCACCTCGGTCAGTTCCTGGAGGAAGGCCAGCACCTGGTCCCCGTAGTCCTTCGCCTTGACGACGTACTCGGCCAGTTCGTCCATCAGGATGAGGGTGGGCTCGTCGCCGATGAGGCGGTGGAGGAGGTCCTTGCCCGGCGCCCGGCGGGCCCGGTCGTGGGGCTCCAGAAGGGGGTAGTTCCCCAGCGCCTCCGCCAGGACGCCCCAGGGGGTCTTGCCCGTCAGCGGGTCGGAGGCCGTGCCCACGAAGGGGACGACGCGGGCCGGAGGCACCCCGTCCACCCCGGCCGCCTCCAGCGCCCGGCTGACCGCATCCGGCGGGGCGTCGGCCCAGGCCTCCCGCGCGGCGAAGAGGTGGTAGAGGGCGATGAGGGCGTGGGTCTTGCCGCCACCGAAGGGGGTCTGAATCTGGATGACGGCCTCCCCCCTCCCCTGGCCTGCCAGTCGGGAGAGGACGGCGGCCATCAGGTTGACCAGCCCCTGGGTGGGGTAGGTGCGGCGGAAGAAGGTGGCCGCGTCCCGGTACTCCAGCGGTCCCCGGTCGGAGACCACGTCCGAGAGATCGGCGGCGAAGATGGATTCATCCAGCCGGCCCTCGCGGATATCCCGGTGGGGGACGACGACCTGATGCCAGGGGCGGAGGGGACCGGTGGCCGTCGGTGGGGGGGCGGTCAGGCCGGCCTGCTGCAGGTAGAGGGCGACGGCGCTGAGGAAGGCCCGCGCCTCCACCGCCGAGACGGGCAGGCCGCCGGGATGCGCGGCCCGGTTGCGCAGGTCAATCCAGTCGCCCGCCTGGCGCAGAATGGAGAGGTCCCGCCCCAGTTTCCGCCCAGCGGTCTCCAGGAGGTCCGTTCGGCGGAAGAGGCCGACCAGTTGGCCCAGGGTCAGTTCGTCCACCGGCTTGCCGAACTCGTTCAGGGCTCTGGCGACCCTCTCCTGCTCCGGGGGAGCCAGGCGAGGGACGACCTCTTTGTAGAGCCAGCGGAAGAGGGCCTCCAGGACCTGCCCGCCGACGACGACGGCCTGGTCGCAATAGTTCTGCTCCAGAAGGTGGTGGGCCTGATAGAGTTGAGATTGCCAGTCTGGAACCATCGGTACCTCCGGGAGAGAATGACCAATGGGAGAATGACCAATGACAAATGACCAATGTTCCTCCGCTCACTTCCCCCACATCCGCAACTGCGCGGGGCCGCGGGTGTAGTGGTGGCGGCCGTAGAGGAGGCCCTGCAGCATCTGCCGCTCCCGGTCCCCCTCCGGCAGGACGTCGCTGATGGCCTGGACCACCTGCCAGAAGGCCTCGTTCTCGCCGTAGGTGGCCGCCAGGTGCTCCTCCAATTCGGCGATGCGGTTCTCCGCCCAGAGCGCCGCCGCCTGGTGCAGCGCGTCCACCATCGTCCGGAAGTCCGTCCGGGAAACGAAGCGCGGGTCCCGGGCCCGCTCGTGGGGCGCGCGGACGTGGACGTACTCCTTCTGCTTCTCCACCAGCCCGCCCGGCCCCCAGTGCTCCGTCAACTCCACCCCCACGATGGCCGCCAGTTTGCGCGCGTCGTCAAAGGGGACGCGGGCGTGGTTGTAGGTCCAGCGCCAGAGCAGGTAGAAGCGGGTGAGGGGGTCCACCGCCCTCACCCCTCCCCCCAGCCCCCTCCCCTCTCCCGCCGGGCGGGAGAGGGGAGGGGGCGCCGCCAGAGGCGGCGGGGATGGGGTGAGGATCCGCTCCAGCGCGAACTCCCCCACCACCCGCCGCACATGCTCCATCAGTTCGGGGACGGTCACCTCCTCGCCGGAGAGTTTCTCCACCCGGTCGTATCGCCCGAAGGCCTCCACCGCCGGGCCGATGGCGCTCATGAAGAAGTCGGCGCCGCGGATGCCCTCCTCCCAGAACTGGGCCAGTTTCTCCCGCACGCGACGCTCTATCTCCCGCTGGACCGCGGCGTACTCGCCGACGGAGGGGCGGCCGTCGGGCCGGGCGGGCCGCTTCCGGCAGACCATGTAGATGGACGAGGCCAGCGCGGCCGACTCCTGCGCGCGCAGCCGGGCCTGCATCTCGGTGTGGATGGGCCAGGAGGCGGTGGGGCAGAGCCCGGCCGCAATCAGCGCCCCGATGACCGTCTCCCAGGCGGCGGTGGTCTTGTGGGCGAAGACGATGACGGCGATGCCGTCGGGCCGGAGCACCCGGCGGATTTCCCGGAAGGACTGGGTCAGCTTCTCCTCAAAGCGGCGCCGGGCCTCCTCCATCCCGCCCGCCTTGCTGGCGTCGGCCACCATCTCCTGGGCCTTGGGGGTGAGCGGTGTGGCGAAGAGGTCGGGGTAGAGGTCGCCCACCGTCCGCTTCAGCCAGACGTAGAAGAAATCGGAGAGGTCGGCGTAGGGGACGTTGTCGTAGTAGGGCGGGTCGGTCAGGACGGCGTCAAAGAAGTCGTCGGGGTAGGGGAGTTCGGTGGCGGAGCCCTGCCGAACCTGGGGGAGATGCAGGATGTTCATCCGGATACCTCCCGCGCGATCTGCTCCAGTCTCCGGCGCAACGGGGGCAGTTCGTTCTGCACAATCTCCCAGACGATCCCGTAGTCCACGAGGAAGTAGCCGTGGATGAGTCGGTTCCTCAGGCCCACAATTTGAGCCCACGGGATCTCCGCGTAGCGCTCCTGAATGTCGGGGGGAATCCGCCTCGCCGCTTCGCCCAGGATTTCCAGATTCCTCACCACCGCATCCCGGGTCCGGGAGTCCTTCAGAAAGTCCTGAAAACTCATCCCCCTCGTGTATTGCGCTATGTTCCCGATACTCTCCAGCATATCCTGGAGGAAGAGAGCCCAATCGCGCTTAGACATAGACGAGGTCCTCCTGAACCCTTTCCCACAGGATGGGCTTCTGCTGAAGGGCCTCCGGCGTCAGGAGGTCCACCCTCAAACCCAGGATTTCCTCCAGGTAGTCCCAGAGTTCAAAGAACCTGAGCCCGATGGGCCGCCGGACCTGGACCAGGATGTCCACATCGCTCAGCGGGGCCTGATCCCCCCGGGCGTAGGAGCCGAAGAGGGCCAGTTCCTGAACCCCGTAGCGCTCCCGGAGGACCTGCCGGTGCTGGTTGAGAATGGCCCGGATTTCCTCCAACGTTTTCATTTTCCCTCCTGGACCGGCACGTTATGGGGCCGCCACCGGCGGAATGCCGGTGAGGTGGGCAACGTTTGAGACGGAGTCTTCCAGCAGATTGGACCAACCGCTCGGATGGGCAAATGGGCTCATTTCAATGTAGTCCCAAAGCATCGGCAGTGCCTGGCGTGTAAATGTGAAACCTATCGCCTCAGTTTGTGGAATGACTCGGCATAAGACCGAATTTCTATCCGTCAGTCGGCTTATCCCCAGCGCCAGATACGTCACTACAGCCTTGGCGAACTCCGGGTCGGCGCCCTGGGCAAGCATCTGGGCGTGGGCCTGGCGGACCTTCCCGGCGAAGGTGATGAGGGCCAACTGCTGGCGGGGGTTGAACAGGTCGCCCCAGCGGGTCAGGCCATAGCGCTGAACCCGAAAGCCCAGCGTCTCCAACGGCGGCAACGGCTCATCCGGCACGGGGTCTATGCCCCATTCGGCCCAGAGTTCCCGGCGCTTCTCCTCCAGGGCCGCGCCGGCGGCGCGGTAGGCTTCCCGGTCGGCATCGGCGGGGAGGCGGTAGGTTTTGCCCTCACCCCTCCCCCTGGCCCCCTCCCCTCTCCCGCCCGGCGGGAGAGGGGAGGGGGTGGCGGCGAAGCCGCCGGGGGTGGGGTGAGGACAGTACAGCACCACGGCCATCATCCGCTGGCCGGCCTTCCCCTCCCGGAAGAGGCGGCGGGTGGTGTCGTCGTCTATGCTCCCGCCGCAGAGGGGGCAGCGGACGTGGGCCCGGGTGACGGTGCCCTCGTCGGGGTCAAAGGTGATGGCCCGCCCCTCCACAATCTCCACGTCCACCCGCCCGGCGGCGGGATTGGGGACCAGGCGGAGCGCGACTTTCTTGTTCTCCTTCTTCGCCAGCCAGGTCTGGCGCATCAGGGGGATTTCGGCGCCGCAGGCGGGGTTCTGGCAGGGGAGAGTGCGCGCCCAGATGTAGCCGACGGGGATGCTCCCATCGGGGTCAGCGGGGTAGAAGCGGGCCAGTTCCCGGCGGGCCTCCTCCAGCACCCATTCCCCCCAGGCGCGGACGGCGCGCAGGAGGGGGGACTCGCCGCCCTTCTCCTCCCCGTCGGTCTCCCCGAAGAGGCGGCGTTGCTGAGGACCGGCGGCCTCCTCCGGGGGGTGGGGCGGCAGGGGGAGGACGGAGACGGAGTCGGGGCAGGCGTAGCGCTGGGGGTACTCCAGGACGCACTTCAGGATGAGGACGGCCACGGGGTTGTAGTCCAGGGCGTGGGTCTCGCAGCCCAGACGGAGGGCCTCCAGGGGGATGGCGCCGCCGCCCGCGAAGGGATCCAGGACTCGGGGGGCCCGTCCGCCGAAAGTCTCCCGGATTCGGGCGCGGGCCTCCTCCAGGTCGGGGTTCTCTCCCTGGACGGCCTCCCAGGGGGCCAGGTCGCGCACCAGGCGGAGGAGGGTCTCCCGGCGGCGGGGGTCGTCGGGGAGGAGGGCGGCCAGGGCGGTGGCGCGGGAGGCGGCCAGGGGCCGCCGGGCCCACCAGATGTGCAGGGTGGAGATGTGGCCGTGGCGGATGTTCTTCTCGCGGACCGACTCCTCCGAGACGCGCCGGAGGGGGAAGACGGTTTCTATGAGACGGGTGTCGAGCATAGGATTCCCTTTCAGCCGTGCAGACTTTCCAGGGTGCGGACCCACTCGTCAAAGTGCGGGCAACGGGAGCGGATGGTCGGTAACCCAATCCGACGAGCAATCAGCGGCCCGTGCACCGGTTTGCGATACCGGGGAAAATAGCGGGCAATCCGTGCTACCGGATGGGTATCTTTCCCCTCATCAATCTCTTCGGGTGACAGGCCCGATGTTTCTTGAATCAACCTGTTCCCTCCCTTTGTCCCGGGGAAGGCCCTGACAATCTCATCGGGCCGGGCAAAGAGCAGGGCCTCAAACTCGTGCAGGGTCAGGAAAGGGAGGAAGCGGGGGTGGTTGATGTCCTCCCGGAACGCATTTTCCAGAAAAGAAACGCGCGCATGCGGAGTACCGGGCGGCACATGGGCCCTGCCCGGAAAGTCGTCAGGCAGGCCGTAGTAGTCTATCATTGTGGTGACCAGGGACGCACTGGCATCTCCCAGCAGGCGCAGGATTTCCCGCCGTACCTTCTTGTATGAGACGATTCCACCCTTGTAGGTGGTGCCGGATGCGGTGCGCTTGGTCTGGGCCAGAACAGGGGTCAGGTAGATGCTCATCTGGACCAGGTGAGGTCCCAGGACATCTCGGATAAACGTTTCCTCTGTCTGGCCTTCCACGTACACGAGCACCTTTTTCATCGGGCCGGTCGTCCTCCCAGGAGGTTCTTCTCCCACAAGTCGCCCAGGCTGTATTCGTCCAGCCAGAGAGTGATTTCCTCTGAGGACAGGCGTCGGAGGACGGACGCCCCGTCCACCCGGTCCACCACGACGACTTCCTCCGGAGAGAACTGGTTCACCAGCGTGACCGACTGGGTGGCCAGGATGACCTGCGTGTGCTCCGCCGCGGAGCGCACCATTTCCGCCAGCAGGGTGATGGCGTAGGGGTGAAGCCCCAGTTCCGGTTCGTCCAGAATGATGGTTGCGGGCAGACGGTCCGGTGGCTGAAGGAAGAGGGTGGTCAGGCAGATAAACCGCAGCGTGCCGTCGGAGAGGACGTGAGGGCCGAAGAGCGCGTCGGAACCCCGTTCCCGCCATTCCAGCCGGATTTTGTCGGGATTGAAGGGGGATGGGCGCAGGACAAAATCGCCGAAGAACGGCGCGGCCATCTGGACCGTCTCCACGATGTTGCGGTAGGCGTCAGGCGCGGTTTCCTGCAGCAGGAACAGGTAGGCGGCCAGGTTGGAGGCGTCCGGACGCAGGAAGAGGTTATCATGCAGGTCGCCGGTCTGTTTGACTTTGGCCGAATCGCTCGTGTCGTGGAAGTGATAGACCTGCCAGGACTGCATGGCTTTCAGGACGTAAAAGGCCACTCTGTTCAATTGTGCGAGTGCTGGGAGAAAACTCTCCGGGTGCGGGGAAAGAATGGGCCCTTCCTGGTAGGGCCTCTCGTACCGTGCCCGGTCGTGGAAGTAGCAGACTTCTTCCTCAAATACCAGCGTGTCTGCGGCGGTGGGGATCCAGGTGGCGGCGTAGCCGTTGGCCAGTTGGTCGCTCACACGAAACCAGAACTCCACGTGCATTTTCTCGGTGACCTTCCGTCCATAGTGCAGCAACTGGTCGGCCCCTCCGGCCTGAGCCACATAGGCCTGGAAGCCCTCATTGACCACCCGGTTCATCATCTGGAAAATCTGGATGAAGTTGGACTTACCGGACCCGTTGGCACCGATCAGCACGTTGATCCGCTCCAGCGGAAAGTCCACTTCCCGGAACGATTTGTACCCCTGGACCACAATTCGCTCCAGCATCTGATACGCCATTGGATTGCCTCCGTCCAGGTGACAGTCACCTTTCAGGTGGCTGTCACCTCTCTGCGGCTTCCTTCCACTGTTTTACCACAAAACGGACCGTTTGCACAACGGCTTCGGGGCGGAGGCGGGCCGCCGGGTTGGGGATGGTGTAGAGGCGGGGCTGGTCCGCCGCGTGCTCCACCACGTACAGCCAGTACTCCTCCCCCAGCCGTTGCGCCATCAGCCACTCGTTGGGGGTCAGGACGATGGGCCCGGTGGTTGCCCGGGCCTTCACCTCAATGTAGCGGACGGAACCGTCGGGGGCGGTGGAGCGGAGGTCGTAGCCCAGATTCTGCGCGGAGACGTCCTGGGGGTCGCGGCCGTGGGCCCGTTCGTACTGCATCGCCACCCGCATCCCCACGGCCTCTATCACCGCGTCCGGGCGCATCTCCGGTTCGGCCCGGGGGAGGACGCGCGCCACGCCCAGGACGCGCGGGGTGGCCGGGAGGAGGCAGGTCTGGCGGCGAATCTCCTCCTCCAGCGCCTGCCGCCGGGCCAGGAGTTCCTCCTTCCGCCGCTCCTCGTTGCGGATTTCCACGTCGGGGACGGGTTCCCCTTTCGCCCGCCGGGTCTCGTACTCAATCAGCCGGGCCTCCGAGTCCAGGATCAACTGCTCCAGGGAACGGAGGCCGTAGCGCTGCCGGACCTCCGCGTGGCGCTGCCGCTCCCGCAGGAGTTCGGCCCGGTACGCCTCCAGCATCGTCTCGGCGAAGAAGGCGACGACGGCCTCCTCGGAGGGGGGCGGTTCGGCGTCCGCTGCGGGCGGGAGGGGGAGCAGGTCCCAGAGAATGGAACTGTTGACGGGCCGGGGAGGGCCGCCGTCGGCGGGCGCGAAGAGGGCGAAGAGGCGACGGCCCACCACCTCCCCCGCGCCGTCGTGGACCTCCCCCTCCAGGAACCAGAGGTAGCCGTCCAGACGGCCGTCTGGGTCGGCGAAGACCGCGCCCCGCTCCAGGTCGTCCGTACACCGTTCCAGAATCCGCTCTATGAGGCTCTCCAGGAGCGGGTGCCCCGGCGCGACGAAGACGGCCCCCTTCTGCCGGGCCGTCTCCTTGTCAAAGGCAATGCGGTTGTATTCCGGGAAGACCTCCCCGTAGCGGTGGCGGAACTCCTGAGAGACGGCGCGGAGGGGGAGGGGAACATGGGGGACCCGCCACAGGCCGTCCTGGCGGCGTTCCAGGCGCAGGTTCAGGAAGGCGGCACCGCGCTGGAAGAACTGCTCAATGTATTCGGGGACCAGGCGGTTCTCCCGCGCCCGGCGGCTCTCCCCCAGCACCTCCTGCAGGTTGATGTGACGGGTCGCCAGGGCCTCCAGCGCCGCCTCCCGGGCCTTGCGGACGGCCTCCTCATCGGGGACGGCTTCAATCTCGGCCAGAATCTCCTCCAGCGTGCGGCGCTGGGTGAGGGCGTCCAGGATCAGTTCCTGGAGACTGCGCCCCACGATGACCTCGCCGAGGACGTCAAAGACGCGGTCGCTCCCCAGCGCGGCCCGGATCCGCTCCAGTTTGCGGAAGAGGGCCTCCATCACCCGGCCCTCCAACGTCTCCGTCGCGACCAGGTTGTAGATGTGGACCTCTCTGGACTGGCCGTAGCGGTGGATGCGCCCCATCCGCTGCTCCAGCCGATTGGGGTTCCAGGGGATGTCGTAGTTGACCATCAGAGAGCAGAACTGGAGGTTGATGCCCTCGCCGCCGGCCTCGGTGGAGACCATCACCTGGGCCTGTTCGCGGAACTCGTGTTCGGCGCGGATGCGCTCGTCCAGGCCCATCGCGCCGTGCAGTGTCACCACCGGGTAGCCCCAGGCCCGCAGCCGCTCCGCCAGGTACTCCAGCGTGTCCCGGGACTCGGTGAAGATGAGCAGTTTCTCCCCGGTCTGGCGGATGCGCTCGTCCTCCATCACCCGGCGCAGTTCGTTGAGTTTGGTCTCCACCTCCCGGCTCTCGGCGGCGCGGGCCAGCCGGATCAGGTCCTCCAGCGTTCGGATTTCCGCCTCCAGTTCCTCCCGCGTCTCGGCGGCGGTGAGCCGGGCCAGCAGGTCCTCCTCCTGGCGGAGCCGCTCCGCCTCCGGGGCGTCCTCCAGCGCCTCCTCGTCCAGGGAATCCCGTTCCGCCAGCCAGCGGCCCAGCCGGAGGAGTTCCTCCAGGCGCTGGCGGCGGCGCTCCAGGGACCGCCGGACGGCCCGCACGCTGGAAGCCAGCCGCCGCTGGAGGATGAGCATGGCGAAGGCCACGTTGCGCTTGTCGGCGGCAAAGGCCCGGTTGTACTCCTTCTGGACGTAGGCGGTGACCGCGTTGTAGAGCCGCTTCTCGTCGTCGTGGAGGCGGAAGGTCTGGGTGTGGACGTGGCGGGGCGGGAAGAGGGGCCGGCCGGAGAAATCCCGCAGGTCCTCCTTGAGCCGCCGCAGGAAGAGGGGATTGTCGCCGTTGCGAACGGACTCCATCAGCAGGTCGCGGGTGGCGAACATCCCCGGGACCAGCAGGTCCAGGAAGAGGCGGAAGTTCTCCGGGTCGCCCCGGTGGGGGGTGGCGGTGAGGAAGAGCAGGAAATGGCCGATGCGGGAGAGCACCTCCCCCAGGCGATAGCGCTGGGTCCTGGTGACCTTCTCCCCGTAGCGGTAGGCGGCCATTTTGTGGGCCTCGTCCACGACCACCAGGTCCCACGATGTCTCCGCCAGCGCGGCCAGCACCTCGTCCTGCTTGGCGAAGTCCATAGAGGTGATGACCCACCGTTGCTCCTGCCAGATATTGCGGCCCCACGTGGCGCCGACGACGGCCCGGTCCACCACGGTGAAGGTCTCGCCGAAGCGGTCCTTGAGTTCCCGCAGCCACTGGTCCTTGAGATGTCCGGGGACGACGATAAGGGCGCGATAGACCAGGCCGCGGGCCTTGAGTTCCTTGAGGAGCAGGCCGGCCATAATGGTCTTCCCGGCGCCGGCGTCGTCGGCCAGGAGGAAGCGGATGCGGGGGAGCGGGAGAATGGCATCGTAGACGGCCTCCAACTGGTGGGGGAGCGGGTCCACGCGGGCAATGGAGAGGGAGAAGT
>Ga0272449_1005367_pt1 | contig 10038 bp, 17 predicted proteins | sample YNPCB0241_FD_198679 | JGI IMG/M metagenome (GOLD analysis project Ga0272449, IMG submission 198679) | Hot spring sediment microbial communities from Yellowstone National Park, WY, United States - YNP-CB-024-1 | ecosystem: Environmental > Aquatic > Thermal springs > Hot (42-90C) > Sediment...
CAATTTTTTGATAAAATTAAAAATTTATTTGCACAGTTTCTTTTATCTCATAAGATTTTTTAATGTTGAAACATAAAATTAAATTTTGTATTTTAATTCATTAAAGATAATTACAATGAAAAAAATATATCTTGATACATCGGTTATTAGTGCTTATTGGGATGAAAGAAAACCAGAAAGACAAAGAGTTACACAGATTTGGTGGAAAGAAATGCAGAAAAACTATGAGGTATACATATCAGAGATTGTTGAAGCAGAGATATTTAGCACTCCTGACGAAAAGTTAAGAAAAAAATTGTTTGATCTTATAAAAAATATCAAATCTCTCAGAATAAATCCCGATGTAAGAAAACTTGCCAATGAATATGTCAGGTATGGTATTTTTGATGTAGTAAGTTTTCGAGATGCTTTACATATTGCTACAGCGACAATTAACAACATAGATATTGTGGTTAGTTGGAATTTTGCTCATATTGTTAATTATGAAACAAAAACGCAAAGTGAACGCTGTAAATCTTTTAAATGGATACCAACCGATAGAAATTTACAGTCCGTTTGAGTTAGGGGGTGGCAGATATGTGTAAAACAAAAGTTAAAGAATTTGTTTTATCAAAAGATATTGGGTTTGTTAATGATCCGATGATGCGTGAATTACATAAAATAGGGCTAAAGATGTATTATAAGACGAAAAATATGTCAGATGAGCAATGGGTAAGGTACATTCAGAAAATGGCGAAAAAATTAAGATTAAGTTATAAACAGAAAGGATAAAGATGTGAGAAAAGTTCCATTAGTTCATTATGATCCAAAATCTGATGTGATTTATATTGTGTTAAGAAAAGGGCCTGAGGAGACAGTTATAGAGGTAGCAGCTGGAGTAAATGTAGAACTTGATGAACGAGGCGAGATTATTGGGATAGAGATACTTCGTGCAACAAAATTCTTTAAACCCATTGCAAAATTATTATATAACCGAATGCAAGTAGTTAGTGTTAATAAATAATTTCATCCCCAGGCAAACCCGTTTAAATTTGTGATATTTTTAGGTCCTTTGTCAGCGATTTTGCGGATTTTGGGAAACCCGGGGTTGAGTTAAATACATATTTTATTCTTGATATACAAAAACAAATTTTGTATATAATGTCTAAACTTGCAAACTAAATTTTGAATAAAGAGGAGACAAAAATGTTGGATAGAATAACAATTGATCCTAATGTTATGGGTGGCCAACCTTGTATTAGAGGGTTAAGAATACCTGTGTCAGTAATTATACGGTTATTAGCTGCTGGCAAAACAATAAAAGAGATTATTGAAATTTATCCCGAGTTGGAAGAAGAAGATATAAGACAAGCGTTAAAGTATGCTTCATGGGTTACTTCTGAGAAAGTATTCCAACTATAAATGATGAAATTTTTAATAGATTTATGTTTATCTCCTAAGACGAAAGAGTTTTTACGATCTAATAATTATGAAGCGATAAGGGTTGATGAAATAAAATTAGAGAGAGCTACTGACAGAGAAATTTTTGAATATGCAGCGGAGAACGATTATATTTTGTTAACTGCTGATTTAGATTTTAGTCAAATTCTTTCTTTTTTGAAATATAATAAACCCTCAGTTGTTATATTTAGATTAGAAATACCCTCACCAGAACATATAAATAAATATCTCAAGAAAATAATCAATCAATTTTATGAAGATCTTGAATCCGGTGCTATTATAATTGTTAAAGAAGATAAAATAAGAATCAGAAAATTACCTATTGAATAAAATCGTAGACAGTTATTCCTTATGTTAATCAAACCCGCAGAAATGAGTTTACAAGATATAAAATAAAAGTTAAAAGTATAGTATTCCTTAACAGATGAATTGTTGGGATCAGCGCTATCTTGTTAATTTGAGTAAGAGGGAAATGATTCGTGGGATCAATCTTAAAAACGGATATTTGAAACCAATAGAAATAATCACTCCGCATGAGGCTATAATAGATGGAAGCGAATAAGTATCTTGAAGAAGTATGGGGATGGAAAGAGAAGATAAATAAAGAATTAGAAAAATCATCACTTAAAGAAATTTCTGAAAAAATTAATAAAGAAACAGAACAAATAACAAAAATGTTAAAACTTCGTTGTGTTAAAAGGCTAAAAAAATTTAAATCATAAAATTAAGCTGAGGTATAACCAAAAAATGAAACTAAAAAAGTTAAAAGTAGACATAGATGAAATAGGTTGGTATATGGAGACACAAGACAGGTTTGATACAGAAATTTTTCTTGATTTAGAGACTGGCGAAATTGTAGCTGTTGATTTAGAATTATTAGATAGAGTTGATAATGGTGAACCGTTTGAAGAGTTAACTGAATGGTCAGAGGAAGAAATCAAACAATGTGAGGAAATACTTTTTTCAGATACAGAACGATATGTATGTATTCCAACAATAGATTCTTATGAAGTATACAGATGGATGCAAGAATTTGCGAATAGTGTAAATGATGTATTATTAAAAGAAAAATTAGCGATTGCATTAGATGGCAAAGGGGCATTTAGAAGGTTTAAAAATGTTCTTGACAACTATCCTAGATATAGAGAAAAATGGTTTAAATTCAAGAGGGAAAAACTAAATAAAGAAATTGTGGAATGGTTACACAGTATAGGAGTAGAACCCGAAGATAAATCTGGACAAAGATAAGGTTCAGTGTATGGTTAGACAAAAATCGTTAAGGGAATACATTATTGAATTACTTAAAATGTCTAACAAAGCGTTAACAATTGATGAAATTATCTGTGAATTGGAAAGATTATATTCGATACAGAAAACAAAACGACAGGTACGAAATGCATTATATTCTTCTGAATATAAAGAGATAATTTGTGTAGGGAAAGATACTTATGATTTGTTATCTCGTGTAGTTAACGGAGGATATTACAGATATACTTTAAATGAAGGGGATGTTGAAAAAGGTATGTTGTCTTGTGATTATGAATTAAATTTTTTATTTAATCCATATTGGATGGTAGAAGAAGAACGCGAATTAACATTTATTCAAAAAGATAAAATTATAAATAAGACAAATATTAAATATTTAGGTCCGGATGTAATACCGCATCGGATAGTAGATGGTTTCAAAGAATGGTTTGTAGAAGAAAATCTTGTTTCAGGAGATGATGTTGTGATTAAAATTATAGATATAGATAATGGTTTATACGAACTTATCCCACAGAAAAAAACTAACCGAGAAGAAGTAATAATTCAGAAAAAGAACAAAGAAGTAGCAGATATTATTGTAGGGATAATTAGTCGTATTTATAACAAAAGTATCATACCTGGGATTCTTATTAGGAAATTGTTTGGGTTATATTCTTATAAAGATCCTTGTCCACCAGACCATATTCACAAAATTGTAGAAAAAGATAACAGATTTTTTATAAAAGAGATTCCTGTTTGGGAAAATGTAAAAATTGTATTTATTTGTCTTAAAGATACTTATGAAACTTATGAGTTAAACACAGAGAAGGTAAAAAATGAAAATACAACACACACATATATATTTAGAGTAAAACTAAAACATTATAAATCAATTTGGCGAGAAATTGAGATTGAAGAAACGATGACATTAGATGATTTAGCGAACGCTATTTTAGATAGTTTTCAGTTTGACCATAATCATTTATATTCATTTTTTTTAAGTAATCGTCTTTGGGATAGGAGAAGCGAATATACTTCTCCTGATGCAGAAGACGAATTTGATGATTTTCTTAACGCATTTGAACAACCAAATGTGCAACGAAAAAAAGCTGATCAAGTGAAATTAAATAAATTATTATTAAAACCAAAACAAAAATTTCTTTTCTTATACGATTATGGTGCTCGTTGGCAATTTGAGATAGAATTTTTGAGAGAAAACAAAAACGCAGATCAGACAGTTAAATATCCGAGAGTGATAAGGTGTAAAGGGAATCCTCCTTCACAATATGGACTATAATCAGTTTGTATTAAACAAACCAAAACTAATATTTGGAGAAAACAATAAAAATGAATAAAAAAAGAAAAAGGGCCAACGATATAGAACCAATAATTAAGCATTATACCGATGAGATAGAACTAAACCCGCAAAATTTTTTAGCTTATTACTGTCGTGGCAATGCTTTTTGTGAAAAAAGAGATTATGATATGGCAATAAAAGATTTTACTAAAGTAATAGAAATAAATCCAGAGTATGTTGATGCATATATTAGTCGTGGGCATGCTTATTTTCATAAAGGTGACTATGACAAAGCAATAGAAGATTTTACAAAAGTAATAGAATTAAACCCTGATTATCTTGAAGCATATAATTTTCGTGGTTGGGCTTACTATTACAAAAATGAGTATAAACAAGCAATAAAAGATTTCACCAAAACAATAGAGTTAAATCCTAATATTTATGAAACATATGTTGCTCGTGGGTTTGCTTATTTTTATGAAGCTGAGTATGATAAGGCGATAGAAGATTTTAATACAACAATAAGATTAAATCCTAATTTTGCAGATGCTTATATTGGCCGTGGTAAAGCTTATAATTATAAAGGTGAATATGATAAGGCTATAGAAGATTTAACTATAGCAATAAAATTAGATCCATTTTATGCTGGATCCTATGAAGCGCGAGCTCAGACTTATTTTAACAAAGAAAACTATGAACAAGCAATGAAAGATTATAATAAAGCTATAGAGTTAGACCCTAATTTTATTGAAGCATATATTGGTCGTGGACGTGTTTATGTTAATAAAGAAAACTATGAACAAGCAATAAAGGATTTTAACAAAGCTATAGAATTAGCTCCTGATTTTGCGGATGTTTACACTGACCGCGGATTTGCTTATCTTAAAAATAACGAATATGACAAAGCAATAAAAGATTTTACTAAAGCGATAGAATTAAATCCAAACGACGCTGTTGCACATTATCTTTGTGGTAATGCTTATGAAGAGAAGGGAGATTATAAACAAGCTATAAAAGAGTACACTAAGGCAATAGAAATATGCCCTGATTATATTGAAGCATATTTGTATCGTGGTGACGCATATTTTTTTATATGCGATTGTGACAACTCAATTAAAGACTATAATAAAGTAATAGAGTTAAATCCTGATTTTATTGAAGCATATATTAGTCGTGGATTTGCTTATTCTTCCAAAGGTATGTATGAACAAGCTATAAAAGATTTTACTAAAGCTATTGAGTTGAAACCTGACTCTGCTGAAGCTTATACTGGCCGTGGAGAAGTATATGGTTTTAAAGGTGATTACGACAAAGCAATAAAAGATTTTACTAAAGCAATAGAATTAAATCCCAGTTTTGCGCCAGCTTATGAAGGGCGTGGATACGCTTATCTACAAAAAGCTAAATTTGAACATGCAATAAAGGATTTTACAAAAGCAATTGAGTTAGAACCTAACCGAGCAGAACTTTATATTAGTCGTGGAATCGCTTATAGTAGTAAAGGTGAGTATGTACAAGCAATGAATGATTTTGATAAAGCTAAAGAACTTAATCCTAATATTGATTTAAATTTTCCACTTTAACTTTTTAGTGTGGAAAACAGAAATAAGTTGAAAAAATGGATAGAAAATGATTTACTATTATTTTTAGATAGAACTAAAAATCTTTTCTCTGGCACTTTAAAAGCAGTTATACTTTATGGTTCATGGGCTAAAAGAACTGCTAAAAAAGATTCTGATATAGATTTGCTACTTGTGTTTTCAAATATTAACGATGTAATCAAAAGAGAAGTTCGTGAACTTGCCACAAAAATTAACACTTCCCATACTTTAGATATTGTAACCACTACGATTGAAGATTTTGAAAAAGAAAAAAATCCTCTTTATACTGCAGTAAAGAAAGAAGGTAAGATTATATTTGGCAAATGTGATATGAAAATTATAAATGTTGAGCCAAGAATAAAGTATAAAGAATTTTTCTTTCGTTCAAAAAATTTTGAAACTAATAAAATTAAAATGGTTGAAAAAATAAAGAAAGAGTATTCTTCATATAGTGGGATTGAACTTTGCTGGTTTGCTTCAAAACATGCTATACAGACCTGCTTAGCAATGAAAGGATGTGGATATTCAAGCAAATTTAAGGTTTTGTATCCACTTTGTAAAAAACATTTTGGTAAGAATATAGCAGACGCTTTTAAAAAACTTTTTCATCTATATATAAAATCTGAATATACTGCAGAAATACCATCTAAAGAAGAATCAAATCTTGCTCTATCCTTGGCAAAAGAAATTATAAAAGTTTATAATATAATTGAAAAAGAGTTAAAGTTATCAAACTAGGATGCTTTGTTCATCTTCTATCTATTGGATGGTGATGTGTTAATTTTTGCAGGCGATTTTGGTGGGTTTGAAAATTCATAATCTGTTTTTCACTTAACAACTTGAAATTTTTGTAAAAAAGATATATAACTTTGAAAAATGAAAAATTATTGATAATAGATGATTCTCCAAGTTATGCTTATGCGTTAAGAAACTATCTTCAAAGCGAATACGAAATTGTTGTTGCAACAAATCTTCAACAAGCAAAAAAAGTAACTACTAAAGATATTGATATATTTTTAGTAGATATCCGACTTGATGAAAAAGATATTGACAATGAAGATGGTTTAGTTTTCCTTGAATGGGTAAAAAGCAAATATCCAGAAAAAACCAGTTATCTTAATGACAGCATACAAAGAGTTTGAAGAAAGAAGAGAAGAACTGATAAAAAAAGGTGCTTCAGACCTTATGACAAAACCAATTTTTCTATCTGACTTAAAAGAGAAACTTAATAAATTGTTAAAATATCCAAAAAGCATAACGCCAAATGGATAATGAGGAAGTAAAATGCCCAGAATATTCTGTGCTTGGTGCGGAAAACATGCGTTTGAAGTTGATTTGAATTTCTTACTTAGAGTTGGAATAATAAAATTTGTGTGTCCTGAATGTAGTAAAATTACCACGGTTGGTAAGGAATTGAACGGTCCCGCCATAATTGTTCATCCGGGTGACCTCCAAGTAAAAAAAGAAAACGAAAGTCATAAAAACCAAGATGGAGAAAAAAATTAAATGAATTATGATTATAATACTTATAAAAACTTTTTAAAAGTGTTAATTGATATGTTAGTGCAAGAAGCAAATGATGGACTTCTCTCTGTTGTTCTTTATGGTTCTGTTGCAAGGGGTAAAGCAAGAGCAGAGTCAGATATTGATTTATTGATACTTTATGATAAAGAAAAAATTGATTTAAATAAGATATTCCCAGAAATTGTAATTAAAGCAAGGGAGACAAATGAATATAAAGAACTTTTTAAAAATGGAATTTATGCTGAAGTTTCACCTTACATTGTGACGGTAGAAGAGTTAAGAGAAAATCCTTTAATTTTGCTTGATATTATAGATGAGGGAATAATTCTATACGAAAAAGGACGATGTTTTAGAGAACTGTTGAAGAAGTTTAAAGAAAAAATAAAAGAACTTGGCTCAAGAAAGGTTTATCTTGAAGATGGCACATATTACTGGGAATTAAAACCTGACTGGAAATTGGGAGAAATCGTAGAGATAAAAATATGAAAAATTTTGAAAGCGGTGACAGATTAATCAAAGATGCTGAGATATATTATAAAGAAATGAAAATGGCTTTTGAAGAGAAAAGATGGAATATAGTAATAAGAAGGGCACAGGAAGTTGTTGAATTATCTTTAAAAGGAATATTAAAAATTGCTTGTATTGATTATCCAAAAGTCCATAATGTTGCTCCATTATTTGTAAAATTTGTTAAAGAAAAGGAATTGGAAGTTGATGAAAAAATTTTAGAAAAAATTCAAAATATTTCACAAAAACTTACAAAAGAAAGAGCGCCAGCATTTTATGGAGAAAAAATTTATAATGAAGAAGAAGCAAAAGAGGCATTTGAAGGTGCAAAAGAAGTTTTTGAATTTGTAAAGCATTTAAAAATAAAATTAATAAAGTCTGGTAACTAAAAATGATGTTTTTTCCCAAAAAATACAAAAGATAAAATTAGTAATCAATGCATATTTGGATTTCTCTCTTGGTTAGGTTAAGAGAGGAATAGCTTTATATACATTTCACAACTTGCGGAATACATCATTTTTAACTTTTTCGTCTATAGTTTTCATAAACATCATGAAGTAGTTAACAAAACTATTATAGATGGGGAGATTTATAAAGAATCTTTAAAGCCTGGCGACAATCCAGAAACTAAATTCAGATTAGCGAAAATAACAAAAGTAGAAAAAAATTAAAGCAAGAGAGTGTTGTAATATTTACGAGCATTGGATGAAATGAAATAAACAATAAGCAAAAGCAAAAAATATAGTGAGATGGTTAAAAGTTAAAAAGAAGGAATTTTTTTCTTCATCATTATTTTTTCTACCTTTAGTAGCAGGGATATTACTTTCCTTTCCAAAGAAAGCCTTATGTAAAGACCAACCTTCTCCAAATGGAATAAAATGTACAATTGAAACCTGTATAAACGAGAGGAAGACCTGGGTGTTAGAAACTAAATATGGGTTATCTAATTCTGATAAAATCCTTAAAGAATATACTGTTGCTACAGCGGAGTTACCTTTAGTATACAGATTAAATATTAAAAAAGAATTTAAACCACTTCCAATTATTAGTTTAACTGGCATTGGAATAGAATTTGCAACTGGTAGCGGTGTTGCAAAAGCTGAACATAGAGTTGTAGAAGAACTTGTAATAACACATGGATTTGGCGATATCATAACAAAAGAAAGGACTGTTCAAACAACAGAATTTAATACATCTCTTAACAATACATCTATTTTCTTGGAATGGACTAAAAATGGTGAAAGCGCATATGTTCAACTTTCTTATAACGGTAACTCTGATAGAGAAACTATATCTCCTGGAATTAGTTTTGGTTTAGGTGCGAAATTCTCATATGACTTAACGAAAAAAATAACTTTAAAAATTAATATTTCGTTTGACACTACAACTGATAACTTTATTACTGCAGGGATTGCCGTACATACTAAAATTGGAGAATTTTATATTTCTGCGCTACCAATTCAATTAAAATCCAACCGCATTGAAGATGTGTCGCTTATGTATAACTTTTTAAAATTTAGCTACTCTTATACCTTTGGTACAAGGTGATTTAATATATAAACAAATCTTTAGTGATAGAATCATGGGGATTTGTTACACGAGGAAACGTGATAATAACACTTGGGAATAAACTTCTGGTGATTAGCACCGAGGTCAGCAGAGTATAATTTTCAGCCAATTATGGAAAAATATAAAAGAGAACTTAATCTTTTAATAGAAAGTGATAAAGTTCAAAAGCGAGAAGAAATGAAATAACTCAGTGTGAACTTATGGAAGGAAAAATTTCGCTGCGTCTTTTTTTACCTATCTTTAATAAAGAGACAATATAGGTATATGGTAAACTTAATACTTCCGCTGAAGGTGATAAACTTTGAAGATGTGACTAATATAATCAATAAAATTAATATATGACTTGGTCGTAATCTACGAAAGTTATAATTTATCAACCAAGTTCATTGAAATCAAGGATTCTGTAGATGACCGTTAAAGAAATCAAATTTTGTATTGTGATTTATGAAAAGTTATGTAGGTAGCAATATTTAAATATTTTTTAGAAAAAAACTTGTAGAAAAAAATTTTGCATAATCTAACATAATTTTTTATGATTTTTTCTTCTCTTTTTACCAAGGTCAAGTTTGTGATAAAACTGATAAATGAGAAGAAAGAAGGTGAGTTTAGTATTATAAAAACAATACAAACATTTGTTTTTGTTACAACAAGTGTTGGTGAGGTCCTTCCTTATTTATACACACCACAACTCATTATAGCTACTATCTGCACAATTATAGATGTTTATTTACGCTGGAGATATGTTTCATACGACAGAGTGTATACCAAAATATTTTCTAAAGATTTCATAATTATTTTCTGGGTAGTAAATTTTACAACAGCTGTGATGATAAGGATTATTTTTGTTTTGTTTGA
>Ga0272449_1005368_pt1 | contig 10038 bp, 9 predicted proteins | sample YNPCB0241_FD_198679 | JGI IMG/M metagenome (GOLD analysis project Ga0272449, IMG submission 198679) | Hot spring sediment microbial communities from Yellowstone National Park, WY, United States - YNP-CB-024-1 | ecosystem: Environmental > Aquatic > Thermal springs > Hot (42-90C) > Sediment...
ACGATCTGGCTCTTCAACCACTTTGACATGGTGTACCTGATGGCCTTTGGTGGACCTATGTACGCCACCACGACTTTGCCTGTCCTTATCCGCAACACCGCCTTTGCCTTTATGGATATGGGCAAGGCAGCCAGCATCAGCATGTGCATGGTGGTCATCCTCTTCTCCATGACCGTCTTCTACACCTACTTCTACGGCCGGGCGGAGGAAGAATTGCGGTACTGAGCGCAGCCGGCCCGCGTTTTCCTGAGGCACCGGATGGGCAATTCCACGCCCCAGGCCAGGGAGTGGCCGACGCTTGAGGTCACCCTTTGCTGATCGCTGCCAACGGTGGTCTGTACATGGAGCGTCTGCTCAGGGTGTGTGAGACGCAGCCAGGTTGAGCCGAAAACGCACGGAGGGTAACAATGGTAGGCAGAGCACTGACGAGCTACCAGCGGGACATGGTGTGGAGTGAACTTGTGGATATTGTAGGGCAGGACGACGTGATGACCGGCGCGCCGGACCAGTTGGTCTACGCTGTGGACCATTACTGGATCCCGGAGATGTGGGTGGACCGGGGCCAACAGCCTGTCCTGCCGGATTTTATCGTCCATCCTGAAACGCCGGAGGAAGTGTCACGCATTCTGCAGTTAGCCAACACATACCGGTTGCCCGTCACACCGTGGGGAGGCGGGTCCGGATCACAAGGCGGCAGCCTGCCCATCTACGGCGGCATCGTGCTAGACCTCAAGAAACTGAACCGAATCATTGAGATCGACGAGAAGTCCATGACCGTCACAGCCCAGGCTGGCGTCAATGGGCAACACCTGGAATGGGCAGCAAACCAGAAAGGCCTGACGGTGGGGCACTACCCGGCATCCCAAAGGGCCAGCACTCTGGGAGGGTGGCTGGCAGCCCGCGGCTCTGGCACGCTCTCCACCAAGTACGGAAAGGCCGAGGACATTGTGCTCTCCCTCCAAGTGGTGCTGCCCACGGGGGAGATCATCCGGACGCTGCCCACCCCGAACCACGCTACAGGGCCCAGCCTCCTGCAACTCTTCGTAGGGAGCGAAGGCACACTGGGAGTGATCACCGAAGCCACTATGCGGGCTGACCCCTTGCCAGAAGAGCGCCGCTTCCGCTCCTTCCTGTTTCGCAGCCTTACGGATGGGCTTGAGGCTGGTCGCCGCATCATGACCGCGCGCCTGCGCCCGGCAGTCATCCGCCTGTACGATGAGGTCTCCACTGAAAAGGAGGTCAAGCGGGTACTGGGGATCAGTGCACGTGGCTCCTACATGGTCGTGGGTTTTGATGGCTTCAAGGAGTTTGTGGATCTGGAAGAAGCTAAGGTGGTGGAGATCTGCACTGCCCTCGGTGGGAAGGACCTTGGCAGCGAGGCGGGCTGGAAGTGGTGGAACCACCGCTACGATTTCTATTTCCCCCCGAGGCTTAAGTCGCTGCCCAGAATGTACGGCACCACCGACACGGTTGCTACGTTCGCTCACATTGAGAAAATCTACCGCGCCAAGAAAGAGATCATTGAAAACAAGTACAAAGATTGGGGAGCCTACTACCTGGCTCATTTCTCTCACTGGTACCCTTGGGGAGCCATGATCTACGACCAGTTCATCGTGGATGAACCTCCGCAGGACCCACGCGAGGCTCTGCTCCTCCACAACCAGATATGGGCCGATGCGGCGCGCGCCTCCCTAGCCCATGGCGGCGTGCTCAACGAACACCACGGCATCGGCATCAAACTGGGTTGGCTGATGAAGGAGCAGTACGGTCCGGCCTGGAAGGCCCTGCAAGCCGTTAAGGACGCCCTAGACCCCAACGGGATCATGAACCCTGGCAAGTTAGGTTTTGCCTTGCGTTAGAGGAGGCCCTCCGTGCACTTTGAAGAGTTCCGAGAAACCATTCTGGCCTGCCGCACCTGTTTGATGTGCCGCCACGCCTGCACAGTGGGGAACGTCACCCAGTGGGATACAGTGATCCCCCGCGGCAAGGCGCTTATGCTTTACGCAATACATGTGGGACTTCTGCAGTGGGACCAGCGGGCCGTAGAAGTGCTGTATCAGTGCACCAACTGCCATCTCTGCCGGGAATGGTGCGTGAGCCGGTATGACATTGCGCCGGTGATGTTGGCAGCCCGGGCGGATGTTGCTGGGATGGGGTTGGCTCCGAGGCCCGCCACTCTGATGCGAGACAACATCCTACAACTGGGCAATCCCTACGGGGAGATGGGATCGCCGTTCGGGGAGCGGGCGCAGGCACTCTCCCTGGAGAGAAGCGGGGAGGTGCTATTCTACCCTGGCTGCACTACGGCCCACCGTCGCCCTGAGATGGCAGAGGCTGGGCTGAACCTGCTGCGGCACCTGGGGGCCAGCGTGGCCGTACTTCCTGAAGAACTCTGCTGTGGTGAGCCATTGTACGTCATGGGGTTCCGTGCAGAAGCCATGGCCCAGGCCCAACACGTGGCGCAGCGCATCCGAGAAACTGGCGCCAGCACCGTGGTCTGCCCGTGCCCAACCTGCGCCAAGGCTTTCCGCGTGGACTATCCCCAATGGGGCGTTGATCTCCAGGGAATTCGTTTTGTCCACATCAGTGAATACCTGGCGGAACAATTGGCCGTTGGGCAATTGCGGCTATCTGGACAACAGCGCATCAGCCTGACGTACCATGACCCCTGCAGCCTGGGACGCGAACTGGGTGTATATGAAGCACCACGCCAAGTGTTGAAAGCGATTCCTGGAACCGAGTTTCGTGAGATGCGCCTGAACCGACAGCACTCCCCATGCTGCGGCAATGGCGGTGGGGTATTAGCCACCGACTTCCAACTGGCTTACCAGGCCGGTCGGAACGCTGGCGAGGTTGTCATGGAGACAAAGGCAGACGTGCTGGTCACCGCCTGCCCGTCCTGCAAACACAGCCTGGTGAAACACGTCCGCGGCATGGAAGTGCTGGACATTGCCGAACTGGTGGAAAGGTGCCTCTAAAGGCCCGCCATCCTATGCTGAGGTGTGATAGACATGGTGTTTGATGCCCATCTTCACTTGGGCGAATCCGCGGTCTCGGGAAGAGTCATCACTGAGAGCGCATTGCTGGAGGCTTGCGAGAGGAACGGTGTGGATGGGGGGCTGGTCTTCCCTTTCCCCCTTGTAACCGACTACCGCCGCGCCCACGATCTGATAGCAGCGTTCTGCGCTCGGCACCCCGGCTTTGTGGGCGGAGCATGCCTCAACCCCTTGGTCGGCGAGGATGCCTACATCGCCGAAGTGGAACGGTGCATCCGCGATCTTGGCTTCGTGGCCAACAAGCTGCACCCGATGTGTTATTCCCTCTCTCCTCTGTATGAGAAGGCGAGGGTGGTCTTTGCGGTGGCCCAGCGGCTGGGGATTCCCACGGTGGTGCACACGGGCAGGGGGATCCCCTTCGCCCTGCCATCTCTGTGCATCCCCAGAGCGATAGAATTCCCAGATATGCCCATCGTCCTGGCCCACGCAGGATGGGGGCTGTTTTCGGCAGAGGCTATCGTGGCTGCACAGGTCTGCCCCAACATCTACCTGGAAACCTCGTGGTGTTCGGTTGAAGACATCGCAGCCATGATCCGCCAGATAGGTCCAGGGCGGGTGATGATGGGCTCCGACACCCTGGAAAACCTTCCTGTGGAACTCGCCAAATACAATTCCTTGCCTCTGTCTCCGGCCGTCCGAGACCAGTGTCTGGGAGCGACAGCGCGGACCCTCTTTGCTGCCAGGGCGACTGGCACAGGGCCGCGATCTTCGCCTTAATGGGTTGCGGCTCAACGGGACAGGAGGGGTAAAAGCGGCGCAGAAGTGAGGCATTGCAAGGCCTTCTCCCGTTTGACATTCCCTCCCACCTGGTGTACAATGGCGGTGGTGAGCGCCCGGTCTTTCTGCAGTCCTGGAGAGGGATTGACGGCCTGAAGAAGCCCAGTTCGTCCAAAGGTTCTCGCCTGCTTCTCCTTCCGTGTGCAGGTTCGCCCCTCGGTGGAGTCCTTTCTAGCGCTCCGTCCAGTGGAAGCGTCTGACCGGCGCGAGAAGCGTCAGGCAGGCCCCTCTGCGCTTGCAGATCGTCCCTGCGCCTCACCAAGCGTGCATCCCATTTTTTGGACCGGCCAGCGCCGGTGGACAGAAGGAGTCCCTATGAACCTCTATGTCGGCAACCTTCCCTACAGCACCACGGACGAGGAGCTGCGAGACCTCTTCGCCCCCTACGGCAAGGTGGTCTCCGCCACCGTGCTCCGCGATCGGTACAGCGGCCTCTCCCGCGGCTTCGGCTTCGTGGAGATGAGCAGCGACGCCGAGGCCGAAGCGGCCATCCAGGGCCTCAACGGGACCATGCTGGAAGGTCGTCCCCTCAAGGTGGACAGGGCACGTCCCCGGACCGAGCGAGACCGCGGGGGCGGCCGGGAAGGCCAGGGGAGGGAACCCCGAGGGGGTGGCAGGCGGAGGGAGCGCTGGTAGGTCGCCCCTCCCAGGGAAGCCAACACGCCCAGAGCCTGCACCCTGAAGCGGGCCCGCCCTCAAGCAGGCTTGCTCCGGGACTGCAGGCCCCACTAGACCGTGAGCACCAACCCCTGAGGCGTTGCAACAGGGAGAGTGCCTATGGAATGCAAGGTGGAAGCCAACCTGAAGGAATGCACCTGCACCTACGAACCCTGCCCCCGCAAGGGCAAGTGCTGTGAGTGCATCCAGTACCACCGGCGCCACGGCGAACTGCCCGGTTGCCTCTTCCCCCCAGAGGTCGAGCGCACCTACGACCGCTCCATCGCCCGCTTCGTAGAGACCTACCGAAAGCGGTGAGGCTCCTCACGAACTCCAAGGACGGCACTGGCTCCGCACGCTCGGGGCCAGTGCCTTCCTGCCCATAAGTTATGCCCTCCTGGCATGCCGCCCTTTGTGCAGGGTAGGGTTCCTTTGCCTGCCCAGGGGGCGAGGCATGAGGTGCACGGGGTTCCCCTACCCCACCCCCCATTTGACAGAGCGCGGCGCCTGTGATATATTTAGCAAGGCTAATCATTAGCGCGGGAAGCAATGGCACCGGAACGAGGAGGGAACCCGTGGAAGGCGAGGGGACTCTGGGCCAGCAGATCGTGGCGCTTGTGGACCGGCCGGGGGATGCCTTTGCCCAGATTGCCAGGAGGCCTGGGCGAGGATGGTTCGTCCCCCTGCTCATCCTCCTGGTGGGGACGGCCGTCCTCCAGATCGCGGCGGCCCCCTACGCGGCCGCGGCAGCCCGGGAGGCCATAGACCGCCAGATGGCTTCCCTGCCCCCTGAGCAGGCCGAGATGGTGGCCGCGCAGGCCGGCCGGTTCGCGACCCCCTTGCTGGTGGGCGCGATGGGGTGGCTCGGCAGCGTGCTCAGCGCGGCCGTCGGCATCCTTTTGGGTGCGGGCATCCTGTACTTCCTCGCCCTGGTGAGCGGCGGGGAAGGCGAGTTCGGCCCGACCTTAGGCGCAACCCTGTGGGCCTGGACCCCCTTCGGCCTCCGCCCGCTGGTGCAGGCGGCCGTGGTCGCCGCGCAAAGGGGTCTCATCGTGAACCAGGGCCTCTCGTACCTGGTCTCCGTCGGCGACCCCCTGAAGGACGCCCGGAATGTGGCCTACGTGCTCCTCTCCCAGGTGGACCCCTTCAGCCTGTGGCACCTGGTGCTGGTGTACGCGGCCTCGCGGGCGCTCTTCCGCTTCGGGCGGAACAAGGCCGTGCTGGTAACGGTCCTGTACGCGGCCATCAACCTCCTCTTCCGAGCAGGGGGCGTGGCGATCCAGACGATGCTGGTCCCCATGTCCTGAGGGAGAAGCACAAAGCCCTCCCCACGCACCTTGAGAGGGCCTGAAAGCGTATATTGGGAGAACGCCGCGCCCGTCCCGGAAAGCGGCGGGCCAGCGCAAGACGGCGGAACCTCCGATAGAGGGAGAGAGGATGAGACGGGGCATCACAGTAGCAGCGATTGTGGCCGCGGTCATCGGGCTGAGCGCGGCGGGTTATGTCTTCCTGGGCAAGGCTCGCGCCCCGGAGAAGCCGGACTACCAGGTCGTCACGGTGGAGCGTGGAGACGTGCGGGCCGTGGTCAGCGCCTCGGGGATCATAGAGCCAGAGCGCCAGGTCTCGCTGCGCTTCAAGGCGGTGGGCGTGGTCTCCAGGGTCCACGTGGAGCCGGGCGACCGCGTGGCGGCCGGGGACGTCCTGGCCGAACTCCAGGCCGACGAACTGGACCTGGCCGTGCGCCAGGCGGAGATCGCCCTGGCCATCAGCCAGGCCCGGCTGGACCAACTGCTGAAAGGGGCGTCGGAAGAGGAGATCGCCGCCGCGGAAGCAGCCCTGGCCAGCGCCTTGGCCAACTACGAGAGGATCTCGGCCGGGCCTGGCCCGGCCGACCTGGCCGCGGCCCGGGCCAGCCTGGCCAGCGCGCAGAAGAACCTGGAGAAACTCCTCCGCGGGCCCACCGAAGACGAGGCGGCCACCGCCAAGGCCAACCTGGAGAGGGCCCGCATCGCCCTGGAGCGGGCCCAGGCGGAGTACGACAAGGTCTCTTGGATCGGCGGGGTGGGCGCGCTGCCCCAGGCCCTGGCCCTGGAACAGGCCACCATTGACTACGAGGCGGCGCTGGCGGCCTACCGGCTGGCCACACAGGGGGCGACAGAAGCCCAGATTGAAGCCGCTCGGGCCCAGGTGGCCCAGGCCGAAGCCTCCCTCAAACGCCTGCTGGATAGCCCCACCGATGCCGAACTGGCGGGGGCCGAAGCCCAGGTCGCCCAGGCCCGCGCCCAACTGCAGCGCCTCGTGACCGGCCCCAGCCAGGAAGAGGTCCGCATCGCCCAGGCCCAGGTGGAGCAGGCCAAGGTCTCCCTGGAACAGGCTCGCCTCCAGCGGGAGAACGCCATCCTCAGGGCCCCCTTCGCGGGCGTGGTGGCCGAGGTCAACCTGCAGGTGGGCGAACAGGTGCAGGCCGCGCTCCCGGCCGTGGTCCTCCTGGACGATAGCGCCTTCCACATCACCGTCACCGTGGACGAGATGGACATCACCGCCGTGCAGGAAGGCCAGGAAGCCGAGGTCCTCCTGGATGCGCTGCCCAACCGCACCCTGAGGGGCCATGTAGCCCGCATCTCCCCCGCCGCGGCACAGACGGCCGGTGTCACGGGGTACCTCGTCCGGGTCAACCTGGACACGTCGGACCCCGCCCTGCGGCCGGGCATGAATGCCGCGGTGGACATCATCACCGCCCACGCCGAAGGCGTCCTGGTCATCCCGAACCGGGCCATCCAGTTTGACCGCCGCACCAACAAGACCTTCGTGGACAAGGTCGTCGGGACCAACCTGGTGCGCACGGAGGTCCAACTGGGCGTCCAGGGGGACCAGGTGAGCCAGGTGCTGAGCGGCCTGCAGGAGGGGGACCAGGTAGCCATCCGCTCGGTCTCCTCGCTGCAGCAACTGCGGATGGTCTTTGAACGCTAGGTCTCCAGACGGAAGCCGTTGACAACCTCAAGCGGGTGAACTCCGCGCCTAGTGACGCGTTCACCACGGCACAACGACGAGGAACGAAACATGGCACCGAAGACATGGCAGCAGGATGCACCCCTGATCGTGTTGCGGGGGATCACCAAAGTGTACCGCATGGGGTCGGTGGAGGTCCACGCCCTGCGGGGCATCTCCCTGGACATCCACCGGGGCGAATTCACGTCCATCATGGGGCCTTCGGGCTCCGGCAAGTCCACGCTGATGAACATCATCGGCTGCCTGGACCTGCCCACCTCGGGCACGTACCGGCTGGACGGCGTGGACATCCAGGACCTGGACGACAACCAGTTGGCGGAAATCCGCAACCGGCGCATCGGGTTCGTCTTCCAGAACTTCAACCTCCTGCCCCGGACCACGGCGCTGGAGAACGTGATGCTGCCCCTGGTCTACGCCGGCGTCCCCCGCCAGGAACGCAAGCGGCGGGCCATGGAAGCCCTGGAGGCCGTGGGCCTGGGGGACCGCATGGGCCACCGGCCCAACGAACTATCTGGAGGACAGCAGCAGCGGGTGGCCATCGCCCGCGCCCTGGTCACCCAGCCAGCCATCATCCTGGCCGACGAGCCCACGGGCAACCTGGATTCCAAATCTGGGGCGGAGATCGTGGAACTCTTCCAGCGCCTCAACGAGGAGCAGGGGATCACCGTGATCTTCGTGACCCACGACCCGGACGTGGCCGCGTGCAGCCGGCGCATCGTGCGCCTGCACGATGGCCAGGTCGTCTCCGACGAGGCCGCGGAGGGAACCTGCGGACCCCTGGCCGCCGCGGAGGAGGAGCAGGAGCGCGTCCTGGCCGTGGTCCGCGCCTGAGGATAGGAAAGCCCCTTCCCTGCCTGCGGAGAGGGGCAGGGGGTGAGATAGGGATGAACCTGACGGAGAGCGTCCGCATTGCCCTGCGGGGCCTGGCAGCCAACAAACTGCGTTCCGCGCTCACCATGCTCGGCATCATCATCGGCGTGGGCGCGGTCATCGCGCTCCTGTCGGTCGGCCAGGGCGTGGCCCAGTTGGTCACAGAGCAGATCCAGAGCATCGGCTCCAACGTCTTGTTCGTCGTCCCGGTCAACATCCAGGCGGCCTCCGCCGGGGCCATGGCGGCCGGGGGCGGTGGGGCCCTCAGCCTGGCCGACGCCGAGGCCATCGCAGACCCCGACCTGGTGCCGGACGTGGTCGCCGTGGCCCCGGAATACCAGCGCTCCGCCACGGTGGAACGGGGCCGTGAGGCCATCGTGACCACGGTGGCGGGCATCACGCCGGAGTACGCCACCGTGCGCAACGCCAAAGTGGCCGAGGGCCGCTTCATTGACGAGACGGACATGGCTGCTGGCTCCCGCGTCGCGCTCCTGGGAGCCACCGCCTACCAGCGCCTTTTCCCAGACGGCGAATACGCCCTCGGCCAGACGGTGCGCATCAACAGCATCCCCTTCCGCGTCATCGGCATCATGGAGGAGAAGGGCGGGTCCGGCTTCGGCAGCCAGGATAACATCGTCTTCGTGCCCCTCTCCACGGCCCACACGCGCCTCTTCCGCGGCCGGACCGTGGGCGGGAGCCCCCGCGTGACCGTGATCAACGTGCAGGTGGCCAGCGAGGACCGCATGGATGCCGCCTCCGAGGCCATCCGGGACCTTCTGCGCCAGCGCCACAAACTCTCCTACCGGGACGACGACGATTTCTCCGTCATCAGCCAGAAGGACATCCTCAGCATCTTCGGCGAGATCACCAGCGTCCTGACCCTGTTCCTGGGCGCGATCGCGGGCATCTCCCTCCTGGTCGGCGGCATCGGCATCATGAACATCATGCTCGTATCCGTGACGGAACGGACCCGCGAGATCGGCATCCGCAAGGCGGTGGGGGCCAAGCGGCGGGACATCCTGATCCAGTTCCTGATTGAGGCGATGGTCCTCTCCCTGGTGGGCGGTGCCGTGGGCATCCTCCTGGGCGTTGCGGGGTCGCTCCTCATCGCCCGCCTCTCCGAAGACCTGGTGACCGTGGTGACGCCCCAGGCCATCCTCCTCGCCACCGGCTTCTCGGCGGCGGTAGGGCTCTTCTTCGGCATCTACCCCGCCACCCGCGCGGCGCGCCTCAACCCCATTGACGCCCTGCGGTACGAGTGAGGGAACGGCATGGCCTTCCTGCAAGAGCGCAAGGTGCACAGCATTCGGATATCTGCGTTCCTCCTGTTGGCCCTGCTCCTGGGGGCCGCGGCCTGCGCCGCGCCGGGCAAGCCCGCGGAGAAGCCAACGCCCACGAGCCCTCGGCAGGAGCCCGCAGCGGCCACCCAAGGGGCCCCTGTGCCCACGCCCTCCCCCACCCGCACCCCAACGCCGCGCCCCACGGAGATGCCCGCACCCCCAACCGCCCCAGCGCCCATGCCCACCCCCACCCCCGTGTGGACCCCTTCCCGCACGCACGAAATCCTGGCGCGGGGCGCTGTCCGCATCGTGCTGAAGGGCCTGGTGGACCGCGACCCGCCCGCCCTCTGGGCGAGCCAACTGACGGACCACGCCCGCCAGGCCTATCA
>Ga0272449_1005369_pt1 | contig 10037 bp, 5 predicted proteins | sample YNPCB0241_FD_198679 | JGI IMG/M metagenome (GOLD analysis project Ga0272449, IMG submission 198679) | Hot spring sediment microbial communities from Yellowstone National Park, WY, United States - YNP-CB-024-1 | ecosystem: Environmental > Aquatic > Thermal springs > Hot (42-90C) > Sediment...
GGCGTGAGCTTGTGCCCCAGCACCTGCTCGGGCGCCATGTAGTGTGGCGTCCCCAGCGTGAAGCCGGCCCGCGTGATGGACATGTCCTCGGTCTTGGCGATCCCGAAGTCCATCAGCTTGACCTTGCCGTCCGGGCTGATGTTGATGTTGTCCGGCTTGATGTCCCGATGAATGATGCCCTGGGCGTGAATGCACTCCATGGCGCGCGCGATCTGGATGGCGATGCGCAGCCGCGAAGCCAGATCCCCGGTCCGCCCGTGCTCGATCGCCGAGCGCAGCGTCTCCCCGCGCAGAAACTCCATCACCATGTAAGGGCGGCCCTCGGCTTCCCCGAAATCGTAAATGGCCACGATGTTCTCGTGCGTCACGTTGCGCGCCATGCGCGCCTCGCGCAAGAAACGCGCCCGCGCGTCGGGATCGCGATTGGCCGCCTCGCTGAGGATCTTGAGCGCTACGGTCCCGCCGATCAGCGTGTCGCGCGCGCGATACACGTGCGACATGCCGCCGCCCAGAAACTCTTCCAGCTCGTACTTGCCGATCCGTGCCGGCAACGATGGCTTGTCCATCAGCGCGCCACCTCGCTCACGCAGTTCCAGCCCGCGAAATACCCTTTGCGGAACACCGGCGGGGCGCCCATCATGTCCAGGTCCAGCCGCACGGAAACGGGCTGGCCGCTCGCCGTCGTCACCTGGCGTCCCGTCGCCCCCGTGCGTAGCGTCCACTCCAGCGTGTACACCGAACCCGACACCTGGGCCTTCTCCTCCCCGTCAGCGAAGAAATCGAACGCCGCCCACAGGCCATCATAACGCGGCCACTGGAAGGGCTCGCCCCCGAACCGCACCGTCATGCGCACGCCGCCCGGCTGCTTGCCCGGCCAGCGGAATTGCTGCGTCACCGTGCGCCCCGGACCGTTGGTCAGCGTCTGCCCGTCAATCGTCAGCTCGATCGTCTGATTCTGCCCCGCCAGATTCGAACGCAGCGAGTAAGTGAGCTGCGGCTCCTGCCCGCCCTTGTACACCGCTTCGCTGAACGCCGCCGCACGGTTGAAGAACGCCAGAAACGCCGGCGTCACGCTCATCGTCCCGCCCGGCTTCGCCACCCACTGTGTGCCTTCCTTGACGATGAGGTTCTGAAGGTTCTCCTGATAGAAGCGCCACAGCGCGCCATCCTGCGGCCGGAACAGCCGGTTCACGTCCTCAAGAGTGGCCTGCACCGTGCCCTTGGGATTGAATGGATACCGCGACATCAACTCCCGGAACTGCCCGCAGAGCACCTGCGCCTTGGCCCGCAGCTCAGCCGGCCCCAACCCGCGCAGCAGCGCCTCCAGATTCGTGATCGGATCTTCCATCAGCGTGCGCGTCTTCACATCCACCTGACCTTCCGGATCGGGACGAAAGCCCAGCGCCATCTGCCGCGTCACGCTTCGCGCCTCGGCGGCTTTCGCCAGCGTCTGCTGCGCCACCGAAGGATCCGCCGCTCCGCCCGGACTCGCCAGGGCCGCCTCCAGCGTCGTTTGCAGGTTCATCAGCGCACTCATGTACGGCTGGTTGGAAGGCTGGATGAACACGCCCTTGGTCCCCGGCGGAACCAGCGATTGCGGCGGCTGGAAGGCTTCCGCGATTTCCGGAATCCCCGCCGTGTTCTCCGAGACCAGCCAGAACAACGCCATCAGCGGCGCCTGGTTGCCCGCCAGCAAACCCAGTTTGCGCGCAGCGTCCTGCAAGTTCGCGTACCGCGCAATCGAGGTCGCCTTCAGGAATTCCCGCCACTGCTGCCGGTAATCGTTCCGGTAGAGCTCGCGCAGCTCCTTCTCCAGTTGCACGATGTCCGTGGGCGAGGCGGCCTGCTTGCCCAGCACCCACTCTTCCCCACCGAAATATTTGGGCACGTTCTTCAGCGCCTCCTGCATCGTGGCCCAGCCCGCCTTCGTGAACGCGCCCTGGATTTCACGGTTGTTGATCACCACCTGCGAGAAACCCGGAAACAGGCGGTTGTAACTGACCGACGGATTCTTCGCCGAAGCCTCCGCCAGCATCAGCCGGTAGACGCGCTCGCGCGCGCCGAACTGCGCCAGATACCGCCGCGCACGCTCCACCGCGGCCGTGTCGCTCTCCGAAGAAAACGGATTGGCCCGCTTCAGCTCCTCGCTGTAAAAATCAAACTGCCGCTGGGCCAGCGTCGCACGATCGGTGCCCACGTCCCTGCCCGCCGCCCACTGCTGCATCAACACCGGCGAAAGGAACGCGCGCGTGCTCTTCTCGTGGTGGGACGTCGTGATCAGATACGCTTTCAGAATGTCGTACGTCGGACCGTACTGATCGTTCGGTCCCGGTGAGGGCGGCAAGCCGGAAAGGTGCTGCAACATCGCCCGCTGCGTCTGGGCGAACAGGAGCTGCTGAAACCGGCGGAAGTAAACCCGCCGCACCGCAGGATACAGCTCGTCGCCCACGTAGAGTCCCCAGCGCAACCTGAGCGGCGGACCCTCGCGTTCCCATCGCGACAAAGTTTCCGCAATCTCGCGCAGCGCGTCCAGCCGCCGCAGGGACTCCACCGAAGCCAGCTCGCCCGCGCCTTCCGCCGGTACCGCCGAACGCGCCGCCGCCAAGGCATCCCGCACCAGCGCCCGGTTCCCGAAATAGGAAACCACCAGGGCAATGCTGTACAGCCCCAGCAGAACTGCAGCCGCCCCCAGCGCCACTCGCCTCCAGAAACTGGCGTGCAGGCTGGCCGCGCTGGCGCTCAACGCCGCACGATCCTGAAGAATCACGCTGTGGAACAATCGCGTCAGAAACAACCACTGCGGAACCCGACGCGTGCCCGTCGGCGCAGTCGGCGCCGCCGCGGTAGGCAAAGGATGCAGAGCCCCGGCGCGAAACATCCCCGTCGCCCCAGCCACCGCCGAGGGCTTCTCCGCAGGACGAGGCGCGGCCGCGGCCGGCGCCGCTTCCTGCACCACCACGGCACGCACGCCCGAAAAATAAAAGCCGCGCAAAAACGGATTCGCGCGCAACTGGCTCGGCCGGCACAGATCCACCAGGAACTGCACCACCAGCTTGCGCAGCTTGGCGAACTCGCGCGGGAACTCGTACGCGGCGCACGCTTTCTCGCCGTCGCTTTCGCGCGGCAACAGATCCAGCCGCCGATCCGCCAGTTGGTGGAACAGGCGATTGAAAGCTTCGGTCAGCCGCTGCGCTTGCCGTTCCGCGTACACTTCGCTCGCCGAGGGCGCCTCCATGGGCAGCGTCACGCCGAAAACCTGCCCCACCTCTTCCTGTGTCAGGTTGCGGACAAATTCGGCAAAGAAATTGATCCGGTCCAGCTTGGTGAAAAGCACATAAACTGGAAAACTGATCCCCAGCGTCTGCGAGATCTCGCCCAGCCGCGCCTGCAAGTTGCGAGCGAGGGCGGCAATCTGCTCGACCGCATCCGGACGCAGGAAACGCTCGCAGTCCACGACCACCAGCGCCGCCCGCGGCGCCTGCTGCGCTCGCCCCACCGCCGCCAGTCGCGCCGGCCTCAAACGTCGCAGCAAACGCAGCCAGCGCGGACCTTCCGCAAGCAATCGCCCGCCTGCTTCCACGAACAGCGTCTGGCCCGCCAGCCAGATATTGACCGCCCGCGTCGGCACGACAGCCGTTTCCTGATACACCTGCCCGGCGAGCAGCTCCGGATCCAGCCCCGAATGCACCACCGAGCTGGTCTTGGCCGCGCCGCTCTCGCCGACCAGCAGCACCACCGGCAGGTTGCCCACGCTGATCGAGCGACCGCGCGCCGCCCCCAGCCGCTTCTCCGCCTCGCGGATCAGCAGCTCGACTTCATCCGCGCCGGCTTCGCCGCTCTGCGCCTGTTCCGCACTTGCCGCAGCACGCTTGCGACGCGCCACCCACAGCAGCGCCAGCGCCGCCAGCAGCACCAGAAGCGCCAGACCGCCCCGCAGCACCCACAAGTCCAGCGTGGGCAAACCCAGCCAGGAGGGCACGAACCAGGACAACAGCCACCCGACCGTCAGCGTCCCGCCCGCCAGAATGTACCAGACGTCGCGCAACATGCCCGCACCCTCCCTAGGCCAGCAAGCCCGCTACTTCACGAGCGCCCGAGGACAGCAGTAACTTGAACAGCACCAGCAAAGCCACCGCCAAAACCAGGCTCCCGCCCGCCGCATACGCCAGCCTCCGCACCCACGGATCCCATCCGCCCGTCGGCGTCGCCTCCGCTCCCGGCAGCCACGCCGGCGAAAATTCCGTTCCCCCGCCCCGAATCCGACGGATCTTCTCGCCCACCGCCTGCGTGATGGAACGCAATTCTCCCCGGCCTCCCGCCCCGTACCGTCCGGCGAATCCCAGCAGCAGGCAGAGATAGTAAATTTCCAGTAAATCGGCCAGCTCCTGGGAATCTTTCAATCCCAGTAACGCCTGCAAGTTCTGGAAGAAAATTTCGCCCGCGATATGATGCCCGAATAATTCCTCCTGCATCGGCTTCCGCGCCCAGTGCGCGAAAACCGGATTCCGCGTGGTCAGAATCGTTTCGTCCAGAAGAGCCACGATGGCGAAGATAGCCAGATTGACGTCTTCCGACGAGTAACCGCGCAGACGCGCCTGCTGATCCACCTGCCGCAGGGCCTCCCGTATCTGCGCGCGAAATACCTCCGCGTCCGGAACCGCCTGCCGGCCTGAGCGCAGGCGGACAATCACGGTCAGAATTTCCTGAAACAAATAAGCCAGATTTTCCGCACGGCGTTGCGACGCAAGGTCGCCTGCTGCCTCACCGCCCCGCGTGCGCGGCGTTGCTGTCATCGAAACGCCCTCCTCCTCGCACTGGAACCTCTTTCTCGCCGGACAAAGCCGGCTTCAGCTTGGGTTTGCCCCAGCTTACGACTCCAGAATGACGAGTAACTCCAGTTCCGGTTCGGGTAACTCTCCCGGCACGTAAATCCCCACCTGCCTGGTTTTCACCATGTGCTCCCAGCAAGGACCCGCCTTGGTCAGGCTGAAATATTGCCACTCCAGCCGCGCCGAAATCGCCGACGGAGGCACAGGCAGGTGAGTCAGCGTCAGCCCGGGTAACGCCCTCCGCACCAGCTCCGGCACGAACTGCTGGGAGCAGATCTTGACCAGTTGCGGGGTTTTGGCGATCAATTCCGCCTCGCCCATCCGGGCATGGATTCCCAGGATCCAGCGCGAGGGCCCCAGGCAGCGCGTATCCGTGATCTCGCCAAAATAGAAATACTTCGCGGCCGGCCGCAGCGCGATCGTCACCGTGCGGGAGGGCACCATCGCCTCCAGGTGAAAGCGGATGTGCCGGTCCAGCTCGCCGAAACACTCGTCCAGATGCAGATGATCGTACAGCGGCAGATCGCGCGGGTGGCTTTCCAGACCGAACGTGCACAACGCCCCCGCCAGCCGCGCCATCTCCACATATAACTGCTCCGGATGCCCGCGCCGCGTGTAGTAAATGTGCCGCAAGGGCGCCAGCGCCGAGTTGATCGCGTGCAAGAACCAGAAGGAAGCGATTTCCTGCGCCGAGTAACCTGCCGAAAAACCCGGCCTCGCCCGCGCCGCTCCCGCCAGCGCCGAACTCTTGACTTCCAGAACCTCCACCAGCCTCTTCAGAAGTAACATCAGTTTCTCGCTGGCCGTAAGTTCCACGCACGGCGGGATAAATTCGGGATCGTACACGAAATGCCCCGCCCCGTCCCGCATGATCCGCGCCAGCGGCAACGTAACCCAGTCTTCCAGCGGCTCGGTCTCAGCCATGATCCGGATGTTCTTGCGCCCCAGCCGCACCGTCTTCTCGTCCCGCCCCGTATTCTCGTCCGCCAGCAGCCGCGGCTCGGCCAGATAGCGAACCGGCTCGCCGTTCTGCTGCTCGACCGGCAGGCAGTTCAGCCGGTCGGGACGCCGCGGCGGCACCGCCAGCATGACCGTTAGCCGCTCCCGCGTGGGCGGAAACAGATCCGCAATGTTGCGCGCCGGCGGCAGGGGATCGCTGTCCGGCATGTCGAAAACCAGCCCGTCCGGGAAGATGCCCCGCGCGTGCAGCACGGAAACGGTCCCGTTCAGCAGCGCCTCGGCATCCAGCCGGCAGCCGCCCAAACCCCACGGCTCGTACCACAGCGCGCCCGTCGCAAACTGGATGGCATCCTCGAAGTACCGCGTCTGCGCCTGGAAGTGATGCGGCCCGAGGTACATGCCCTCAGACCAGACCACTCTCGAGAGGTTCTTCATCGCTCACCGCCGCTGGCCAACTCGTGCCGCCCCCGCATCGCCCTCAATCACATGGATGCCCGAAAGCCTTCCTGTGTATTATAGTCGCCACCCGCCTCCCTTGCCAGCCTCACCAGGCCCGCATCCGCCACCGCGCTATAACCACCCGCAATACCTCCGCTCCCGGCAGCGCCCCGCTCGCTGCGATATACTCGTATTTCGCGCGGAACGCAGGCCCCAGGCATGGCCAGGCGTCCCGCAGCGAATCAATTTCGATTCCCGAGGAAGGTTGCCCGGCATGGCCCAGAGCCCCAATTTGAATCGTCGTGATTTTGTCAAGGCGGCCGGTGTTGCGGCCGCTGCGGCCCGGTTGGAAGGCGCTCCCGCCATTCAGACCGTCAAGGCCGCCAACAACGTGGTGCAATACGGCGTCATCGGCACCGGCGGGCGCGGCCAGTATCTGCTCCGCCACTTGAACACCCTCGACGGTTGCCGCTGTGTGGCGGTCTGCGATATCTACCAGCCCAACATGGAGGCCGCCATCAAGATCTCGCGCGACAAGCCCAAAGGCTACCTCGACTACCGCGAGCTGCTCGCGCGCACCGACGTGGACGCCGTCATCATCGCTGTCCCCCTCTACCTGCATTTCCCCATCACCCGCGACGCCTTGCTCGCCGGCAAGCACGTCTTCTGCGAGAAAAGCCTCGTCTTTAAGCCCGAGGAGGTCCACGCCCTTCGGGCCTTGGCCAAAGAACATCCCAAGCAGGTCCTGCAAGTCGGCTTGCAGCGTCGTTACTCGAAGTTCTACCAGACCGCCAAGCAGATGATCGAAAAAGGCCTGCTCGGCAAGGTCACCCACATCTACGCACAGTGGCACCGCAATCCCGGCTGGCGGATGCGCAAGGCGCCCGACCCCAAGCGCCAGCGCGAGTGGAACTGGCGACTCTTCCGCGAATTCTCCGGCGGCCTCACCGCCGAGTTGGGTTCCCACCAGATTGACGTCGCCACCTGGATGTTCGGCGCTGAACCCGAGTTCGTGGTGGGCGTGGGCGGCCTGGATACGCACAAGGACGGACGCGACGTCTACGACAACATCCAGCTGATTTTCACCTACCCCGGCGGCCGCAAGCTGATGTACAGCGCCATCAGCACCAACAAGCACCTCCCCTTGTTCCAGGGTACCCGCACCGAGTTCGGCGAAATGATCATGGGGACCGAAGGCACCATCGAAATCACGGTCGGCACCGACGAGGAACCGGCTATCGGCCTCTGGTATTATGAACCCGGCCCGCCTACGGTCGAAAAGGCCGCAGGGGTGAAAGAGAAGCCGGTCATCGCTGGCGCCACCCTGGCCACCACGGGCCGCGGTCAGATCGGCCTGCCCCTGTTGTTCGAGCGCGACCAGATCACCGGCAAGGAATCCTTCCTCGCCCGCGAGCTCAAGTACGCACGCCTGTGGCTGTACAAGCGCGGCATCATGGTGCCCGAAGAAGACCGAAATCCGGTGGACGTCCAAATGGACGAGTTCTTCCAGTGCTGCCGCACTGGCGCCCGGCCCAAAGCCGATCTCGAGGTAGGTCTGGCTGACTCCACCGCCGTCATCCTCGCCAACCTGGCCATGGACGAGGGCCGGCGCGTCTACTTCCACGAAATCGAAAAGATGGGACGTTCGCCCGAACCGAAGGGCAAGAAGGCTTGAGGCGCCTGCGGCGGCGCCAGAAAGCGGAGCCGCCATGGATAACCGCGAAATCGCCCGCTTGCTGGCGGAAACCGCCGACCTGATGGAAATCGCCGGCGAGGACGCCTTCCGCGTCCGCAGCTTCCGCAACGGCGCCGCCGCCGTCGAGAATTATCCCGAAAATCTTTGCGAAATCGCGGCAACCAATCCCCGCCGCCTCACGGAAATCCCGGGCATCGGCAAGAGCCTCGCTGCCGCAATCCAGGAGATCTGCCGCCGCGGTTCCTTCGAGCGCCGCGACCAGCTCCTGGCCAAATACCCACCCACTGCGCTTGAACTCCTCAAGATCCAGGGTCTGGGACCCAAAACCATCGCGCTGCTCTGGGAGCACTACCGCGTCAGCACGGTGGACGATCTCGAACGCCTCTGCAAGGAACAAAAACTCCGCGTCCTGCCCCGCATGGGCCCCAAGCTCGAAGAGAAAATCCTGCGCTCCATCACTCACTACCGCCAGAGCGCCGGCCGCTTCCTGCTCAGCTTCGCCGACGAGACCTGCCGGCAGATCCTCGAATTCCTCGCCCCCGTGGAAGGCATCGAGCGTATTACGCCCGCCGGCAGCCTGCGCCGCGGCAAGGAAACGGTCGGTGATCTCGACCTGCTCGTCACCGGTCCCAACGCCTCCGCCGCGCTGGATCGCTTCACGCAGTACCCCGACATCGTCGAGCTGCTCAGCCACGGTTCCAATAAAGCCAGCGCCAAGATCGGCCCCCAGGCCATCCAGGTAGACATCCGCGCCCTGCCCTCCGACAGCTACGGCGCCGCCCTCCAGTACTTCACCGGCAGCAAGGAGCACAATATCGCCCTGCGCAACCGCGCCCTCAAGCTCGGCTACTCGCTCAGCGAGTACGGCCTCTTCACTCTGAAGGATGAGCGCAAGGTCGCCGGCCGTACGGAAGAAGAGATCTACGAGCGATTGGGACTGGCCTGGATTCCTCCCGAGCTGCGCGAGAACCAGGGCGAAATCGAGGCTGCCGCGGAAGGCCGCCTGCCCGATCTGGTCCGGTTCGACCAGATCCGCGGCGACCTGCACGCCCACACCACGGAAAGCGATGGCCGCGCCACGCTCGAGGAAATGGCCCAGGCCGCCCGCGCCCTCGGTTACTCCTATCTGGCCATCACCGACCACTCCAAGGCCCTGGCCATGGCCAACGGCCTGGATGAAACCCGCGTCATTGCCTTCGCTCGCAAGGTGCGCGAACTCAACGCCCGCGGCGATCTCGGCATCCGCCTGCTGGCTGGCATCGAATGCGACATCCGCCGCGACGGCACCATGGATCTGGCCGACGACGCTCTGGCCGAACTCGACATCGTCATCGGCAGCATCCACAGCTACATGAATCTCGACCCCGCCGAGATGACGGACCGCCTGCTGCGCGCCCTTGAATCGCCTTATCTCCACGTGCTGGGACATCCCACCGGGCGGCTGCTGCTGGCCCGCGAAGGCTACGCCTACGATTTCGAACGCGTCGCCCAGGAAGCCGCACGACGCAATGTGGCCTTTGAAATCAACGCCAGCCCCGAGCGCCTCGATCTCTACGACGTGCGCCTGCGCGCCGCCAAAGCCTTGGGCTGCCGCTTCGTCATCGCCACCGACGCCCACCATCCCCGCCACCTCGAATACATGCGCTACGGCGTCATGATGGCCCGTCGCGGGTGGCTCCAGCCGTCCGATGTGCTGAATACGTTATCTTGGGAAGAGCTGGCCCGTGCGCTGCGCCGCGGCTGAAGCGGGCCGGCCAGAACGTAAATTGGCTATTTTGTTCTATTGATTCGAGCGCCCATGTCTTTGGCGCCTGCCCTGAAAATCCCCATCGAACGCCATCGGCTCGCCAACGGCCTGCGGCTGCTGCTGCTCGCCCAGCCCGGGGCCCCGGTCGTCACCATCTACATCGTTTACGGCGTGGGCGCGCGCGACGAACGCCCCGGGCGCACCGGCTTCGCCCACCTCTTCGAGCACATGATGTTCCAGGGCTCCGCCAACGCCCCCAAAGGCATGCACTTCCGCCTGGTCGAATCCAACGGCGGCGCCCTCAACGGCTCCACCCATCCCGATTACACCGACTATTTCGAAGTGCTGCCCTCCAACAAGCTCGCTC
>Ga0272449_1005370_pt1 | contig 10037 bp, 4 predicted proteins | sample YNPCB0241_FD_198679 | JGI IMG/M metagenome (GOLD analysis project Ga0272449, IMG submission 198679) | Hot spring sediment microbial communities from Yellowstone National Park, WY, United States - YNP-CB-024-1 | ecosystem: Environmental > Aquatic > Thermal springs > Hot (42-90C) > Sediment...
CGCTATCCCGGCTACGGGTTGGCCAAACACAAAGGGTATGGAACGCCCGCGCATGCGCAGGCGCTCGCACAACTCGGCCCCAGCCCGTGCCACCGGAAGCGGTTCCGCCCGGTGCTCGAACTCGCCACGCCATCGCTGTTCAACTCGATGCCCATTCGGCACCGCTAACCCAACGCGGCGGATCCGCCCGGGTGATGGGCTTGCAGTGACCTGGAGAGTCTGCCTGGGATCAACGAAATCTTCGGTGGAAATTTCGTGGCCGCCCCGCCGATCTTCCCGCCACCGCCTCCCCCATGGGCAGGACACCCAACATCAGCGTCTGTTCCACGACACCTCGAAATCTTCTAGGCACACCGAAAGTGTTCTTCCATCCGCGTGGTGCGCCGCGGATGAGGGATTCGCCGGACGCTTCGGTCTACGCAACGGGCTGGTCTCTTCACAGTTTCGTGAGACCCCATGAGCCCGGTGTCATTGGGCAGGCTCGGCGAGGCACCGACGCGACGACAGACCGCATGGCCGCAGCCCTAACGTTGGGGCTCAGCAGATTTCCAGCGCCGGGCCAACTCCTCCATCTCGCACTGCCACTTGCGAAGTTCACCCGCGAGCGCGCCGAGCACACCGGACAAGCGTCGATCAATCACGACATTGTTGGTTTCGATCCGGTCACGCGCGAGGTTGTACAGTTCTTCCGAGGTCGTCCAGCCCAGCTCCCAAGGGTGATCCGTGCGGATGTATTTCCAAGCGTCCCATCGGACTACCCCGTGGGGCCGTACACCGCTTTGCGCGTCGGCGAGCTCCATGATCAGCGTGTCGCGGGTCGGGGCCGACGAGATGGGTTTCAAACCTAGCCAAGGAAGCAGGCTGCGGCCCTGGACCGGTGAATCGGGCGACAGCCCCGCCGCTTCGAGCAGAGTCGGGTGGAGGTCCACGGACAAGACCGGTTCGTCACAAATCCGAGCACCCGAGCCCGGCGCGACCACGATCCATGGAATGCGCAGCACTGGCTCATACGGCACCTCGGCACCTACTAAGCCGTGATCGCCCACGCAAAACCCGTGCGTGGACGTGATCACGACCCAACAGGGGCGGCGCGCCATCGCCACGCCCGCCAGAAGCCGGCCGAGCAGCTCATCGAAGCGCCGCGCCGCCGCCGCATAGGCGGCGACTAGCGTTCGACACCGCTCGGGCGAACCACCGATGAGATCTCGCGCGCGCCGTCGGTGCCAGCCATGTTCCAAGTATGCAGGCCGACCGATCCATTCGTCGTCCCACGCGGGCGGCAATGGCCACGTCGAGGTCTCGGCCACCACGTCGGACCGCATGGGGGTGCCCAGCGAAGGTTCGAAGACGGCAGGCAATTGGGTGGCCCAGTAGAGCAGTCGAGGGCGGCCGGTTTGGCCCATCTCGCGCCACATGTTCACGGCGATCTCCACGGCCCACTCGTCCACATCGCCCGGACACAGCTCCGTGCGGCCGTTGGGCGCTACGACCCATCGGTGGTGCGTGGGGCCATGGCCAAGGTAGAACGCAGCACGCTCGAAGCCGAGGTCCGCGGGCGTCGCGCCGAGGTGCCATTGACCCGCCGCCGCGGTCGTCCATCCGTGCCGGCGCATCACCTCCACGAACGAAGGCAATCGCGGTTGCGGGGTTTGAAATCCATTCCGAGTGACTCCGAAGAGCCGTGGGTACGCGCCGCTGAACCACGCGGCCCGCGCCGGCGCGGATGCGGGCGAAACCGTGTAGGCACAACGGAACACCGTCCCGCGCTGGCTGTACTCATCGAGGACGGGCAGTCGAACCGGCCAAGAACGTTCGGGGCCCACCAGGTCGTACCGCAGACCGCTGGCCATGACCACCACGAACTCCGGTCGAGTATCCTCGGCCCTCAGTTCGGACCGCAGAAGCCCCACGAGTCCCGCTACGGCGTAGAAGCCGATTCGGACACGGACACGACTTCCACGAGCCCGCGTTCCATCCACCTTTCGCGACACACGCAGCGCACGCCGTCGAAGCGCATGGGCAGTTGGCTTCACCACGCGCCGAATCTAATCATGATCGCCGCTGCGACGCGAGTAAGGCGCCGAGGGCACTGCTCGCCCGCACCTCTACCCTGCCCCCACGTGTCGCCACGAATACGTCGAGTGGTGCGGCGCTTCGGGTGGAAGCGCGTCTCCACATCTCCAATCCACCCAGGCCGCAAGCCCCTCTCATCGCGGCAGGCGCCCACGAACCACATGGGGCCCGGGGCCGACTCGTTGTGGGGGTTGTCCGGGAACCATCACCGTGGCCGTGGTATTGGGAGGGATGGTGACCTCCACGGTGACGTCTCGGCCGAACCGCTGCCAGCGACACTCGATGCGTCCATACAGGCAGTCGTGATGGGCCTTCACCCAGGTGAGATCACCGACAATGGCCGGTTGGATGATGATGTGTTTGAAGCCTGGCTGGGACGGATCCGGACGAATGCCAGCCAACCTTCGATACAACCAGTTGTCTGCCGACGTGAAGCAGGAATGGATCTGCGACCAGTATCCATTCCATTGTTCCCACATCGTCGTGGCGCCTTGTTCGATCATGTACCCCCAGCCGGGATAGCTTCGTTTCTGATATATACCCAACACCAGGTCGTCGCGGCCGATCTCGCTGAGGTATTCGATCAAAAACAGCGTGCCGAGCATGCCGGTATCGAGATGACCTTGGCATTTCTCTTGCAAGCACCGGAACAAGTTCGCTTGGACAGCGTCGCGTTCCGACTCCGGTGTGACGCCCACCCACAGTGGGAAGGCATAGTAGATCTGCTCGTCGACGACGTAGCGCTGGTGAGTCGGATCGTAGAACGCCTCGTGCGTGGCCGCGCGGATGCTTTGGGCTCGCTGCCGCGCGCGTTCCACCTCGTTGCTTCGACCCAGCGCCGCGGCCATTCGTTCGACCATCTGCCAGAGGTAGACGCGATAGCAGTTACAGAACAGTTCTACCATTTCGCGCGTGGGCCAATTCCGGCTATCCATACCGCGCCCCGGTGGAACCCAGTCGCCAAGGAACCCAAAGCCGGTACCCCACGCCCGCAGCACATCGTTCGTGGAGCGCCGATCGAGATACTCGCAGTATCCGCGAACCGCGTCGAGGTTCTCTTCCAAGATCGTTCGGTCGCCATACTGGAGATAGTGTTCCCACACGATGCGGGCCAGGACGCCGGGCCAGGGCGGGCCGCCGCCAGTTCGCCTGAACGGAGGCGCCACATACGGCAGGAATCCTGATTTCATTTTCAACGCCAGCCGCCAATCCTCCGCCCACTTCGCGAAGAAATTCGCGGCGTCGAAGTTCATCATCATGCCCGGCACCGCGACCTGCCCATCTCCATAGCCCATCCGCTCCCGGGTGGGACAATCCACGTAGTAGCCGCCCAAGTTGAGGCACCGCTGCGTCCAACGGTTGACTTCGTGGATGCGGTTCAACAGCGGATCGGAACACTCGAACGCACCGGCATCGGGTAGTGCACTTTCGATCAACCAAGCCACGGCGTCGTCCCGTGTCGGCACCCGGCCAAGCCCTTCGATGACCACGTACCGGAACCCGGCGTAATTGAACTTATGTTGGAACACCTCGTTCGACCGACCCGCTGAGATGAACTCACTGACTTGATGGAAGGTTTGATACGTGTGGGTCCCGCCGTCCAACCGCGGAAAGTTCACGCAACTCCTCCAATTAATCGCGATGGGACCGATGGGCGACGTGCACACGCGGTCGGGAAACACCCGGTCGGCGAAATGCATTCGCACGCGCTGTCCAGCCCGGAGCATGGGCATCCGTAGCTGTAGCCAGCCGGTCAGATTGCGGCCGAAATCGATTTCGTACCGCCCCTCGGCAAGTGGTGTGATCGCCACCGCCGGGATCCGCTCGCCCATACGATTGCCCGGCACACGATGCCACACGCCCCGTCCCTCAGGTGCCGGTGCACTCCCCACGAACGACCAGTCGTTCACATCCAACCCGGGGCGTGACCAATCCGGTACATCCTGGCGGGCATCCCAGCGTTCACCCCCAAAGTCGTTCCAACGCCAAGTTCCGATGCGCGAGATCGGGCTGGGGCGACAACGCCACGTGGGACCGGTGCGGACAACCAACGGTCGCCCACCGACCACCGCGTCGAGCTGGGCCCGAAGCACGATGCGGTCCGCCCAGCCTCGCGACGCCCAAATACCCATACAGTTCGTGCCGCGCCGCAAATGGCGAGCCACGTCGTACATCACCATGAACGTGCGCTCGCTCGAATCAGACACGGCCGGCATGAGCACGTCCTCGCCGACGTTGTTTCCGTTGAGGTAGAGCTCAAAGTACGCGGGCGACTGCACCGTGACCCACGCGGCCTCGGGAACCGCGGGTAACTCGAACTCATCGCGAAACCACCACGCCGGTTCACCGGGCCCTGCGTACGGGAAACTTAGCACCTCCGAATCCCGCGCACGCACCACCGCGGGGTGCCCGTCCAACGTGTACTCCACCACGAGCTCCTTGACGATTCCGGGAGCCGGGTCACCTCCGAAATCCCGGAAGTTCACTCCGATGGGCACCCGCCATTCCTCCACCCAGCGCCGAACCACGGGCGTCACATCCACGGCGACCTTTCCGTCCAGGGTTCGGTACCGGGCCGTGATGACCACCAAGCTCGAGGTCTCTCGCGCGGAATTCGGCGCGGCGATCCATTGCGCTCTCCAATCGCGTACCGCGGTGGTGAACCGAGCCGGCGCACTCCATTCCGACACGTTCCCTTGCGCATCCCACACGCGAACTTTCCACTCGTAGCGAGTGCACGGTTGCAACGGCGGGCCGCGATAGGGAACGTGAACGGATTGGTCGGACTCGACTTTTCCAGAATCCCATATTCCCTCCACGACGACCTGGTACGCGGACTGCTGTCCGGAGTCCAGGGCCCAACTGAACTTCGGTGTCGGAGTATCAATCCCCAGCGGCTCGTGCCAAAGCTCACACCGCAGATTGCGAACCGTCACGGCGTGGGCCGCCACCACCGCAAGCCACGCTGCACACACCCATGCCTTCATCCTCTTGCGTATTCCTCCGTCTTCTTCGCGCGCCCACCGCGCAGCGCCAGCACGGCGCGTCCAAGGGTTGGACGCAACACCCATTCGATTTTCCAATGTTTGGACGAACCGATGGGGTGCGACTCCAAGCCTGGGACGAATCACGGTTGCTCGATGCTCTCCACAACGCGCCATTCGAGGATCCCGCCAGAGAAATTGGGCTGGAGCTGCACCTCGATGCGCAAGCCATCGGTCATAACTGGCTCGAACTCCAGGCGATTGAATCGATGGAGTTCCGTCCCCGGCGGGGTCTTCCCAGTGACGGGCCGCCACGCGCCGCCGGCGCGATAGAGCAACCGCCACGAGGCGGGCACGCGGCAAGCACCGCGGCCGGTGTCATCGAACCAATACACCTCGGTTGCCTCTACGCGCAGCGGGCGATCCCATTCGTATTGGATCCATTCCGACGTGCCACGGTGATCCCACCAAGTCATGCGGGGAATGGAGCCGTCGCCCGAGCTGGAGGGTTCAATTCCATCGCGAACGGCGTACGGTGTGTCGTGGGGATGGCAGTGCGAGGCGGATACACGTGCGCGGGATGCCGGCGTGGGCGGCGGCAACGGTCGCGCTGCCTCGCGGCGAGCGGGAATCCACACCGTCATCTCGTTCGGTCCGCGGTGGCACCACAAGTGGTACGGAATGGCCAGCATCGGAACTGGCGTCTCGGCGAGTTCGCCTGAACGGGTTTTCACCACTGCGAGCGCTTGCGCCTGCACGACCACGCAGCCACTCAATCGTGTGGGGTCGAAGACGGCTCGGAGCGGTTCCCCTGGGGGAAGCCAAAGGTTCAACACTTGGCCGTCGGGATGGTCGGCGCCTTCCATCGCATACACGATTGGACCTCGCTCAATGGCGATGCGGTCACGATTGGCTTGCACCGCGGGGTGGGCAACTGCTCGTCGAGGTTGCATGGGAAGCTGAAGCTCGATGCGGTCGCCCGCTGTCCACGTCCGCGACAACCGCAAGTAACCGCGCGCCAAGTTGTCTAGGCTGAATGGCTCGCCGTTCAACCGAGCGGACGGCCGCTCTGAAGCGGCATCGGCGTAACGGTACAAATCGCTGGGCACGGGCTGGTTGCGCGCCCAGCCCGGAATGCGCACCCAGAGGTCCATAGCGAGCGGGTGGGACGGTTCGATCCGAATTTGAACGGCACCGTCCCAGGGATAGGAGGTGGCCTGGATGACGCGGACGGTAGCCGTGCCGATCGTCAACGCTGCTTGGCTCTCGCCGAAGAGGTGCACGTACAATGTGTTGGGGCCGATCGAGTACATCCACGCGCCGATCTGCGGCAGGATTCGAGCCACGTTCACTGGACAGCACGCACAACCGAACCAGGGCTGTCGTTCCGGGCGTCCGTGATTGAACGGACGGCGCCCATCGCTGGCCAACGGGTTGGGGTAGAAGAACCGGTCGCCGCTGAGCGAGACGCCGGAGAGGAACGCGTTGTAGAGGATGCGCTCGAGCACGTCGGCGTAGCGCGCATCGGGATCCACTTGGAGAAGCGCATAGCAAAAAAGCATGCCCGCGATTTGCGCGCAGGTTTCGCAGTAGGTTGGTTCGTTCGGTAGTTCATAGCGCTCACCAAATGCTTCGTGAGTCGCACGAGCGCCGAGCCCGCCGGTGATGTAGAGTTTGTGGCGAACGATGTCCTCCCATAGTCGAATGCCCGCGGACTTCCAGCGCGGGTCATCCGAGTCGGCCGCATAGCGCGCCATGGCGGTGTAGATGTAGCCTGCACGCACCGCATGGCCGACGGCCTCGTCTTGTTCGAGCAATGGCTGGTGGTCTTGGGCGTAGGCACCATACAGCGAATGGGTCTCCGGCCGGCCCCGCAGGTCCATGAGGTAGCGCGCGGTGTCCAAAAACGTCCAGTCGCCGGTGACCTCAAATAGGCGAATGAGACCGATTTCGATTTCCTCGTGGCCCGAGGGCCACCCTAGACCACCGGGCTTCCAGAGCGAAGCCACCAACCGCGCGTTGCGCAACGCCACATCGAGAAGATTGGTCTTCCCGGTCGCCTGCCAGTGCGCCACCGCCGCCTCGTACAGATGACCAACGTTGTACAGCTCGTGGCTGTTCTTCAGGTTCGACCACCGTCGCGGACCCGACATCCCAGGCATTCGCTCCGGTGGAAGCAAACGCCGGGCCGTGTAGAGATACCCATCCGGCTCCTGCGCAGCTGCGATCCAGCTGATGAGTTGATCTAAGTAGCGGTCCAGTTCGGGATCCGGCTGCTGAGCGAGAGAGTACGCGGCTCCCTCGATCACCTTGTACACGTCTGAATCGTCGAATGGAATTCCCTGAAACGGGCCCGATTCCAGCCCACCAGCGCGGCGGAAATTCGCGATTCGTCCAGTTTCTTCGCATCGCCGAAAACAGTACGGGATGGTCACAGCGCGGTTCGTGGCTTGCCGCGCCTCCCAGAAGCCCCCTAGCCGTACCGCGGAGATCGGCGGGGAGTGGAGCGGTTCGGCCATCGCGCACAGGGTTCCCAGCGTGAGGAACATCCCGGCGAACGAGTACTGCATCCTGGGCTCCTGTCTCAAGTGGACTTGGGTTCGGGGGACGGAGGCGCCGAGGTGTCCTCCGGCCCATTCAATGCGAGGCCGTACAACCTCGCAAGCGATGTGGCGGTCCGCCCAAAGTCTCCGAGAAACAGCACCGGATGGGGGCCTGGGTACATGGACGTCACATCTCGCACGTGATCCCATCGCACCAACACGCGCGTGGCGCAACCGCCGGTCGGTGGTGCCTTGGGCGACCCCAAGCATTCGCCCACACGCACATCTAACCGAGCTTGCCCACTGTGGTATTTCAGCAACGTCACGCGCTCACCGCGCGGCCACTCCACATCCACGGCCAACGTGCGCGGCAACTGGTGAAAGAACGGTCGGAACGCGTACGGCCGCTTGGGCCCCGAAGGGCCTTCCAGCTGCCATGCGCACGTACAATGCGCGCCAAAGTAGTGGTTGCGCTCAGTGTCGAACTCCGGATTGTGCTGAAAGCCGGGCCGCCGAAACGCCGTCTCGCCGATCATGAGGGTGAGCGTCGCGTTCAAGTCGTTCTCGCAACCGCAGGGAGTCAATTGAGCGTTGTGCAATGCAAAACTGAGGCAGGGCTTGCGGTGCTTTAGGAACAAACACTCGATGGTGATCGCGTCGGCTTCGTAGTCCTTCATCAGCGCCGCTACCGTGAGGTGGGCGCGGATGGCATCCCTCAGCGCGGTCGGCTCCAAGTTGCCCACCCACTGGGCCCGCGCACGGAGGCGTTCCACGAAGGCCAACTGGTCGGACGTGGGTTGGGTTTGGTCGAACCGCTGGTTGAACTGCTCGGCTGAAATGGTCGTGATCCGCGTGCCCCACAACGGTTCGCGAGTCATGGGCGTTTCGCCAACCCGCCCCACCACGCGCAGCAGGTGCGCCCGCCGCATGAACGTCCCCGCACAGACCGCACGCAGACCCGCTTCGACGGCATCCCAGTGTTCGATCGAGTGCACATAGTCCGCGCGCGACAGTGCACGGAATCGTTGGACCCACTGGACCTGGTGGTTCGACCCGACGGGATGGTAGATGAGCACCGGACCCGCCCAGCGTTTGGCCAGCGCGAGTACTTTCGAGCTGAAGCTGTTCCAGAAGTTGACCAACAGTAGGGCATCGGGCGGATCTTTCTGGACTTCTGCGAGCCAAGCATCCATCGCGGCCGTGGTGTAGAGCGGTGCAGGATGCCAGCTCAGCTCCACGCCCAGGTTGCGCGCGCGGGCCCCCATGGCGGAGATGAATTTGGCCCGTTGCTGGTCAGGTTCGAACTGGTTTCCGGGCCATGTGAACCATTGCTCCCGCGCCCAAGAGTCTTCGCACTGCCCCGCCAAGACGACCTCCGCCGGTGGGTAGAAAAACGCCCCACGGATACGCGCCATCGTACGCGAGTTTCGCAGATCCGAGGCGAGCATCGGCCCCGGACTGCGACATCCCAACATGTAGCAAGAGGACACACATCCCAACGTCCCACCCACGAACTGGCGACGCGTCCAAGAGGTCATGCTGCGGATCTCCTTTCGCGATTGCCTAGCACGGACTTTCGAGCCATGTCAACCCCCCAGGCGCCAGTTGCGCAAGGTCTTACTCCGCGACTATAGTGACAGGTGTGAATGCGCCGGTCCTTTGGTGGGTCGGATTCTCAGAGGCTGACCGCTCGTTGTTGCATCCGGACGGGGTGCCCGGCGAGGGGCCTCCCCCGACGATGAATTTGCCAAGCTTAAGCGCGGCCAGCGCGCTGCTGAGCTCGGGGGAGGTCCCGCCCCTGATCGTGGTGGCGGGGAATCCGGAACGGCCAGAGGTCCAAGCGTTTTGTAAGCACGTGCGGTCAGTGGACCCGGAGGACCGTTCGCTGTTGGTCGTGGCGACTACGGAGTCTGTAACCGAATCCGTTCGAACCAACCTGGCGCGGATGGGTGTCGAGGTTATGGAGTGGTCCCGGCAGGACCCGGCGCCTGCGCGCGCCTTGTTGGGAGTTCTATTGCGACACGGCAGCCGGTCGGCAGTGCAGTCGAGGAGGGAACGCGCCCTTCAAAAGGTTCTTCTGGAGCGGACCAGCCATCTTTGGGAGGCGGAGGAGCGGTATCGAATTTTGGTCCAAGAATCTCCGGGTGGCATCGTCGTGTTATCTCCGGAGGGCGTCATCCTAGATGCCAACGCGGCCGCCCAACGATTGATGGGGGTGAGCGACGAGTCGCTCGTGGGGCGCCGGTGGGCCGACCTCGCCCAAGGGCCGGCGGCTGACCTACTTCGAGGGTTAGCGTCCGATTCTCCCCGGCGAAGCGCATGGCAGCAAACGTTCGTGCTCAATACGGCGCACGCGGGACCGCGGATCGTCGATGTGGTGGCCACGGTGGTGACCGTGGAGCACCAAAAGGCATTCCTGCTGTACCTGCGCGACGTG
>Ga0272449_1005371_pt1 | contig 10035 bp, 6 predicted proteins | sample YNPCB0241_FD_198679 | JGI IMG/M metagenome (GOLD analysis project Ga0272449, IMG submission 198679) | Hot spring sediment microbial communities from Yellowstone National Park, WY, United States - YNP-CB-024-1 | ecosystem: Environmental > Aquatic > Thermal springs > Hot (42-90C) > Sediment...
CGGGTGTGGGCTAGTGCTGCGCCACGGTGGTTTTTGGTGAAGGGGCCAGGAATCCCTCCCCCAGCCCCCTCCCCGTGCACGGCTGGGGTTGGGGACGAAGCGGTTGGTGAATCGCCCCTACCCAGGTGTGGGGCTGTGTAGGTAGGGGCAATTCATGAATTGCCCCTACGTGGAACTGCACCGTGGGGAGAGTCGCGGATGGAGAAGACGACCGCATCCGAGGGCCTGAGCCGCGGCGAACGGTGGCTGGTGCGGGCCTTCCACCTGGGGAAGGCCGCGCTCCTCGCTGCCCTCTACGCGGCCGTGGGATGGGTGGTGGCCCGCGCCGTCTTTTCCGAGAGGTGGTCGTGGGTTGCGGCTGGCACAGCCCTGGGGACCCTCCTCGTGCTCCTGTACCTGTTTCCCCTCGCCGCGCTCCTGGGGTGGCAGATCATCTCCCCCTACGCGCCCTTCTTCGGCCTGGACATCCACCTGGGGGCTGGGGTGCCGGACCTGAGCCTGGACCGCCTGGCCATCGCCAGCCTCGTCGCCCTGGTCCTGGGCCGGGCTGTGCTGGGCCGTCAGAGGCTGGCCCCCTTCACCCGCACCGACGCCGTGATCCTGGTCTTCTGCCTCGCCTATGCCGTTGCGGGGAGCATCTCGTACCTGGGGCCGGTGCAGGCCTACCAGGCCCTCTTTGACGCGGTCTACACGCCCATCCTCGTCTACTTCGTGGCCAAGAACCTGGTGCGCACCCGCCGGGACCTGGACCTGGTGATTGGGGCCCTGGCGGTCATCGCCACCTACCTGGCCGTGCTGACGATCCGGGAGCAGATCACTGGGGAGGTCCTCTTCCAGCCCATGGGGCGGTCCACGCGCTACACGGAGCACATCCGCCGCGTGGCGAGCCTGCTGGGCAACCCGGTGTTCATTGACATCATCCTCTCCATGGCCCTGCCTCTCTTCCTGGTGCGGGTCCTGCAGACCGTGTCGCTCTGGAAGAAGGCGGTGGGGGTCCTCTTGGCGGGGGTGTGGGGCCTGGCCGTCTACATGACCTTTGTGCGGGCGGGCTGGGCGGGCCTGCTCCTGAGCCTCCTCACCCTGGCTGTCCTCTGGCCGCGCTTCCGCAAGCCGTTCCTGGCGGTCCTGGTGCTGGGGGGCCTGCTCCTCGCCCTCAACTGGGCGGAGGTCACCAGCAGTTACGTGTACACCGAGCGCCTGACCTTCACCAAGTCCATTGACTACCGTGCCGAGGGGATGAACCTGGCCTGGCGGGTCTTCATGCGCTACCCTCTGGTGGGGGTGGGGTTTGCCAACTTCGGCACCATCGCCGCCAAGGAGTTCGGCTGGCAGCCGGAGCGGTGGGTGCCCCCTTCGCCCCACAACTCGTACCTGTACATCGCTGTCTCGGGGGGCCTTCTGGCCCTCATCCCGTACCTGCTCATGTTCCTGAGCATCCTGTGGGATGGGTGGACCCTGTACTGGCGCGGGCGGCGGGACGCGTCTGTGGACCGGCCGATGCTGGCCGCGTTCCTGGCGGCTGTGGTGGGCTACCTGGCGCCCATCGCCACGTTGGAGATTGAGGCCTCCAAGTTCACCAACATGCTCTTCTACCTCATCGTGGGCGGGGTGTTGGGAATGTACCTGTGGCAGGGGGAGGTGGGAGCAGTGCGCCGCATCCGGGAGGGGAGGGGGCCATGAAGGTCGCCATCCTGGGGACCTACCCGGCCGACCCCAACCGCATAGAGGGCGGCCTGCACTCGGTCATCTGCTACCTGGTGGAAGGGCTGCGGCGGGAGGCCCCCGATGTGGAGGTCCACGTGGTGACGGGCTTCTCGCCCGGGGAGGGGACCGAGCCGCGCCAGGTGGACGGGGTGTGGGTCCATCCCTTTACCTGGTCGCGCTTCAAGCGGCTCACCCTCTACCAGCGGGACGTGACCCGCATCCGCCGCCTGGTGGAGGAGGTAGGGCCGGACTTGGTGCATGCGCAGGCCCCGTCGGCGGCCTACGCGATGGCAGCCATGGCGTCGGGCCGGCCCTACGTGGTGACGTGGCACGGGGTCATGTTTCGGGAGGCAGCGGTGGTCCCCGGCCTGCGGGCCAAGGCGGTCTACGCCCTGGAGGTCTTGTACGAGCGGTTCTGTTGGCGGCGGTTCAGGGAGGTCATTGCCATCAGCCCCTACGTGGAGCGGGAGTACCGCGGCATGACCCGGGCCCGCTTCCACCTCATTGAGAACCCCATCGCGGACCGCTTCTTCGCCCTCCAGGGAGAGGGGGAACCGGACCGCATCCTCTGCGCGGCGCGCCTCATCCCCCGCAAGGACATCCTGACCCTGCTCCAGGCCTTTGCCTTGCTCCTGAGGGACCGGCCGGCCGCCCAACTGCGCATCGCTGGAGAGATGGCCTCGGAGCCTGCTTACGCTGCGCAGTGCCTGGAGTTCGTGCGGCAGCATGGCCTGGAAGGGGCGGTGCACTTCCTGGGGCAACTTTCGGAGGACGAGGTGCTGGAGGAGTACCAGCGGTGCAGCCTGGTGGCCCTCTCTTCCCTGCAGGAGACGGCCCCCATGACGGTGAAGCAGGCCCTTGCGGCGGGGAGGCCGGTCGTGGCTACCCCTGCCGGGGGCGTGCCCTGGCTGGTCCAGGATGGGGTGACGGGCTTTGTGGTCCCCTTCCGGGACCCGGAGCGGATGGCCATGGCCTTCCGACGCCTTTTGGACGACGCGGAGTTGCGCCGCTGGATGGGGGAGCGGGGCCGGGCCCAGGCGCGGGAGCGGTTCCACGCCTCGGCGGTGGCCCGCAAGACGCTGGAAGTGTACCGCAGGCTTCTGGGCGAGGGCTGAGAGGCCCCTGCGGAAGGGAGGCCGACGGACGTGCCTGCATGGGCGGCTTGGAGGAGGGCCTGGCACGAGAGGTCCGAAGCGCCGGGGGTGGCTAGCCACCTCTGGGGCCTCGGGCCGGCTTTGGGGCTGGGCCTGGTCCTGCGGCTCCTGGTGCTTGTTTTCCACCCCCAGCCGGTGGCCCACGACGCCTTGACCTACGACGCCCTGGGGTGGAACCTGGCAGCCGGCCACGGCTACGTGCTGGAGCCTGGCGGCGCGCCCACGGCCGTGCGAGGGCCGGTCTACCCCCTGTTCCTGGCGGGCCTCTACAGCCTTTTCGGCCACCGGTACGAGGCCGTGTACGCGGCGCAGGTCCTGGTGGACCTCGCGTCGTTGGCCCTGACCTACGCGCTGGCCTGGCAGGTCTACCGGCATCGTGGGGTGGCCTCCCTCGCCGCGCTGGGGTACGCGCTGTACCTCCCCTTCGCCCTGCAGGTGGGCCAGGTGATGACGGAGACCCTCTTCACCATGCTCCTCGTCCTGGGGGTCTGGGCCTTTGCCGCCGCGCTGGGCCAGGGCCGCGAGGAGGGCGCGTGGGGGCTCCAGGCTGCGGCGGGCGCGGCGCTGGGGCTGGCCGCGCTGACCCGCCCGGCGGGGATGTTGGTGCCTCTGGCCCTCGCCGTGGTCCTCCTCTGGCTCCTGCGCCCATGGAGGCGGGCCCTTGTGCAGGGGGCGATGCTCCTCGCTGCCTTCGCGGTGGTGCTTCTGCCGTGGACCTGGCGCAACTGGCACCTGTTCGGCTCCTTCGTGCCCACCTCCACCCTGGGCGGCGTGAACCTGTACCTGGGCAACTTCACCCTGGACCGGGAGGAGTACCTGACGGCCCAGACCGCGGAGGAGACGCGCCGCATGCTCATCCTGGTCCGGGCGCTGGAGATGGAGCGCGCGCCCCTCAACGAGGCCCAGTTGGACCAGGCCTTCCAGGAGAAGGCCCTGGCCCTCATCCGGGCGCACCCGTTGCGCTACCTGCACCTGTCGGCCAACCGCTTCCTGCGGCTGTGGTTCAACCTGGGGTACGTGGAGGAGCCGCCCTCGGCGGCAAGCCTGGCCCTGGCCGGGACCCACGCCCTGTTCCTCGTCCTGGCGGCGCGGGGCCTTTGGCGGGAACAGGCCGAGGCCGTGCGGAAGGCGTGGGCCTTGGTGGCTGTGCTCGTCGCCTTCACCCTCTTCCACATGGCCATCCTGGCCTACGTGCGGTTCGTCATCCCGGTGGTCCCCCTGGTGCTGGTGCTTTCGGCGCGGGGCGCCTGGCACCTCTTGAAGGGGGAGGAAGCATGATGCGTCGGCTCCGGGTGGCCCTCTTGACCCTCTATCCGCTCCACCCGGAGCGGCCCGATAGCATCCCCGGGGGCGTGTGGGCCGTGGGGTACAACCTGGCGCGGCTCCTGGGCCAGTTCCCGGATTTGGACCTCCATGTGGTGCACTGCGATGCCCGGGTGGAGGAGGACCGAACCGTGGAGCGGGACGGGGCCACAGTGCACCTTCTCTCGGTGCGGCGCCGGCCCTGGCGGTTGGCCATCCAGGGGGCTGTGCGGCGGATGGCCGCCTTCTTGCGGGAGTTGCGGCCGGACGTGGCCAACGCCCACGCCGCCCAGTACGCCTATGCCGCGGTGCAGGCCGGTGTGCCGACGGTCTACACGGTGCACGGGGTGGTGCGGCGGGAGTTCTGGGCCTTTCCGTGGCGGTGGCGCTGGACCCTGGTCCTGCCCATCTTCTACGATACGGTGGCGGCACGGCGGGCTCGGGCCATGGTGGCCATCAGCCCCTACGTGGTGCAGGAGTACGGGGACCGTGCCCGCGCGCCCTTCCACCGCATTGAGGTCCCCATCAGCCCAGAGTTCTTCGGGGTGGGGGGGACGGGGAACCCCGGGGTCCTCTTCACTGCGGGGAACCTGAACGAGCGCAAGGATTACCTGACCATGCTGCGGGCCCTCGCCCTGGTGCGGCGGGAGGTGCCGGACGTGGAACTGCGCATTGCGGGCACGGGCGACCCGGCCTACCGCACCCGCCTTGAGGGGTTCATCCGGGAAGAGGGCTTGGAAGGGAACGTGCGCTTCCTGGGGGTGCTGGACCGGGCGGGCATGGTGCAGGCCTATGCGGAGTGCGGCGTGGTGCTCCTTTCCTCGCGCCAGGAGACGGCGCCAGGGATTCTCTGCGAGGGGATGGCCGCCGGCCGGCCAGCCGTGGCCACGGCCGTGGGGGGCGTGCCGGACATGGTGGAGGAGGGGGTGACGGGCTTTGTGGTGCCTCCGGGCGACCCAGAGGCCCTGGCCGAGCGGACGGTGCGGCTCTTGCGGGATGAGGCCCTGCGCCAGCGGATGGGCGCGGCGGCGCGGGAGCGGGCCCTTGAACGGTGGTGGCCGCCGCGCGTGGCGGAACAGTACCGCGCCTTGTATTGGGAGGTGGCGGGGGGCGTGCGGCGAAACTGTGGGACTGAAGGAGGAGCATGAGCGCGTATTCGGCATTCTTGGAGCGGGTGGCCATGCCCGCAGTGGGCTGGGCGGTGGGGATGCCCGTGGCCCGCTACGTACGCGAGTTGGAGGCAAGCCAGTGGTGGTCGCCGGAGGACCTGCGGGCGCTCCAGTGGCGCAAGTTCAAGCGCCTGCTGGACCACGCCTACCGCCGGGTGCCCTACTACCGCCGCCGGATGGACGAAGCAGGGGTCACCCCGGACGACATCCGGACGTGGGAGGACTTGGCACGAGTGCCCATCTCCACCAAGGAAGACCTCCGGGCGGCCTTCCCCCACGGCACCCTGGCGGCGGGGGTGGACCGGCGGAGGCTGCTCCTCTACCGGAGCAGCGGCTCCACCGGGGAGCCGTTTGTCTATTACCTGACCCGAGGGGAGAAGGCGATACGCTGGGCCATCGTGTTCCGGTACTGGCGGTGGGCGGGGCTGCGGCCAGGCGTTCCGTACGTCAACCTTTCCCTCCACGCTCCAGGGGCGTTCCAGCATCGCGGCCCCCTGGGGCAGTTGGAGGCACGAGCGCTCAGGCTCCTGCAATTGCCCGTCTTTGAGCTCTGGTCCCGGGGGCTGCCGCGCTACATAGAGGAACTGCGGACGTTTCGGCCCTGGTTTGTGCGGGGGTATCCCTCCAGCATCTATCCCTTGGCGCAGTACCTGGTGGAGAGGTCGGAACAGTTGCCCCTGAAGGGGGTGTTGACCTTTGGGGAGACCCTGCTGCCGCACCACCGGAGGCTGATGGAGCAGGCGTTTGCCTGCCCGGTGTACGATGCCTACGGAGGTGAGGCCCTGGAGGTGGCTGCCCAGTGCGGCCATCATCCGGGGTACCACATCAATGCCGAGGCGGTGTTGGTGGAGGTAGTGGATGCGGAGGGGAACCCCTTGCCGCCGGGTGAACGGGGTCAGTTGGTGCTGACCAACCTGGATAACTGCGCCATGCCCTTCATCCGATACAACATTCAGGATGTGGGCGTTCTTTCGGAGGAGCGTTGTCCTTGCGGACGGGGGTTGCCCCTCTTGGAGTCGGTGGAGGGGCGCCTTGTGGATACTTTCGTCACTCCTGAAGGGAAGATCCTGCTGGCGAACTGCTTCTCTGAACTCCTGGATTGGGTAGCCGGCATTCGGCAATACCAGGTAGTCCAGGAGACGCCCTCAAAGATCTGCATCAAGGTGGCAGTGGAGGAGGGGTTTCAGGAAGGCCACCTGCAGCGCGCCCTTGAGGACCTGAGGCAGTACGTGGGGCCGGGGGTGGAGCTGACGGTGGAGGTTGTGGACCAGATCCCCCTGACTCGCACGGGCAAGCGGCGCTGGGTTATCTCCCATTTGCCGCCTGAGGTAGTGGCGAAGGCGCTGGGGGCAGGAACTTCTCCTCATCCCCCAACTTCCTCTCTCCGCGAGCGGAAAGGGGAAAGGTGAGGGGTAGGGGGAAGTCAGCGCGACCTACGGGGGTTGCAGGCAGAGGTGTCCGAAAGGAGCCGTGTGCCAGACGTCGTGGTCCGAGCGGGACCCTGCCTCGCGCTGGCTGGTGTGGTGCTTGCCTTCCTTGGAGGCTGGTGGAACGGGGCGCTCCCGGGGAGCCCGCGCCTGGAACTCACGCCGGAACTGGGGCACGTCTGGGCGCTCATGGGGCGCTTCCGGCAGGGAGAGGGCCTCTCGGCCTGGAACCACCTCGTCCTGACGGGCCAGCCGGTCCTCACCTCCCGCGCCTGGGCGCTCTACATGGGGATGGCGCTGGCCTCGCTGGCGACGGGGATCCCGCCAGAGGGGTGGCTCAAGGTCCTCCACGCCCTGGCGATGGCCTTGGGGGGCTGGGGGGCCATGGCCTTCGCCCGGGGGCTGGGCGTTGGACGGGCTGGGGCCCTGGTGGCCGGCCTGGTGTACGCGCTCTTCCCGACGCGGGTCTTTGTGACGGTGGAGGCCATCTGCCACGCTGTGGGGTGGGGGGGCCTGCCTTGGACCTTCTGGGGGTACGAGGGCCTGTGGGCTTCCCGGACGCGGTCGCAGGGGGTGCGCTGGGGGGTGGTCCTGGGGCTCTGGCTGGCATGGGTGGCGCTGAGTTCGCCCCAGATGGCCATGCTGGGGGGCGTTTTGTTGGCGGTCTATGCCGGGGCGCGGGCCCTGGCCCTGATCGCTCGGGGGATGTCGGTCCCTCAGCCAGCGGTCCTGGGAGGAGCGGTGGCGGCAGCCGTGGCGGTTGGCCTTTGCCTCCATTACTACCTCCCCGCCGCGGCGGAGTACCGGCTGCTGGGCTTGCGCCCGTACGCGGGGGTCTGGCCGAAGGAGGCCGTGCTGCCCGCGCCGTTGCCCTTGCTTGCCTGGGCGTTGGGGGCGCGGTTCAGCCCCGACTTGAGGCCCCTGGACCACGGGCGCTACATCATGTACTCGGATTTCACCTTCTACCTGGGCTGGTCGGTGCTCCTGCTGGCGGCGGTGGGGCTGGCGGCGGAGCGCCGCAGGGCCGCCGCGTGGAGCCTGGCGGTGGCAGGGGCCTTTGCCTTCCTCCTGGCAGTGGGGCCTGGGGTGCCCTACAACCCAGTCTACTGGCTGGTGCGGCGGCTGCCCGTGCTGGACGACCTGGTGCGGGTCTCCTTCCGAGCCCTCATTGGCTTTTCTGTGGCCCTGGCCGGCCTGGCGGGGATGGGGGGCGATTGGCTGGCGGCGCGCTTCCGCCGGCCGGCCCTCCGCTGGGGCGTGGCGGGCGCGTTGGCCTTCCTGGTGGCTTGGGACTTCTGGCCCGGGAGCCAGGCGTACTTCCCAGTGGACCAGTACCTCCGCCCCGACGAGGTTGAGGTCCACCGGTGGCTGGACGTGCAGGGTGGGGACGACCGGTACTGGATCCCGCTGCAGGTGGAGCCGTACGGGTGGCACTACGTGCGGTCCACGTCTGGGTGGCAGTACAACCGCCGGGTCGTCCTCTCGGAGGAGGCTTTCCAAGCGCCCACCATGCCGTGGCATGCCCTGCGGGTGGTGCGCCCGGCCCTGCTTTTGGAAGTTGAGGGGAGGGAAGGGGGCATCCCGCCCCTGGCCCAGAGCATCCTCTCCCTCGTAGGGGTGCGGTGGGGGCTTGTGCACCGCAATGCGCCGGTCTACGACGATGTGGTGGCGCAGTTGGTGGCCTTGCGGGGCTGGCGGGTGGTCCGCCAGACGGAGCATGTCTACCTGCTGGAGAACCCCGAAGCCCGGCCCTACCTGCAGGCCTACCGCAAGGCGGCCGTGGTGCAGGGTGGGGACGACGCGTTCCAGGTGGAGTGGCTGCCGGCGTGCCTGGAGAGGGGCTATGCCCTGGTGGAGGGCGCGGCAGGGGAAGGCCCCTGGGTGGCCGCGGGGGAGGATGGGTGCGCCTCCCTGCCGCTGGCAGGAGAGGCCCGCGCCCATCTGGAAGGCGGGCCGCCAGTGCGGGATGTGATCCGCGTGCAGGTGGACGCGGCGGAGGACTTCGTGCTGATGGCCGCGGAGAGTTGGTATCCGCACTGGCAGGTGACGGTGGATGGGGAGAAGGCCCCTCTCCTGCGGGTGAACGGGGGGTTCCTGGGTGCCGCCGTGCCGGCTGGGGCGCATGAGGTGGTCTTCCGCTACCGGGTGCCCGGGTACCAGAAGGCCGGGCTGGCTGTGAGCAGCCTGACGCTGCTGGGGGCGGCGGTCCTGATGGTGGTTCTGCGCCCTCGGCGTTCCTCTGGAGTAGATGGGGAGTAGTAAACGTGCTGAAGCAGTTGGCGGTGGTGGGGCCGCTTCCGCCGCGGCCAGGGGGTGTGTCGGTGCAGACCCAGTCCCTGGCCGCCGCCTGGCGGGGCGAGGGGGTGGAGGTGGTGCTGGTCAACACGGACCTGCCTGCCCTGCGGCGGTGGGGCTCCGTGGGGCGCGCCCTCTTCCCGGTGGTGCAGCCCCTGGCCCTGGCCTGGCGGCTCTGGCGGCGGACGCGCCGCTGCCAGGTGCTGCACGTGCAGGCAGCCTCGTACTGGGGGTTCATGCCCGTGGTGGTGGCCGCGCTCTTGAAGCCGGTCCTGGGCTGGCGGCTGGTGGTGACCTACCACGGCCACCAGGCCGAGCAGTTCCTGCGGCGCTTCGGGGGTCTGGTCCGCTGGGCCCTCGCCCGGGCCGAGGCGACCATCACCCTCTCCGGCTGGGCCGGGGAGCGTTTCCGCGCTGCGGGCATTCCCAACGAGGAGGTCCCCATCCTGGTGCCGGTGGAGCGCTTTCCCTTCCAGCGGCGGGAGCGCCTGCGGCCGGTGTGCCTCTGGGCGCGGCACCTGACGCACGACTACAACCCCGAGATGCTCGTCCGCGCCGCGGCGGAGGTCCGCAAGGCCCGGCCGGACCTGGAAGTGCTGGTGGTGGGGGAGGGGCCGCTCAGGGAGGAGGTGGCCCGCCTGGGGGAGGCGCTGGGGGTTCCCCTGGCCTTCCTGGGCACCGTACCCTTTGAGGAGATGCCCCGTCAGTACCAGAAAGCCGATGTCTTCGTCAACACGTCCGATTTTGATAACTTCCCGGCCACCCTTATAGAGGCCAGCGCGTGCGGCCTGCCGGTGGTGACGACGGACGCCGGCGGCATCCCCTACATGGTGGAGGACGGGGTCAGCGCGCTGGTGGTGCCGAAGGGGGACTGGCAGGCCATGGCCCAGGCCATCCTGCGGCTGCTGGACGACCCTGCCCTGGCCTCCCGCCTGAGCGAGAACGGGCGCCGCAACGCCGAACGCTGTGCCTGGCCTGCCGTGC
>Ga0272449_1005372_pt1 | contig 10035 bp, 8 predicted proteins | sample YNPCB0241_FD_198679 | JGI IMG/M metagenome (GOLD analysis project Ga0272449, IMG submission 198679) | Hot spring sediment microbial communities from Yellowstone National Park, WY, United States - YNP-CB-024-1 | ecosystem: Environmental > Aquatic > Thermal springs > Hot (42-90C) > Sediment...
TGAGCTTTTGTTCCGATAGGTGCCAAAACATTAATAGGCTTTGTACGAGCAGCCATAATACCTCTCATGCTTGGTATTCTTGGTTCTTTAGCAATACCTTTTTGAACGATAGCTACTAAAGGTGTTGGAACATCTAATATTTCTTTACCGCCGTCTATTTCACGAGTAATAACTAATTTTTCGTCTTTTATATCAATGTTCGACACCGACGAAACACTTGTTATATTGAGCAATTCAGCTATCATTCCACCGACAGCGTTCCCATTATAATCGCTTGATTCTATTCCTGCTAATATCAAATCATAAGGGTTATTTTTAATAAAATTTGCAATTTCGCTTGCCACAGAAAAAGCATCATTTGGATAAGTGTCTATTCTAACAGCATCATCGGCTCCAACAGATAGGGCTTTGCGAATAGTAATTTCAGTATCTTTTAGGCCAACATTAATGACTGTAATTTTTTCGATTAAATTTCCCGACATCTCTTTTAATTCTAATGCTCTTGTAAGAGCTAGTTCATCCCATGGATTAATAATCCATTGTACTCCTGTTGTATCAAATTGTTTTCCATCAGGAGTAAATTTAATTTTTGTTGTAGTGTCGGGCACATTACTAATACATACTAAGATTTTCATAGTTTTTGGTTTTTATTTATTCATTTAATATTGCTCTTGAAATAACTATTCTTTGTATTTCGGAAGTTCCTTCATAAATTTGTGTTAATTTAGCTTCACGGAATAAGCGTTCAACGTGGTATTCTTTAACGTATCCGTAACCTCCGTGTATTTGCACTGCTTCTGTGGTAACTTCCATTGCAATATCGGCACAATAGCGTTTAGCCATAGCTCCTATTAATCCGATTGGTTGATGCATATCTTTAAGTGTAGCTGCTTTATAAACAAGTAATTTAGCTGTTTCTATTTTAACAGCCATATCAGCTAATTTAAAAGCTATAGCTTGATGATTAGCGATTTCGGTTCCGAAAGCCTTTCGTTCTTTTGAATATTTCAGAGCTCTAATGTAAGCACCTTCGGCAATGCCTAATGCTTGGGCTGCTATTCCTATTCTCCCTACTTCGAGGCATTTCATTGCAAGTTTAAAGCCAAATCCTTCATCGCCGATTCTGTTTTCTTTAGGTATTTTAACATTAGTAAACATAACCGAATGGGTATCGCTACTACGCATTCCCATTTTATTTTCGTGTGGACCTAAAGTAATTCCTGGTGTATCTTTTTCTATAATAAAAGCATTTATACCTCTATGTTTTAGTTCTGGTTTTGATTGTGCAAAAAGCAGATAATAACCAGCTGTGCTGGCACTTGTAATCCAGTTTTTAATGCCGTTTACTAAATAGTAATCGCCCATATCTTCGGCGATAGTTTTCTGATGGGTAGCATCGCTACCGGCTTCAGGTTCCGAGAGTAGGAAAGCGCCGATAACTTCGCCACGAGCAAGTGGTTTTAAATATTTTTGTTTTTGATAGTCGTTGCCGAAATTTTCCAGTCCCCAACATACAAGAGAATTGTGAACCGATAAAATAACTGCAAGCGAAGAATCGTGTTTAGATAATTCTTCAAGAACAAGAACGTATGATAAGGAATCCATTCCGCCGCCGCCGTATTCGGGCGAAACAGTCATCCCAAAAAAGCCAAGTTCTTTCATCCTTTTAACATGATTATAAGGATACTCGGCTTTTTCATCTCTTTCTATTACATCCAGCAAGGCTTCTTTTTCGGCAAAATCGCGAGCTGCTTGCTGTATAAGTTTTTGTTCTTCTGTTAGTTCAAAATTCATAATTCTCTTTTTTTTTGCAAATATACAAATTGTAATTTCTAAAAAAACTTTTATTTAAAATAATTTATTAATAAGCTTGAAATCAATTATTTACACTTTATACTTTCCTATTTTTTCTTCAATAGTAACATTTGATTCTTTTCTACTATGAATTTTAATATTAATAAGTAATGATTCTACGTCGTATTTATAGCATTCATTGTGAATTTCCCTTATAAGTTCGATGGCTTGATTTAAATCGCATTCAACAACTGTTTCGAATGGGCAAACAATGTAGTTATAATTTTTATTAGCTATGTATTCTATTATTTTATCAATTACAAAATAAGGATGACTTTGTTTTGTAGTAGGTAAAACTTGAATTGCTAAATTAACTTTCTTCATTTATAATTTTATTTAAAAAATGACCAATTTCTTTGTCATCTAATTTTCTCACATTTGTAACGATAAATTTTTCGTTAATATTAAGTTGATATTCTTTGCACTTGCTAATAAGTTTCTTAAAAATTTCAGACAAATTGTCGTTATAGTTAACTAAGAGTAAAATTTTAATGTAAGGGAAATTTATACTAATTTCTTCTATTTTACCTTGATGAGCTTCAATAACCGATTGTGCTTCGAGTTCAAATAATTTTTTTTGCCCTTCGGTGATGTTATCGTTCATTATTTTAAGAGCTACAAAGTATCGCAAAAGATTGTTTTCTCCGCCTAATCCGGAAGATATTATTACGTGTTGTTCATTAAGCAATTCAGATTCAAGCAAAGTACGGCTTTCTATGTAGGCCAATCGAGCCCAATTAGCCAATTCAGCATCGGGATTTGTAAGATATCTTTCTATTATTCGGTATGCCTCAGGTCGTGGAATCGAAGCTAATTGAGCAAGTAGAAATTTTTTATCGTATATGCTAACATTATTATCAAATAACCAATTATGATTTTGAAGAACTAATTCGTAATTAATATTTTCTTTTGCCCTAAGTGAAGTCTGAAAATATTCTATTTGAACATCAATGGGAATATTACCTGGAATTATATTAACCTTATCAGGAAGCTTTCCGAAGATTTCTTGCATTATTTTTTGTAATTTATCTTTCATTAAAACATACACAATGTTTCAAAATACAAACCTACAAGTTTTTTTCAAATTGGACAAATAATTAATATCAGATATTTACTCTTTCTTCTACTAAATTTTTTATTTCTTCTTTAGATGCCTTATTTATGTAGTCAATAGCAGTTTCATAATGATTAAATTGCAAATATTCTTTAATTTTTGCTAAAATAGCTTTTTCGTTGTATTGAACTATTTCAGGAAACTTATTTTGAACTTTAAGGTAAATAATATTTGAATAGTATTCTATTTCATTTGCAGTATAATTTGGTCGTTTCAAAGCTTCGATGTATAAGCCTTTTAAGGTGTTAATAAAATGTCTATATCTAAAATAATTAACCAATGAATTATAGTTAAAGGGAATAAAAAGAAATTGTTTGTAATATTTTATAATTTCGCTTAATTGTTGAGCATTCAGTGCAAACAAAGCATATTCAATAGGCTGAATAAGGTTATTAAAAAAAACTTTATAACCATTATTATTCGCAAATTTAACAATATTAGGAATTTCTTGCCAGTTGATTTGCATCGGTGTAATTGCTAAAGTTATACTATATTTACTATGTTTTTTAAATTTATTTAGATTATTTATTATCACATCAAATTTACTGCCTTTTCTAATATTTTCGGCTAATTCTTTATTAAGTGCATCTATTGAAACATTGAACATAAAATTGCCTTTAATAGTAAGTTCTTCAATTTCTTTATTAAAGATTGTACCGTTTGTTTGGACAAGAATTATACATTTACTATTATTTTTTACAATAAAGTCCCATATTTTATAATATATTGGTATGACAAAAGGTTCTCCACCATAAAATTGAGCTCTTTTGAGTTTAGTTAAGTAAGGTTCTAATTGTTTCATAATTAAATTTTCACGTTCTATGTTTAAATTATAGGATTGTGAATGCAAATAACACATTTGACATTTTAAATTGCATTTGTAACTAAGCTCAAAATCAATGGTTTGAATAATATTTTTACTACTATCAAATTTTGCATAAGTTGAAATACCAGAATTATAATAATTTCCGTATTTAAGAGCTGTTTGGCAAATGTGGCAACCTGCTGGGAATTTTTTATTTAAAAAGGTTTTACGGATATCTTCAGCTTTTTCTGAATTCCATATTTTTTCAATATTCTGAGAAAAAATATTTCCCAAAATATCTTTCCTGTTGAAACAGCAAAAAGTAACATCGCCATTTGCAGATATAAAAATATTTACAAATGGTGCTTTACAAAGTGGAGTATTATTTAAAAGAAATTTTCGCATAAATATTTTGCAATTTGCACAGCATTAGTTGCAGCACCTTTTCGTAGGTTATCTGCAACAATCCATAAATTAAGCCCGTTTTCTATTGTAAAATCTCTACGGATTCTACCGACAAAGACTTCGTTTTTGCCATTTGCTATAATAGGAGTTGGATAAATATTATTTGCAGGTTCATCAAGCACAATAATTCCTTTCTGACTATTTAATATTTTGTATACATCGTTAATATCGTAATTGTTTTCAAACTCTACGTTAACGCTCTCGGAATGTCCGCCCAAAACAGGTATTCTAACAACTGTAGCAGTAACTTTAATATTTTTATCGTTTAAAATTTTCTTTGTTTCGTTTACTAATTTCATTTCTTCTGTTGTGTATCCATTTGCTAGGAATGTTCCACCGTGAGGGAAACAATTCAAATCGATTGGATGAGGGTATATTGGTTCGCATTTTTCACCTTTTCGTTCACTTAGTAATTGTTTAACAGCTTTCATTCCTGTTCCGGTCACAGACTGATAAGTTGATACAACTATTCTTTTAATACCATACTCTTTATGTAATGGATTAAGCACTAAAACCATTTGTATTGTAGAGCAATTAGGATTAGCTATTATTTTTGTTTCTTTTGTAATTGTATTTGCGTTTATTTCGGGTACAACAAGCGGAACATTGTCGTATAAACGCCATTGCGAAGAGTTATCTATTACGTAAACATTCTTCTCTGAAAATAAAGGTGCATAATATTTTGAAACTTCGCTACCTGCAGAAAAGATTGCTATATCTATTTTTTTATTCAACAATTCATTTATACTTATCACTTCATAATCGGTTCCGTTGAAATTTAATCTCTTTCCAACAGATTTTTCGGATGCAGCCAAATAAAGCTTATCTATTGGAAAATTAAATTCTTCTAATACTTTCAATATTTCTAATCCAACGAGACCTGTTGCACCAACAATGCCTAAATTTACCATACTTAAAATTAATTAGAAGTAAAAACATCAACAATATTACCTTTTGAATCGTATTCAATTCTTTGTTTTACTATTCCATTGTCGTCAATTATAACTTTGGCTTTTATTTTTCCATCGGGATAATAGTATTTCCATACGCCGACTCGTTTACCTTTTTTAAAATATTCTTCGCCATAATAACCTTCTTTTGACCAAGATTTAAAAAGCCCATCGAGAGAATCATTCACATAGTTACATATCACATTTAATTTGCCATCTGGATAAAACAACTTTAAAACACCATTCTTTTTACCGTTTTTGTATGTAATTATAGCTTTGATTTTACCATTTTCATGAAAGTGATAAACTTTGCCGTTAAGCAAACCATTTTTTACGGTTTCTTTGCTGAAAACTGCACCGTTGTCGTAATACCTAATAACAATTTTGTAATCAGCTGAATCAATACTTTGAGCTTTTATTTTGCCATTTTCGTAATATTGTGTATAATACAAAGGTTTATTTTCAAAATATTTCATTTTTAAACTCATTTTCCCGTTTGGGTAAAATCTTAAATAATAGCCATGTTTCACTCCATTTTTATATTCTTTTACGGACTTTAATTTATTATTTTCATAAAACGTTCGAACATAGCCTGTTAGAGGTTTTCCTGATTTTAGTACAAAAACACTATCATTTCTTTCGAAAACTTCACTGGGCTTATAAGATGAATCGCATGCCACAATTATTAAAATTATAAAAAAGATTTTTTTAAAGATTTTTGCCATGGCAATGCTTATATTTTTTACCGCTTCCACAAGGACACGGGTCATTTCGACCAACTTTTTTTTCAACTTTAACTGGTTCAGGTTTTCTATCTACATCCGAAATATTTGAAGTAGAACTAGTATAATAATCCTCCCTTGCTGTTCGCATTTTACTTAAATCTGTTTTGGGTGTTTCTCTTGCTTCTTTTACTTCTTGCGGAGTTTGCATAGGAATATAACCTTTGGATAGCAAGGCAATTATTTGCTTATTTGATTCTTCCTGCATTGCAGTAAACAATTCGCTTGCTTCAAATTTATATACTAACAACGGATCTTTTTGTTCGTACACAGCATTCTGAACAGATGTTTTTAAATCGTCGAGTTGTCGTAGGTGTTCTTGCCATAATTCGTCAATAACCGAAAGAATAACTGTCTTTTCAAATGATTTAATTAATTCTTTCCCTTCAGTTTCTACAGTTTTTTTAAGATTAGTGATAACCTGATATTCGTTTATTCCGTCAGTTATAGGTACTATAATATTTTGATAAATATGTCCACTTGTTTTATAAACATCTTTAATAATTGGCAAGGCAATTTGTATCATTTTTTGACATTTTTGTTGGTAGTGTTCCCAAGCTTTATTAAATAAAATTTCGGCTTGCTCTTCTTCTGTTAACTGGATATAATCTTTTTGTGATATAGGATTTTCGATTCCAAGGTATTTGATTATGTCGATAGAATAAGCTTCGTATGAATCCTCGCCGTAATAAGTATTAGCAAGGTTATAACATACTTCTTTGAAAGAATTGTAGATATCAAGTGTAAGTTTTTCGCCGAATAAAGCATTTCTTCGTCTTTGATAAACTTTATTGCGTTGAACGTTCATTACATCGTCGTATTCAAGTAAGCGTTTTCTTATTCCAAAATTATTTTCCTCGACTTTTTTCTGGGCTCTTTCGATAGAATTAGTAATCATTCTATGTTGTATAACTTCTCCTTCTTTTAATCCGAGTCTATCCATTATTTTTGCGATTCTTTCGCTTCCGAAAAGACGCATTAAATCGTCTTCAAGTGAGACGTAAAACTGGGAAGTACCTGGGTCTCCCTGGCGTCCTGCTCTACCTCTTAATTGTCTATCGATGCGTCGTGACTCGTGACGCTCGGTACCAATTATTGCCAAACCACCGGCCTTACGCACTTCTTCACTTAATTTTATATCGGTACCACGACCGGCCATATTTGTTGCTATAGTAACAGTACTTGTTTTTCCTGCCTCGGCTACTATTTCTGCTTCTCGTTGATGGTATTTAGCATTTAAAACATTATGCTTAATACCTCTTAATTTAAGCATTCTACTTAACAATTCGCTAACTTCGACGGATGTGGTACCAACAAGAACTGGTCGGCCTTGAGATGTTAATTTTACAATTTCTTCTATTACAGCATTGTATTTTTCGCGTTTAGTTTTATAAACTTTATCTTCGTAATCTATTCTTATAACAGGTTTATGAGTAGGAATAACAACAACATCAAGGTTATAGATACTAAGAAACTCAGCTGCTTCTGTTTCGGCTGTTCCAGTCATTCCTGCTAACTTATGATACATTCTAAAGTAATTTTGTAGTGTAATTGTAGCGAATGTTTGAGTTGCAGCTTCTACTTTTACATTTTCTTTAGCCTCTATTGCTTGATGTAAGCCTTCGGAGTATCTTCGTCCTTCAAGTATTCTACCAGTTTGCTCATCAACAATTTTAACCTGATTATTCATCACGACATAATCAACATCTTTTTCAAACATTGTGTATGCTCTCAATAGTTGTTGTATTGTATGAACACGTTCAGACTTGATAGTATACTCTCTCAATAATTCATCTTTTAATTTAATTTTTTCTTCATTAGGTAAATTCGATTTTTCTATTTCGGCTATTCTGGTACCTATATCAGGTAAAACAAACATATTTGGGTCGTCGGATGATGAAGTTATATAGTCAATGCCTTTGTCGGTAAGTTCTACTGAATTTAGTTTTTCATCTATTACAAAATAAAGTTCGTCGGTTATTTCGGGCATTCTTTTGGCATTATCTTGTAAGTAAATGTTTTCGGTTTTAAGCAATAATGTTTTAATACCTTGTTCGCTCAAAAATTTAATTAAATTTTTATTTTTTGGTAAACCTTTGAAAGCTCTTAGTAACAAGACACCACCTTTTTCAGTGTCTCCATCTTGAATCAATTTTTTTGCTTGAATTAATAATTCATTTACCAATGCTTTTTGGGCATTTACTAACTTTTCTACTTTAGGTTTTAGTTCAACAAATAATTTATCTTCTTCTTTTGGTACAGGTCCGCTTATTATTAGTGGTGTTCTTGCATCATCAATGAGTACCGAGTCTACTTCGTCAACAATGGCGTAATGGTGGGTTCGTTGTACGAGTTCTTCTGGGCTTCTGACCATATTATCGCGTAGATAATCAAAACCAAACTCGTTGTTTGTTCCGTATGTAATATCAGCAAGATAAGCATTTCTTCTGGCAATAGAATTGGGCATATGTTTATCGATACAATCGACTCTTAACAAATGGAACTCATATATAGGTCCCATCCATTCGCTATCTCTTTTAGCCAAATAATCGTTAACTGTAACTATATGTACTCCCTTACCGGCAAGAGCATTCAAAAAAGCTGGTAATGTTGCTACCAATGTTTTTCCTTCGCCAGTAGCCATTTCGGCTATTTTTCCTTGATGTAAAACATACCCACCAATAAGTTGCACATCAAAATGAACCATATCCCACGTTATCTCGTTTCCACCTGCCATCCATTTATTTTTCCAAATAGCCTTATCGCCTTTAATAATAACGTTGTTTTTCTTTGTAGCTAATTCTCTATCAAAATCAGTAGCTGTTACAACAAGTTCCTCATTTTCGACAAATCTTCGTGTTGTTTCTTTTACTATTGCAAATGCTTCGGGCAAAACCTTTAGCAAAATTTCTTCTATTTTTTTATATACAAGTTTTTCTAATTTGGAAATTTTATTGTATGTCTCTTCTCTTTCTGCTAATGAAACTTCATCGCTTTCGGCATAAGCTTTTAAACGTTCTATCTCTTCTTCTTCGGGTTTAAAATAATCCTGCACTCTTTGCTTTAATATTTGTGTCCTTTGACGTAATTCGTCATTTGAAAGATTTTTAAGGCTTTCGTAAATTTTATTAATTTCTTCGACAATTGGCATTATTTGCTCAATATCCCGCTCAGATTTAGTTTTAAAAAATTTTCTGAATAATTTTCCCAAATTCATACTTTTAAAAATTTAAAGAGCAAAATTACTTCCATTTTTTGCATTTAACAAATTAGCTAAAAATAAAATCGGTTATATATAATTTTACTTTTTTGCACGTTTTAATAGAATTTTTATTAATTTCTACTATAAAACTTCAAGAGTTTTTAACGCATTTTGTATAAAGAAATTTTTATGTATCTTTGTTTTTAAAAGATGAATACTTTTTTCAAAATATTTATTAGTGTTTTGCTATTTATTTCTTCCAAGATAAATTGTCAAATAGATGATAATGCTCAATATCAATTTGCTATAAGTTTACAACCGAATAATCAAGACATAATAACATTTGCATTAATAAGTTTGAATTCTAAGGGTGAAGTTGTAGATAGGATTTTTTTAAAACGTGAAGACTGGATAAGACAGATAATTGGTATCCAGCAATCTAAAGCAAATCCAGAAGGACGAAATATACTAAAAGAAGCTGGCTTATCGGGAACAGAAGTAATAAATGATTTATGGAAGCTGAGATATTCTGAATGGCCATATCACGGTGGAAATGAAAAAGGATGGGCTTCTAAACCAAGAATTCCAAGCGAAGAACAAATGAAAATGCTAAATAAATTTGGCTTATATACCATTAACGATTATATATATGGCAAAAAACTTATAGAATTACTTAAATCGCTCGAAGATCCAGTGTGGGTTTCTGAATATCAAAACAAATAAACATTTATTTTATTGAGATTCTTTGTATGTTATTAAATTATTTAAATATCTTTCGCCGGTATCGCAAATAAAAGTCACAATTTTCTTATCAACATAGTTTTTTTCTTTAGCAACTTTAAAGGCTGCAAGCACATTAGCTC
>Ga0272449_1005374_pt1 | contig 10033 bp, 9 predicted proteins | sample YNPCB0241_FD_198679 | JGI IMG/M metagenome (GOLD analysis project Ga0272449, IMG submission 198679) | Hot spring sediment microbial communities from Yellowstone National Park, WY, United States - YNP-CB-024-1 | ecosystem: Environmental > Aquatic > Thermal springs > Hot (42-90C) > Sediment...
GCGGCAAAAAGAGGCCCTGAAGCGCTGGGGAAAAGAATCCTCCGGAGAGCTCTCGGGAAAGCCACCGGGAGGGCCATGTCGAGGTTCTTCCGGTAGTGGAGGTGGTGCGCTGTGGCGGGGAGGCAGAATGTGCTGCACCTTTCCGATATTCCGCTTCAGGCAATTGAGGCATTTTGCCGGAGGCACCGCATCCGGCGGCTTTCCCTCTTTGGCTCCGCCGTGCGTGGCAATTTCGGACCGGAGAGCGACATTGGCGTTCTGGTGGAGTCCGAGCCCGACGCACGTGTGGGGTTTTTGCAACTGCGCCGCATGCAGCGTGAGCTTGCGGAGATTTTCCACCGTCCCGTGAATCTTGTGCCGCGCACAGGTTTGAGGCCTCTAATCCGCGAGGAGATCCTGAAAGAAGAGGTTGTCCTCTATGCGTCCTGAGTGGCTCTCCTTGCGGGATACCCGACGCCTGCCCCGAAGCTTCACCGAACGGCATTCGGAAATCGAATGGGCGGACATCGTCGCTTTCCGCAACATCGCCGTCCATGAATACTTTGCCGTGGACTGGAAGATCGTCTGGGTTACGGCCACCGAGGATGTTCCCCTGCTGCGCGAAAAGATCAAAGCCTGCTCGACCAGCTCGGGGAGGACAGCTCGTCATGACTCCGGACCCCCCGAGGGCCGCAGAGTGGCTGAACCCGGGCCCCTGCCCGGAGAGGAACTTTCGGCTTTGAGGGGAAACCGCTCTCCGTCCAGGCCTTTTCCTGGAGGCTCAGGAAGTACTCCCGAGAGATAGGCTACCCCGTGACGCCCTATGATCTCCGCCACTCCTTCACCATCCTCTCTTTGCGCAACGGGGGAACGTCTTTGCCCTGCAGAGAACCCTTGGGCACACGGATTTAACCATGACGAAGCGCTACCTTGCGCTCACCGGGGGAGGGTCTTCGCCGGGAGCATGAGCGGGCGACACCGGTGAACCTGTTTGTAAAGAGGAGGGTGAGGAAATGGAATTCAAAACAAGAAGAACACTGTATTGACCGACAACCTTCATCTTGTCAATACAGTGTTCTTCTTAACAACTCCTCTGACAGACCTCAACGATTGTTCCAAGAAATAGAGACGCACGATGGTGCCAGAGAAGCTTCCACACCTGAAGCAACGACCTCTACCGTCTCTCCAGGAAAGACGTCAAACCAGTTATTGGAAAACTCAATACCATCGGGCGCATCGAGAGTAACGCACCAGACAAAGCGATCGGAGGATACCGTGATCCTTGTTGCTTTTTCTCCTCCCCTCTCAAAAGCATATTGCAGGGAAGCTGGTGGGAGGTTAAGATCTCCAAGTACAGTCATGAACAGTCGGTTCCTACTCACAAGTTTTCCACCGGAGAAAAGTTTTGCCCAGCAAAAGCTTCTCCGCTTCGTTTCCTGATCTTCGGGAAGTTTGATCTCTATTATCTTCTTTGAGACATTTGCAGGAACACATACGGAAAGGACACTCCGGAAGGCCTCCTCTCCAGCGAAGGAACTCATGCCATACTCCAGCACTCCAGAAAAATCGCAGAAGGTGTCATTAACCACATAAATAGAGGCGAACATCCCTTCTTCGTGAAAGGAAACATGGACTGGTTCATAGGCCTCTCGAACATGGTAGAAGCTTGCATTCTTTCGCAAGTAGTAATCAACGATTCCTTGAGACCCAGTGGTCCCCCAGCAGTCGGTAAACATCCAAAAGAGTACTCCAGCGGTGTTGAACTTCCTATGCCTCCAGTGCTCGATTGCAAATTTTAAAGCCTCTGCTTGAAGAATTTGGGCATATCTTACGTACTCTTCAAGGGATAACGTTTCAGGATCGCGGCGGATAAACACTCGAATCATTGTTTCGACATTTTGACGATCAAAAGGGTTTCTGTGGAAATTCCATGAAGGCGAACCAACGAAAAGCTCATCTGGTGGAATGAATTCTTTGATTGTTCTGAGATTGGGAGGAATAAAGACACCGAATTCGGAGACGAATTTACTCCTGTCCTGAGCATAGTTTTTATAGTTGACTCGTTCCTCCGGGTTTTCGGCTCCGATAGTGATATACCAGGCGTGCTTATCTCCTCTCTCCTCGGAGTTAGGATCGGCTCCTCCATAAGGGGTAGAAGGCCAGTAAGGCCGGGAGGGATCAAGTTCCCTCAAGATCGAGGGGATGATCTCGTGGTATATGGGGTAGTCGATAAACGCGAGTCCTTGCTCTGGTCCACCCTTTGCAACATGCAGCCACTGGAGCTCATTATTGCCACACCAGAGAACGATCGACGTCTCGTTTCGAAGCCGCCTTACGACTTCCCGAATTTCTCGCTCTACTTCTTTCAGGAACTCCGGATCATCTGGGTAATAGGCGCAAGCAAACATAAAATCCTGCCAAATCATGAGACCCCGCTCAGCACAGTACTCGTAAAAGAAGGGGTCTTCATAAATTCCTCCTCCCCATACCCGGAGCATGTTGAAATTAGCCAGAATAGCTTCGTCGATCAACCTTCTATACTTTTCACGGGATACGCGTGGGATAACGCAGTCAGGAACCACCCAGTCTGCACCCTTGCAGAAGATTTCCTTATCATTGACAGTAATAATAAAGGAGTATCCTTCGTCCCCCGAAAGCGGTTTCTGTTGAATTTCCACCTTCCGGATGCCCCATCTTTTCTTGAACCGATCTATCTCCCTGCCTCTTTCGTCGAAGAGAGAGACAAAAACAGTATAAAGATGGGGCTCACCAACTCCATTAGGCCACCAGAGCCGAGGATTCTCCACCCCGAGAGTACACTGGAAGTTATTTACCCCCGGGTAGACATAAAGAGACTCTTCAGCTACACCTCGAATCAGACCCTCCTTATCGGCCAAGGTGACTCGTAATCGTCCCTGGAATTCTTTGTCGAATTCCCGACTAAAGCTCTCAATCTGTCCAGATATCCTGATCAAAGCTTTAGAATGGTCCCGTGAAAGCTCGCTCTGGATAAAGACATTCCGCAGAGCTGCCTTCTCATAGAAGCGGATAGCCACGTCTCGCCATATTCCTGCGTTTACCAGGCGGGGAGCAAAGTCCCAGCCAAAAGTAAACTGTGCTTTTCTCAACCACACTCGCTGAAAGTCAAAGAAAGACTCAGCCTTTGGATACCGCTGAACAGGTTTATCCTTAACCCAGTTCACTCCCGAATCGACTCTCACAACAAGGAGGTTGTTTTCTCTAAGTTTCCCCGTAACGTCAATGACGAGAGGAACGAACATATTCGCATGAGAGGACACTTTCTCTCCGTTTAAGTAAACATCGCAGTAGGTGTCAACCCCCCAAAAAACCAGCTCGGCATGCTCATCGAGCAAATCTTTCTCAACCTGGAACTCCTTCCTATACCACCATTCTTTTTCCTCTAACCACCGGTACTTTGGGGCATTTACTCCATAAAGTGGTTCCTCGATTCTTCCCGCTCTCAGGAGATCAAGATGGACTTCTCCCGGGACCTGAGCCTCAACAGGGTCTTTAGGAACATAACTCGGCAGAAAAGGCTCTTCAAGAACACCCTTACCCCAATCCTTCATCTCCAAAGTCCATTTTCCATTCAAGGACAGTTCTTTCATGAAGCACCACCTCTTCCAGAGAAATTAGATGAAAAGACTCAACAGCCTCTCCATATACTGGTATCCTTCTTGCATGTACAGGTCGATATTCTCTCGATCCTCAACCTCGAGTTCCATGGAAAGGTAACCCGCATACCCAAGGCGCTTTAGCCCTTTTACAAAACCCTCGTTGTCAGTTTCGCCCCTCCCCAAACCCACTGATTGCGTGCCAACGTGGTCTTTCACGTGAACGTGTCGAATCCAGGGACCGAGTTCCTGCAACACCTTGCTTAAGGGAACACGGGAAGCTGTGAAATGGCCAGTGTCAACAGTGAGACCTACGTAGGGACTTTGAATAGCCTGCATAATCCTTTTCATGTCCTCAACGGTTTCAATTTGATTTTGATAGTGATTTTCGATGAATATTTTCACCTTTCTGTCCTCTGCATACTGTGCGAGCTTTTCAAGTCCGGCAACAAAACGATCTAAAGCACCCTCAGTCCGTCTCCCTCCGGTAAAGACAACTCTGTCCACGTTAAGCTCTTTCGCGCAATCTATGACAGAACGAATATATGCCGAGCTTTTCGAAAGACTCTCGTCTGTCGAAGCATCCAGGCCTCCTGCGTGAAGGGCAACGAGAGAAAGTCCATACTCTGAGCAGAGTTCTTCGATCTCCTTCGGAGAGATTTCCTCCACGTCAACATGGACCCATCCCTTGATAGCCAAAAGCTCAAGGCTCCTAAAACCAACAGCACTTATTTTCCTCAGGGCTTCACTAACAGGAAGATGCGAGTAACAAACCGTAGAACAACATATCTCTGGCTTCATTTTTAACCCCCCACCTAGCGAGAGAGCTCGGGAATGAAGATAACCTTTCCTGTCTCCCCGCTTGCGAATTTCGAAAACGCTTCTTGTGCATCCGTTAAGCCAAAACGATGAGTTACAACCTTATCAACCTCAAGCTTCCTCTTCAGGAGGTTGAGCAACTCTTCATATTCACTGGCGTTGAAATACCAGGAACCGATAATCGTAAGTTCTTTTCTAATCAGCTGATCGCTTGGTTTTATCCGGGCCGAGGGATTCTCTCCAACAAAAGCAACCTTGCCGCCTTTTTTTACCAAATCAAGAGCATAATTTTCGGTAACCTCCTTGCCTGCACAGTCGATTGCTACGTCCACTCCCTCTCCATCAGTAACCTCTTTCACCACCTCCTCGGGGCTGTCCTTGTCGGGATTGATAACCACATCAGCGCCAAGTTTTCTTCCTAACTCACAACGATAGGGGTGCTTTTCCACACAAATGACTCTGGCGTGGAGTTCCTTCAGAATAAGAAGGGCTCCCAATCCAACAGGCCCCAAGCCACAGAGGAGAACGGTGTGAGTGCCATTAATCCCTGTTCGCTTAATCGCCCTATAAGGGGTACCAACAACATCCCCGATTAAGGCGCCTTCTTCGTAGGAAAGCTCAGGGGGCAGAAGAAAGCAATTTCTCTCGGGCACAGCTACGTATTCAGCATCGCCCCCATCTATGTGTCCCCCGATGATCTTCAATTCGTTACAAAAAATCCAATCCCCAGAACGACAATACTTGCACCACCCACAGCTCACCATGTTATATACCGCTACCCGATCACCCGGCCTGACACGCTTCACACCTTCGCCAACCGATACAACCTCCCCTGCTACTTCATGTCCTGGAATCACTTTCGACCCATATTGACTGTGAAACGCATGGAGGTCGCTCCCACATATGCATGAGGCTTTAACTCTTAATATAACCCAGCCTTCCTGCTCCTCAGGCATGGGTACGTCTACAGTTTCCACCTTCTCATTGCCCAACAATTTTACTGCAAGCATCTTTGCTTCCCCCCTTTATTTCAGCCCAACGTTTACCATGGCTTCGATGAACTGTCTCTGAGCAATGGTGAAGAGGACAATCACAGGAATAGGTACCAGGGTAGTGAAAGCCACTATCGGTCCCCATCGAGGTGAAGACTGCTGGTTGGCGAAAAACCGGAACAAACCCACAGGTACAGGAGCCATTTCATTGTGAACTACAGCTACGTTAGGCCAGATGAAATCATTCCAGGCCCAGTAAAAGGTGATAATCACCACCGTCCATATGATCGGTCTTACCATGGGGGCAACTACCCGAAAGAGGATATAGAACTGGTTTGCTCCGTCGATTTTCGCTGCTTCTATATAATCATCGGGAATGGACATGAACGCTTGCCTTAGGAGAAAAATGCTGAATGGAGTCACAGCCACAGGAAGAATGAGAGCCTGATACGTGTCAAGCCATCCGTACTGATCCATCAATAGAAAAAGAGGAACCAAAAGAAGCTGGAATGGTAACATCATAAAAAGTAACACGAGAGAAAAGAGGATACTTTTCCCTGGAAATCGCAGCTTGGCAAGGGCGTAGGCAGTCAGGAGACTAATAAAAAGATTCAGGGTTATTCTCCCCAGCGCTACGAAAGCTGAGTTAAAGTACATTCGCCCTACTGGGACTCTTTGGAAAACCGTTACGTAGTTTTTAAGCGTCGCAGCAGAGGGGGTAAGGATAAAAGAAGGGGGCCACCGAAAGAGATCCCACTCCTGCTTAAAGGAACCAATAACCATCCAGTAAAATGGAAAGAAGGCAAGAACAGCTCCAACAATCAGGATTAGATAAATAAGGAATCTGTTAAGATGCCGCTTAATATGGTATTCCACCCTTCTATTTCCTCCTTATCAGTAGAATCTCTCGGTAAGCCTTCGCTGAATGTAGCTCACGACAAACACAATGAGAGCAGAAACGACACCAATAGCACAGGCATACGTGTACCTTCCCCAGGTGAATCCCTCTCGATAGAGGTAGAGAGTGACGGTCTGGCTTGAGTTCATAGGGCCGCCACCCGTCATTAGGAAAGGCTCGGTGAAGAGCTGCAGCCCCCAAATGGTTCCCATAACGATGGAGAAAGCGATTGTAGGGCTCAACAGGGGAATTTCTATCCGCCAGAAGAGGTCCCACCCGGTCGCTCCCTCTATTTTTGCCGCCTCCAGAACTTCTGCAGGCAAACTCTGTATCGCAGCAAGGAAGAGTACCCCATAAAAAGGAATATCAGTCCATATTTTCATAATGGCGACTGAGGGCATCGACCACTTAGGACTTGTCAACCAGGGTACAGGAGCAATTCCTATCCGGCTAAGAAGATAGTTTATGACTCCCCGTGTTGTTCCATACATCCAGGACCATATGATTCCCAAGACCACAACGCTCGTAATAACGGGGAGAAAATATATCCCTCGGAATACTGCCCGAGCCCTTATTTTCTGATTGAGCAATCTTCCTAAAAGTATGCCTCCAAAGATTGAGATGGGGACCTGAATACCTATGTACACAAAGTTGTTTTTTAAGCTCTGGTAAAATATAGGATCCCGGAACAACCTAAGATATCGGGTGAAGCCAACCCAGGTATAGGTTCCCTCCAGCATATTCCATTCGTTAAGGCTTACCCAAAAGGCCATGAACAGGGGGTAGAGATTGAAAACCGCAAAGTATACAAGGAATGGTAGAATGAAAAGCAGAGCAATCTTATCCCACTTTCTCTTTCTGCGAATTATTGGGACGCTCATTCCTCTCCACTCCTTCTACTAAGAAGGGGGAGGGTACCCTCCCCCTTCTTAGTATTCCAAGAGGGCAATTCAGTAAATGACCTTTTCACCAGAGAGTATTTTGTTGGCTTCTTCTTCGCCCCACTTGAGTGCTTCCTTGGGATCTTCTCCCAAGAGAACCTTCACTGTCATTTGTGTTAAGACAGACTGTACCTCCGTTGTTTTGGGAGAGTTGATGTCACAATTTACAGCTGTTTTCCGAGCTTCGATAAGCTGCTTAATAACTGGGTGGAAAGTATCAGTGATGGCGGTGAAGAGGGGATTCGTATCAATATCTTTCACACAGGGGAGTGCACCGGATACCCTGTAAGTGTTAGCCAGCTGTTCGTCTTCCAGGAGGAACTTCATGTATTCCCATGCCGCTCTGTCCGTTCTCTGTGCTGCTTCCCCTTTAAGCTTTCTCTCTCTGATGAGAATGAACTCTCTGACGAACAGACGAGTTGGATTACCCTCAACAGTCGAGTTCCTCGATTTAGGATAGGGACCGGCAAAGAACTCAAAGTCAGGTGGGGCCATTCTCTTAACGTCTGCGAGTGTCCAGGGGCTCAGTTGCCAATCAATCGCAACGTCTCCAGAAAACCATGGGTTGACATTCCACGGTTCCACACCAAAGTATCCTTTCTTCACCCCTTCGGAAAGGAACTCGTACACTTCAAGCCAACCCGGATTGTTAAATGTGGCCTTGGTTCCATCCTTGCTGATGTAGTCTCCCGATCCCGTGTTGGCAATAATGGGGTTGTATGCCTGCATAATGAAACGCCACCATTCTTCACCGGAGTGAATGACAAGAGCAGGTTTAATGATTTTGCCAGTTTCGTCCCTTACTACTAACTTATCGCACCACTCAAAGAATTCGTCATAGTAGATCGGGGGTTTTGAAGGATCCAAACCGGCTGCCTCCACCATCTTCTTGTTGTAACCCAAGAGATATGTGTCGCCATACCAAGGCAGCGCATAGTAGTGGCCATCCTTCCACTTCCAGGTGGTATTGGGATCGAATTTACTCAGGACTTTTTCAAAATCGGGAAAGACATCGAGAGGCAAGAGCAAGTCGTGATCGATGTACCAGAGAGTCTCGTTGTTTACCGACTGGTGAACGTGGGAGTTTGTTCCTGCCAGGATGAAGCTCATCAACTCCCAGTTATCGACAAACGGTGGCGCGGGACGGCCGTCTACCTTGATATTAGGGTACAGTTGCTCAAACTTCGCCTTCTCTTTTTCGCCAAGCTCGGTGAGTTCTGGAGTCTCATAGTACCAGTATCGGATCACTGTCTCAGGCATGTCCCTAATATCTTCAACCTTAAGCCAGTCTGTTGCCCAGGCCACTGACGTAAAGAAACACAAAACAACTGCCAGCACAATCAAACTACTGAAGATATCCCTCTTCATTCACTTTCCCTCCCTTTTACTCTGCTTTCCAAAACATCTCTCACTATCATTAATTACACACCTTTACAGCCAGTGCTACCCTTTCCTGCTACTTGCTTTGCCTTACTTCTTCCACCTCCTTCCTCATGCAGATAATTTTTTCTGCATTATCACTATACTCACGTGGGGGAGTTGAGATAACGCGTTGACTGGCGAACCACAGTTTCAACATCAACGTATTCAAGATGGCTTAGCGCGACCCAGGGTTCATCTGCTGCATCAAGTTGACGGAAGAGCAAATCAACGCTCTTGGCCACCAATTGGTCAATAGGAATACGAACTGTTGTGAGGGGAACACTTACTACGGAGGCAAGGAAGACGTCATCGAATCCAGTGACGCCAATCCTCTTTGGAACGCGAATTCCTAATTCTCGAAGTGCTTTTAGGACCCCGGAAGCCATGTAGTCGTTAACACACATCACGACATCATAGGGAATACAGCTACCCTTTTTTACAATCCTAAAGATAGACTCATAACCTCCTGCAAAGTCAGGACTTGTTTCAATAACATCGTATCCTTGAATCAAAGGATTACTCTCTACCAGCGCCCTCTGAAAGCCATCGATTCTTTTCTTAAAAGTGGCGACACCCTTTTTTCCAGAAAGGAGCAAAAAGTATCGATAACCTTGACTAATAAGGTATCGTGTTAATTCATACATACCCTTTTCCAGCCTAATTTCCACCGCCGGCAGTGGTAATCCTTCAATACTCTCTCCCACCAACACCGTTGGAACCTTCCTCCGGGCTAATTCGTAGAAAGTAGGGAAGCTGAAACCAACAATGTCAGCCGTATGGATCAACACTCCATCAACCCGGAGAGCGATAAAATCACGCAGCATCCTTTCTTCAACCTTGCTATCTCCTCCGGTGATTCCCAAGTACATCCTGTAGCCCCTTCTATAAAGTTCCTCTCTAACACAACGTACAAGAGTCGCATGATAGGGATTCACGACCTCAGCCACAAAGACCCCGATGGTCTGAGTCCTCTTGGTAACCAGATGTCTTGCCAAGCTGTTGGGTATGTATCCAAGCCTCTCAGCAACCTCGAAGACCTTTTCACGCGTCTTAGAACTAATCCTTTCACTTCCGTTAAGAGCCATGGAAGCAGTAGAAACAGAAACCCCTGCAATTTTTGCGACTTCCCGAAGCGTAACCATTTTTATTCCTTTTTACCCCAGGTTTGTTGAAGCGTTTCTATAAAAAGTATAAATGGCAGGATTAAACCTGTCAACATTGTGTATAGGTCCACATCATGTGGGACACTCAACAAGTCCGGTGTCTCTCAGGTACTCCCAAGGACTCCTGTATCCCAAGCTCCAGTGTGGTCTTTTCCTATTGTACACCTCTTCCGTCCACCTTTTA
>Ga0272449_1005376_pt1 | contig 10031 bp, 8 predicted proteins | sample YNPCB0241_FD_198679 | JGI IMG/M metagenome (GOLD analysis project Ga0272449, IMG submission 198679) | Hot spring sediment microbial communities from Yellowstone National Park, WY, United States - YNP-CB-024-1 | ecosystem: Environmental > Aquatic > Thermal springs > Hot (42-90C) > Sediment...
GATGGGATGGGGCTTGTATTTGGGAGGTATGCGGGGAAGAAGTTTATAAAGGTGGATGAGAGGAAGGGTATAGAGGTGTATGGGATAAGGGAGTAGGGTTGAGTTATGAGTGTTGAATTGTAAGAAGAGGAAAGAGATTATGAGATATGGTTTTTTAATCTTGATTTTGTTTTTGATTCTCTCAGGGTGTTCCTGTGGTAGTGGGGTAGATAATAGTAAAGATGCTGGAGTTGATACTGGGATTGTATGTGGTAATGGGTATTATCCATCGTTTGATTATCAATGTAAAGGGAATGTGGGTTGTAGAGAGATAAACAAGGGGTTATGCATTTGTCGGTGTGTGATGTGTGAGAATGAGAGGTGTGTTGGTATGAGTTGTGGGGGTGTTGGGTGTGAAGGGGATGGAGGGGTTGGTGATTGGGGGATTGGGGATTTTGGGATTGATGATTTGGGGATTTCGGATCTAAAAGATGCGGGAGAGGATATAGAAGTTGATGTAATAGATGATGTATCGGATATCAGAGATGTATCAGATATAAGAGATGGAGGGGATGGAGGGATAGATGATTTTGAATATGTCTGCAAAGACCCTGGAGATCCGGTAGGAGTAGACTTCTGGGGTAATCTGGATGAACCGATAGTAAAGATATCAGATAGAGTGTATTTGGCAGCAATAATAAGCGGGGATTATGTTGTATGGCAAGAGGTAAATAGTAGGGGGACATATGCTAAGGATATATACTACTTATCTCTAAAAGATAGGAGAGTAATGAGAGTTCCTAATTGTGATGGATATGATCAAATAGAGGGATTACAAGTAGAAGGCAATAAGGTATATTGGAGCAATACATCAAATTCATGTAAGGATATAGAGAGGTGCGAGGTCATATTTGAGTTTGATATGGACACAAGAACAGCACCGAGGATAGTATCACTTAGAGATGCGGCATATTTTCCAAAAGTATACAAGAATAATCTTGTATATGTTATGTCTGTTCTGACAAATAGAGAAAAGGATGGGACATATTACAGGGATTTAAGCGATGATGAGCATAAAAAGATAAGTGAAGATAATTTACTGAGTGAATATAGTACGACTCTCTGGGAAAGAGAGATAATAATCGGGAGAAGAGATGGGATATATGGTTTGAATATAGACACAATGGAGACGAAGGTACATTATAAATCAGATTTAGAAATTGCATCATCACCATATCACGATAGATATCCATATATAGCATTTGGTGTATATTATGAAAAGGATAAATACGGGCATTATACGACAGATTGCTTATTATTGGACATAAGAGACAATAGCGTTGTACAGATAACAGACGATGAGAATTTCCAGTTTGCAGGGATGTTCAGGAATGGGATTTACATATATTTTGAGAATTATGACCCTAAGGATAGTGATGTATCTTATGGGCATCTCAAGATATATGATTTGGCAACTGGTGTTAGGAGGTCAATACCAGATAGTGACAATAAATTCCCTCAGGATTTCGATGGCAGGAGACTGCTTTATACGACAAATATATATTCCAGTGTAATACCTATTTATTTAATGGATCTTGAGAAGTTAGGAGTTGTTAAGGATGGGCATGTGGTGCCGGAATAAGAAATCAGTTCTGAATTATGAATGTTGAATTGTGAATTAATGCTGAATTTTGAGTTATGGATTTGATTGAGGATAAGATGAATACAAAGAAAAAGTGGATTATTCACTCGGTTGTGATTCTGATAGTTATAGTTATTCTTTCAGTTTTCCTACTCATAAAGAAGAGTGAGAAGAATTCAGAAGAACTTGTTGTCGAGAGAGGAGGGAAGGTGGAGAGGATAGAGGGGAGTAAGGATTTTGATGAGAGGTTTATAGACAAGGCAAGAGGAGAGATAGATAAAGAAAAGGTGATTAAATATATTGATTCTGAGATTGAGATAACAAAGAAGGCCCTCGAGAGATATAAGTCTGATAGAGCAAAGTTCGAGAAGTATCAAAATAGGCATATACTGCTTGAGAAGATAAAAGAGAATCTAGGTTATTCGAGATAACATCTTCTCTTATTAAATAGATCTATGCCCACAGTCATTATGGTGCTGATTTGATATAAATAGCATCTAAACAACTAATTTCGTTCTCTATGATTTTCAATTCCATCAATCAGAAACATTAAATCAAGTCTACAAAATTATTTCAAGAAACTAAACAAAAGTGCCTCATAAAATTGTATAATTCAGTAAATAGCTTCTCCTTGATATTTTATTCTGGACATATGTTAGTATGTGTAGATTCTCAGTCTCCTGTTTTGAGGATTATCTTTCTCATTCTCTCTCGTGTGACTGGATCTGTCTCATTTTTGAAGAGGATCCTGAATACATCCTTTTGTATGAGTGACTTCATCCTTTCAATATCCACACTTTTTGTGAATTCCTCATATTTAACACTCTCTATCTTTATCTGGTGCCGTTGAAGTAGCGAAGATATCTCCTTCTTCTTCTCCGAGATAATCTTATAAATGTCCGAATCATCTCCAAATATGGTAGTGGCGTATCGCTCCTCATCGGACATAATACGTTCAATACCCTTTATGTCAAAGAGGATATTTTGGGGACACTCCTCAGAGCACATAGACTGTGCCTCCGAAGCCTTAGAGAATAAGGACCTCAAATGCTCCTGAAAGATGGACTTTATGAATGAGTTTTGACCCTCGTTGTATGCAATGGAGATTATCAGATACTCAAGTACTGGATCCTCTTTTGTATCGGAATAGGAGCTATTCAAAAAGGTATTCATCCCCTCATAACCCTCAAACTCCGGGAAGAGTATATTTCGGATTGTATTGTATACACTCTTCTCCCGATTCAAAAAGAAGTAAATCTCTATCACCCTCCTATTCAGGTCATCTATGGTGGCCGCTTTAATACTATCGTATATCTCCAGACGCTCATAAATTGGGGAGACAAAGAACCTGTTTATCATAATCGATACCCCATCGAATGTGAGAGGATAGTTCATCACCCTTTTGAGGGCATCAATCCTTTTTGATGGGATCTGAGAGTCCATCTCCTTTAAGAGAGAGACCCTCTGCAGATGGGAGAGGTAGTAGCCCTTGAGATATGTCATAAGGGTCTTTCTGTCCTCTTCACTCAACTTCTTGTTTATAAAACCTGTCTCACCTTTTTTGAATACAGAGAACCTGACGGGATTCTCGATGAAGTCAGTGAGTCTTTCACACTCTACACGAACCTCTTCAATGCGGTTCTTAAAACTATTTAAGATCTCAGGAAGATATCCATCCCTGTTCAGAGATGCCAAAAGTACATCTGTATTTGGAATGATACAGTAATTCCCTGCCAGATCTACGATCGACTCGAAGATAAGGGCTATAACTTCAGACCTCTTTTTGCTATCGGGGAACCTCTTCAGAAACTCCCCTGCCCGTCTCAAATCCCCCTTATTTATTCTCGAGAAGTACAGCTCCTCGAGACGCTCATTAAGCCTCTGAGAATACATAGACCCCTTGTTTCTTCCCAAAAACTGCTCTATCTCGTGGATATCACCGTTTTCAATGAGCCTTCTGAACTCCATCTCTTCAAGGAATCTCTTTGCCTCTGCCCTGTATCTCCCCTCGGGGTTTTCAATGAGATAGAGTTCCAGCCCTTCTCTGGTCCCCCTCTTCTTTGCATTCTCGAATCTTATCTCATCCAGAATCTCCATCAGATTCTTTGTGCGGCTGTCCTGCGGGAATTCGGATATAAACCTCTTTATCAAAAGTACATCCCTTTTACTGACTGCCTCTGTGAACAACATATCCTGTATCCTCTGCCTTGCAGTCTCCACATCGGGTGAATCGGGGTTTTCGGTGATAAACCTGTAGTATGCATCGATAGTGCCGCTCCTTTCAGCATCCTGAAAGGAGAAATGGGTGGCGCAGGAGAGTATGAAAAGCAGAAAGAGTACGACAGGTCTCATAAACCCCAATTTACCATCATTCCGAAAATTTTCAAAAGACTTTTTTGGGGAATTCATTTTCTTGAATGACTTACAGCAGGAGGTGGCTTACCAGTATCACTACTCCTACAATTATGAGTTTGAAGAGTTTGATATAGAGTGTATCCCTCAGAGAATAGGGTATGAGGGGTAAAAGGCCGTGCCCATCCTGCATAATTGTATTTACAAGGAGTACCTCAAACGGGATAATCCCCTTTGCAAACATCATAACAAAGATCAGGTGGGGACCTGATTGAGGGATAAGCCCTATTAATATGGCACTCAGAAGCAGTAGATTTGTATGCCCTGAGACTACACCTCTGAGGTCAATGAACCTGTCGAGTATCTCTATCAAGAGGAGTACCCCAAAGGTAATGACAAAGGACCTTAAGAGATGTCTCTTTGCTATGTGATTCCAGATGTGCTCATTCAAGTAGTGCTCGGGGACGGTCAGAATGACAAAGGTTGCGATAAGGTTGACTATAATCAGGACCACCCTCTCTGTCTCTATATGCTCCTCGGTGAAGAGGGATATGAAGATAAATATGGATGGTAATATGAGAATTAAGAGCATCAGAAACCTGGCAAAGGACATATCCTTCAATATGTTCAGGGTCTCGTTCAATTCAAAGTAGTGAAAGTGCTCGTCTTCGTTATGAAGCTCCGAGAGCTCACACTCCTTGCAGGTCTGAATCCTGAATATGGGTATCAATCTGTCCACTATGGCACCAGATACAACTCCGATGACAAAGGTTATGGATAAAAGTAATATCGCTGTCTTCGGGAAGAGGGGTAACATAAAGAGTTCCTCATCTCCGGCAGTGGCGACCATTGCGGCAAAGAGAGCACCAAAGGATATATACCCCCTCAGATAAAACCCGACTATGAGAAATAGTCCAAGACAGGCGGGGATGAGGCCTAAGAGACCACTCATTATATACTGCCTCAATCGGTTCCCCTTTATGACCCCTTTGATCCTCCCGCGGGTGATTACATTCAGATAGTCAATTATGACCATCATCACAAAAACAAAGACTGAGATCAGGATAGTCTCACTCAGAACCTTTTTTAATATCTCCATAAATCCCTGTGCCCTCTCATTCTGTCTTCATTCATTTAATACAATATAATCTCCCCGGGGACCACTCGAGATCCTTATCCTCCCGTTCTTCAATAATATATCCAGTGTCTGATCCACCTCCTTCATCCTCAGTTTTAATAGGTCACTCAGCTCCTCCCTTGTGCAGGGCCTCCTCCTTATTGTATTCAGTATCAGTTCCATCAGATCTTCCTCTTTTATAACCATCTCCCTCGGGGAGTAACCACCGATTATTTCAGCCACAGGGTCAAACTTTAAGGAGAGTCTCAGAAGTGCAGAATAATCTGCCTTCTTCACCCTCGGGACCGCTGGTGGTCTATCAAGGGAATTTAGTTGAATTTTGTCGGGTTTTATCTCCCGGGCGATATCAGCCAGTTTATCTATCTCCTCATCTGTATCATTGAGGCCGGGGACGATGAATATCTCCAAGAATATCTGTCCACTGTATCTCTTCCTGAGATTCTTGAGTCCCTCGACAATATTCTCGATTTTTAAATCCCTGTGAGGCCTGTTGAGCCTCTTAAAGACCTCCTCAGAGACCGCATCAAGGGATGGTATAATCAGGTCGGCATCGAGTACATCGGCTACAAGACTCTCATCGCTAAATAGTGTCCCGTTTGTAAGGATTGCCACCTTATACCGCGGGAATTCACTCTTCAAAAACCTTATTATCTTACCTATCCCTGTGTTTAGGGTAGGCTCTCCAGAGCCCGAGAATGTAACATAGTCGAGATCCTCACCCTTGCTTAAAAAATCCCGGAGCTCCTCTATTACAGCATCTGCGGGCACATATTCTTTTCGCTCGATGGTCAGTCTATTCGTGGCACCACACTCACAATATATGCAGTTTAAAGAACAGGTCTTGGGCTCTACAAGATCTACACCCAGAGATAATCCAAGCCTTCTTGAGAGGACAGGACCAAATATATATCTATACTTCCCCATAAAAGGACCTCCTACATTATGATGCACAAAAAAGATTTTGTTTCAATCAAATAAGGTGGATTCGGTGCTCATTTCAGTATTTTTTTCAAGAGATGGTATCAGTTAGTCTCTATCTGTATCTCACCCTCTTTAGTTTTAACAAACAGTTCATAGGCGGCACTGTCATAGAAGTAGCCGTTCTCCGAGGATTCAAGCTCCTGAATGCTGGTCTTCCTCTCAAGGGTAAGGGAACCATTAAACTTAACAGATTCTGGCTCACTATTTACATTGAGTATGTCAAACACAAAGCCATACTTAAACTCATCCCCATAAGAGGATTTTATAGTGATTATCCCATTCGACTTCTTAAAGGAGATGGTAGTATTATCGAATACCCTGAATTGTGAATCCGTTTTTGGGAATATCAATATGTAGAGTACACCCGGTGTGGTTGAATAGGAGTCCACCAGATCGGGCACAGATGTGGGGGAGTATGTATCTATAGTGGGTCTCAGCATAGGGATTATGGCATTCTCCTTTATAAAGAGGGGTAGTTTCGACAGGGGTGCAGGGACCTTAACTGTCTTGCCTCCACTATATAGGGTCTTGTCGAAAAAATCTATCCATTCCCCCTCTGGTAGAATTACATCTCTCTCTCTCTGGTCCCTCTTCAGTACCGGGGCGACAAGCAGATAATCCCCGAAGTAATACTGGTCCCAGATGTGTATATTCATCTCTGGATGGACGAGTCCAAAAGGTCTCTGGATTGGATATCCCGTATTCTTTATATCCTCTGCATATGTCCAGATGTATGGAAGAAGCCTCAAGTGGAGGCGTGTATAGATTCGATACCAGTTGAGCATCTCCTCATCATAGCCCGTTTTGCTATCGGGCTCCCAGGCAACGGTGGAGGCACTGTTTCCAATCTGCATTACAGAGGATAGGGCGGTCTGTTGAAACCACCTGGTGAAGAGCTCCTTGTCCGGCGGTGAGTGTCTGTAACCACCGGTATCGGAGCCATAAAATGGAAAGCCTGATACACCAAGATTGAGTCCATATATCATAGAGGCGGGAAGTCCTCCCACTGCAATGAATCTATCTCCATTCTGGTCTGTGACCACCTCTTTGTGCAGGGCAAAATTGGCATCCAGATCCCCGGGCCAGATTATATATGCATATTTTTGATCCCCGTATTTGCCACTTCTGCAGAGGAGATACCCGCCCTCCTCGGGCAGCATCTCACTATACACTTTGTGATAGAGTATTGTGTACCCTCTGTGCATAGTCCTCTCATCACTCCCATCATAAAACTTCCACTTATTTCTTGCACCGGAAATACCAGGCAGGATGTCCTCTGCATAATCGAGCTTGTACCCCGCAATCCCCATATCTTTATAGCTCTTCAAGTGCTCCTGCCACCACTTATATGCCTCCGGGTTTGTAAAATCAATGGGCTTACCCCACCTATTCAATAATATTCCCGTCTGAGGGGGGAAATAACCCTTGCTCTCAGCCTCGGCAAGCAATGCCCCCGTTGCCTTTTCGAGGTATGGCGTATGCCAGAGACCGAGTCTGAATCCGAGGGAGTGAATCTTCTGTATCATTTTCTCGGGGTTGGGGAACTGCTCTTTGTTGAAGTCAAAGGTGTTTACAGCAGTAGCATAAGGTCTATCTATCCAGATGGCCGTATGGGCCAGATCCAGAAGTCTCATCTGCTCTACATCATTCTCAACCTGTGCCTGATCCTTATTTTCGTCCCTCCACAAAAGCGGCCCGATAGCCCATCTTGCGGGCAGTACGGGGAATGAGGTAACCCTGTAGTAATGCTTTATTAGATCCATTGGCTTATTTTCTGCAAAGATGTAGAATCTCAAACCATCCTTTGAGAACACACCTGTGCCGAATACGGCACTGACAATATCCGATTTTGTGGAGGCTACATCAAATGCCCCAGGATAAGTCGATTCAATAAACATACCCCAGCCGTTCGTCCCTACAATAAATGGCACGGGGACATGGGCCTCATTGTACCCGCTCTCACTGTCATCAATCTCGAACTGCATAGCCCTTCTCTTCCCCCTGTGGTTCACATCGTCCAGGTAGGCCCCGAGTCCATAAAACGCCTCTTCACTGCTTACATTCGCATCGAGCCTATAATAAGCTATATTCCTTACAGACTTCTCGTTTGGTACTATCTCAAACCTGAATTCATTCTCACCCACTCTATCTACTTTCATAGTGGCAATTCTATTTGTCTCGAATGAAACCTCTATCTCCGCCGAATCGCCCTGAGATTTAATAACCTTCATATCCTGAATACCTATCCACTTAAAACCATCAGGGGGTGTATAGTTCTTATCCTCATTCACGATAGGCCAGGGGTCATAGTTGTACTCGTCGTCCACATATTTTACGATTCCGAGTTTTATCCCTGAGTATTCAAAGGAGAGAATCTCCTTTTCTTTGTAAAAGAGAGAGATCCTCTTTGCAGACTTAGAGAGCCTGATACTGGAGTTCTCCGATGATATAGTTAATGATTCCACATCTCCACCGGTATCCGCAATATCAGTAATCTCTGAGATATCATAATATACATCCCCGGGTCCTCCTGAATCCGACGACCCATTATTGTCAGAGCAGGAAACACAGAATATCAAGCCTGCTACGATTATGCTCATAACGATAATTCTATAACTCATTACTATAACCTCCACGATAAAAAATTAAATTTCTTATCCGTCGAAAATCACCTTGAAGATCCCACTGTAGTGGAGTATCTGAATCCTCTTAATCATCGCTCATTCTGTCTAAAAAGTAATAGTCATATAGCACAATTTGAGGTTTATATCCTAAAACAGTGGAATTTTCTATTCTTTTCTGAAGAGGCTTGTATTTTCTATTCCACAATTACAAAACCCATCCCGCCCGCACAATCCTACAATCATATTAGTTTAATTTAGCCCCATTCAGGATAAGAAAAATAATTTGTATTCAGGTGATATATTTGCTATTCTATATATGGAGGAGAAGAGAGTTAGTTATGTCAAATCGTTTAATAGAGATATTTGAAGATGAATCGCTCGTTGAAAAAATAAAGAGAGTCTTTGAAAGAATAGGTAGATACAATTATATCAAACTTCCAAAAGAAGGGACAAATCCAAGGGGCGTCGAATTTACAAAAGAGGCATTATCAAGTCTAATAAAGGACAGTGAATCGAGAGTAATAGAAATTCACTGGGAAAAAACAAAAATAGAGTTTAATGCCTATAAAAGGTGGATTGATTTATGGAGGGAAGACTAAAATGGAAAATAGGAAAAGAAAGAGTGGAACAAAAACGAGTATATTTGGTTCTCCCGGGAGAATCAACCATGATTCCACCACCTTTTATACGAGTAGACTTTATGAGGGATTGCCCAGGGAAGAGCCAGTAATATATAGTGAAAATGCTATATCCCCTGAATTTCTAAATAAGATATTCTGTAAGACGAGTGAAAAGATGGACGAATTACCTGATAATAGTGTTCATCTTATGGTCACCTCACCACCATATAATGTAGGGAAAGAGTATGACGAGAATCTTACTTTGAAAGAATACAGGGATTTTTTGAGAAGCGTATGGTGCGAGGTAAAAAGAGTTCTCGTTCCCGGGGGAAGGGCCTGCATAAATATTGCAAATCTTGGGAGGAAACCTTATATACCCCTCCATTCTTTTATTATTGAGGATATGCTTGATTTAGGTTTTTTAATGAGGGGCGAGATAATATGGAATAAGGCTTCAAGTGGTAGCCCATCCACTGCCTGGGGCAGCTGGCTTTCTGCAAAAAACCCGATACTCAGGGACATACACGAATATATTCTTGTCTTCTCGAAAGATATGTTCAGTAGAGAGAGTTTGGGAAGAAAGAGCACGATCTCAAGAGAGGAGTTCCTCGAATTTACTACCCAAAATTGCCGATAGAAAATAAAAAAAGTGTTTAGGTGGCACGAAATTGGGTCTATCTATGTAATTAGCATCT
>Ga0272449_1005377_pt1 | contig 10031 bp, 7 predicted proteins | sample YNPCB0241_FD_198679 | JGI IMG/M metagenome (GOLD analysis project Ga0272449, IMG submission 198679) | Hot spring sediment microbial communities from Yellowstone National Park, WY, United States - YNP-CB-024-1 | ecosystem: Environmental > Aquatic > Thermal springs > Hot (42-90C) > Sediment...
TGCCCTCGCCGCTGCCCTGGACGCAGAGTATTGTGAGATATTCAGTGATGTGGATGGGATATTCTCAGCAGACCCGAGGGTTGTTGAGAATGCCCAGAAGATAGAGGAGATATCATATCAGTCTATGCAGGAGTACGCTGAGGCAGGGGCAAAGGTATTGAACAGTCAGGCCGTGGAGTTTGCAAAGAGAAAGGGTATTGCCATCTATTGCAAATCCACCTTCTCCGATGGTAGCGGGACCATCGTCGATAAGTTTCTCTCTCAGAAAAAGAAGGGGGTTCTGGGTGTCACCTATGAGGAGAGGATTGTACTCCTTCAGAAGAGGTTCGAGGATTACCGGGATGTGAGGGCGATGTTCGAGATTCTGGATGCCTACAGGATCTTGGGAAAGCAGATCAGATTCGAACAGGAGAGTTCAGGCTTCTTTTTGAGCCTCGCCTTTTCCATAGAGAATATATTTGACTTTGAGAATTTCAAGAAGATACTGAATGAGCGATTCGGTGGCTCCGTGATATTGCGAGAGGATGTGGGGACCGTCTCTCTGATAGGGGATGGGATAAATCAGGACTATTCAAATATGAGAAATATGCTGGATCTCTTGAATCAAAACAATGTCCAGTTGATAGGCGTAACCACATCTTCTTTCAGGATCTCCGCCATAATCCCCTGCGGGCAGGTAAAAGAGGCGGTGCGATTACTGCATAAATTCTTTATAGAGGACAGGTCCTGAGGGGTTGTTGGGCAACTTGATATAGATTATGTTGGTTCAAGAAGGTTTTGATATGTGAGGCGGGGATTAGAGAATCCATTTATCAGGAGAGCCGCCCTCTTCAAAAATATCGTTAGACCCTCTTTTGTATCTTCTATATTCTCCCCGTTCAACTCCAGTGTGGCAACTCCCTGAAAGTGACTGTTACGCAGAAACCCTATTATATAATCAAAATCGATATTCCCTTCATAGGGAAACAGGTGTTCGTCTTCCTCTCCATTGTTGTCGTGCAGGTGTAGAGATAAAAGGTATCTCCTCGCCTCATTCAGGTCGCTTATGTAGTTGCTGAAGATATGGGAGTGTCCTGTGTCAAGACAGATTCCGAAGGTATCTGAGTCCAGCTTCTGAATCAATTCGATGAGCAGTTCGATAGAGACATAACGGGTTGTATGGTTCTCGAGGGCTATGAGTATGTTGTTTTTCTTTGCAATGGTATCAAGGTATGCCAGAGACTCAATGAGTAGATTGAGCTCTGTGTCACTATTCTCCTCAATCCCCGTGTGTAATACGGCAATGGGGATTGAGAGTGAGGCGGCGGCAGAAATAAGCCTTGAGTATTCATTTATGGAACTGATTCTTATGTTGTTGTCTGGAGAGCAGAGGCTCATCTTCTTTCTCTCACTTGCCTCTCTTGTCCTGTTGAAGTAGATGGGGAGGTGGACGGATGTAATGCCTATATGTAGTTGTTCCTCGAGTTGTTCTATAAGTGCTCTATGCCTCTCATTCGTGAGATCGCAGTGAGGCTTCTGGGCGAATATCTCTACAAATTGAATATTATTCTGGCTGAGTTGCTCAAAGAGCCTGATGTCTATCTCATAGTCCAGAAAAGGGAGTGTGGAGATGGCAAACTTCATAAAATCACCTCAGAGAGATTTTATACTTTATTTTGTGAAACAAATCTATATAATAAAGACAATCTTTCGGGAGTTGATACTATGAATCTCTTGTTTATCTATAATCAGGTGAGTGAGTTATCACAGATTGAACAAGGCCTCAGTCTACAGGGGCATAAGATCTATGTAGTCAGGAATTTGAATGACGCCTTAAATACCCTCTCGAGGGTAAAGATAGATCTGATCCTCTGCGAACTTGTATCAGAGAACATAGATGGGATCCAGATCTTGAGGAGATTCAAGACCAATCAGAGCCTCTCATCCATTCCATTTGTCCTGATCTCGTCTGCCCTCACAGATGATGAGGATAATATGTTCTTCAAGAAGATAGGTGCTTTAGGTATTATAGAGAAGCCCATAACCGGCAAGAGGGTACTGGAGGTAATAGATAATCTTATTAATAACCCCCATCTCGGATTCGATTCCTCCCGGAAGGCAATATCCGATGAGGAGTTCTTTGAGGAGTATAGTAATATCCTTACAAGGAGGATACAGAAGAGGGTTAGGGATCTGGAATCGGACCAGCTCTTTATCAGGAATCTGATTGATAGTATACCATATGCCATAGTCCTCATAGACAGGGATTTCAGGATATACGACATAAATGAAGCCGCCCTCAAGTATATTGGACAATCGGATAAGGAGGCAGTCAGAGGTAAGAATTGCTATTCGGTTTTATACAGGTCCAGTACAGTCTGTAATTTCGAGGGGCATAGATGTCCCATCCTCGCTGTAATTCAGGATAGGATCAGCACGGAGCACTTCCTGAAGATAGATTCAGATGGCGAGACGAAGTTTTTGAATATCCACTTCTCTCCCATATTGAATCCCCAGAGTAATACTATTATGTTGCTGGAGAATATCTATGATAATACGGGGACATTTAATCTCATAGAGAAGATGAGGGAGAGTGAGCTCAAATTAGAGGCAATACTGAATGAGTCCCGATACGGGGTTATCCTCTTAGAGGGAGATGAGGTGTTGATATTCAATCCCCCCGCTATGCAATTACTTGGAGTGGATAAGAGATCCCTTGTGGATATCAGGAATGCCATTGGGGATGAGACATTTTATGAGTTGGTGGATGTAATAAACCAGAATGTGGTATTCAGAAAAGAGATTACCCTGCCCTCCGAAAAGTCCCTGAAGGTGATTGTGTGTGAGGCTCAAAGGGTCAGTTATAAAGAGAGGAATTTTGTCCTGATAGTGTTATATGATTATACAGAGAACTACAGGCTCATACAGAGGATAAGAGAGAGCGAACAGCTCCTCAGGATGATCCTCAACAATATACAGGATATATTCATCCTCATTCACAATAATAAGATTGTGGAGATTAGCAACCAGATAGAGAATATTCTGGGTAAGAAGAGGGAACTCCTTATAAGACAGGATGTCTTTTCAGCCATACCCTTTATAAAGGAGAGTTTTTTAATAGATACCAGCGATAAGGAGTTTGAATTTACCTCCCGTGAAGGGATGAAGAGGGATGGACTCTTGCGGATATATCCCCTGAATATCGGGTCAGAGAGATATGTACTCCTCCATATAACAGATGTCACAGAGCAGAGAGAGCGGGAGAGGATGAGGCAGGTAGAGTTATCAAGGATGCAGTATCTCGACAAACTGGATATGGCAAACAAGATGATAAATGGGATTACCCACAACATCAACAACATCCTTACAGGTATAAACAATTTTGCAGAATATTTGATAAAGTCAGAACAGGATTACGAGAAGACCAGAGCCACCGCCGATATAATAAAGAGGCTCTCTCGAAATGCGGCGAATATAATAAATCGGGTCTCCAATCTAATGAAGATCGAACAGAGGGAGTATAGACCCCTTGATATACAGGTAGTTATCGATGAACTCGTAGAACTGATGAGAGATTCCTTCCCGAGGAATATTCAGGTGGAGGTTTTGAGGGATTCAAAGGATAATATCGTGGACGGAGATTACAACTCCATCTTTCAGGCACTCCTGAATATACTCATAAATGCACAGGAGGCAATGCCCGATGGGGGCAGGATAACCATCTCTACAAAAAATATAAAAGAACGCAATCAGCAGGGTGAAGAGAGAGAATACATCCAGATTGCAATATCTGATACAGGTATCGGGATAGATGACGAGATAAAGGGGAATATATTCGCCCCTTATTTTTCATCCAAGAGTTGCGTCGGAGCAGGTCTCGGGCTGAGTATTGTATACAACACAGTCCAGAATCACAGGGGGAGGATAGAATTTGAGAGTACAAAAGGAAGGGGGACCACCTTTGTAATAAGTCTCCCCCTCTCTGAAAAGAGGCTGGAAGAGTGCAGAGTATCTACCTCTGATGAGTTTTGCGGGAATAGAGAGAAGATACTTATTATTTCTGAGAATAGCCTCAACAGAGACATACTCAGACGGGTTTTTACAAAGTACAATTATGAGGCTTATACCGCCATCGATTCAATAGATGGTCTGGAGAGCATACGGATATCGAAACCTGATTTGATAATAATGGATTCCAATCTCGTCAGGCTATCCCCTGTTGAGACATTCTCTCAGATGAGGCAGATCTCTTTAAATGTGCCAGTAATATTACTCACCGGTCTTGTTATGGATGAGATGACCATAGAACTCGTCTCTAAGGGTATTGATGCGATCGTCTATAAACCTATAGATTTGAAAGAGGTACTCTCAGTTGTAAAATCGGCTTTGAATAAGAATGGGGATGGGGGCAAGAAGGATGATGTGCCGGAAGGAATCCCTGTAAAGAAGAGGATATTGATAGTAGATGATGAGGAGTATATCCTTGCGGCCCTCAAGATGAATCTCTCCGATTCCTATGACATTCAGATTGAGACGAGTGCTACAAAGGCACTTGAAAGGATTCTGAATAACGAGGAATTTCACAGATTTATCATTGACATAAATATGCCCGATATGAACGGGATAGAATTCTATAAGATGATGAAGGAGGTCTATTCCGATCTCAATAAAAAGGTAATATTCATTACTGGTGGCATAACCCAGGAGAGCCTGATGGAGGAGTTGCGGGGATTAAAGGACGAGATTACCCTCCTTCCCAAACCCTTCGATATTGAGGACATAATAAGACTCCTCTGAGGATAGGGGCCTTATCAGGAGTTCCTGATAAGCCAGATTACAAATGAGATTATGGATACTATAATAATCGCCGATATGGCACCAAAGACAAGCAGCCTCTTTTTCCTTTCCTCTGCTGCCTCCGACAGTGGACGGGGTTTTACCTCGAAGACCTCCTGACCTATCTCTTCAATCCTTTCAGGCCCGAGCGTCTCTTTTTTATCCTGAGAGGTTATGGCGGCCCTGATGGCATTTGCCATTTCCTCTGCAGATTGAAATCTGTCCTGAGGTTTTGTGGAGATCGCCTTCTCGATAATTTCATCTATTGCGGGGTTTACATCCATTCTCAACTGGTAGACCCTCTTGAAATTCCCCTGAGGTACCTCCCCTGTGAGCATCTCATATAGAGTAATTCCGAGAGAGAATATATCCGCCCTTCTATCCACCCGCTTTGCATCCCTCCTCTGCTCGGGTGCCATATAATGGGCAGTCCCCATAGCCATACCTGAGCCCGTCAGAGAGTAGTCTTTATTGTCGCCCACAATATCTGCGAGCCCGAAGTCGGCGATTCGCACATTCCCCGCCTTATCTGTGAGGATATTCTCGGGTTTCAGGTCCCTGTGAATTACATTGTGATTGTGGGCAAATGAGATCGCCCTGAGTATCTGGAGTGTGTATTTTATTACCTCCTCGAACGGCAGTTTCCCCTTTTTCAACTTCTGCCTGAGGGTCTCGCCATCAATATATTCCATTACAAAGAAGAAGTTCCCATCCTGAACTCCCTTGTCTATTATAGGGACTATATTGGGGTGAGAGAGCCGTGCCAGTACCTCAGCCTCCCGGTTGAATCTCAGGATAAAATCCTTCTGCTCCTGAAACTCCTTCTTCAGTACCTTGATTGCCACTAACCTGTTGAGGGATAGTTGTTTTGCCTTATAGACGGAACCCATCCCCCCTTTGCCTATGAGTCCTACGATCTCATAGCCGTTTATTCTGGGGATATCCAGGTATATCAGGGTCTCCTTCTTCTCCCCCTCTGCACCCCCTCCTCTCACCTCCTGTTGTTGGGCATGGTGGACATTCATCCTTTCATCAAAACTCTCGGACCTCTTCACCTCAAACAGGATTCCACACTTTTCACACTTGGCCTTCTGTCCGGTGACATAAATAGATACATCATTGAGGTGATAACATATAGGGCATTTCTGCTTTGCACTGCTCATCTTGTCCTGTATTTCTCCTTAAGTGCCCTTTCCACAATGGGTGGAACCAGGCCCTTAACACACCCTGAGAGCGATGCCACTTCTTTTACAGTCTGAGAGCTTATGTAGAATTGCTCGGAGCCCGTCATCATAAAGAATGTCTCTATCTCTGGTGCCAGTTTCATATTCATATGAGCCATCTGAAATTCATATTCAAAGTCTGATACCGCCCGCAGACCTCTTATTACTACATTGGCTCTCTTTCTGCGGACATAGTCCACGAGCAGTCCTTCGAATGAGTCGACTATCACCCGTCTATCACCCTTGAAGACCTCTTTTGCCAGTTTTATCCTCTCGTCTATAGTGAACAGGGAATTCTTCCTGGGGTTGCAGGCAATAGCGAGTATGACCCTGTCAAAGACTTTAAGTGCCCTTTTGAGTATATCGATGTGTCCATTTGTTATGGGGTCAAAGGAGCCCGGGTAGATCGCCAGTTTACTCATAATTTATACCTCACAAAATCGAGTGAATAAAATGACAGGATGGTGTCTCCAAACTTCCTGTTCCTGATTAGATATAGCCTCCCAATTGTGTCGGGATATTCCATCCTTTTGCTGTGTTCCACTGTGAGTATTCCATTCTCCTTGAGGATATCAGGTCCTATAAGGGCGAGTATAGATTTGCTGATATTCTCTTTATAAGGAGGGTCTATAAAGATAAAGTCGAAGATATAATCCCTTATGTTTTTTAAAAAATCGGATGCGGACATTGTGTAGAAGGAGGACCGGTTTAACATATCCATCTGTCTTGCGTTCTCCTTTGCAAGGTTGATAGAGTTTTGGGAGATGTCTACGAATATACACCTTTCGGCCCCGCGACTTAAGAATTCAAGCCCTATGGCACCGCTGCCGCAATAGAGGTCCAGTATAGTTGCCCCCTCGAAGTACTGCCCAATTATATTAAAATATGCCTCTCGCACCCTGTCAGAAGTAGGCCTGATATTATTCCCTTTGAGAGGCTTCAAAACTCTACCTTTGTGTGTACCTGCAATAATTCTCATATAATAACTCGCAATGATGTATATTATACTTTGGGGGAAAAATCAAAAATTTTCTAATAAGCGAGGTAAAGATTTAGGTACGGGTGGCAATTATAGTTGTCGAAAAATTTATAGATTTGCAGACACCCCTCTATAGATAAGTAAGAAGTGGGAAATGGATAAATATAAATGGGTAAGTGGGAAATGAGAAATAGGTAAGTAAAATTCCCCTCTGATAAGAATTGATCAGAAGACCGACACGGTTCACTGACACCGACACTGTCTTTAAGAGGGATGTCTGCCGAAGGCAAACGGGGTGTTTATTTTGTAGGGGCGACCGGCCGGTCGCCCCTACATTATATTTGCAACCATAATTATTATTGTTTTTATCAATGACAAATACGCAGGTTTGTATTATTAGGGCAGACATATCAGTCTTACCCTACAATCTTATAATCGAAAATCAGCATTCTATAAATGATGATAATTGCACCCCTAACTGAATCTTTACATAGTAAAAAAATTTTCTGCTTGCACCCTGATGGCAAAATGAGTATAATCATAATTGTGAAAAACCTCAGGAGGGGATCTTTTGGGGTTTGAAAATTCAAATCTTTATTCTTGCATAAAAGATGTTATGGTATTTCTTGGAGATAATTCCCTTACAGGAGATAAGAGACTTAAAGGAGTGTTAATATTAAGTGATGATTTACTGTTAGATGGAAGCCATATCTTCTGGTATAACTTGGCATTCAGTAGAGGAGTTGTGTTTTACTATCACAACGACCATCTTGGGACACCGCAGGTAATGACAGACATAACAGGCAATATTGTATGGAAGGCAGACTATGAACCATTTGGTAAGGTGAATATAGTTGTTGAAAATATCGAAAACAACTTCCGCTTCCCTGGACAGTACTACATCTCCGAGACAGGACTTTATTACAACTGGTGGAGGTGGTATAAGAGTGAGATAGGGAGGTATATGAGTATTGATAAATGTAAATATTGCTATTCAAAACTAAATCCTTTTGTATTTATAGATCCTTCTGGCTTAGAATGTTATTTAATTGGTATTGATTATGATATATACAGAAAAGTTGAAGAAAAAACCGAAAGTAACAAGCCATGGGTATATTTTGATATTCATAGTGAAACATGGGACAAAATCATATGTTATGGGTTCTGTATATGTTTTAGAGAAAAAGAGTATAGATATAGAGTTACGAAAACAACCGAGACTACTTATGAGATATATAGATGTGTTGAATGTGACAAATCATGGATAGAGAAGAGAAAGAGTGGAGAGAAGTCTTATACTGAAAGGGAGCTTATATATAGCGGGCCTAACTTTCAGTATATTAACCTACCGACTTATGCCTGTTGGCTACAGGGTGTGTGGGCTATACCAGAATGTCAACGGAAGTGCAGAGCACTTAATTTTGCGAATTAGTAATATGATTACAAAAACTAAAGTGGTTATAATTCTCGTTGTTTTTCTAGTAATTCAGGATATTTTAGTAATTCAATTGCTTCCATCATGGTATATTCAGGAAAGATTTTATAAAGAATACAAAAAGGCAGTGGATAAGTACCTGCCTCTTGCAGAAGTAAAAGGGGAGAAATGCAATCTATTCGAAGTCTGGTCTGATATTTTGTCTCTCGTATATTCTCCGGATGATGTGTTGTCTTTTTTAAAGAAGGTTGAGGTAAACTGTGATGGAGATAAGGACATAGTGTATGTCTTGATCGCTGATTTGTACTTTTCACTATCCGATTTAGAAAAAGCAATTGAGTATATGAGCAAGGCAATAAATGAGGTTAAAGATAAGGATAATTGCAAGGAGAGAGAATACAGGGATTATATTGAATACTTGAAAGAACTTGATAAGAAGTTTAAAGAAGCCCCTGAATTAGAGGCGATAAGGAAAAGATATGTAGAAAGGGGATTAAGAAAATTAGATATGACAGGGAGATTGAGAAAAAAATCTGAGTCAGGTTCTTTTGGTTACCCTGATACTCATCCTGTTGAAAAAATACTTGGTGTAAAGATAAGTACTGTTGGCTCTCGCTCTGGAGACTCTAAGGTGTTTTCTTATAAAACTGTGGTAGTCTATATCATAGATAGTGATGTAAATAGTAGAACTGGAAATTTTAAAATTGGTGACATTATTTTGTCCTATGGGGGGAAAGAAATAGGTTTTAAAAACATTAATGTGGATGATATAGATCCATACGATATTGATAAAAACGAAGTTCGTATTAAGAATGAGATTATGGAGATGTTAGAGAAAGACGGGGAGATAAAATTAAGAATTTCGAGAGATGGGGAGATATTGGATAAGGATATAAAAATAAAGAAATGAGTCTCAGGATGGAAGGGAATACCTGGAAGACACAGAATATACCGCAGACAGGGTTATCGAGGAGTTCAAAGTTGAGGGTGGCGATAAAGGTGCCACTTAAGGGGGAGTTGCAGGGTATAGGTATAGGGGATGGGAGTCATCAATTGCTCTATATAACTCAGGGGACGCAGTATGGGTGGAATGACGCTTGGGTAAATTACAGATACTTCAATACCCTGCCAGCAAATCAGTGGAACTACTATGAGATACCGATAGGGGAGGACTGGTATAACAAGTATGGGTATTATCCAGTGATAGGCAAGATACACTACATAAATGACAATGATGCTTGTAATGGTATAGTGTTATTTGATGCAATAAGTATAGAGAGTGAAGGAGGGGTAGTATATTTTGATGATGTGAGTGTAGTAAAGAAGAATTATGTTGAGGTAGAGGGAGGAGAGAGGGTATACTATTATCACAATGACCATCTTGGAACACCGCAGGCGATGACAGACATATCGGGGAATGTGGTTTGGAAGGGAGACTATGAACCATTCGGGAAGGTGAATATATTGGTAGAGAGGATAGAAAATAATTTTAGATTTCCTGGTCAGTATTACATAAAAGAAACAGGACTATATTACAACTGGTGGAGGTGGTATAAGAGTGAAACAGGGAGGTATATGG
>Ga0272449_1005380_pt1 | contig 10030 bp, 7 predicted proteins | sample YNPCB0241_FD_198679 | JGI IMG/M metagenome (GOLD analysis project Ga0272449, IMG submission 198679) | Hot spring sediment microbial communities from Yellowstone National Park, WY, United States - YNP-CB-024-1 | ecosystem: Environmental > Aquatic > Thermal springs > Hot (42-90C) > Sediment...
CGTTTCAAAATATTTTCCGCCAACTAATTGGGCATATTCATTTGATTTAAAATCAGAAAACCTAACAATAACTTCTCTTGGATAAAAAGCCGTAGCAATTCTTCCAATCCCCTGAGCCAACTTTTCTATAAAAAAATCTTTTTTGTCTTTATAACCAACTGTGATTTTTTCAATCTCATTTTTTGTTTTTTTATCAAGTTTATTAAAGTTCAAAAGGGCCAATGGATGGATTCTAATTTCCGAAGTAAAAATAAACTCCTCTCTTGCCAATCCCACTCCATCAACTGGCAAAAAAGAAGCTGAAAAAGCGCTCTCTGGAGTGCCAATATTAAGACAAATTTTTGTCTTTGTTTTTGGAAGGTCTTTTAATTTATATTCTTTTATTGAGAAAGGTACTTTTCCTTCATAAACAAAACCATTTTCTCCTTTTGAACAATCAATTGTAACAAATTTTCCTGATTTAATTTTTTTTGTTGCTTCTCTTGCACCAACAACGCAAGGAACCCCAAGCTCGCGAGAGATAATCGCTGCGTGACAATTTTCAACTAAAACAGGAGTATTTTTATTGGTTAACACTAAATAATTATGGTTATCTTCTACCTCAATATTGAAAACTTCTTCTCTTGATTTATTTGAAAAACCTTTTACTACGTTTACTCGAAGCATTTTAAGGGGAGATTTTAAAATCTTAGTTAACTCATGATTTTCAATTTCTCCTTTTATTTTGGGAATAACAAAATTTCTAATTTTTTCTGCATCTATTAAAAGATTATTTTTTACATACGCTAAAATTCTTCCCTTATAATTTACTTTATATACAATATCTTTTAAAAGTTGACTTGCATTGAAAAATCTTGTACCAATTCTTTTTCGGGCATAGATTCCTTTTACTCGCAGGGTATATTGGAAAATCTCTTCGATTTTATCTATTATTTGGATGTTATAAATGTTTCTGTTTTGGGTAACCTGGAAATTAATTCCCAGTCTTAAAACACAAATAATAATAAGGTCCAATAATTCTTTACTTGAACAAAATATATTTATTCTATTTTCTTTTTGGTTATAAGTACCGTCTCCATCTATTACTCCGGCAAGAAAATTAAAAAGACAATCCTCAGAAACAAAAAGAAAATCTTTAAAAAGATTTTCTTTTATCTTTAATAATTCCTTTACAATTTTTCTATTATAACAACGAAAACGATTCGCTCTTCCATTTACTATTTTCCCTCTTATTATTGTTTTATTAACATCACCTTTGTATTCTCGGAAAGAGCAACCAAATATTTCCTTTAAACAATTATTCATCCCCTCAATAAATTTTTTCTTTTGAGGAGTTCGCTTTTGGATAAACTGAATCTCGCTATTATTTTTTCCAAGGTTCAAATAACCATCGGTTAATAATCCTCCTAAAAGATAATATAATTCTTTTTTTGCTTTATTTTTTTTCTTCCCAATGGCAGGAATTTTTTCAATAGAAATAATGCAATCATTATTTTTTACTATATCTATAATTTTTCTTGATATTAGTTTCCTATTTTCAAATGTAAAAAACTTGTGATCTGGGGTGACTTTAATAAAATTATTTTTCATCCTGCCACTTTGAGAAATATTTATTTTTATTAAATGACTTTTTCTTTTAAAACCATTTTTTATCCTTTTCCACTCAAGTTTAAAAGTCTCTTTGTTTAATGAGAGGACTTTTAAATTGCTTTCTTTGAAATTTTCTACAACTTCTTTTATCGATAAAAATCCTTTGTTTGTAAAAATTTTAGTGTCTCCACTAAAACAAGTTCTTGATCCTTCATCCGTTACAATTGCTGAAGCCATTTTCATTATTGGCTCCCAATCAGGATCTGTCATTCTTGTTACCAATATCTCTCTTTTTTTAAATCTTCCAATACCCTTAATATCCTGAATAACATTTGCTTTGCCTTGGCCAATTTTCTGACCAATAGCAATTCCCTGGCAAAGAATTTTTGCTTTTCCTTTTATTTTATATTCAAAAAAACTTTTCTTCTCTTCCCCTCGATGAATAGTTTCGGGTCGTGCCTGAACTATAAAAAGTTTATTTAATTTTCCATCTTTTGCCCATTCAATATCCATTGGCTGCCAAGTTCCGGCTTTTTTTGAATAATGTTTTTCAATCTTAATGGCCCAATCTGCCAACCTTAAAACCTCTTCATCTGATAATACAAAAGTGTTTCTTTCTTTTTCTGTTGTTGGCACTATCTTTGTTCCTTCCCTGCTTTTGCCTCGAATCATTTTATACTTTTTGGAACCAAGTTTCTTTTTTATAATGGCAGGATAGCCCTTAACCAGCATTCTCTCGGCAACAAAAAATTCATCTGAAGTAATCTTTCCCTTAACTATCATCTCACCCAATCCCCAAGTACCATTAATTACAGAAACATCGGGAAAGCCACTTTCCGTGTCTAAAGTAAACATTACTCCCGAACAGGCCAAATCTGACCTTACCATTTTTTGAACACCAACAGAAAGAGCGATTTTCATATGATCGAAGCCCTTCTCTTCTCTGTAAGATATCGTTCTTGGTAAAAACAAAGAAGCAAAACATTTTTTAATAGCCTCAAGAAGTTGTTTTTTACCGCTGATATTCAAAAAGCTCTCGTGCATTCCAGCAAAAGAGGCAGTTGGCAAATCCTCCGCAGTGGCACTTGACCTTACCGCAACATCAACATTTTCTTCTTTATATTCTCTTGATAGTTTTCTATAAAAATCGAGAATTTTTTCTTCTAAATCTTTTGGAAATGGAGTATTTAAAATTAACTTTCTTATTTTCTCTGATTTCTTTATAAGATCATCAACATTGTTAATATCAATTGTTGCAAGAATCTTTTTAATTTCGTCTTTTATTTTCCCATTTTCCAAAAAATAAAAATAAGCCTCAGAGGTTAGAGCAAAACCATTTGGAACATTTACTCCGTATCGAGAAAGATCCCTTATCATTTCACCAAGAGAAGCGTTTTTACCCCCCACCAAAGATAAATCTTCAAGACCAACATCTTCAAACCAAACAATTTGTTTTCTCATAATTTTTAATTAATTTTTAAAGAAAACAAATTAAAATATTGATAAAATTATTGATTATTTTGCCCTTCTTTTTCTGGCTGGGGTTCTTTTGATGTTTCTTCTTTTACTTCTTTTGTTTCTTGTGCTTCTTGAGCTCCCTTTGATTCTCCTTCCTTTTTCTCTTTTTTCTTTTTGGGTTTTATTTTAATCTTTCTTTTCTTTTCTTCTATTATTTTTTCTTCAATTAATATATTCCAAACTGTATCTGAAACTTGAACGCCCCTTGAAAGCCAATATTTTACTCTCTCTTTGTTAACATTTCTTTCTTTTTTAATTGGATTTACAAACCCAAGCTTTTCTATAAACTTTCCTTTTGGTGGCGCTGTTTTCTCTGTTAAAACAATCCAAAAAAATGGCTGGTTTCTTTTTCCTCTTCGCTGAAGTCTTATTATAAGCATATTTTTAAAAAATTAAAAAAGTTTTTTTAAAGCAATTTTAGCAGCGTTTTCTTCTGCTTCTTGCTTTGAAAAACCTTGACCTTTTGAAACTAATTTATCTTTCAAATAAGCTCCTACCAAAAAATTCTTTTTATGTTCTGGACCCCACTCTTCAAGTACTTTGTAGCTTGGAGTAATACTGAACTTTTCTTGAGACAATTCTTGAAACTTCGTCTTTGGGTCTTTTATCTCTTTGCTATTTAAAACATCTTTAAAGGGAAGAATGATTTTCTCTTCAATAAATTTTTTTGCTATCTCTATTCCTTGATCAATAAAAATTGCTCCTATTATTGCTTCAAGAGCGTTTGCCAGAATATATTTTTTTGCTCTTCCGGTGTCACTTTCTTCTCCCTTTGAAAGATATAAAAATTTTTCAAGACCAAGATTATTTGCTACTTCAGACAAGCTTTCTGCCCTCACAATTGCCGCTCGAATTGAAGTCATTTCTCCTTCTGACTTTTTAATATTTTTAAAAATATACTCACTAATTACAAGCTCCAAAACAGCATCACCTAAAAACTCTAATCTTTCATTGTGGGGCCAAAAACATTCTGGGTGTTCATTTAAATATGATTTATGTGTTAAGGCGCTTTTTAATAAGGTTTTATCTTTAAAATGGGCACCAAGAATTTTTTCAAGCTCTGAAATTTTTTCTTCGCTCATAAATCTTTATTCATAAAAAATTTATTTATCGCCATCATTTTTGCTACTTTCTTTTTTTGCATTTTTTGTAATTTCTTCTAACTCTCTATAAACCGTGCCCAAAACACCATTAACAAACTTTCCAGATGTTTCGCCACTAAAATTTTTTGCAAGTTCAATAGCCTCATTAATTGCCACCTTTGGAGGCACTTCTTCTTTATTCCCAAAAATCAACTCATAAATTCCAATCCTCAAAACATTTCTATCAATAATATTAATTTGGGAAATCGGCCATTGAGGAGCGCATTTTTCTATTATCTTATCAATTACATCTAAGTGTTCAATCACTCCATTTACAATTCTCTTAGGAAATTCTATATCTTCCATTCCCGGCGCAAATTCCTTTATGTTTCTTAAAAGAATTTCCCCTAATCTTTCCTTCGGAAATTTATTAAAATCCCACTCATAAAGCGACTGCATTGCTATTGAACGAGCAAGATGTCGATATGCCATATAATTAAAAACAAAAATTTGCTTTTATTTTTTTGAAAGTTCTTTCATTGATAAAGGTTTTTGTGGCGTTTCTTTCTCGGCTGCTTTTAGTTCTTTTTCTTTTTTCTTTCTTTCTTTCTTTTCAAGTTTTGCTAAAACATCTATTACTTGTCTTCCTTTATAATAACCACAATTTTCACAAACCCTATGCGGCAAAACAGGTTTTTTACATTTTGGACATAGAGTAATTGCTCTACTTTTCAGTTTAATTTGCGATCTTCTTCTGTCTCTTCTTGATTTTGTATGTCTTTGTTTTGGAACTGGCATAAAATTAAAAATTAATTAAGAAACATTATAACAAAAAACAAAAATCTTACAAGGCTAATAATCTTTTAATTCTTTAATTGGTCTAAATGAATTTCTGTGGACTTCGCAAGGACCATATTTTTTTAACAATTTTTTGTGAAGCTCTGTTGCGTAACCCTTGTGTTTTGAAAAGCCATAATTTGGAAATTTCTTATGGATTTTTTTCATTATTTCGTCTCTTTCAAATTTAGCAATTATTGAAGCAATAGCGCAAGATAAAACCTTCTCGTCAGCTTTAATAATTGCTTTTTGAGGAATTTTGATATCTATCTTTGCTGTACCGTCCAAAATTAAATAATCCGGCTTTGTTTTTAATTTTTCTATTGCTCTTTTCATTGCTAACCTTGTTGCCTCCAAAATATTAATTTTGTCAATAATTTTTTCAGAAACCCTACCTATCCCCCACTCTATGTTTGGATTTTTAATAATCAACTTGTAAATCTCTTCTCTCTTTTTGGGAGAAAGTTTCTTAGAATCTCGGAGTTTTGAAATTCTAAATCCTAAATTAGAAATTCGAAACAAATTCGAAATTTCAATTTTCCAATGTTTCAAACGTTTGGAATTTGGGGTTTGGAACATTAGGATTTGTTTCGAGTTTCGAATTTCGTATTTCGGATTTTTTATCATTACTGCTACTGCCACCACCGGTCCTGCTAACGCCCCTCTTCCAACCTCGTCAATGCCAACTATATTTTTATAGCCCGCTTTAAAAAGTTTTATTTCTTCTTTTGAGCTTGGATAAATCATAAAATTAATAAGGCGGAACGAATCCGCCAAATTAAAGAACCATAGGAAAAATGTTTACCCTTATTTTCTTTCTACAAAAAGGAATTCCGCACTCATAATGCAAAATGTTTTCCTCTATTTTTGTCAATTCCATTTTATTTTGGCAATAAGGACAAAAAACTTGAATGTTTTTCACCCTTTCTTCTCTGTTGTATATATAAAAATCTTTAAGTAAGGGTAAAAAAGTTGATTCAACCACAGCTCTCTTAACTCTTGCTCCTTCAAAATACTCAATATCTTCTTTTTTTAAAAATATCTGGTTTCCCATCATTATCTTACCTCCTTTTTATCCTGACTTTTTTTATTTTTGTCAATTTGAAAAGTTCTTCAAAATAAAGTATCATAAATTAATTTAAAAATCAATTCTCTTTTTTAAAAAATCTTGCGCCAAAAAATATGTCGGATTTTATCCATTTACATCTCCATACTCACTATTCGCTCCTTGATGGTCTTCCCAAAATAGATGAGCTTTTAAATTACGCAAAAGAACAAAAAATGGATTCTGTTGCCATCACCGACCATGGAGTAATGTATGGAGCAATTGAATTCTACCAAAAAGCAAAAGAAATGGATATTAAACCAATTATTGGAGAAGAATTCTATATGGCGGCAGAAAAAATGACCCAAAGAAGACCAAACATAGATGACAAAAGATACCATTTATTACTGATTGCAAAAGATTTTGAAGGCTATCAAAATTTAGTCCAACTGACTACAAAAGCCTGGCTTGAAGGATTTTATTATAAGCCCCGCATTGACGATGAAATCCTTGAAAAATATTCAAAAGGGCTAATCTGTCTTACTGCTTGTCTTCAGGGGAAAATTCCACGCTTTATTCTTTCGGAGAAAATTAAAGAAGCGGAAAAACTTATTAAAAAATATAAAGAAATTTTTGGAAAAGATAACTTCTATCTTGAACTTCAAGACCATCCAAATATTAAAGAGCAAAAAAAAGTAAACAAAGCATTAATTGAGCTTTCAAAAAAATTAGAAGTTCCCTTGGTGGCAACAAACGATGTTCACTATCTAAAAAAAGAAGACGCCGAAGCTCAAGATATATTAATGTTAATTAATACAAACGCGAAACCAGATGACCCAGAAAGGTTAACAATGAAAAGTGATGATTTCTCCTTTAAAACAGAAGAAAAAATGAAAAAAGCTTTCAAAGAAGTTCCGGAAGCAATAAAAAACACAAAAAAAATAGCTGAAATGTGTAATCTTGAAATAGAGCTTGGCAAAATAAAACTTCCCTATTTTGAAGTGCCAAATGGCAAAACGCCAGACGATTACTTAAAAGAACTTTGCGAAGAAGGAATAAAAGAAAAATTTAAAAAACCAACAAAAGAAGTATTAGAAAGATTATCCTATGAACTTTCTATTATTAAAAAAATGAATTTTGCCTCTTACTTTTTGATAGTCTGGGACTTTGTTAAATGGGCAAAAGAAAATAAAATTGTAGTGGGACCTGGAAGAGGTTCAGCATCTGGTTCACTTGTTTCTTATCTTTTAAATATCACTGAAGTAGACCCTATAAAATATGACCTTTTGTTTGAAAGATTTTTAAATCCAGAAAGAGTTGCTGGCCTTCCTGATATTGATCTTGATTTTGCTGATACAAGAAGAGATGAGGTAATAGAATATGTTTCAAAAAAATATGGAGAAAATAAGGTTGCAAGAATTATTACTTTTGGAACAATGGCTGCAAGACAAGTGGTAAGAGATGTGGGAAGATCAATGGGTTATAGTTATAGTTATTGTGATAGAATTGCAAAAATGATTCCTTTCTTTTCTACCCTTGAAGAAGCTCTTTCTAAAATTTCTGAATTTCGACAAACATACCACACTGATCCCAAAGCAAAAAAATTAATTGATATTGGAAAAAAATTAGAAGGAGTTGCAAGACATGCCTCAACTCATGCTTGTGGGGTTGTAATTTCAAAAGAACCACTTACCAATATTATTCCCCTACAAAAAGCCTCTCAAAATGATGAGACTATTATTACTCAATACGAAATGCACACGATTGAAAAATTAGGACTTTTGAAAATGGACTTTCTTGGATTGAAAAACTTAACAATTATTGAAGATACATTAAGATTAATAAAAAAACTACATAACATAGAAATCGATATTAGAAATTTAGGTCTTGAAGATAAAGAAACATACAAACTTTTACAAGAAGGAAACACAACAGGAGTCTTTCAATTGGAATCAGATGGAATGAAAAGATATCTAAAAGAACTAAAACCAACAAAATTTGAGGATATCATCGCCATGGTAGCCCTTTATCGTCCTGGCCCAATGGAATTTATCCCTGAATATATCGCAAGAAAACATAAAAGAAAAAAAATTAATTATTTTCATCCAAAATTAAAACCGATACTTGAAAGCACTTTTGGAATTTGTATTTTTCAAGAACAATTAATGAAAATAGCTCAAGAGCTTGCTGGTTTCACACTAGCTGAAGCTGACATTTTAAGAAAAGCTGTTGGTAAAAAAATAAAAAGTTTATTACTAGAGCAAGAAGAAAAATTTATTAATGGAATGATAAAAAACGGGTTTAGAAAAGAGCTTGCTCAAAAGATATGGAACTGGATATTACCTTTTGCAAGATATGGTTTTAATAAGGCTCACGCTACTTCTTACGCAATGATTGCCTATCAAACTGCCTACCTTAAAGCTCATTTCCCAATAGAATTTATTACTGTCTTAATGAATACCGAACAAAAAAATTTGGACAGATTAAAAATTTTACTTAAAGAGGCTCAAAAAATGGGAATTAAAGTTGCTCCACCTGATATTAACGAAAGCCTTGAAAATTTCACCATTATTGATAAAAATAACATTCGCTTTGGACTTGCTGCAATTAAAAATGTTGGAATAAATGTTGCCAAAAATATAGTTGAAGAAAGAAAAAGGGGTGGAATTTTTCTCTCGATTGAAAATTTTTTAGAAAGACTGCCAAAAGAGGTTCTAAATAAAAAGTCATTAGAGAGTCTTATTAAAGCTGGTGCTCTTGATAAACTTGAAGAAAGAGGAAAACTTCTTTACAACCTTGATGTAATCCTTGAATATGCTAAAAATTCTCAAAAAACAAAAGAAAATGGTGAAATGTCGCTTTTTGGCATAAAACAAACAACTGTAAAAATAAAACTAAAAGAAACCCCTGAAAAAACTTCTCAAGACCAAAAAATCGCTTGGGAAAAAGAACTTTTAGGAGTTTTTGTCTCTGCTCATCCGGTGGAAAAAATAAAAGATAAAATAAAAAACCATCTTCAAATTAAAGACATTACTTCTGCCTTTGTTAACCAAAAAGTAAAAATTGCTGGTGTAATTTCTTCGATTCAAAAAATAATTACCAAACAAGGAGAACCAATGCTTTTTCTTGAGCTTGAAGATTTAACCGGCAAAATTGAAATTTTAGTTTTTCCTGGTATGCTAAAAGAAAACCCTCTTTTGTTCCAGGAGAATAAAATTATCGAGGCCAAAGGTAGGGTTTCAGATAAAGATGGTGAATTAAAAATAATCGCAGAAGAAGCAAGAGAAATTAACTAAGGATTAAATTAACTAAGGATTATAAAAAAACAATATGGATATTGAAAAAATTCGTCATTCATTAGCCCATATTTTAGCCTTGGCTGTAAAAGAAATGTATCCCAATGTTAAATTTGGCGTTGGCCCTGCAATTGAAAATGGTTTTTATTATGACTTTGACTTTAACTTCTCGAATAAAAAACGAATAACAGATAAGGACTTACCGAAAATTGAAAAAAAAATGAAAGAACTTTTAAAGAAAGATTTAAAATTTGAGAAAAAAATTGTTTCTACTATCGAGGCCAAAAAAATTTTCAAAGACCAACCTTATAAGTTAGAACTAATTGAAGAATTGGTTAAAAATAACCAACCAATTACGGTTTATTACACATTCGAGAAAAATTCGATTTCATTCGAAGAAAATTCATTCGAGAAAAATTCGATTTCATTCGGGGAAAATTCGAGAAATATTTTTGTTGATCTTTGCGCAGGACCCCATGTTAAATCAACAAAAGAAATTAATCCCGAAGCTTTTAAATTGACAAAAGTTGCCGGCGCCTATTGGAAAGGCGACGAAAAAAAGCCAATGCTAACAAGAATTTATGGTATTGCTTTCAAAACAAAAGAAGAACTTGAAGAATATTTTAAACACCAAGAGGAATCAGAGAAAAGAGATCACAGAA
>Ga0272449_1005383_pt1 | contig 10028 bp, 4 predicted proteins | sample YNPCB0241_FD_198679 | JGI IMG/M metagenome (GOLD analysis project Ga0272449, IMG submission 198679) | Hot spring sediment microbial communities from Yellowstone National Park, WY, United States - YNP-CB-024-1 | ecosystem: Environmental > Aquatic > Thermal springs > Hot (42-90C) > Sediment...
GCGGCTCTTACCAGTGCACCTTCACCGCCACCGTCTCCGGCAACGCCGGGTACGTGGAGACCGACACCGTCACCGCCACCCTGGTGGACGACGAGGGCAACTCCGTCCAGGATTCCGACGACGCCACCGTCACCCTCACCAACACAGAGCCCTCCGTCTCCATCGTCAAAACCGCCTCCACCAACTCCCTGCCCGAACCCGGTGGCATCGTCACCTTCACCCTCACCGTCACCAACAACTCCGTGGAGACGGTGACCATCACTGACCTCTCCGATACCTACCCCCTGAGCCAGGAGTGTCTGGCCCTGGTCGGCCAGACCCTGGCGCCGGGCGCCTCCGCCTCCTGCCAGTACGCCATCCAGGTGGAGGACGCCGGCACCTACAGCAACACCGCCTCCGTCACGGTGGAGGACGACGAGAACAACGAGGCCTCCGACCAGGACACCGAAACGGTGGAGGTCACCGACGTCACCCCCACCCCCGCCGACGTGGTGGTGGTCAAGAACGCCAGCCCCACCTCCGTCCCCGAACCCGGCGGTGAGGTGCAGTTCACCGTCCGCGTGACCAACCACGCGGTGGAGCCGCTCACGCTCACCGCTCTGGTGGATGACGTCCACGGCGACCTGAACGGCCGGGGCTCCTGCGCCGTCCCGCAGACCCTGGACGTGGGCCAGACCTATACCTGCTACTTCACCGCCACCGTCTCCGGCAACGCCGGGTACGTGGAGACCGACACCGTCACCGCCACCCTGGTGGACAACGAGGGCAACTCCGCCTCCCAATCCGATACCGCGACCGTCGCCGTTGCGGGCATCCGCCTGGACAAGGCCACGAACCGGCCCATTGCCCACTCCGGCGACCTGGTCACCTATACCTACACCGTCACTAACCCCGGCGTGACGGCCCTCTCCATCCGCAGCCTGGTGGACGACCGGTGTGACTCCGTCGCCTTTGCCGACGGCGATGCCGATGGAGACGGCTGGCTGGATCCGGATGAGACCTGGGTCTACACCTGCCAGCAGGCTATCTGGGACGACACGACCAACACCGCAGTGGTGGAAGGCGTGGATACGGGCGGCGCCGTCGTCTCGGCCCAGGACAGCGCCTTCGTGGATGTCATCACACCGGCCATTGAGGTGTCCATCTCCGCTCCCGCCACCACCACCGCCGGTGTCCTCCTTCCCTACACCATTGTCTTCACGAACACCGGCGACACCACCCTGTACAACGTTCTGGTCACTGATGACCGGACCAGTTTCTCCTGGACCGGCACCCTGGAGCCGGGCGAGTCCCACACCTATGTGGTGAGTTACACGGTCCACACAGACTATATCGGCACCGTCATCACCAACACGGTGACGGCTCAGGGCACCGACATCATTGAGAAGACAGTGGTGGATACGGATGCCGCCTTCACGGAAGTCATCGTTGAGTACGACACGCTTCCCGGCCACAGCGAGACCGGCGGCGATACCGATGGCGATGGGATTCCCAACTACTGGGACCTGGATGACGACGGAGACGGCATCCCAGATGCAAAGGAAGGCTGGGGCGATACCGACGGCGACGGCATCCCCGACTGCCGCGACAGCGACTCGGACAACGACGGCATCCCGGATGCCATAGAAGGGGACGTGGATACCGACGGCGACGGTATCCCAGACTTTCGCGACTGGGACAGCGACAACGACGGTATCCCCGACTCCATTGAGGGTTACGGCGACACCGACGGCGACGGTATCCCCGACTTCCGTGACCTGGACTCCGACGACGACGGTATCCCGGATGCCATTGAGGGCTACGGCGACACCGACGGCGACGGTATCCCGGATTTCCGTGACCTGGATTCCGACGGTGACGGCATCCCGGACGCCATTGAGGGCTGGGTGGATACTGACGGCGACGGCATCCCCGACTTCCGTGACCTGGATTCCGACGGTGACGGCATCCCGGACGCCATTGAGGGCTGGGTGGATACTGACGGCGACGGCATCCCCGACTTCCGCGACCTGGATTCCGACGGCGACGGCATCCCGGATGCGGTGGAAGGCGCCGGCGATGCGGATAGCGACGGCATCCCCAACTTCCGCGACCTGGACTCCGACGGCGACGGCATCCTGGACAAGGACGAGTACAGCCAGGGGCCGAACGACCCGCTCGGCTGGTGCACGGCCAACAGCCCCATCTGCTTCAACAACGACGTGGACGGCGACGGCACCCCCAACTTCCTGGACACCGACAGCGACGGCGACGGGAAACCGGACCGGGATGAGGGTACCGGCGACGCCGACGGCGACGGCATCCCCAACTGGCTGGACCGGGAGGACCGCCGCATCTTCCGCATCTTCCTGCCCCTGGTCATTCGGATGACACCGTAAATCATCAGGGCCGGGGTGACGGCTGTGAAACGGCCGTTACCCCGGCTATTCGCATCCAGCAATGGTCTCAAACACTTACTGCAAAGGAGGAGCTGCAATGAATTGTCTTCGCAAACCGGTATCTCTTATGCTGGCTACCGCCGCAGCAATTCTGGGCATCCTTCTTGTTCTCCTTTTCCTTCAGGGCCCCTCTGTCCAGGCCTCCGGTAAGACTTTCATCGTCAATTCCACCGGCGATACGGGGGACGCGAATCTGGGAGATGGAGAGTGCAACGACGGCACCGGCAACTGCACCCTGCGCGCCGCAATTGATCAGGCCAATCATGATGCCGGCCACGACACCATCGTATTTGCTTCTTCCATTTCTGGTGCAGTTATCGCCTCATATAACCCCTTGCGTTTGACCGACCAGGCCGGCGCGACCATTGACGGCGACATCAACAACGACGGCCGACCGGATATTCAACTCCGCTGCGGCGCCACCGGTTTTAGTGGCCTGGGCATCCGCTCCTCCAACAACCGCATTGAGGGCCTGAACATCGGCAATTGCTCCGTCCACGGCATCTACCTGGAGGGCACAGCCTGGGCCGTCAACAACAACACCATCATCAGCAACTATGTCGGCACCGACCTGGCCGGAACCGCCGCGGTGCCCAATACGTACTACGGCATTTATGTGGAGTCCGGAGCGTCCGGCGCGGCGGATAACGTCATTCAGGGCAACCTGGTCTCCGGCAACGGAAGGTGGGGCATCGCCGTCGTGGGCACGGCGACCAACACTCTGATCATCGGCAACAAAGTCGGTGTGGACGCGACCGGCAGCATATCCTTGCCCAACAGTAGCAGCGGTATCGCCATCAGCGGCACCCTCAACGTCACGGTGCAGGAGAACCTGGCTTCGGGCAACACAGGGAATGGCATCTACATTGAGAATGCCCGGAACACGACGGTCCTGAGCAACATCGTCGGTTTGAACGCCGCCGGGACGGCCGCCCTGTCCAACCATGGCACCGCCGGCATCTATATCACGAGGGATACCAGCGGGACGACCCTCCGCGGCAACACCGTCTCCGGTAACCAGAACAACGGCATCTACCTGGGCGCAGGGGTGAACGGCACGGTCATCGCCGGCAACCGCATCGGCACCAACCCGGCGGGCACCGTCGGCATCGGGAACGGCATTAACACCAACCGGGACGGCATCCAGATTGACAACGCCTACAGCAACACCATCGGCGGCCCCAACCCTGAGGACCGCAATATCATCGCGGGCAACAAACGGGCGGGCGTCTTTATCTCCGGCGATCAGGCCGATAACAACGTCATCCAGAATAACTACATCGGTACCGATGTGACCGGGCAACTGGACATCGGGAACGGTTTCAATGTGAGCACAGATACCGGCCATGGCGGTATCTACATTGGGAATGGCGCGGATAATAACCGCGTGGAGAGCAACCTCATCCGCTACAACTACATCGGTGTCCGCCTGCAGGGCTCCGGGGTCCAGATTCCCCCCCAGGGGAACCAGGTCCTGAGCAACACCCTCACGAACAACGACCTGTACGGCATCGCCAGCCGGGTCACGCACGGCAACACCGTCCGGCCCACCCCCGCCAATGGCGATAACCTCATCGCCTACAACGTGATTACCGGCACCGGCTATCCCGGGCCGGGCACCGGCATCGGCATCTACAACATCGGGGCGTCGCCGCACATCCTGACCAACACCATCGCCGGCAACCGGGACATCGGCATCGCCAACCGGGTCGAGTTCGGCGTGGACGGCCCGGCCAACGCCGCCGACGACATCCTCTCCATCCCCTACATCTTCGGGAACATCATAGACGGCAACCAGAACGACGGCATCCACTCGCGCGATACGGCCCCGCTCAACCGCTACACCCTGGATCGGGATAACACCATCGGCAACAACAACGGCCAGCCGGACATCTCCCAGCGCTGGTTCGGCGCGGTGGAGGCCATCACCGGCACCCAGCCCATCACAGCCGGGCTGGTGGTGACGGTGACCCGGAACGGTGGGACGGTTCCCGCCTGCGCCGTTGGCACCTGCTCCGGCAACGTCCAGAGCGGCGGCGCATGGGGACCCTCTGGCTTCGTCTACACCGACGTGGAACAGGCCGACGGCACCACCACCTGGTTTGAGATCATTGAGTACGAGGTGGAGTGGGATGGCCGCTGGATCACCTACACCCCCCACTACGTCCAGGTGGGCGGGGCGAACTGGGGCGCGCGGGCCTTCTCCTTTGACGGCGTCACCACTACCCAGGAGATCAGCGGCGACGTGGGACTGCCCACCTGCATCCTCACCGGCATCCTGAGCGACCCGCAGCATTCTTTCTGCCGTTACCAGATCCCCCAGGTCAGGGTCTTTAACCCCGGCGGCGACGAGGACAACGACGGCATCCCCAACGACCAGGAAGGCACCGGCGACACCGACGGCGACGGCATTCCGGACTACCTGGACACCGACTCGGACAACGACGGCATCCCGGACGCCGATGAGTATGATAGCGGTTGCACCAACCCACCCTGCGACACCGACGGCGACGGCATCCCGGACTACAAGGACCCCGACTCGGACAACGACGGCATCCCGGATGCCGTAGAGGGGAACGTGGACACCGACGGCGACGGCATCCCGGACTACCGGGACACCGACTCGGACAACGACGGCATCCCGGATGCCGTAGAGGGGAACGTGGACACCGACGGCGACGGCATCCCGGACTTTCGCGACCGGGATAGCGACAACGATGGGGTGACCGACAACGCCGAGGGCACCGGCGACACCGACGGCGACGGCATCCCCAACTACCGGGACACCGACAGCGACGGTGACGGCACTCCGGATGGTGAAGACCCCGACGACGATAACGACGGCATCCCCGATACGGTGGAGGGGCTGGTGGATGTGGACAATTCCACCGGTAACCTTGACCAATCGGTGGACACCGACGGCGATGGCCTGCCGGACTATCTGGACCCCGACAGCGACAACGACGGGGTGCCGGATAGTGTGGAAGCTGGCGACAACCCGAACCAGCCGCGGGACAGCGACGGGGACAGCACTCCCGACTTCCGCGACACCGATGACGATGGCGATGGCATCCCCACAGCGGATGAATACATCTCCGGCACCGACTACTTCTGCAACGACACCACCCTGGATACCAACCGGGATGGCACGCCCAACTGCCGGGACAACGACGTGGACGGCGACGGCATCCTCAACTACCTGGACCCGGACTCGGATGGGGACGGCACGCCGGACAATCGGGAGAGCACAACCCAGCCCAATCCGCCGCCGTTCGGACACGGGGACGTCCCGCAATGGATTGACCCGCTCTGGCGGATTTATCTGCCGCTGGTGCTGCGCAACTTTTAGACCCGGAGAAGCATGATGGCATGCCGACCCTCCCGGGGTGCCGGACCCGGGAGGGTCGGCCCTTTTCTGGGAGTGAAACCGATGGTATAATGAGGCGCAACCTGCCAGAGGAGGCCATCTATGGATTTCCTCACCCGTCTGACATCCGGACGCCCCATCGTTGCCGACGGCGCGATGGGGACGATGCTCCAGGCCGCCGGCCTGCCGCCGGGCAAAACCGGCGAGTTCTGGGTCCTGGAACGGCCCGACGCCGTCGCCGCCGTCCACCGCGCCTACGTGGAGGCCGGCGCCGAACTGGTCCTCACGTGTACCTTCGGCGGCACCCGTCCCCGCCTGGCCCCGTCGGGGCTGGCCGACCGGGTTGCCGAGGTCAACCGCCGGGCGGTGGAAATCGCCCGCCAGGCCGCCGCCGGACGGGCCTTCGTCGCCGGGGACATCGGGCCACTGGGGGAATTACTGGCCCCGCTGGGGAAGCGAACGTATGAGGAAGCGGTGGACCTGTTCGCCGAACAGGCCGCCGCGCTGGCGGAGGCGGGCGTGGATGTCCTCTACATTGAGACGATGTCCGCGCTGGAGGAAGCCCGGGCCGCCGTGGAGGGCGCCCGCCGGGCCGCCCCCCATCTCCCCATCACCCTGACGTTCTCTTTTGACCACCACGGACGAACCAGCATGGGTGTCCGTCCGGAACAGGTGGCCCGGGCGGCGCGGGAGTGGGGCGTGGCGGCCTTCGGCGCCAACTGCGGCGCCACGCTGGAGATGACCGGGGAGGCCCTGCAGAAGATGCGGGCCGCCGCCCCCGACGCCGTCCTCATCGCCAAACCGAACGCCGGCCTACCGCGAATGGTGGAGGGCAAACCGGTCTACGACGCGACACCGGAGATGATGGCCGATTTCGCCGCCCGCGCGGCCGCTCTGGGCGCGCGCATCATCGGCGCCTGCTGCGGCTCCACCCCGGACCACATCCGGGCCATCGCCCGGCGGCTGGCCGCGTAGCGAAACGCAGCGCAGGCTTTCCGCACAAATTGGGACACCCCCTCGCCCGAGGCAGGCTGGCGGGCCTGAACCGGATGCGGCTGGGTGACTGCTGGGGATGCCCCTGCGGTCGTCGGGCCAGAAAGACGACCACCTCGGGGTGGTCGTAGACAACGAAACTTTCATCCAGGCGCGGCAGGCGCAGCCAGACCCCGCCGGGGCGACAATCCGGGTGGGGCAGGGGCAACCCCGCCGCTCCGAAGGGGTCATCGGCCAGGGAAAGGCCCACCAGAGAGGGCCATCGCCCCCAGCAGCCCACCGCCGTAAAGCCCCGCTCCCCGGTAAAGAGCGCGCGGTAGTGGGCCAGCGTCATCGGGAAACGGTCGGGCCAGCGGGCCAGCGCTCCATACCCGCGCCGGCTGGCCACCACCACCGCGTCCGCCTCGGCCAGCACCGCCGCCATCGCCCGCTCTTTCTCCTCACCCTCCGGGTCAAAGACCGGAAGCGCCCGCAGGATGTACCCCTCAGCGTCCAGCGGCAGGGGATGGTCCCACTCCTCCACGGCGATGACGGAGTTCGGGGGGAGATGGGCCCGAATCCACCCCGACGCCGCCACCCAGGGGTGGGGCCGGCCGTAGGAAACCACCAGTGCAACGGAGAGCAGGGCAGTCGGCAGGAATAAAACCACGAAGGACACAAAGGAACACAAAGAACGTCCTTTGTGATCACGGCTCAATACCATCTGCGCGGCATACGCGGCCAGGACCGGCGTCAGGGGGAGCAGGTAGCGGGGGAATCGGGCGTACAGGCCACCGGTGAAGGCGAAGAACGGCAGCGCCCAGGCCAGCACCACCCACTCCGCCGGGCGCAGTCGTCCCCGGGCCGCGCGGCCAGCGACCCGGACCAGTCCGCCCCAGCCCAGGAGCCCCAGCACTGGCCCCATCCCCCAGACCAGTTGCTGGGCAATGGGGTACAGGTAGGGCCAAGTCCCCCGGTACTGCAGGGTATAAGGGACCAGAACCGCGCCGCGCGCCAGCGCGGCCTGGACGGCCACGTTGCTCAGGAGACGGGGGAACTCCAGTACAGCGAAGGGGTCGGCAAGAGCGAATGTCGTCAGGGCGGCCCCGATGGCCCCGACCGCGCGACGGAAACCCGCCCGGCGTCCCGGCGTCGCCAGCGCGCCGGAGATGACCAGGGGGACCACCAGCAGTGCCGCCCCGGCCTTGCAGCCCAGAGCCAGCCCGGCCCAGATGCCCGCCAGCCAGATCGTCGCTCCGCCAGGGGATAGACAAGCAGATTTTGAAGCCGCCTCTGGCGAGCGGACAGGAATAAAACGAATATATTTTTCATTGCGGCGGCTTCGCCGCCGCAATGAAAAATATATTTCCTTTATCCCTGCAGGTGAAAAGGCCAACCTGAAAAGGCGAGCGAGGGCACACCAAAACCCCGCAGTGGGGTTGCCCGAGAACTCTGGAACACACCCGGCACGGGCCGCGAAAAGCAGCGCGCCGGTGGAGAAAAAGGCCAACGGGATGTCGGCGGTGGCGAAGTGGGCCTGCTGGACGTGGAGGGGCATCAGAGCCAGGAACAGCGCAGCCAGGAGCGCGGCCCGGCGACCCGAAGCGGGGCCGGCCTCGCAACCCGCCAGGAGGCGGGCCAGCGCCGCCGCCAGTGCCACCGTCCCCACGTCCAGAAGCCCCGTCAGCAGGCGGGCTGCCATCAACCGGTCCGCCCCGCCCAGGAGCAGGAACAGGTAGAGAGGCAGGTGCCCGTAGGGGAAGGCGGGGTCCACCGCAAAGGGGTCCAGATGGGAGGGCCATGCCATCGCCTCAGATACCCCCACCAGATACCGCTCATCGGGGTGGGCACCGATGCCCCCGTCCCAGGCCACTCCGCTCAGCCGCACCGCTGCCGCCATCAGCAGGAGCCCGACCATTTCCATCAGAAAACGGAGGCGGGCCAGAGCCCAATGATTTCTTGCCATTATCCCCCTTCTGTGTTACACTTACCGGGCGAGATTGCAAGCTGGCAAGTGGGCAAGATTGCAAGTTCGCAGGAGCAAGGTGCAGGAATGCAGACGCAACGGAGAGAAAAACTGGCGCTGGTTCTGATGTCGTTTCTGGTCGCATTTGCAGCGGCCGGTGGGCATCTGGTGGCCGCGCCGCCGCCCCAGGAGAACGTGGTCATCATCACGTTCCCCCAGAGCGGCGCGACGGTCAGCGGGGTGGTGCAGATTCTGGGCTCTGTCGCCCACCCCAATTTTGACCGCTATAGCATCTACTACGCCCCCGGCCCGGCGGCAACGGCGACCTCCCAATGGCAGCCGCTCGTCCTGGATGTCCGGCAACAGGTGATCAACGGCGTCCTGGCCGAGTGGGATACGACGGCCATCGCGGAGGACGGGTCCCCCCTCATCCCCAACGGGGTCTACCATATGGTGCTGATCCGTTACCGGGAGGGGGACGTGACCGATTCGTTCTTCGTCAACAACATCATTGTCCAGAACGAGCTGGTCACGCCGACACCGACCCCGACGGAGGAATCTGCGGAGATTCCCACTCCCGAGGCGGAGACGCCGACGCCGGTGCCGGTGGAGATGCCCCCGACGGCGACACCCCGCCCCACCCCCACCCCGCGCCCCCGGGTCACGCCGACCGCTCCGGCGGGCGGAGGAACATCGGGACTGGACGGCGCTCTGATGATGAGCGCGTTCCTGCGCGGCGCCCGCATCACCCTGCTCCTCTTCGGTCTCTGGGGCCTGTATCTGGCGGGGAAAACCCTCTTCCGGTACTACCTGCGCACCCGGGGAAAGCCCCAGCGCCCGGGTTTCCGGTGAGTTTTCACACTAAAGATGCAAGGATACAAGGAAACAAGGATGACTCCACTGCAAAAAGGGTTCTTTATCGCAGAGACCGCAGAGTACGCAGAGCAATATTAAAGAAAATCGTAACTACCTACCAGGGAGCCCCCGGGCAAGCGCTATCAAAGACGCGGCGAAGGCATGCCCCTGTAGCGCAGGCCGCCAGGCCTGTATTCGCAGGCTAAAGCCTACGCTACATTATCTGCAAACGATTCAGGGTAGGTAATTACAGAAAATCTCTGCGCTCTCCGCGTTCTCTGCGATGAGTTTTTGCAGTGAACTCAAGGATACAAGGAAACACGAAAGGAGACAAGCGCGTACACCCGTGTCCTGTTTCTTTGTGCCTTTGTGTCCTGGTGTGAGGAATCTATGTACCTGATTGTCGGCCTGGGGAATCCGGGGGTCCGCT
>Ga0272449_1005384_pt1 | contig 10025 bp, 16 predicted proteins | sample YNPCB0241_FD_198679 | JGI IMG/M metagenome (GOLD analysis project Ga0272449, IMG submission 198679) | Hot spring sediment microbial communities from Yellowstone National Park, WY, United States - YNP-CB-024-1 | ecosystem: Environmental > Aquatic > Thermal springs > Hot (42-90C) > Sediment...
TAGCAGCAGGCGTCATAATGAACCATCCAGACGGGTTCGAGTGGCTTGAGAAGGTTCTCGGGAACGCCAAGGAGTTCATAGTATGTGAGGACGTGCTGTGTAGCTACTGCATGAACCCTACGCCCCTCTACCCGCCCTGGGAAAAAGAGTGGAAGTGCATATTCTGCGGAGCAACCTACCAGAGAAGCTAAGCCGGAACTAGCTTTATCTTCTTGCCTTGGACGTCGAACCAGCCTTCCTCGTCCCTCACGGCGAGCTCTACATCGCTCGGCGGCGCAGCTTCAGCTTCTGCGGGCTGCGGAGCCATCTGGGCCTTAAGGCTGTCTATCCCCATCCTGATCAGCTCGCGCAGGAAGTCGGCCTTCCTCATGCTCTTCCCGCCTATCGCCTCGTAGAGCCTGTTGAACTCCTCGTCAAGCGCAGGCGTAAGCCTCACAGTGTACTTCTTGTAGCTTTTCTTCGGCGGGGCGGTCACTTCCGCCTGAGGCTTCCCCTGCTCTTCTTTCTCCCCGGTCTTCTTCTCAGGCTTCTTCTTGACCGCTTTCTTCCCGTCATCCATACCCGTAACAAAGCTTATATCTGGCGGGATTTAAGTCTATGTGATGACAGACCTAGAGCCCGAGGAGAAGAGGCTTCTCGTCTGCCACGTCCTCCACGTGATCACTGACAGGGTTAGGGACAGCAAGTACGAGGCGAGGTTCCTCCAAGACTTCAAGGCGTTGCTGGGCGAGGACTACGGCGAGCTGTTCGCCGTGCTGGACAACCTCGAGAAAGCTGTCGACTCGCTTAAGCTAAAATATAGGTGTGGTGATTGAAGTGTCTGGGATGTCCAGCCAGCAGCCTAGGAAGCCCAAGTCCGTGGAGGAGCTTGAGAAGGAGCTGAAGAAGATAGCTGACTGCATAGAGAAGGCGAGGAAGGGTCAGCCCTGCTAGACTCAAGATTTTTAACCTGCCGCGCAAGTGTTCTAGACGTGGACACGCAAGGCCTCCTGCAAGCGTTCAGGAGCTATCTAGCCAAGAGCAAGAGCCCTCACACGGCTAGGCTGTACGCTCGAGCCGTGGAAGACTTCGTGAGAAGCGTAGGCAAGCCTCTGGACAGGGTTACGGCCTTGGACGTCTCGGTCTGGCAGGACAGGCTTCTGGAGAAGCTTAGCAGGCGCAGCGTGGACTCGATGTCCGCGGCGTTGAAGACTTTCTTCAAGGTTATCGGCCGCTACGACTTGGCTATGGCTGTGCCGTCCGTGAGGTACGAGGCGTATGAGAGGGGCTTCCTGCCCGAGGGGAAGGTTGTCCAGATAATCGAGGCAGGCGAGACACTACTGGAGCAGGCCGTCTTGGCTACGGGCTACGAGCTCGCGTTACGTGTAGGCGAGGTGCCACTCCTCAGACGAAACTGGTTCAGCTACGAGCTGCTGAGCTGCCAAGTGCAGAGGCTTAAGAGGAAGGGCGCCACGCCAGCCTACGACGTGCTACCCATGCGTAAATATTTTGCAGACAAGCTGAAAGCCTACCTCGACTCTAGAACCGACAGGTCGGAGTGGATGTTCGTCGCAAACGCCGGCGGCGACGCCAGCAAGCTGAAGCCAATCCACCCAAGCACAGTAGAGAAGATATTCAGGCGGGCTGCGGTGAAGGTTGGCGGCGAGGTTGCGGGGATGAGCTGGCACACCGCCATGAGGCACAGCAAGCTCACAAACTATGCCATCCAGATGCTCGAGGAGGCAGGCTCGATAGACCTCGTCAGGCTCATGAAGCTCGCGGGACACGTGTCGGAGAAGTCGACGCTTGTCTACGTCCACTTGGCAACAAGCTACTACTACTCGAAGCTCGGCGAGAAAGCAACGAGTTTTGGAGGCGCGTATAGATGAGCGGCAGGGAAATCCCAGTCGCTAGGCGCAGAGGCAGACCCAGGAAACACGTCTACAAGGCTGAGACGGAATACGAGAAGGCCATGGCTAGGGAAGCCTGCCCAGGAGGCCCCCACATAATGTACCTTACCTGCCCAGTATGCTTCAGGAACATCCCTCTCTCCAGGGCGTCGCCAGACCTCGACGTCAAGCCAGACCCCCAGAGATACTTCCCCATCCAGGCACGCCACAGGGTCGACGAGAGAAGCTCAGGCGGGCCGTACGGCTTCTTCGTCTGCCCAAGCCACAGCCTCACAATAAGCCAAGCCGCCTCCGACCCAGAGGCGTCCCCATACCTCGAGCTCCTCAAGCAGCAGCTCCTCTCAGCCCTAAAGCTATTCGCAAGCCAAGGCCTCATCTCCAGAAGAGACCTGGAAGAAGCGCTCCGATAGCCGAAAACCGCTCCGAAAAGCCAGAGAAAAGCCGAGACACGGAAAAGGGGACTCCTTTTAGGGGATTCGTCTTCTTGGGGGGACGTCGGCATTTAACCGATATTCCCCCCAATCAACCATGTCGGAAAAACTTGAAATCTGAGAATCCTAGAAAGCCTAAAGCTCTAAGCTTCGATTTAAGCTTTTCCTGAAAAATGCTGAGAATTGAAAATCTTTAAGAAAATTCAAGAAAAAGCGAAAAAGTTGAAAAGCGATTTTATAAAATGCGTAAAATGATTTTTATGAAAAGAATTTTTTTGTTTAACAAATAAATTGTATTGATAAGATTTTTATCAAGACGCCACTAAAGACTCTTTACCCCCTATACGTCTATTGCTTATATCTTTTTCGCTTATCGCCTTTACGCTTAAAGACTAAGTGTTTTCCGTTTTCAAGTGTACGTTTAAAGTCCTAAAAGCTTAAGTTGATAAGCGTTATGCTAAAGTCTAAAGTGTTTACGCTTATGGTCTTACGTTTATTGTTTAGGCATTTTACATTAGAAAGTGTTTTTCAGGTTAAGCGTGGAAAAGTTTATAGGCATGAAAAAGTTTATATGTGATGATGAGTATATAAATAAAATGGCTAAAGTTTATATACCGTTTTGGCCAAAATTCTTGCTGAGAAAAATGTGTGAAACCCTAGTAATAATTGTTAGCGAAAAAACGCTCAAAATGGAATTCAACGAACAAAGGATAAAAGTCTATACCGATAAAATGCTAATAGACGTTTTAGACGAAAACCTCAAAAAAAGTGTAATTGAAAATATCGATAATGCAAAAGAGATAATCAAGATATTAAGAGAAGCTTTAGAGGGGATACAGCATGACTAAGTGCTACTATTGTTTTAGAAATACTGCAAATGTCAAAACATTTAGTCTTAGGCTAACAAAAAACATACGGATAAGCCCAATATGTCCCTCATGCCTATACCGTCTAGCCAAATATCAGATAAAGCTGAAAAACCTACTTTTCGCTCGGAGACTACTTGATTTACTTATATATCATGGTGGTTATGATAGCTATCATTTTGATGTTGTAGAACAGGAGATAGCCATAATGCCATATATCGAATTATACCGAATACAAAAAAGAATCCGAAAAGGCCTAAAAAGGTAAACCCCCTAAAACCCCTATTTTATTTTTTTGTTTTTGTTGTAAGAATTATATAAAGTTTTTCCGTTCTTATTTTATTGAGGAAAATGAGTGAGTTAGTAGTAGTTGAAAAAGCTGAAAAAGTCTTTATCGCTTTTGCTAAATCTATTGAATCGGAATATGCTCTTGAAGATACAATAAAACTAAAACAATCCCAAAAGAGAAAGATTGAGAGAAAAATCATAAAAGAACTTAACATAAGAGATAAAGACTTTAGAGAGTTGAGAGCGTTGAAAACAAAAATGCTACAGTTACAGATACCATTTGATGAAAACATAATCAAAAAGCTAAACCAAATTAGACAAAAAGTATCTTCTGATGAAAACATTAAAGCAATTAAAACCGAAATATCAAGTCTTAGAAAAGAGTTAAGGAAAATCCATGAAAACAATAGAATAACCTACTTTACCGAAATCAAAAAGCTTATCCCCTAAATTCCCCCTTTTTATTTTTTGTTTTTGTTGTAAAAAGTAGTAGGGGCTATTTTATTGGGAATGAATCAAAAAACAAAAAAGATTTGGAAAAACGTTTATGTATGTTTAGCTTGTGGATTCAAAAGTTTTAGATATAGCGTTATCAGGGATCACATAAGTTTTAAACATCCTGAGGTTTACTATTACAAAAATTGGAAAAGCTATATTGTAATGTACCGACGTATTCGGTATGACCAATATTTAGACCGAAGACAAATCGCTAAAACAATAAAGGTAATAAAAGGTAAGGTTAAGATGCCTTTACGTATGTATTTATAAACCCCCTACTTTTATTTATTTAAGCTTTTGGGTTTTGTTGTAAGTTGTATGTAAAGTTTAGCATGGTCTATTTTATTGGGGATGAAATCCAAAACCCTGAAAAGTCTCATAGGCTCAAAATCTGGTGGGCTTATGGGACTTAGTAGGGGTTTTGGATGTATCCCTACACCCCATAACCACGTTATGGGGTGTATGGGGGCTAAACGTCATTTGTGCTATAGCGATTCAACGCTTAACGTAAAGCAAAACCTTAAATACAACAAAACAACGTAAAGCTTAAATAGCCCCCCTAGGCATAAGCCCCATACACATTTAGCCGTAATTGTTTTCGACGTCTAACAAAACAAAAACGTCAGTTCTAGCGTGGGTTAGCTTTAATGCTAATCCACCTGTAACCCCAGAAACTTTAGTCCCCTAAAAGCTGACCCCTTTTCCGTGTCTCGGCTTTTCTGCCGACGGCTTTTCGGGGGCTTGTGCCTATAGGCGTAGGTCTTCCCCACGGCCGAGGGGGAAGTAAAAATATACCTCGGCTTGCAGATTTCAGTCGACTTTAGCTAAGCCTCTCCTAGGCCGCCCACCCACTCAAGCACATGGGTAACCTGTGCGAGGGTGGGACAGGGCGTTGTCGGAGGCGACTGAGCCGAAAGGCTCAGGGTTCCCCACCTGCCCGACTATGAGGGGGGCAGGGGGATGGATGGGTAACCATCCTGAAACCTGCCCCCTGAGGAGAGCCTTCCGACGGGTCTGGGAGAGGCTCGCCGACGCTCTCGCCAGCCCCCGAACCGTCGGGGCTAAGCGAAGGTGTTGGCCGATGCCCCCCTTCCCGACAGACGTCGGGGAGGAGCCTCGCCACCTTGAGGCTAAAGCTAGGCCATGCCTAGCGTGGGGCTTAGGGCTGGAGAAACCAGCCCAGTCGGGGAGGTAAGCTCTCATGCGAACCTCTCCATCGGCCCCCGTCTAAGCCTCGGCGGTGTAGGGGCTAAGCTCGGCCCCCGAACAGGGGATAAGGGGGCTGGGGCTGGCGGGAGCAACGCCGAAAGGTGGGCTATGTCTATAGAGGATAAACTGGAAAAATTTTTAAGAGAGACGAAGCTTGTTTTAGATTCAAAAATTCTACACCCAACCAACATCACTTCTCACTACCAGATCAGATTCAGAGGGGAGACTGCGGAAATGACCACATCTAGGACTCCAATAAACCTGATAGTTGGCTTGAGGAATGGTAGTATTGGCTTGATTTCTGCAGTAATATACGCTTTTGCTTGCCAACTTAACAAGAAACCGTTCATGATATACATGGCTAGAGATTCCTTTCACTCGGAAATTACAACGCACTTCTTGTTTGATGAGACTTTTGAAGTTGAAAGAGCGAGGGCAGTAGTCCTGCTTGCCGAGATGCTTGCAGGCGTTAGGGACATCACCGAAATTGATTTCGAGGAAATCAAGAAAAAAGCCGAGAGATTCCTGTCCGAGCATTTCTAAACCTCTAATTTTTTATGCTAGGTGGGCTTTCTGAACTGTATTTGTGGTTACGAGCTGGTTCCGACACAATACCATGCTCCTAACGGTGCAGTCTACCAAAACTATTTCTGCCCAGCATGCCACAGGTATTTTAAGTCAGCAAAAATAAAGCATCTAAGGTTGTTCTCCAGTTTTTCGGTAAAAATAAAAAACTCGATTGCGTTGTTTAATGGAAACATGGTCTACTTTCCACTAGAAGGCTTCGTAATCAGAAAAGTTGACGAAAAGCATTTCACACTTACAGTCGTCTCCAGGAACGTCAGAATTACAAGTAATAATAGGGTTAAGGTTGAAACGGAGGTAGACGAGCACTTCCTATATCCATTCAAGACATCTCCGCCTTTCCCACTAAGCATGCTTAAGTAACCTTCTTAACCTCCCATATTTTTTATGTTAGGTGGGTTTATGCCCAAAGTAGTTTATCCAACTGTGATTAGAGTTGAATCAAAAGTCTACAATGTTCTTAGGTCGTTCTTGGATTCGTCATTAAAAGATGAGTATCCGTGGAACACAGGAATAGTCTTGCCAGGTACACATACCGTCTTATTTACGAAAAAAGGCAAGTGGATTTTGAACATCAACCATTCATCAGCAGTGTTGTTTTCCAAAGACGATAAGCAAGTTCTTATGATAGAGAAAGGCCGTGCAACTTTAACAATAAAGCAGAACACCTATCAAGACATTGAAAACCCAGACATCACATATATACTGCCAGACCCTCCAGTCCCATACTGTGTTCCGCTGTCTCTCCGCCAAATACTAGACAAGCTAGAAATATATCGGCAGGCCTACCTAGAAGCAGTAGAACCAGACACAATAGTTTGCGCCAGAGACTGCCGTACAGCATTTTCTCCCATAGTTGTCCACGATTGCTAACTCCCCCATTATTTTTTCATAGGTGGGTCTAGATGAGTGAGGAACTGGTAGAATATAGGGGCTACTACTCTGGAACAACCAATAAATCAACTTTAAAGCTGTTATATTCAATTAAGAACAGGAAATTCATTAAGGGCTACGTGAAAGGAGACAGGGTATCTGGGTACATAGCATATAGGGTGTATCCAGGAACTTACTTAGTATTAGACTACTTCTACTGGAACAAGGCAGACCCGCCACACAGCATTACTCTGTCGTTAATAAAAATCGACAAAGACAAGGCTGAAAAGCTAAAGACTACTGAGATAAAGTTTTACACCAGAGCCATACTCGACAGCTTGCCACCACAATTGCACGACCTTTACAAGGAGGCACCTGGATACCATACGGGAGTATTCCTTTCAAAGTTGTTCCAAAAGCAGTATACCGAGGAAGAAAACATGGCGCTGTTGCAACTATTGGAGAAGCAGGAAATAGTGGAGGGTGAGGAGCACGAGTAGCTTCTAGCCTTCTTTTTCCTTAGGTGGGTTCATGGTTAAAGCTTGCAGACATTTCAAAGCAATGTATGGACTGGGGGGAGGGTTTGAGACAGCGATTGTTCCTGACGAGAACTTGCTAGACGCATACATTGAAACATACGACAAGCATGGCAAACTAGTCATGAAGAGACACATGAGCGGGCTGTACTGGAAGTATCTCTGCCACTTGACAACGAATCTGGACTGCCTCGATGAGATCGGAGTCAGCAAGGACTGGCTCTACTCGCAGATGTTCAAGGTTTGGTCTCGCTACCAATGTGAGAAGGCAGGCCAGTAAAACCTCCTTTTTTCTTTTTATAGGTGGGTTCATGGAGGGCTGGGTCTCAATCGGCGATAGCGACGTTTCTGTTGAGCGTGGCGGGCACAAGATTCGTGTCCACTGGTACGGCTACAGTAGCTGGATCGGCCTGTATATCGACGATGCGTACCTACATGTGCGTGGAAGCCAGAAAGTCTACAAGAACGTCGTCGAACCTCTGGTTAACGGAGTGCTAAGCGAGGACGCCATAAGATGCCTCAAGCTCATCTCCATGACGTACAGGGACTGCCGAACCCGAGACAAATACGTGTATGCCCTAGCATGTCTTGGGCCATCAGTAGTCACGAAGTGGATAGGAAAGAGACCAGGAAGCTATCTCAGGAATAGAGCTGACTTCGCTTACAGGCGGGAGAAGGAGAAGAGGGATGACCCGCCGAGCGTAGACATCCTCGTATTCTTCTGCGAGAACGGCTGGATGGTTCTGGACATGAAGCGTTGCCACGTATATGCATACGTCCGAGACGAAGACGGCGGGCTACTGGTGTACGACGGGATACGTGACTACTTCTCCGTGGTAATGGTTGAGATGCTCCCCCTCCTGAGGAGGGACCTCAGGAACGTCAAGCGATTGAAGGAATATGGCTTCGACGACTGGGACATCGACAAGTATCCATGGTGGGTCAAGAGCCTGCTTGAAATCGTTCCGAAGGAGTGGTGGAGGATGCTGGATATGGAAGCGTTGCTCGTCGAGCAGGAGCTCAGATGCTTATCCTAGCACGAACTTTTTTGTTAGGTGGGCTTATGTATTCAGCTTTCATAGACGGCTTGGTAACATTCAGGGAGAACACCAACATCGTCGAAAAGAAGAAAGTGGTAAACGTTGTTCGGCAGTTTTTCAGAAACGTCCAGACCATGTTCTTCAAGGAGTTCTTCGATTTTGACGACTCGTACAAGTTTAGGGCGTTGATGGAAGGGCCTGTAGACCCGGAGCTTGGCACGAAATTTAAGGAGTCGATAGGAGAAGAAGTCGAGAAGCTCCTAGAGAAAACCAGGAAGTGTGTGGAGTCTTTCTCCTGCGACGTGTACATATACGTCTTGGCTTCGATGTCCGAGGTATGGTACTCCAAGCACCAGCGGGACTTTAAAGCAAACCCGTAAAGCTTCCTTCTTCCCTTTTTCTGTAGGTGGGCTTATGAGGATTCCAGAGCTTAAAGAGTATCTTAGGACTATCAGGAGGGATAGGAGCGTCCTGATAATTGGGCCTCCAGGAGTAGGTAAAAGCGTCTGTATCAGAGAATTCGCTGAGGAAGAAGCGAAAAAGATGAATCTGCAATTCATAGATTACGATGACAGTTACTTCAACGAGATTATGAAGAGCCCGCAAGACTATTACGTGTTCGTAGACATCAGGCTAAGTGAAGTTGAGCCATCGGACTTGACTGGGATTCCCAGGGACATCGACTCTTGTGTAGCGTACAAACCGTTAACGTGGGCTATCACCCTAAGCAAAGCTGGGGGCGGAATGCTACTATTAGACGAATTCACTAATATACAGAGGCTGGATATTTTGTCGGCGGCTTACAAGATAGTGCTTGACAGACGGGCTGGATTCACAAAGTTCTCGGAGAACGTGAGGATAATAGCTCTCGGGAATTCCCCTGAGCACTCCGTCATAGCTAGGAAGCTACCCGCCCCATTGGTTTCAAGATTCCATGAGATCGATATAGAGCCTCCAACTGTTGAGGAGTGGGCCCGTTGGATGGATGAGCACTACAACCATTGGGATAGACGCATCCTAGCCTACCTTATGAGGTTCAGCGAGGACTTCATAGTTCTGCCGAACGATGCCGAGACGCTTGAGAACTACCCCGTGCCGAGAACATGGACTAACTTAGCGTTGGAATTGAAAGATACCCCCGACAAATTCTTGAGAGACAAGATAAGCGGCTATGTCGGCAAGGCGGTCGGAGGCAAGCTCTACGCATTCATTACAAGCCCGATTCCAGAGCCAGAAGAACTTTTGAGCAATCCAGAGATGTTCAGAGACCTGAGCATGGACTCGAAGTATCTCTCGATGGTCTTGGTGGCGGAATACTACAAGAAGAACGGGGCGAAGAAGGAGTTGGCCAAAAAAGTCTTAGACTTCTTGGATGTTGTCGCAGACGTGCAGCAAGACTTCATAGTGCTGTTCTTCATAGCGTTGGGCGACAAGAAGATGAAGTTCTACTACTACGTCCTAGAGAACAGGCAGTCGAAGACTTGGAAGGCTCTAAAGGAGGTCGGGAGCTTCCTAGCGTTGAGCAAGGTAGAAAGCTAGACCGTCTTTTTTCATAGGTGGGGCTTGTGGAGAACATAAGCGAGCAGATCTCGTCTGCGAGAGCCGCGCTCATGCTTACATATCCGTTCATCGGAAGCCTGCTCATGCGTTGCGAGATTAAGCTGGCCGAGACTGTGCCGACGGCTGCGGTGGACAAGGGCAAGACAATCTACATCAATCCAGAGTGGGCTAGCAGTCTCGGGAAGAAGGGTCTCCTAACGGTCATGGCCCACGAAGCATTGCACCTAGCGTTCAGGCATGGGCAGAGAGC
>Ga0272449_1005385_pt1 | contig 10025 bp, 9 predicted proteins | sample YNPCB0241_FD_198679 | JGI IMG/M metagenome (GOLD analysis project Ga0272449, IMG submission 198679) | Hot spring sediment microbial communities from Yellowstone National Park, WY, United States - YNP-CB-024-1 | ecosystem: Environmental > Aquatic > Thermal springs > Hot (42-90C) > Sediment...
TCCGAGGGCAAAAGTAAGTAGCTTATGGGCTTTCTCCTTAACCTTTTCCTTCTTCTTCCTTTTCTCTAAAACAGGCTTTACGAAAGTATCGTATTGGTCTTGGAGGATTTTGAAAATTTCGTCTTTAAAATCATCCCTTGTCCAGTTGTAGTCGGTTAAACATTTGGAAATTATCAAGGAAAAATAGGGAGGAAGATCCTTCCTGATCTGCCAGATGTGACGGACTGCCTTCGGCTCGTTAGCGGTGGCAAGAAACATTATCGGGGATGATCTGTCCCATGGCGTATCTTTTGTTGCCAGTTCAAATACAGTAACTGCTGCGCTGAAGAAATCTGATTCCCAGCCCAATTCTTTCCAATCCAGATGCCATGGAGAGGCGAACCTAACAAATTTGTAAAATTCTGTTCTTTCATCAACAACGGCATTTGCCCTCACTCTTAAGCGATGGACTTCCAAAGGGTCAACCATCATGAAGTTTGTTATTTTTATATCACCATTCTTCTCAATTGTTATATGGTCAGGTCTAACATTTTCGTGAATTATACCTTGATTGTGGGCATAGGAAAGGGTTGTAAATAACTGATAAGCAATGGAAATAACCTCAAATTTGTCGAGATGTCTTGGTTTGTAGATTAACTCATCAAGATATGTTCCTGTTAAGTTCTCAAGTTCAAAGAAAAGTTTTCCGTCCTCTTCCCAGTAATCGTAAAGCCTCTGAATGTTCTTGTGCCTTAGATTTTTTACCTTTTCTGACTTTTCAAGAATTCTCCTTTTATACTTCTCATTTTTCAAAAGATAATCATGAATCTCCTTTATCCAAACCTTTCTTCTCTCCTCTTTATTGAAAGCCCTGTAAACTTTTCCATACTCATCCTCAAAAAGAAAACTGAGAATTATAAAATCTTCTTTTAATTTACCCATCATCACCTCCTTCCAATCAAGACTTATCTAAAACCTCCCTTATCAATTTTAATAATTTATCGAAAGGATAAGGTTTCTTTATGAATGCTTTAGCTCCAAGCTTAATTAACATTTTTAGTCTTTCCTCGTCGGGAGAGCCTGAGGAGACAATAACCCTTGTATCAGGTCTCAATTCCATAATTTTCTTCATAACATCTTCACCCTTCATAAAAGGTAGGGTTAGATCAAGAACAACAAGATCAATTTCTTCAGATTTCTCTTTAAAACTATTAACAGCTTCTTTCCCATCACTTGCTAATAGAACCTGATAACCGTAATGCTCAAGGATTTCCTTTGTAACATTCCTTATATCTTCTTCATCATCTACAACCAATATTTTTTCATTACCTTTCATCTCCTTTTCCCCTTCTATTTCTTTTATTTCATTTTTAGGAGTGGAAGGGGGGAGGAAAATTTTAAAAGTTGTCCCTTTTCCTGGGAAACTCTCTACATCAATATACCCACCAAGACTCTTTACTACACTCCATACAACAGAAAGTCCAAGTCCACTTCCCTTAGGTTTTGTGGAGAAAAATGGTGTGAATATTTTTCTTTTTGTCTCCTCGTCCATTCCAATTCCAGTATCTGAAATGCTAAGAAGAACATAATTGCCAGGTTTAAATTCTGAAAAATCTTTTGTATGAAGGGAAACCGTTGATGTTTCTATTCTCAATTTGCCTCCATCTGGCATTGCATCCCTTGCATTTAAACATAGATTTAAAAGAACCTGAAATATCTCCTGGGGCTCTGCTTCGATAAATTGAGGATTGGGTGAAAGTTCTACCTCTATAATGATATTTTTCTCGAGTACTTTCTCTATTAAATTTTTAAGCTCTATTACTATTTGGTTGAGATCAATTGTTCTCTTTTCCCCTCTCCCTCCTTTTGCATAACCGAGAACATTGCTTAAAAGTTGAGAGGCTCTGAGGGAAGCCTTCTCAATTATATCAAGGGTAGAATGGAGCTTTGATGGCTCATTTACACTTTGCATCTTTGCAAGTTCTATATAACCTATGATTATTTGAGATAACATTATTTTAATCGTGAATTATGCCAGGAGTAATGGAGTAGAGGGAATCCTTTCTCTGAATTTCAATTATTTTTCTATAGAGCTCCTCATATTCATGAGGAATCAAGCTATCTTTTCCTTTCAGAGCGCTCATTTTTTTCTCCTATTTAGATTATAATTGAAAAAAACAAAAAATCAAATTTTTGCCATTAAAATTTTCTTAAATTTGATTCCTTGGAAATTTTAAGTTTATCAAAAATAGGATAAAATATTTATATGGATGAAGAATTAAAGATTCGTTACTGGGGAGATCCAGTTCTTCATAATCCTTCGGAAGAGGTTGAAAACATTGACTCAGAAATCTTAAGGTTGGTAGAGAAAATGATTGATACAATGCATAAGAACTTGGGGGTAGGACTTGCTGCGCCTCAAGTAGGAATTGGGAAGAGAATAATTGTTGTTGATCCCTTTATGGGAGAGAAACCCGAAGAAATTATATCCCTTGTCAATCCTATAATTATTGAAAAAGATGGGGAGTCGATCAGAGAGGAAGGTTGTTTGAGCATTCCCCAGATAAGGGAGGAGGTGAAAAGACCTTATAGAGTTCTTGTGAAAGGTATTACTCTTGAAGGAAAGGAAAGGGAAATAGAGGCTGAGGATCTTCTTGCAAGAATATTCTGCCATGAGATAGACCATTTAAACGGTAAATTCTTTATTGACCATCTTTCTCCTTTGAAAAGAAGAATAATTAAAAACAGGTTGAAGAAGCTCCTCCAGAAATAATGGATATAATTTTCTTCGGTTCTGACGAGATATCAATAAATCCATTTGTCTCATTAATAGAAAAAGGGCATAATTTAAAAGCTCTTATAACATCCCCTGATAAGCCAAAGGGAAGGGGGCTTGAGAAATCTTCTCCTGAAATAAAAAATTTAGCTTTGAGATATGGGATAAAGGTATTACAGCCAGAAAGATTAAGGGAAAATCGGGAGTTTTTTCAATTTTTAATTGATCTAAAACCTGAGCTCGGCGTTGTGGTTGCTTACGGTAAAATCATCCCAAAGGAGGTAATTGAAATCCCAAAATTCGGAATTATAAATCTTCACTTTTCCCTTCTCCCGAAATTGAGGGGAGCTGCTCCTTTGAATTGGGCAATAATAAATGGATATGAGAAAACAGGGGTAACTGTCTTTTTTATAAATGAGAAAATGGACGAGGGAGAAATTATACTGCAAAGGGAGGTTGAAATTGGAAAATGGGAAAGGGTTGATCAATTGCAGGAGAGAATTATCCCCATTGGCACATCCCTTCTCCTTGAGGCAATTGATTTGATAGAGAAAGGAAATTTTAAAAGGATTCCCCAAGACCACTCCCTTGCAACCTATGCTCCAAAGATAAAAAAGGAGGATGGATTAATTGATTGGTCAAAAACTTCAGAGGAGATTGACAGGCTTGTAAGGGGACTTTATGGTTGGCCCGGGACATTTACACACTGGAAAGGGAAAATTTTAAAGATAATAGAGACAGTTCCTATAGAAGGGAAAACTTTTGCTGGAAATCCAGGAGAGATAGTTCAAATAGGGAAGGATGGAATTGTTGTTGTTTGTGGGAAAAATACTGCCCTTTTGGTGAAAACCCTCCAACTTGAAGGGAGAAAGGTTATGTCAGCTTTTTCCTTTTCCCTCGGAGCAAAAATAAAAGTGGGAGATATTCTGGGGTGAAGATCTAATTCCTATCTAAGAATAATTTTTTTACCATCAATTTCAACTATTTTCATCTTTAAATCATAAACTTTCTCAAGAATATCTTCGTTGAGGATATCAGAGGTTTTACCGCTACCGATAATCTCTCCTTCCTTCATAAAAATTAGATTATCCGAATATTTCACTGCCAATTCTAAATTATGGAGGGTTAAAATTACAGTTTTACCCATTTTTTTAGAGAGATTCTTTATAAGCTCCATTATTTCAAACTCATGTTTTGGATCTAAGAAGGATGTAGGCTCATCCAGTAGAAAGATCTCAGGTTCCTGAACAATGGTTCTTGCAATAAGGACAAGTCTCCTTTCTCCACTGCTTATCTCGAGTATACCTCTTCCCTTCCAATTTTTTATTCCCACAAATCTTAGGGCTTCCTCTGCCCTTTCAATATCTTTGTGGGATGGCTTAGATAAAAAATTTAAATAAGGGGTCCTTCCCAATAGAACAAAATCAATTATGGAGAAATTAAAAATTGATGTTTGTTCTTGAGGAACATATGCAATAAGCTGAGCCCTTTTGGTTCCCTTTATCTCTGAGATATCTTTCCCATTTATAAATATTGATCCTTTAGAAACAGGATTTATCATGCCAATACATTTTAATAAAGTTGATTTACCCGCACCATTTGGACCAACAATAGATGTTATTTTTTCCCCCTCAAAACTTAGATCTTTGACCTTTAGTGTGAAATTGGGATAGGAGAAAGAAAGATCTTTAATCCAAATATTCATGACCAGATTTTTCCTGATCTTTTTAAGAAATAGATAAAGAAAGGTATTCCTATAAGACTTGTAAATATACCTACTGGTATTTCGAAACTTGCTATACCCCTTGAAAAATCATCAGCAATTAGAAGAAAACTTGCTCCAATTAATGCTGATGCAGGAATTACAACACTGTTTTCAACTCCAAAAATCATCCTTGAAATATGAGGTATTATGAGTCCAATCCATCCTATTATTCCCGCAGAGGATATAGCCGATGAGGTTACCAGAGTTGTTGTGAGCATAATAATAATTTTTTCAAGTTTAACATTTAAACCAAGAGCCCTTGCCTCCTCATCCCCGAGGGAAAGAATGTTCATTCTCCACCCATAGAGGGAAAGAACTAAAATGCCAGCCAGCATAAAGGGAAGAGAGTATCCAACTTCCCTCCACCCTGCAACAGATAAACTACCCATTAACCAGAAAAAAAGGGATTGAAGGGAATAGGGGCTCGCAAGAAATTCAACGAGGGTAAGGAGGGCTGTGAAAAAAGTTGATACAATGACTCCTGTTAAAAGAAGAGAAATAATATCTGAGCCTGTTCCTTTGGAAATTAGAAGGACCGAGAAGAAGGCAATAAAAGCAAAGATAAAGGAGGAAATTTCGACTGGGAAATTCTTTCCGAAAAAGACAATGGAAAGGGAAGCGCCGAAGGCTGCACCAGAGGAAATACCGAGAATGTATTCATTAACAAGAGGATTTCTGAATAGAGCTTGAAGGGATGCACCTGAAACAGAAAGGGAAGCACCAACGAAAAGAGCAAGAATTATCCTTGGTAATCTTATTTTTAAAATTATGTCCCTGTAAACATCAGGGATTTCATTATTGGATGAAAAAATAGAAAGGAGAGTCTTTATAACATCTTTAATGCCTATTGGATAAGATCCAATTAAAAGGGATATAAGACCTAAAAAGAGCGGAAGGAAAAATATAAATATAAATGCAATTTTTCTCTTATTCAATCTTCCATTCATTGCATCTCAACCTTTTAAAAAGAATCTCAAAGGCATTTTCCGAATGATAAAACTTACTGAAAATTTCCCTTCCCTCTTTTACAAGATTAATTTGAGAAAACCTTGATGGGTGAAATATCTTTGAAAGGTAAAGAGTCTCGAAAAGAACCTCTGCAGGATCCCACCAAAACCAGAAACCAAAAGTGTAATATACTTTTCTTTTCCTGATTGCTTCAATAGAACTCAACCTCCTATCAGAGAGAACCTTTTCAACAGTTATTGCTCTCTCTTCTGGTGGATAATTTCCATGGATCAGGATAATATCTGGGTTCCATTTTATTATTTTTTCAAGATTCACAACAGTTCCAACCGTTCCTTTATAAGAAGGGAGAAGACCTTCTGCAACATTAATTCCTCCAGCTAAATTAACAGGCTCGTAATAGACAGGAGTTTTTGTGAAAGACGACCAGAAAGATAGATAAACCTTAGGTTTTTTCCTTTCCTTTGAAATCCTTTCCTCTATAAATCTTATTTTAGATTCGAAATAAAATATAAGTTCTTCAGCTCTTTGGGTCTTTTTGGTGAGGATAGAGATTAATTTTATCTCTTCTTTAAGTTTTTCAAAGCTTCCCATGGATGAAAGGGCTAAGACAGGTATATTTGAATATTTTTCAATCTTATCCGCCATCCATGAGTCTGTTGGAGATATAAAAACAATGTCAGGCTCAAGTTTTATGATAAACTCAAGATTTAAGTCAGAGCCAGAAATGGAGACAAGGGGAAGCTTTTTCCCAAATGGAAAGACATTGTAAAAGATATGATCAAATTTAGACATGAAATAGTCATTACCCACAAGTTTTTCTCCACATCCCAGGGAAACAATTATTCTCGTTATTTCAGGTTGAAGGGAAATTACCCTTTCCACCTTTTCTGGTACCTTTACTCTCCTTCCCAGCTCGTCCTTTAACTCAATTGGATTACAAAAAATAGTAAAAGGAAGGGAAAAGAGAAGGATAAGAATCTTATAAATCTTCATTTTCTTTGATTAACTCATTGGATATTTTGTAAATTTTTTCAATGGCTTCAACAATTCTTGGTCCAGGTCTTTCAACAATATCAGAATTTAAATAAAATATATTGTTTTCTTTTACAGCATTTATTGTTGAAATGCAAGGAATTGAAAGGAGGAATTTTCTTTTTGAGTAAAAATCCTTTTCATTCTTTGAAAGAACAATTATCATATCAGGATTGTTAGATATCAAAGCCTCAATATTTATTTCAAACCATCCTTCTTTGAAGTCTGAGATATTTTTACATCCTGCCTTAAGAATTATATCATTAATAAATGTTTTTTTTCCACATGTCCAAAGACCTTCACTCCCAAGTTTTAAAAAAGTCTTTGGCTTGTTTTTCCTACTTTCCACCTTTTTTTCTATCTTTTTTACTCTCCTTTCCAGTTCTAAAATTTTCCCCTTGCTCTTTTCCCAATTTCCCGTTACCATAGCTATTTTTTTCATTCCTTCAAATATATCTTCCACACTCCTTTCTATTTCGATGGCAAATACCTTTAATCCAAAAGATTTCATTCTTTCAATAACTTCAAGAGGATTCCCCCTGGTTGCAAAAACTATATCAGGTTTAATTTTTAATATTTTTTCTAAATCAATATCAATAATTCCTCCAATTTTTTCCTTCTTCTTTGCTTCTTCGGGGAAATCGCAGTATCTTGTAACTGCTATAACTTTCTCCCCTGCGCCAATAAAATAGAGAATTTCTGTTATTGCGGGGGAAAGGGATACAATTTTTCTCGGAGGTGAGCTTATCTCAAAGGTTTCTCCCAAAGAGTCCTTTATTACCCTCTCTTGAGGGTAAGTGAGAAAAATGAGAGTGAAAAATAGAGTTTGGAAGAGAAGGAGGGAAGAGGGGCGTCTCATTATCTCACTTCAACATTAAAAAGTATACTCCTATCAGGGGATGGATAACCATAAATTTCCTCTATCTTTTTGTTCAGGAGATTGTTAATGGAAAGGGAAAAGGATAGATGGTTGTTCAGTCTGAATCTTAAATTCATATTTGTCCTGTTAAAAGATGGATTCTCAACATACTGGTATGTAATTTCGTCAATATCCCTTCTCTTACCTCTTATTTCATGAAAGATGTAAATGTTCAATCTATCTACTGGTGACCAGCTTAATTTTGAAGAAAAGGAATTTTTAGGTCTTCTCAGAAGAGGGGAACCCTTCTCATCTTCAGTGAGAAGATAAGTATATGAGGCTTCCACAGAGAGATTGTTAACAGGGAACAAAGAGAATTTGACCTCAACCCCTTTTGAATTGGCTTTTTTCAAATTTGCCATTTTAAAGGAGTTATAATCAAAGGAGATAAGGTCGGAGAATTCATTTTCAAAGTATGAGATATTCCATAGAAACCTGCCCTTAAAAAGGGGTTGATCAATTCCTGCCTCCCATCCTTTACTTTTCTCTGGTTTCAAATCCCTATTGCCAAAAGGTCCAGCGAATTCAAGGGGGGTTGGGGCTCTGAATCCCTCACCAAAGGAAACTCTTAACCTTAAATTTTCAGGAAGAAGGAAGGAAGTGGCAAATCTCGGGCTGGTATGTCTTCCATACTGGCTATTCCATCCTACCCTTAGACCAGCCTCAAATATAACATTTTTCACTGGCTTCCAGAAGTCACCTATAAAGAGAGCCCTTTCATTAACTTTTTCCCAATTAAGATTTATTCCCCATGGTCCTTCATCAAAAATCCTTGAAATTGCCCCTTCAAAGCCTAAGAAAAGAATGTTTTCTTCGGAAAATTTAGTTTTGCTGAAAAGGTATAACCTTCCGACCCTTGAACGAGTTGAAGATTTTGAGTAACCCCATGGATCTTCGGGATCGCTAAAATCATATCTTTTTTCAAGAAAAGAAAGGTCTAAAGCAATATCAGAAGATTTAATTCTCCATCTAAAGGGTATATGGAAAAGGTTCTGGGAATTTTTTTCTCTTCTTGAAAGGGAAGGGGCTCCCATGTTAAACGGGATCCCAACCTCAGAATCGTTTCTTTTCCAGATTAAAGAAAGCTCTCCCTTTGAAAGATTTATCCCAAATCTTAAAAAGATATCCTTTAATTTGAAGTCGTCGTTTTCAAAGTTTCCCTTTGTGGAGAAATAGTTAAGGGAAGAACCAATAAAAAACTTGGAAATTTCTGAGGCTCCATATATTTTTGTGTTTTGTGTTTTATCGGAGCCAAAGCCCATTTCTCCATTAAAGCCCTTCTTCTTTTTTGTAATAATGTTTATAACTCCTCCAATTGCATCAGTTCCCCAAACTGCGCTCTGAGGACCCTTCAAAACTTCTATTCTTTCAACAGCGTCAATGGGAATTTTTGATAAATCCAGGGAGTAGGAGGAAGGCTCATTAAGAGGAATACCATCTAACAGAATTAGAGTATGATTAGTGTTGGATCCCCTCAAGAAAACAGAAGAGAGATGCCCCCTTGAGCCAGACTGGGCGATTTCTAAGCCAGAAATAGTTCTTAGAACCTCCTCAAGAGATTTGAAACCACCCTCAAAGATCTTCTTTTCATCGATAATCTCCACAGAAAAAGGGACATCGGAAAGGAGCTCTTCAAATCGATTTGCTGTAACAAAGACATACTCATGGATTTTTTCGTCCCCTATATAGCCGAGGACTGAAGATAAGAGAGAAAAAATTGAAAGAAAAAGGATTAGATAGAAACGCATCTTAAAACCTCCTCAAATTTGAAATTACTGCCACCTTGCCCTCGCATTTCCTTCTAATCTCGAGCCATCTCATTTCTTCATCCTAATATAACAAAAAAACCTGACCATCTTCGGTCAGGTTTAAAGCCCCTCTTCCCTCCGAAGATGGCTTTCTTATGAGGTGTAAGCAGGTCTCCTGACTCTCGGATCATCCCCTCCCACGCCTTCCCATCCTTTTCAGGACAGTGGCATTTGTGGGAGAGTCCCCGATTACAGTAGCGGGGGCTGTGGTGGCTTCTACCACACTTCCCTTAACTTACACCCCAAATTATTTCCTTCCTATCTCATTGGTTAACCTCCAAGTTTTCGATTATACAAATTTCGTATTTTTTTTTCAACAAGAAGTAATTTCAGTTTAAAGAGAAGATTTAAAGATTCCAGATGAAACCAAGGAAGATGGAATAGGCTTTCCCCTCAGTGTCGAAAAGATATGGAGCAAGGTCTTTATAGGGATGATAGAGGAAGGAGCCTTTGACAGACCAGCTTTTTGAGATTTCGAACAGAAATCCTATCTCACCAAGGAACTGATTAACTTTTAAATCTGAGTAATCAGGAACATCAGAGAAATCGTAGTTGAAGGGAGCAGGAGGAAGGGCTGGAATGTATGGAACCTGACTTGTATCAAGGGAGAGATCTGATAGCTTTGCAAAGGATGAGTTATAGGAAATATTTGTATAAAGATTTAGCCTTTCAGAAAGAATATAGTTTGCGGTAAGGAAAGCAGTGTTGATTTTTATATTATAATCAACAGGGTCATATAGACTTCCAGTGTGACCACCTATTATTCCACCGCCACAT
>Ga0272449_1005386_pt1 | contig 10022 bp, 11 predicted proteins | sample YNPCB0241_FD_198679 | JGI IMG/M metagenome (GOLD analysis project Ga0272449, IMG submission 198679) | Hot spring sediment microbial communities from Yellowstone National Park, WY, United States - YNP-CB-024-1 | ecosystem: Environmental > Aquatic > Thermal springs > Hot (42-90C) > Sediment...
TCTATGTTTCTTAGTATTTCTGTGTATCCTATGTATCCTGCAACTGTGTATCGGAACTCAGTATCTTCTTCAAGCAACTTCAATATCTTCTTCTTTAACTGTACACTCATCTCCATCCACCCCCTTATCTACGCATTCTATAAGTTTTACCTTTCGTAGAGTCTGTTTGACTTTTATTTTTCTTGAATACACTTCTAGGAAATGTGTTAGGAGTTAATGTTGTACTATGAGAGCTTATACTACTTGCTTATTGTAAATCGCTATTCTAGCCTCGATTGGCGAATAGGTTTAGCCAGGACTGGATATTTATTGTATCTGGATTCCAGAGTTCGCTTAAAAGGTTGCCTTCGGTAATTTCTTTCAGATTTGGGAAAACATTAATACCAGGTCATATCTTTTTACAGTATGGATAGTAGTGAGAGGCAGAGAGGAGGATATTAGGATTTTGAGAGAATTTGTATTGAAAAAGATGGCTGTTAGAAGGCTTGGCTATATGAGGAAGAAATTAGTGATAAAGTGAATAGTAATGGTTTGTAGGGTAAAAGTAGTGATTAGAAGAGAACATGGAGTGGTTGAAGCTTCAGCGTTGTTAAATAGTGGTTTCGAGTCAGATGAGCCGGATATCGTAATTCCAGTAAGTATTGCTGAGAAGCTCCATTTGTGGCCTCCTAAGTCAACCATGAGCACTCTACTAGAGACAGTGGAGGAGAGATAATAACACCATACTATATATCTGCAGGAGAACTTGAATTAATTCAGGAGGATAGGGAGCCATTAAAAGTCAAGGTAAACATTATAGTTAATCCTCACATAGATGAAGTCACATTGAGTGATTATGTTGCAAGTACGCTTGGTATAATCCTTCTAGATTTTAAGAAAGGTGAGTGAGGCTAAGAGACGACCCAGTAGATAAAGTAAGAGAAAGCATCAGGAAGTAAATAATCATCCTCTGCTACCTAGTACTTCAGCCTGTTTGATCAATCCTTACTTATATCTAATATAGTGAGGATAGCTGCATGGTCAAATACTACGAGGCTATTGATTTTGGGAGTATCTCTGTTACACATGACACGATTCATTAGAATTAAGATAAATGAGTCCAACATTATAATAATATGTTGGGTGTAGATGAAGATGGAACCTGCAGTTTTAAGGCATTATCTTAGGGAAGAAGTACAGGTGGAGGTTGCTAGGTTCTGTAGAGGTAGGTGGGTAGCTCTAGAGGCTAGGCCTATACATGGTAAGAGAGTATTCTATAGGTATTTTGATGAGAAGCCATTAACGATAAACGAGCCAGTGGATGTAAAGAAGATGATAAATAGGTTCACTGATAAGCGTATCCGGACAATATATGGGACGATTAACATCTATAATAGAATATCATCGAAGGAGGATTTAGAGAGGATGGAGAATATATCTAGGACGACGCCAAGCATAGATATAGATGGAAGCCTTGAGGAAGTAGATTTAACTATAGAGGCTGTAAAAACAATACTTGAGGAATTACATCGGCATGGTGTAGAGAAGTCGGTATACCTTGTATGGTCTGGGAGGGGGGTCCATATACATTTGAATGAGAAAGCGATTAGTGAAAGTTACTGGAGACCTGACCCAGTGAAGACTGCTCACACGATAATAGAATACATACTTAAGCAGGTAAGGGGTGAATTGTTGGAGATAGCTGCTAAGTCTAAATCGTATGAGGAGAAGCTGAAGATAGAGAATATAATAGATGTACAGAGAGTGTTTACTTCACCTCTAAGTATTCATAGAGAGCTAGACATAGTAACTGTAACGATAGATCCAGATGAGATAGAAAACTTCAGCCTAGAATGGACGGAGCTGGATAGATTTAGATACTGGAGAGATTGGGATAGATATATTGAAGGAGAGCTGGATGGTCTTGTGGAGGAGGCGATGAAAGAGGTGAGGGTAGAGTCTATTACGCGGACAATTATAGGTGAAGAGTTAAGAGAGGATGAATCTCCTGAGGTTGGATTGGCTAGCCAGCCGTTATCTATTGGGAGATTTCAGGTGATGGCTTTAATGCAAGCTGCAAGATACTATGTATTGAGAGGTGATATAGAGCAGGCTAAGTCTTTCGGGTTGAATAGAGCAATCTTTTATGCATGGGCTAAGAAGAGGGGTGTTACTCGGAGGAGGCAGCCGAGTAAACTATTACTAAGTAGAGAGCAGAAGATAAGCGAATTGGAAGATGTTGTTGGAGATGAAGTAGTCTATAGGTCGCCAGGGGGATGGTACATGATAGGTGGGCAGGAGCAGACTCCTAGAGATTTTGATATGCAGATTGTACAGAGGTTTGGTGGTCAGGAGATATTTCAGAGATACTGGGAGGCAGCGTTAAGATATATTCATCGGTTTCCTCTTGAGACTGTGAAAAGCCAGAGGGAGTTCTATGAGAAGATATACTTGCCAGTGAGAGATAATTTAGACAAGATACTTAGAGGAGAATAGAAGTAGTCTTGAATTGGTCTAGCTGTTACCTATCTAGATGGAATGTTAAAGAAGGTTGAGTATTGTCTTCTTGATTTCTTCGCCTTTCAGGTATATGCCTTTATCTAATGCTTGGGAGATGAAGTAGTTTTTAGATTTTAGAGCTTCTACGGCATCGTCTAGCCCCAGAAATGTTATTTCAACATTGATATCCTTGATAGATGTTATTCTAGAAGTTGGTGGTCCCGCCTTCTTTATAACGAGGATATCGATATCGCTTATTCCTGAGACGTACCTTCCTTCTGCAGTGGAGCCTGCTACGATTATTATGAGGGTGTCTTCGGAATCTATTGATGAGATTAGGTTTAACAGGTCATCTTCGATTTCTCTTAGTGGGGGATTCTTCTCAATAACTAGTTTTAATCTCTCCCTCAACATATTCTATAATCCTCCTAGCTGCATTTACTGTTGAGATAGCGTCTTCTTCCCTGTACATTTTTGAGGGTGCGCCTAGAGGCCATGCATTTGGGTATCTCGAAGTGATATAGTGTCTATCGAGTTCTAGCCCGAGCTTGATTAGTTCTTCTGGGGCTTCCGCTCTCCTAAGTAGTTCTGCTACACTATGGATTGTTTCGAATTTCTTGAATTTGAATATTAAGAGTGCTTTTACAGCTTTCTCTGCTGCTTGCCGTGATAGGAAGCATACTTTACTATATCTTCCTTCTCTTAGGAGTATTTCAGCTGAAGCATAGTCGTCTCTTGCTTCATCGAGCCAGTCTCTCCAACGTTCGTAGCTCATCCTCTTCTATATGAGTGTGTAAGCCATGCATTAAAGTTTCATTAGAGGTTGGGAGCATCAAGTTGGTAGGTTTTGATTCCCCGTTTCCATGTTTTTATGGCCAAGCATCTTCTTTCTTGAATTCTAGGCTGAAGCATTGAGTATGGGAAGTGGGAATTCTTAATAGCTAGCCTTAACATTAATGGGATGGGCTTTAACTGCCTCGAACGATAAGTCAGTCAGTTATAGATATGCTGATTGAAACCTTTGATATCAGGGTTGGGTTAACTGAGAAGCTTGAATTGCCAGGTCTTAGACCATGTACGGAGATATACAAGGTTGGAGGTCTACCGCTAAGGTCTGAGGTTTACATTCTAGATTCTCCTGAAGTTAAGAGTGTTGCATGTCATCCCCATATAGTTGGGGATGAATTGATAGAATCTATGGGTATGGTTGCATATGATGCTGTGAAGGCTTTGATGGAATTGACATCTATAGGTGAGTTGGAGGGTGATGAGATTGTTTTTGAGCATGTTTTAAGAGCTGCTCCAGGTTATTGTCTCCATGAAGCTTTGAGGGGGTTGGGTATAGATTTTAGGGAGGTATGGATTAGACCTAGATACAAGCTTCCATCTTATAGAGACCATGATGAAGAGAATGTGAAGGAGATTGAAGTAGTCTATCAAGATTTCTCGATGATTCCAGAGGGTAGGGATTTAGTTGTGGTTAAGCCTGATACGGAGGCGAGTGGTAGGACTGCTGAGGTTGCTCTCCAGAGGCTACATGAGGAGGCTGAGAAGAAGAATTCGAAGCTTAGGGAGTTGATAGTCTATGGGTTTATCTCTGAGTATGGTATGAGGGTTATCGAGGAGAAGGCTTTGAAGGTTGGCTTTGAGAAGGTATACTTCATAGCTCTTGGAGATATTACTGCTCTATGCTATAATATGTATGATATGCCATTGTATGGTCCAGATGAGAGTTACTATTCAGAGTATAGAGAAGTTAGAAAGCTTGGGGGGATAACGGATTACCAAGTCTTTGAAAAGTATGTTTTAGAGTTTATTCCTGGTGCAGACCAGCCTGGGGATTGGTCAGCCCGTCAGAAGATACTGTTTACTGGGGTGGGGTACGAGCCTGGAGGGATAGTAAAACATCTAGAGAATAGTATATCGTTGGTAAGTAGGCTGTGGGATATATCTAGGGGCCAGGAATGGTTCATGGAGTTCCATGAAGAAGCTATGAAGAAAGAACTAGAGCAGTTAAGAAATAAGTTAAACCAGATGAAAGAATAGGGTGAGGAAGGAGCTCTGCTGATAGGGAGCGGTAAGCTGCGAGGCTAGCAGAGTAGATAAGGAGAAGACTGTTGCCTGTTTCCTTGATAAAGGGGTCTTTGTTCGGCTTGTCTCCAGCTGCTGTAGCTTATGGTGAGTCATGGTCTCATTTTTATCTGATATATTTAAGAGGATTTGAGGTAAGTATATACGAAGAAGCATCACTATGTATGTATGGAGCGGCGGTACCCAAGCCAGGACCAAGGGGCGGGCCTTGAGGTTGGATGTAGGGTAGACAGGTAAGCCCGTGGCCTTTATAGGCCTCGAGGGTTCAAATCCCTCCCGCCGCGTTTTTTAATATTAATTATTGAGCTCATTTCTAGACTATTTGGTTTTATTTTTATGGTTTCTTTGTGGGTTTCGTGGATTGATGATTATAGGTGGAGTTTATCGGGGACTTGGTGGTTTACTTGGATGGTAGAATTTAAAATACTCGATAAACTTGTTAATCCTAGAATGAGGGGGTAGTTATGGTCCAGTATGATGTTGTTGAAAAGATTAGGAGGGTGCTTGAAGGGTATCCGGAGGTTATGGCTGCGTATCTTTATGGAAGCTATTCTACTGGGAAGCAGACGCCTTTAAGCGATGTCGACTTAGCAGTATATACTAGGGATAGAAGGTCTCTGTTGGATATTACTGCGGGGATATTTCATGAGTTAGGTATTCCAGAAGAGAAGGTTTCGGTGGTAGAGCTATCTCTACTGGATCCAGTGCTCATATTGAGGATCGTTAGACATGGCGTAGAAGTATTGAATAGAGGCTTGGAAATCTTGTTGATACTACCAGATGCTAGTGAGCTTGTAGAGGTATACGAGCTGGAAGAAGCTACTTCAAAGACTTGGCTGGAAAGAGACCCGCTAGACCCAAGGATAATTAGAGAGATAATTGCTAGGATGAGGGAAGACATGCAGGATCTGAGAGAACTGCAGGCTTTTCAGTATGATGATGTAGTTGGTGATAAGCATTTGAGGAAGTCTTTTGAGAGGACGGTGCATATTCTGATAGAATCTATGCTGGACTTACTTCGACATATAGTTGCAGGATTGAATCTTGGAACACCGTCTTACTATAGAGATTACGTGGACTATGTTGAGAAGGCTGGCATAATATCAAGGGATACAGCTGGTCAGGTCAGGGAACTCATACCCATACGCCATGTTCTGGTCTATAGATATAGAGATGCGAGATTTGAAGAGCTCTGGGCTATGTCTATGAAACTTTCAATAGTGGCTGAAAAGCTTCTTAGTGAAGTCATATTGAATCTTAGGGAGAAGCATCGAGTAGATTCTATATAAGATTCTTAGACTTGGCTAGTTGGAGACTTGTGAAGTCTTAAGTATAATTGTGTAGATTGGTTTTAAGGGATGGAGAGTGGAGAGATAAGAGAAGAGGCCCTCTACTGGTGGAGGGAGTCTCTACATAATTTGAGGCAGGCGAAGAAGAATTTTGAGATAGAGGAGTATAGTGTTGCAGCTTTCTTGTGTCATCAGGTAGCTGAGAAAGCATTGAAAGCATTATATATAGTGAGGAAGCATCGTCTACCTCCGAGGGGTCATGACTTGGTAAAGCTTGGGAGGATTGTTGAGGCTGATGAGATACTGGATGAGCTTAAGGTACTTAATCCACATTATACGGTTGCTAGGTATCCTAATGCTGCGAATACTGTTCCTAGTGAAGCATATAGTAGGGAGATTGTTGAGAGATGTATTAGGGCGGCTGATAATGTTGTCGGCTGGGCTAGGAGGGTTGGTGGTCTTCCTTGATTAGAGAGCTGGATAATGTGAGGTTGTCGAAGAAGCAGAAGAGGGAGTTAGCTTCGTTTCTGAGGAAGTTGAAGAAGGTTCTGAATGTTTCTGAGGTTTATCTTTTTGGTTCAAGGGTTTATGGTACACCATTGGTGGATAGTGATTTGGATATGATGGTTGTCTCGGATGAGTTTGGGAAGCGTAGTTTTATTGAGAATATGATTCTTCTGAGTATGCTTTGGGATGGGTCTTTCAGTATTGAGATGTTTCCTTATACGGGGGAGGAGTTAAAGAAGTTTTATGGGAGGAAGACTATTGTAACTGAAGCCTTAGACAGGGGGGTAAGGGTTAAGCTATAGATTATCGGTATTTAGATTCTGGGGGCTTCCTTAGATAAGTTTAGGTTTGGTTTAAGGTTTGCTGTCTCTATTCTCTCAGCCTAGCAGGAGCTTGAGTATTATGGATGTAGCTATTACAGCTATGAATCCTCCAATCATTATCGCTATAGTCCACTTGAAGTTTTCTTTAACCTCAGCTCTTAAACTTTCAATCTTCTCATCGATCTTTTCATCCAGCCTTCTAATGTCTTCCTTGACTTCGGTTCTTAAGCTTTCAATCTTCTCATCGATCTTTTGGTCTAGTCTTCTAATTTCTTCTTTGAATTCTGCTCTCAAGCTCCTCAGGTCTTCTTCTATCCTTGATACTCTCTTGTCTAGCTGTTCGAGTGTTCCTTCTATCTTAGCTACTATCTTCTCCATTAGTGATATTCTTGATTCGACTTCCAAACTCTCTTCTCCAATGTTTATTGTTCTGGATATTTTATATCTTTTTCTTTATACATGATTATAATCCTTTGTGTCTTCAGACTAATCGCTGGCTGATTATCTTAAATGTGAAGGCTTAGCTTCCTTTCTTCAAATTTCTAGGTTCGGGTCTGGACAGGGATACTACTTGATGAGTTCTTTTGTTTTGTCGAGAAGTTCTATTGCTTCTTTCCATCTTTCTTCAAATGTTTTATCGTCTAGGTGTGCTTCGTAGAAGTATTCATGAAAAACTTGTGTTTTATCGAGTAGGTTTCTAAATAACGGTTTATATTTCTCTTCTACGTTATTTGTTATGAATTTCTCTATTCTTCCTCTGCTCCAGTGTAGTATAGGGATGTTTTTGATTGCTGCGTAGAGTTTTATTAATGCTGTTACTGCTCCCCATAGTTTCTCTCCTGCTTGTTTATTATCACCTTCTTCTTTAAACTTTATGGCATCTCTAAGATATTCTTCATATAGTTCTCTGTATTTTTCTGTTCTCTTAGAAGGGTCTACATCTATGTTTTTTAACTCATCGATAATAGCTTCTCTGCTCCATCCTGTTGCTTCTGTTATTTCATTTATCCATAACTCGTCTTTTCCTGTGAGCTTCCCACCTAGGCTTAACTTTTCTGCGATTTCCTTAACCTCTGGCCAATCGTTAGCTATTTCGCTTAAAACGTGAACACTATTGCTTCCTCCCTTAAGCTTTCTAGATTCAGGCATACTTTACACTTCCATTATAATTTTTAATTCTTCGAGAATATAATATTAGCTGTTTCGGGTTTCTTTTTCATATATAAAAAATGGGGGTTAAAAAATTTGGGGTTTGGAGTGTTTTGTTTTTACTTTTTGGGTGGGGGTGGTGGGTATATTCCTAGTCTTCTTCCACGCCAGCGGATGTATTCGCTGCTTATTATTACTAGTACTATGACTAGTATTATTAGTCCTATTATTAGTCCTAGGAATGCTGAGAATGTGAATGGTACTCCAGCTATCTCCATGTATGGTGGTAGGCTGATCTCTACTGCTCTTCCAGCCATTAGGTCGTCGCGGGTTGCTGCTGCTTCTCCTCTGAAGCCTTTCCATTCAGCTTCTACTGTGTAGTCGCTTAGTGGTAGCTTTGTTATTTCTAGGAATCCACCTGCATCTGTTGTGAATGTTCCTATCTCTGCTCCTGCTCTCTTCACTACTACCTTAGCGAATGGTAGTCCTTGTCCTGCTGCTCCTACTACGCGGACTTTGAGGCTGAATAGCTCTCCTATTACTGTTATGGTTGTCTTCGACCTGCTTACTGTCTGTGTTCCACTGAATACTGTGAATCCTTCACGTACTACTGATACATCGTATGATACTCCTTTTCCTGCTGCTTCTAGTGGTACTTGCTCGAAGTGTGCTTTACCATCTGCGTCCGTTGTCTTTTCAACTGGTCCGAACTTCACTGTTGCTCCAGCTATCGGCTCACCCTTCCTATCTACTACACTTACTACCACGTCTCCTACTGGTAGTTCTATTGTCTTCCTTGCTGCTAATCCGTCTGGTGTGTCTGCGATTATTGCTGATGCTTCTTTGCCGTATGTTGCAGATGCCCATGAGACTGTGAACTCATATGTCTGTGTCGTTACTATCGCTCTAATCGTTATTATTCCTCCAACGTTGCTGTATCCTGCGAATGACTCAGGTGATATGCTTACCTTGGCGTCTGGTAGTGGTCTACCGAACATGTCTACAACCTGTATGCTTACATCCCTCATTGCTAATGGTATGTCTGCTGTTACTGTACCCACGTTGACTGCGCTTAGGTCTAGTGTTCTTCTAGCTACTTCGATTCCCTTGTACTTAGCGATTACTGTGTATGTTCCACGTGGCAGCATCTTTATGTCTACCACGTCTTTTCCTGTGAATGTTAGTACATCGTATGCTTTCTCGAATGTTACAACTAGGTCTTTAGCTATCTCTGCCAGCGGTTTTCCTTCATAGCTGAACCTCATCTTTATGTCGAAGACAGCTGCGTATACGTCTCTATGTTCTTTGACTAGGCTTCCTGTTACTGCATATCTGCTTGAGTCTAGTACTTGTGGGTAGTATGCGGCCATTCCAGGTCTGTATGCTGCTCCTGCTACATGCCTTGGTAGTAGTAGCTTCCATGTTACCTCGTCTTCTTCGCTGTCATAGACTTTCTGTGCTTTGTCAGGCATGTATGGCCATACTGCTACTAGGGCGCCTGTAGCAGTTGTTGGCGTCTTGTCTGTTGCTAGCCAGAATGCTCTTGCAATGTATGTTATGAAGCTTGTGTCTGCGTAGCCTGGTATTCCACGGTGGGCTAGGTTGAAGTCTACTCTATCATCGTTGTTGGTGTCGAATGCTACTGGTCCTAGCGTTACGTTCATTACTCCTGTGAATCCTGCTCCTCCGAATGTTCTCGGCTTTGTCTGGAATGGTATCTTGACCGTATCGGTAGCTGGGTCTAGTCCATGCCATGCGATCATTCCTGCTACGTCTAGTGGTAGTGCATTCCATTCTGTTGCTGCTGTGTAGTGCCATGCTGCTAGTTTGCCGCTTGCCTTATCCCATAGTTGTACGAATGCTCCTGCTAGTGGTCTACCATTGAAATCTGTTACACGGACTGTCACTGCCGTGTAGTCTACCCATACTATGAATGGCTTGCTCCTATACTCGTGAACGCAGAGACCACTGCACCATGCTGGCCATGGGTCTTTAGTCTTGTTTACCCATGTCGTCTCTATCTTTGCTATAGCATAGTGTGTCGGTTCTTCATCTGGGTAGTAGGCGTGGCTCATTATCGGTGCTATTGCAGGTGCTCTGTAGTCTGCTTTCTTGTCTACGAAGTCTACTGCCTTGGCTTTGAGCCAGCTGCTCCAGAATGCATCCGAGTAGTCTGATGTGTATG
>Ga0272449_1005387_pt1 | contig 10022 bp, 16 predicted proteins | sample YNPCB0241_FD_198679 | JGI IMG/M metagenome (GOLD analysis project Ga0272449, IMG submission 198679) | Hot spring sediment microbial communities from Yellowstone National Park, WY, United States - YNP-CB-024-1 | ecosystem: Environmental > Aquatic > Thermal springs > Hot (42-90C) > Sediment...
GATTCTTTCAGAACAGCAATCAATTAGACGTCTTAAATCATCATCGGAAATCTTCATTTCCAGGATAACCCGCTCCCTGTTATTATTTTCCGGAAGCTTAGAGACCCGCCGGCCCCTTATTGGATTGCTTTCAATAATGCCATCATATTCAGCTTGATAAAGAATGCTTTTTAAAAGTGTTATTTCCCTGTTTATCGTGGCATTGCTGGCGCCTTCATCGGCCCGTTTATTAATGTATCGGCGAACTAAGGCAGGATTGATTTCATTTAGCTTGCAGTCTCCAAAAAAGGCCTTTAAATTTTGAAAGGAATACTCATTCCTTTCAGCTGAACGCTTCTCTTTCCATTCTTTTGAATCAAGCAGATTCCGGCCATAATCAGCAAAACGAGTCTCTTTTTTAGCCCTTCCCAAAAACTCATCAAGCTTCCCATCCCTGGCCGCTCGCCTCAGGTCAGCCAAATAATTTAAAGCCTCAGCCTTGGTATAGCCAGCAAAACGGCGGATTCTCTGATAATTGAGAGTGATATCCGTATACCAGCAGCTCAAGCCGTTTCTTTTTTTGATAAACCTCAGGTTTTTATCTTTTTTGGAATTTTCTTTTTGGACCGGGAAAGCAGCGGTTTGCTTTTTTATTTTTTCCATCGTTTCCCCCTACTTTACGCAGGCAAGGATAACGAAAGCAATAATTCTTTCCCCGGTCGGAACTAAACCATGGTCAGATAAAATTTTTCTTATCGGCCGGTCATCGAAAACTGGCCACGTTTCCTGGTATTTTGGACGATCGATGACTTGCCAGCCCTTAAGCTTTAAACAGGCCTGTCGCGCCCTTTTAAGCCCTATTAAGTTTATTAAACCTGCAACTTCATTAAAAGTTTCGGGCCTCATTCTTTGCCCCCTTTTTTCTTTTTTTATACCAATCGATAAGAATTAATCTTACTACGGAGCTTATTGGCCGGACTTCTTTTTCTGAAATCCTCTTTAGCTCCTGGAAAATCTCTTCCGGAAGCCTCATTGAAATAATGCGGTCCATCGGCTTTTTACCCTTCATTTATGCCTCCGTTGACACTGTAAACATATTTAAAAGGCTTTGTCAAGCGATTTTTTAAAAATTTTTTTGTATAAGGCAGGCGAGGCGGCGGTGAATGGGACGAAGCCCGCCTCCTATGGGCGAGGAGAACCCGGACGCCTGCCTCATTTTTTTCTTTTTACTATTTCTGATATTTCAACCCGAGGCGGCCAAAAAATAGACGGCTCGCCATTAACGACCGCGTGGCAATATGGGCACAAATTACTGGGACTCCAGCTCTTCGGAAACTTCTGCCCACAACGTGGACAGATGGCAATTTTTGGCTGCCTTTTTCGAGTCATGCCTAATCAGTGTCTTTAGGCGAGACGTCAAACCCTTCCCGGGCCAGGGCCTCGATGAGCTTCTTCATTCTTGTAAATGGATAATAAGGTCCCCCCGATACAGAAGCCGCCACGGCACCCTCGTCAGGCACGACAAAAAACAACGGTATATGTGGTAAAAGGATTCTTGGCGCACTTGTTATTTTGGCTAAATCCATATCAGCCTGATTTTTTAACTCCCGAATTTGTTTTTCAATTTCGGCAACTTCCCGCCATTTCTTAACAAGGGTCTGAACTAAAGAATTAAGTTTAGGGCGATAGAGGTCTCTCAGATTCCGGATTGCTTCTTCCTCTGCCCGCGAAAGTTTCTCTTCTAAAAGCTCGGCCCGGCGCTTAGATTTCTTGATTAAAAGCGGCAGTTCTTCAAGCCGGCTTTTGACCTGGGCCATTCTTTTTTCAATATCAGCAGAGAGTTTCGGGTCATCAGCTTCAATAAATTGGCTTTCTAAAATCGGATATTCATCCTGAAGTTTCCGATATTCTGCCTCGAGCCTGGCCGCATTGGTTTTCTCATTTTGAATTTCTTCCTTTAGCTTCAGAAATTTTTCCAATTCCTTCATTTTTTTTCCTCCATTAAAGCACTTCCGATTTTCTCGGAAAGCCTATTTATGCGGGACAAATATTTAAGGATTTTATCCCGTTGTAGACTGGTCTTAAAATTCCCGCCCAGAATTTCATCTCGAGTTAGAATTGAGTAAAGGCTCATCAAATTGGCCGCCAATAATAATTTCTTTTTCGTCATGATAACCTTTCCTCCTCATCCAGAATTTTCGACAGAAGGGCTTCAGCCTCATAGGCCTGGCCCTCGTCCGATCTATTGGGATGAATCTGGTCCTCAAGGCAATGATAAAGTTCGTGTAGGTAGGTTCTCGCTAAACTTTTCGCCGGCAGGTCGGCCCTCAGATAAATAAACCACTTAGGCTCTTTTCTTAGACTAAATGCATACTTTTTCCTAAAAAGACCGCAAAAGTCATCTTCATCGCAAAAAACTTTTTCTTCGCTTTCTGGTCCACCCATCTCCGAAATCAATTTAAGAATTTTTTCATAGCGACTTTCCCTTTCATATTCTTCTTTTGTTATTTTGATGACCCAGCGCAAATTAAACGGTTGAAGCTCAATCCCCATCTTTTCCTTAACCAATTTGCGGAATCCCTTTTCAATTTTTTCAACGAGAGCCAACTTAAATTTATCGACCTCACTTTCCTCTATGACCTTATAGCAGAACATTTTTAGCTCCGTTTTCCAGCCATGAAATTAATGACCGCCTCGCTGGGCCTGTCATCTATGGGCGACCAGATTCGGAAGAAATGACGGCCTGTCTTGTTTGCATAATAAATCACTCCGGCGACGCTATTGACCAAGTCATCATGGCCATGGGGCGGATGAGTGATGAGGTCTTTACCGCCAGCTCGAACCCGCCGCTCAAGTGATGAAAATTGATTGAGAAGCCGGGGATGATCTGGCAATTCGACCCTACGCGCGGCGAGCAACGGAAGTGTCTCCAGATAAAGCTCGCTTGCTGTTAATTCGCTATAATCAAGACCAATTCCATCTTTGATAAAAGCTTCACGCACCCATTCACCAGCGTACCGGTCGCTAATGACGGACCGAATGTTATACTGCCTCAAAATAGCTGCGAATTCCCGCACGACATCCTGAGGTGAAAAAGGCGGTCGGCGCTCCAAAACCTGGTCAACGATAACCTTCCCGTTTTCAAAATGAGCGATGGCCAAGGTGAAGCTGTCGTTGGAACCACCCGAGGGGTCAATAAACGCAACGTAGTTTTTGCCTGGGTCCGGTGGCAGAAATTGGCGGCCGGGGACCGTGCAGGCATTAAGGACATCAAGGCTAATGAATTGCTCAATATCGGCTCTAAATTCCGCTTTCCACTCGGCAGCGGCGGCCTGGGGGTCATCCTGGAGCGCCTGCTCAATTATTGAAACCCGAATCGTAGGATTCATTAGCAACGTCTCGGCCTTCCAAATTAAAGTCTCCCCCGGCTTGCCAAAATGTTTTGAAAACTTTTCCCATAGCAGGCCGCGCCGGGCGTAGGGCGTGCTAATCCCGATTAATAAGCCGCTGGTCGTGGCCAATGCTGGAATAGCCGCCCGATAAATTTCAAAATCAGGTTCAGCTGAATTCTCGGACCTAAAAAAAGCCAATTCGTCCATGACCAGGCCGATCAAACTAAAACCTCGGATTGTTCTATAGCTTGCGGTTTTTACGTCAATCGTAATTCGATTTTTTAGGCTTATTTCTTCTTTGAGCTCCTCACCAATCATTGCCTCAATCAACGGCGAAGCGTGGAGGAAGGCACGAATATAGTCAAAGACAACTTTTGCCTGCCGCCGATCGCAGGCGATAACGCTGAAATAACCTTTCTCGCCTGGGGCCAAGACCTCAGACCAGCCACGAAAACAGCTGAAATAAACCGCAAGCAAGCCCGAGATAAAGCTTTTCCCGCTTCTTCTCCCTGCAATGCAAAAGACTTCACGTGGCGGCTTTTCAGGTGGTTTATCTAATCCGGTGCACTGCTGAAATAAAGGCAATTCTTCAGCGCTTAAGGGCAGGCCGGTTATGGCCTTCAAAAAGACCTGCCAGCTTGACCAGGTCGCCAAATTTCTAAAAGCCGGCCGAAAAAGCTTAGGATCGTTAATAGCCTGAATAATATCAATCATCGCCCTTCCTCACCCCAGGCTTTTCGCCCCTTAAATGCTTCTTTTAATCTCTGGCCATCAGCCTTTTTCTTATCCTTAGCCATGTCTCAGACCCCCATTTTGGCCGCCCGTAACTCTTTTATTTTCAATAATTTCCATGTCACCAAATTGGCCTTGTGCGTACCCTTGGCTTGGCTAAACCGCATTTTCGACCCCTTCCTGAGCCAGTTCTTCCTGTAAATTATTGATTTTATTAGACTTAAGCCGTTTCTTAATTTCAGCCAGGGGCAGACCAGACTCAGCTAAATCCGTGAATTCTAAGGCCTGTTTTATTAGGGGTTTAGCCCCGCTCTCCATCATCGCAACGAATGACCGGCTGCAATCCAGAATGGCGGCCAGCTCGGCCTGTAATAGCTTCAGCTTTTTTCTCGCTCTTTTTAGCCTTGCCGCCGGGGAAGAGGTATAGCCGGCTAAATAGGCCTGGACCTTTTGATGAAAATCAGCCGTCGATTTAAATTCTGTCCTTAATTCTTTTTCGAGATAACGGATTATATCGACTCGCTTTTGGAGAGAACCGGGGTCATCGCCGAGTTCTTTTTTGCATATCGTTTGATAGAGCCGCTTTATTTTTTCAAGCCTCTCAAATTCTTCATTCATAACTCGCCTCTTCAATAACCTGGTTAAGTTTTTCCAAGGCTTGCCTCAGGTCATTGAGCAGCTCGATATTCAAACAAATTCCCTTCTTGGTAGCCTTTAAATTGCCCGGCTCTTCCGCCGCTTCCTGAAGCCATATCCGGACATCGAAATAAAGATTTCCCTTGAACTCGGTTAAATGGACCCTCACGACCTCAGCCGAGTTCTTCCTAAATTCGGCGACCAGCTTCTGGCTCATTAATCCTTCTCCTTTAAGATTTGAATCAGTCTCTCGTTATCTTGTTCGACTTGATCCCTCAGGGCCCGCAGCCGCTCAACCAAAGACTCAAACTCTTCCTGGGTTAATGTTATTTTTGGTTTCCCGGGTTTCGCCCCCTGGCGAAATAAATTAATAAGTTCAGGTCTCAATCTTTCGGTCATTTTTTATCGTCTCCCTGGCCATCGGAAAGGATGGCCCCAGACTGGCCAATATCAGATCCTTGACCAGCCGGACTTTTTTTGTCTAAAAGGCTCTCAGAGCCTTGTTTCTGGCCAGAATCAGCCGGATCCTGGCCTTCGGCCTCATTTCCGGCTGATGAAGAACCACGGCCTTGCTGAGATCGTGGCTCAGAAGCCGTCTCAGGGTCTTTGCCAGCCGATTTCTGGCCATATTTCTCAGCAATATAAGCTTTCAGATCGATAGTCTCCGGAATATCTTTCTTTTGAATCCCTAACAGGTTTAAATCATTTCTCAGGCTATTGGCATAGCTCAAATAGGTTTCAATAACCGGTTCAAGCTGGCCCTCAGTCGAAAATGGCGTCCCGCGCTCAGCAAGCCAAATTTCTATCAAGCGCAGGAAGCCAAGTTTGAAGATAATTCGATCTATTAAGAGCAACTGGCCGGTCGTAACATTGGCTTCACCACCTAGGTCCCGGATCAGACCAGCCCGGACTTCTCGAAAATATCGCATAAGTTTCTTTCTGGCATAGGGGACTTCCGCATTGTAAAGGATGGAATAACCGCCATGCTTCCTTGGCCTTCCCTTCCTGGCTGGACCCAGTTTTATCGGCAAATAAACCTCATTCTGGCTCATTTTTATAACTCCTTTGTTTTCAACAACTTAGCTTTTTCGGCCAAAATTGAACACGGCAAAAATCCCGTCATCGCCATTTTGACCCGTTGCGGATTTGCTTGAAAATAAAGGCATTTCGGCAAGGGAAGCATTGGACGCCTAGTCCAGTGGTCTGGCGCTTCCTGGCTGGCGCCGAGGCCGGCGGGCTGGGTGGTTGGCTCGCGCTGGAGGCAAGGGAATACCCCTCCAACAATGTCTAAATGCAATATTCCAATTAGAGACCCTAATTTGGAATAATTGGAATATTGTGGAATATTGAGGTTTTTTTTGGAATATTGAGGCTTTGTTTGGAATATTGTGGATTTACAACAATATTCCAAATTTTTTCCAATATTCCACATTTTTCCAAATATTCCTATTTTTCCAAATATTCCAAAGTTTTTGCTCATGGCAAACTCCAGAAAGACACCTTAAACGCGCCAAAGCCTTCTGTTTTCGGTATGACCCCCAGTTTGTGAGCGGCGTCATAGAGGGTTGATTGAGGAATTCCGAAATCTTTCGCTGCTTGTCGGACCTCTTTGGAGTCCTTTCTGCCATCTTTCAGGAAGTCTTTTAGCCACTGGCATGCACGTGATAATTCTTTAGCTTCAGTCCTGCGCTGAGGATTCAAATATTCTTCAGCGTCGACATCGCCACATTTTTCAAAGATAAGTTTTCCGTCTCTTATGCTAAAAGCGAGGGTTTGCGGATCCTCACGCGCAAGGTTATTTTTAATGGCTTTTAGATAACGTTTCTTTTTATCTTCTTGATCCCTGAAAATGAGAAATGCGGACCTGGCTTTGCCGAGCCAGCCGGAAGCCGAGCCGGCCGTTCTATAAACCGCTGATTGCGCTTCCTGCTTATTGAGGTGGGCAGTCATTATCAGCGCAAGCTCAAACTCGCTTGCCAATTGAACTAACGGATTAAGAAAAGCCCTCACAGCCTCGGCCCGGTTGCTATTAATTTTTCCGCTGAAGTCAAGGATTGGGTCGATAAAAACCGCTTTTACATTTCCCTCTCTTTTGATTTCACCTCTCAGCCGTGAAATACTTCTTTTCTGGCTTAAATCGAAGCCTTGGCCAAGTAATTCCTTAGTCAAAATCCTGATTCTTGCCGGGTCTCCGCCCAAGGAATCAATGCGAGGCCTCAACGTATCGTCTGGCATATCTTCAATAATCAGATAAATTGAATTAGCCGGCTCTGGACCGGGCGAGCCATCGGGCCAGGTTAAGCCCTGGCTTAATCTTGCGGCCAGGTCCAGGCAAAACCACGTCTTCCCCACTCCCGGGTCTCCAGCGATGATTGTGATTCTGCCAATCGGGATAAAACTGGGCCACAACCAGCGAACTTCCACCGGTTGCACCAACGAAAGCGGCTGAGTTAAGGCTCCCTGGGATGACTCCAAATCTTTTAGCTCGGTAACCAATGGCTCAATTTGGTCGAAATTGAAATCGCCAGTCTTAGCCTGATCGTTAATTATCTGAACAAGCTTTTTATTGAGGTTTTTCTTTTTTAATTCTCTGGCCCTTGAGAGAAAATATTCTGGCTCAAGTCTTACAGCGCCAGACATTAATTGAGATAAAAATAAAAAGCTTCCATCATCTTTGATTTTTTCAGCCAGAATGACGATATCGATTTCCTTTTCAGGTCGCTCAAGTTCCCAAATTTCAGTAATTGCCTGGAAGGTTTTCCGCTGAAGCCCTTCCGCAAAATCCTCGTCTGTTAAGGGGGAAATCTCGATTAAGCTCGGGTCAAAGATCAGAGCCCCCAGAATTGTCTTTTCCAGTTCCACACTCATTATTTTTCCCCAGATCACTAACGGCTTTTTCAATACTTTTCAAAACTGTCAATAAATCTGTGAAAAAGCCGCAGCGGTTATTTCTATAGAACTGGCAATAAACTTTCTGCCCCAGGCCGTTCACTCTGAAACAGAATTCTCGGGTAAACGGACAAAATGTTCTTGTTTCACTATGCAAAATTTTCATATTCCCCCTCCCCTTTTTTGATTAAAACGATTTTTTATTTGCTCTTCAAGCCCGGCTTCTAAGGACCACCAATCCACCAACAGCCCTCCCCCGAGCTTGGCCACAGGGATCTGGCCTCGTGAGGCCATGCGATAGACTGTTACCGAATGAATACCCAGTCGCTCAGCTGTTTCCTTGATGGTGATCCAGCGACGACCATCTTTATTCATCGCTCAGCCTGATTTTTAGGATTTTCTCCAGCCTTTTGGCCAAATAAGGTTGAAGCCTGCGCCGGCCTCGCTCGATGTGGCTAATCATGCCCCGGCTTATGCCCGCTTTCTTTGCCAGGTCAATTTGACGCATTCCGGCCAGCGCCCGGGCAAGCTTTAATTTCTTTGTTGCTTGCATTTTATGTCGCTCCGTGCTACCATAGTAATATGACGCTAAAAGCTTTTATTTTAAGTGATATAAAATTAAAAAATTTTTTTTGTCAGAGGTAACAGATTTGACACTCGGCGATTGTTTTAAGGACTTCCCGCCTGAGATTTATAGCGTTGTGAAAAGCCAGCTTGACCGTTTCTTTTCTAAAAGCTGGCTATTTGATGGAACCGAAAAAGAAGATATCAAGCAGGGACTCATTTTAAAGATTCTTGAGAATCGTGACCAAATTAATTGCGCTAAAAACCCCAGGGCTTATACGAAAAAGATTTGTGAAAATTATTTTAATGATTTTCTAAGAAATGAAAAAGATGACCGGGATAATCTTTCTTTGACTGCATTTGATAATTATAAAAATGAAGAAGGAAATTCCCCTATAGACAAGATTAAATCCCCTGAACCCGACCCTGCTCGTGTTTTAGAAAGAAATGAACATATTCAATTTTGGCGAAAAAAAACAACGTCAGATGTAAAGTGCCAGCAATTAGAAAACCTTTCGCTCAACGAGCTCGAGAACAAATTCGATAATGAATTCAAGGACCCAAAAGATTTAAGGGAAAAGCTTAATTATTCTTTGGACTATATCAGGATGATTTTTGAAATTAAAAATTCTAAGGCACCCATGAAGTATTATCGACTATATGGCTCTGCTGTTAGATTTAAAAGAAAACTATCCTCACTCTTGAAAGAAGATCGGAAATATTGTGAATGGTATGAACAATTCATGAAAAATGCTTGCCCTAAAGCATACAAAAAGTTTTGTAAAGCTCGCAATCTTTATGAAAAATCTGAAAAGAGAGGCCTGACGCAAAAAGAATTTATCCGTGCTATGAATTGGCCAGCTTCACATGTTCCTCATTTCAAAGCGTTTTACTATCCCATTTTAATTAATGAGTTAATTTGGAGTATAAGGTCCTCTATAGAACAATGGTCTTTTCGGCAGCTTTATAATCAAGAGATGTTATTTTGGAAGGGATTAGGAATGAAGCCTTCTTTTAAAAATATATTGCCCATTTTAAATATTAGGGCCAATCCGGCTCAAATGGTTTATGATATCTGGATAAATGCCCCTGAGTTTAGAAGGGGCGGGGCCCAGGTTTCTCAATATAAATTAAAGTTAGCCCTGTGGCGCTATAAAAGAAAAAATGAGGTACTTTTTACTCAGAAAAAAAGAGATGGAGACGAAAATTGGGACTGGAAATTCATTTTTGATTACATCAAAAAGCCCAGCGATGTAAACAAGTTAAGACTTTATCATTATAGGCAAAAATCAAAAGCATACAAAAGGCTCATTAAAAAAATTTACGAGGCTTCCTTTGTTAAAAAATTAAATCCTAATGTTATGTTAGTAGATGATATTCCAGAAAATCAAGATGAATCGGAGACTGAAGCTATTTTAGTAATTAGAACCGAAGCTGATAGCAGAAAAAACCCAAAAGGCCTCGCCTTTGTATTTAATCTTTCAGATAAAGAACAAAATCAAGTCTAGGCCCCCTTAATATAACGATTTTTTTATGACGTCTTTTTGTCGTCCTGACTGCTAAAAACCGCTAAAAATGGCTAAAAATTGATAAAATCTAAAATTAGGCTAAGTTGCTGATTTTATTGGCATTAAAGGCGATTTAAGGGATTATAGGATAGGATTTTGAGTCCAGCGCGTCTGCCAGTTCCGCCACTCCGGCACCATGAGCGCTTCTATTAAAAATATAATTGATGCAACCGTTTTTTTCAAGCGATCCATAAACCAAAATTAATTAACGATGGCCATCCTGTGAAAAAATGTCTACTTTCAGAATAATGGTTTCTTTTAA
>Ga0272449_1005388_pt1 | contig 10021 bp, 4 predicted proteins | sample YNPCB0241_FD_198679 | JGI IMG/M metagenome (GOLD analysis project Ga0272449, IMG submission 198679) | Hot spring sediment microbial communities from Yellowstone National Park, WY, United States - YNP-CB-024-1 | ecosystem: Environmental > Aquatic > Thermal springs > Hot (42-90C) > Sediment...
TTGGCCATCTTGCGAGCGCGGTACGCTCGTGGAGAGCTCAGCCGGGAAGAGTTTGAGCGCATGCGCAGGGACCTTGAGGCATAAGCTCGAGCGCGTGGCTCTTGGCTTTATGCTGGGGTGGACCACTCCCATTTGCGCCAGCGGGGAATGCCGGCTCGCAGCGAGGCATCCGGCTGGAAGAGGGCAGCCGGTTCCGCCTCGAAGAGGACGTTCTGCTCTTTGCGAAGGAAGGTGGCCTCGACGACAGCGTACCGGCTGCCGCCTTGGCCCTCCTCGGCGATGAAGAGGGCGGCATCGGTGTGCCAGAAAGCGAACTGCAGGGCGCTGCGGGCGGGGTCATAGGTTGGCCGAACGGGGCTCTGCTCTACACCGCGGGCGAGCTCCCTGCGTACGCCAATCGTGAGCCGCTTGCCCGGCACCTGCAGCTGCAGCGCAAGGCCTTCTTGCTGCTCTTGCGGGCAGATGAGCTCAAAAGAGGCTTCCCCCAGTGCCCCTTCAGCCCAGGGCCTTGGCCACAGCACTGTGGCCAGGCAAAAGCCCTGGCCGGCACTCACCTGCCCTGCCCAGCTAGCCGCAAGGACAGATTCTTCCTGGCGGTGCCGGCGAGCGCGCTCGATGCGCACAGCCACGCCATCCGGAGTGCCGAGCCAGGCCAGCAGCTGGCAACGTTGAGGGTTTGTCCACCCTTCGATTCTCTCCGTCCGCAGGCAGTACAGGCACTGCCCGACCTGCTGCACGCTCTCGCTCCAGAGAAGGCTCGCAAGCGTTATTGGGCCCGACTTCAGGAACGTGAGGAGCTCGAAGAGCACAGCACACCCCAACTCTGGTAGAAGGAGCAAGGCGCGATCCCAGCTCAGGCCGCGTTCCTCGTCAAGGACGCGGGTGCGGCTGTAATCCGCAAACGAAAGCCTCTCGCGGTGCAGCCTCTGCGTGCGCACAAGGTGGTACTGCCCGCCCTCTTCCAGGAACTCAAGCAGTGGCTGCTCGCCCGTGTACAGGCTACGCCGCCAGACCAGGCGGTTGTGGTAATAATCCCCTCTGTAGGCGCTGCCACCCGGGAGCACCTCTCTGTAGCCGGCATCGTGCAGGAGGACCGAGCCGCCGGAGATGAACGAGACGATGCTATTCTCGTCTGCATGGCCATGGTGGGCCTTCTCGGCCATGACGGCCAGCGTCTGGCGCAGGTAATCTCGCGCGGCGAGGCCAAAATCCCCCTCGTCGCGGAAGTTGAGGCAGAGGTAAGTGGCCTCATCCTCCCAGCCAGTGCGCATGACGACCTTCTTGGCCACTAGGTCGTCCGCAGCTGCCGGGTAGAGGCCGAAGGGCCTTTCGGGCTGGAGGGAGTCGTCGGCCCAACGCCAGGCGTCGAGAAGCAGCAAGGCTGTGCCTGCATCTGGCAGGCCCTGTGCGCGCAGCTGGCGGTAGATGGTTTCGGCGGCGAACTTGAGGTGAGGTTCGCGAAGCTCGCGCGCTGCTCTTTCCAGGCAGGGGATGTACCAGCCCGCGCTCGGCATCCACCACGAGTCCCCATAATCGGGCAGAGACCCCAGCGGCGTGAGCAGTTCCACAATCAGTCGATAATAGAAGCGCGTCTGTGGGAAGTGCCAGTACTCCTGGCCCCCTTGTGCGTCTGCATACCAGATGAGGGCGCGCAGCCAGATCGGCAGGTACAGGGCAGCATCCTCGATGGTCCAACGGCCCCAGCTATCCTCGGCAAGCACGCGGGCAAGCGCTTGCCAAGCCGGCGCATCCTCGTGCTCGGGGAAAGTTGCCGCGGCCATGGCGAGGCTTGCTGCTCGCAGCATGGCCCGGTTGTGAGCGCCCCACTCCGGGAAATGAAAAAGGGGGTGAAGGGATGCTGCCGTCAGCTGTGCCGCAAGAGCCCTCTCTTCTTGGCTCAGGGCACCGGCTGCCCGCAGGTCAGCGAGAGCGGCCAGGAAGTGGGGCAGCATGAAGAGACCATCCAGCGGCGGGGTGCCAAGGTGGTACTCTGGGTGAGGCTCCTTGAGCTCTGCTGGTAGCTCCGCTGCAAGATCCTGGTAAGCGAAGAGGCATTCCTTGGCGAACTTCGCCAAGCGAGGGTCGCGTTCACCGTGCCGGTGCAGGAACGCAGCGCAGCAACCGAGTGCGAGCGGGAGGCCTGGCGGCGCATAGCCGAAGGGGCCCACGGGCCCCGAGGTTCGCCAGGCGGCAAGCGCCTCTGCCAGTTTGCTCCTGTCCTGTTGCAGCCCTTGAGCGATATATGCCAGGTACTCCTCGCGCAGCGCCAAAGCACACCTCCTGTCTGCCGTGCCATCGGAAATCGGCTGGCGCGCAAACTCAAGTGCGCCATTATAGAGAGCATATTGGCTTGCTGCTACCTGGAGACAGGCCCCGGCAGAGCTTGCGGCAAAGAGTGGGGAGTGGTTTTGTCGGTTGACGTGATTTCATACCACCTTGTAGAATCTGCTGTGTAACCATGCTCCAGGAGGTGGCAAGCAAGAGAGCAGAGGACAAGGAGCAGCGGCCGTCAGCTTTCTTTGAAAGCAATCGGACCATTGGGCAAAGTGATGAGGAAGAACGAGAGGAGGCCAAGATGGAAGGCTTGCGCTTGGACAGACGGGAGTTTCTCAAGTACGCCGGCATAGCTACGAGCACCCTGCTTGCATCCGCCTGCGCAGCTGGTACTCCTGCGCCTACAGCTGCCCCGCCGACGGCGGCGCCCACTGAGGCCGCTGCCACACCCGCCGCGCCAGCCGAGACGCCTGCTGCCCCCGCCAAGTACAAGGAGCCGCCGGCGCTGGCAGAGCTTGTCAAGGCCGGGAAGTTGCCGCCTGTGGAGGAGCGGCTGCCCAAGGAGCCCCTTGTCCTCGATGTGGTGGAGGAGATCGGCCAGTACGGTGGCAATTGGCGGCGCGTCTGGCTCGGGCCATCGGATGCCTACGGCATGTACCGCATCGTGGGCGAGACGTTGCTCAAGTGGAGCCCAGATAGCACCAAGGTGATCCCCAATGTGGCCAAGAGCTGGGAAGTTAATGAGGATGCCACCGAGTTCACGCTGCACTTGCGCGAGGGCATGCGCTGGTCCGATGGGCATCCCTTCACGGCAGACGACTTCATGTTCTGGTACGAGGATATACAGCTCAACGAGGAGCTCACCCCCGTGAAGTTCTCGCGGATGATGTTGGGGGATGAGTTCGGCAAGATGGAGAAGATCGACGACTACACCGTGAAGATCTCCTTCTCGCGCTCGTATGGCCTCTTTGAGATGCAGATGGCAAGCGAGTTTGTCTGTTATGCCCCGAAGCACTACCTGCAGCAGTTTCACCCCAAGTACGCGGATAAGGACAAGCTGGAGGCAGCCATCAAAGAAGCGGGGGTGGAGACTTGGAACCAGCTCTTTGCTAACAAGAACTCCTGGCTGAACAACAAGGAGCTGCCAGTATTGCATCCCTGGATCACCAACGGGGAACCGACGGCCACGCTCTGGGTGTGCGAGCGCAACCCCTACTACTGGAAGGTGGATCCACAGGGCAACCAGCTCCCCTACATCGACAGGGTGACGCACGAGCTGCTGCAGGATCGGCAGCTGGTGACGCTCAAGGCCATTGCGGGTGAGATCGACATGCAATACCGCCACATGCAGGTGAAGGACATCCCGCTCTACATGGAGAACCGCGAGAAAGGGGATTACCGCGTGCTGATGTGGCCCAACACGCTCGGCAGCGAGTTCGTGCTCATGTTCAACCAGAACTGGGATAAGGACCCGGTGGTGGCGCAGTTCCTGCGCAGCAAGGAGTTCCGCCGGGCGCTTTCGGTGGCCATCAACCGCGAGGAGATAAGCAAGGTCGCCTACCTGGGGCTGGCAGTGCCTCGCCAATCCACCCTTATCCCCGAAAGCCCTGGCTACAACCCGGATTGGGAGAAAGCCTGGACGGAGTACGACCCGGATAAGGCCAACCAGATGCTCGATGAGCTCGGCCTCACCGAGAAGGACAGCGATGGATTCCGGCTGCGGCCGGACAAGCAAGGGCCGCTCACGATAATCATCTCGGCTGTCGGCATCGGGGAGGCGCACGAGCTCGTGAAGACATACTGGGAGGCAGTGGGCATCAAGACGATCCTGGATAACCAGGAACGCTCTGTACACTACGAGAAGATGGCGGCAAATGAGCTACAGGTGGCCACATGGGGCAACGAGGAGATGATATACCCGCTGTTCCTGGTCTACCCGTGGTGGGTCATGCCCTATGGAACTGCTTCTCGCATTGCGCCGCTCTCTGGGCTGTGGTATGCAAGCGGCGGCAAGCAAGGTGTCAAGCCGGAGGGCGACCTGCTGCGCGTCATCGAGCTTTACGAGGAGGCCAAGGCCACACCCGACGAGCAGAAGCGCTTCGAGGTGGCCATGGAGATGATGCGCCTGAACGCCGAGAACCTCTGGACGATTGGGACCGTGGTCACGCGCGAGTGGCCTGTAATCGTCAAGAACAAGTTCCGCAATGTGCCGGAGAAACACCTGCTCGGGACTGTCAACCTTGCGCCTGGAAACGCGAACCCGCCCACCTGGTTCTTCAAACAGGCCTAGTGAGGTCCAACCATGCTGTTGGGCGGGGCGCAGACAGCGCCCCGCCCAACGCGAAGATTCTTGCGGAGGATGAGAATGCCTTCTTTGCCGCATGTGCTCCCCTGGGCTGAGCTTGGCCCAAGCCGCATGGTTTTGTCTGCCCTCAAGCCCATCGTGCGCGAGACGGAGCTTATAGATGCCGAGGGCGAACCCCGTCTCCTCATCGTGGCGCCAGCGGAGGCACCTTACTTGGACCTTGCCTACGCGCTGCAGGAGGAAATCCAGGGGGCTGTGGCCGGCCCCACACGTGTTCTCTTGCCGGAGGCTGCAGCGGCCCAGAGGCGAGAGGGGTGCAATATCATCGCGCTGGGCAATATTGCCAACAACGCCCTGCTCTTTGAGCTCTATCACTGCTACTATGTCGCGGTGGATCACGCTTACCCCGGGCCTGGAGGCCACGTCCTGCAGACTGTGTGCGACCCTTGGGGTGAGGGGACGAACCTGATAGTCTGCGGTGGGTCTGACGTCGCCGGCGTACGGCGAGCGGTGGGCCGGGCTATTGCGGCGCTGCGGCGAGAGGGGCGGCGCACTTACCTGCCGTACTTGCACGATATCAGCATCAGCGGGGCATTCCTGGAGCGGTACCCGACGGTGAGCTTCGAGTGCACGCCAGCGCATCGGCAGGAGCTTCTGGAGCTTGCCTACAGGCGGATAGAGCAGGGCGAGCACCGGCGCGCAACGCCTATCGTCTCTCACGCTGGGCTCATGTATCACCTCACTGGGGATGAGCGCTTTGCGCTCGCCTACCGGGATACTTTCAAGGTGATGTACCACAGTGCTGTGAACGACCCCGGCACCGGCCCCTGGTCCCCGTGGGGGTTCGATGCGGACTTCCAATCCGCCCCTATGCTTGGCGCCTGGGATGTGGTCGAGGAATGCCCAGTCCTTACCGATGAGGACAGGCTCTACATCACGAACCACCTCCTCTGGTATGTGCAGTACATGTACGAGCACGCGCGCAGCCATAAGCCGACGCGGCCCTCGCCGCGGCACAATCACTACACTTTTGCCGCGCTTGGGCTGCTCCTGGGGGCCAAGTACTTTGGCAAGTATTACCGCTGGAAAGAGGCGGAAGAGTGGCTGCGGGAGGCTGATGAGTGCTTCCGGCCACAGGCGTTGGCTTTCAAGGCCAACGAGGATTGCAACAGCTACCAGTGGCTCACGTTTTACCACACGCTGAGGTACGCTCTGATCCGGCCGGACCGCACGTTTATCGACAGCGGCATGGCTCGGCTTTGCCTGGACCTGGGCATTGCCACAATGGACAACCTCGGCTACCAGGTTCCTTACGGCGACGTGCGCGAGTGGTCGGGGACTTTCTCAGAGGTGCCGTACTACAAAGCGGTGGCAGCTGTGCTGCGGGACCCGGCATATGCCCCGGTGCTTGCGCGCAAGGAGCAGGTGCGGCCGCGGTACGGGCCAGGGCAGGCGGCTGGCTCTTTTGCCCCGCACGGGATTCAACCGGTTGGCTACGAGTACGACATTGACATAGGGGAGGGGCGGCCGCTGCGGCGGTATTTCCACGTGGCGGCGCTGCCGGTGGAACCGCTGTACTTCCAGGCTTTTGCTGGGCCTGAGCACATCGAGGAGAGCAAAGCCTTTGACAAGATCGTCTTCCGGCACTCACTGAATCCCGAGGATGACTACCTGCTCTTGGACGGGCTGTCAAATGGTGGTCACCTGCACTACGACGGCAACGCCATCTTGCGCTATACGAGCAAAGGGCGCATTTGGCTTGCAGATGCGGACTACATGCAGGTGCCGCAGAAGTTTCACAACACTCTTCTGCTCTTTCGGGAGGGCCGCGGTGCGCTCATCCCGCCCTACATGGAGCTCGGGGAGGCCACCTGGCTTGAGCCGTTCGGGTATGCGCGCAGCACCGCGCGCGGCTATGCCGGCTGCGATTGGACGCGGCATATCTTAGAGCTGGCTGGCCAGTGGTACCTCGTGATGGATGAGGCCAGGGCACTGGAGCCCGGCAGCTACGATGCCCGCTGCCTGTGGCGTGCCGTCGGGAGCGTGCAGCTGCGGGCAGAAGAGGGTTTGCTGCGCGTCGAACAGGATGGCCCGACGATGGAGCTTCGCTGCGCTCCCGGGATCTCAGCGCCGGTGACGCTCGTCCTAAAGGAGGAGCCAGAGATCTGGGGCGCCTGGGAGAAGTACCCCTACAATGGTGGGCGCAAAACCGTTCAAGTACTGCAGGAACGCCTTTCTCGGCGGCTCGATGCAGGCGAGCATCTGGCTTTCTTCAACCTGTTTGGCACGAAAGGCCCTTATCCGCCGCTTGAGCGCCTTGGGGAGCGCGCCGTGCGCCTTTCTCTCGGGAGCCCAGCGATAGCTGGGGCCGGCGAGGAGTTGGCTCAGCTTTGCGGCCTGGAGACCGACGCGGCGTTTGCCTACCTCTCGCGGGGGGAGCTGCTGCTTGCTGGCGTCACGCGGGTGGCGGCAGGCGGCACAACGGTATTCGAGGCGTCCTGCCCCGTTACTTTGCTCCTGCAACTGGAGCGCGCTCAGGCGCAAATCTGCGCTTCTTGCGCGGGTGAGCTTGTGCTTGGGGATGGAAGGCGCATGCGCGTCGAGGGTGGGCGGCAGAGCTTCTCCTTGCCACCAGCACCGGAGCTGCAGGAGGCTGTGGCCGCTGCCCTGAGCGCGCCGTGCCCCGCTCCTGCGGCAGCGCGGCCGCCCCTCGTGCAGCGCCTCGGGTTGGCCAAGGCTGGCAGTCGCCTTTGGCGAGCGCACCTGCCAGAAGGTGAAGTGCCGACGGCCATGGCCTTGGGGGTTCAGGGGGAGCTGTGCGTGGGCACGGAGGGTGGCACCGTCTGGTTGGTGGCCGGGGGAGAGCTCGGCTGGGCCTTTTCCTGCGGAGGGCGGGTGAACGCGCTCTCCATTGCCGATGTCAACGGCGATGGCCGGCCCGAGGTCATTGTCGGGTCTGCCGATCACCACGTTTACCTTCTGGATGAAGCTGGCCGGGAGCTGTGGCGGCACGAGCTGCCCTACTACCTGCACGAGCCCACTGTGGAGGCCGTGATGGCCGTGGATTTCGGCCCTGGCCGCGGCAGGGCCGTTGTCGCTGGCTCCAACAACTGCCACGTTCACGCCTTTGCGCCTGCCGATGGGCATGAGCTGTGGCGCTGTGAGGTGATTCACGGCGTCAACGACTTGACCAGCGCCGACATGAACGAAGATGGGGTGCCGGAGGTTCTGGCCGTCACCGAATGGTGGACTTTCCAATGCATTGACGCGACCGGCAAGCCCCTTTGGCCTTATTGGGTCGTGCGGCCGCGCTACGGCCCCGGGGCAAATGTCGTGCGCGCAGCCGATGTCAATGGAGATGGGCACCTGGAGATGGTCGTGGGCGCAATTGACACTTGCGTCTACGCCTGGAGCGGCACTGGAGAGCGCCTGTGGGAGTTCTTCACTGGCGAGGAGATCAGCGCCCTGGAATGCTTGGACGTGAACGGCGACGGCGTGCCGGAGGTGATTGCTGGTTCGCTCAACGGCTGTGTGTATGCGCTGAATGGGAACGGCCAGGAGCTCTGGCATGTGGCGCTGGAGGAAGAAGTGCAGGGCCTCTCGGTGCTGGGTGCCGCACACGGCATAGCGGTGGCTGTGGCCGGGCCCTTTGTTTACTTCGTGGCGCCAGCGGGCAAAATCTCGGCTTATCTCGATTGCGGTTCCCCAGTGCGGCTCATGAAGGCTGGCAAGGCAGCGCAGGGGCTCGGCCTTTACGTTGCCAGCGTGGATAGCTCGATCTCCGCGTTCGCCATCTAGCATTGTGAAGATGAGGACCATGGGAGCCTCGAAGGAGGGTTTGACATGAGCAAGCCGCCTGCGCACAGAGAGAGCCTGAGGCCGCTCCCGGATGAGAGCACCGGCATCAAGTTGGTGCAGCTCACAAGCGCAGCCTACATTCACACGAACATTTACCCCGAATCCCCGGTGTTCACTCCGGACGGGCGGCACTTCGTGTACGCCCGTTTTGCTAGCATTGAGGGCCCGTACGACCTCGACCGGGAGTTGTGGCTTTGCGACCTGGAGACCCACTGGCTGCGCAAGCTCACTGATGAGGGGGCTTTGTGTGGGCCTGTGGTCACGCCCGATGGCCGGGCCGTTCTCTACGTCCAGCGGCTGGGCCAGTGGCAGTTTGCGCTGAAAAGGATCTGGCTTGAGACGTTTGAGCGCGAGCAGGTTGCGCTCGTTGTGGGGCTGCGGCGGCCGTACGACCTCGGCACGATCAGCCCTGACGGGCGCTATTACGTCACCGGCGTCTGGCTGCCAGAGGGGGATTTCGGCCTGGTGCGCATAGACCTGTGCACGGGTACCTACCAGGTGATCCACCGAGATCCGGAGATACTCAACCCGCATATGCAGTTTGAGCTGGGGCGCGGGGAGGACATCCTGGTGCAGCACAACCGCGGGGGCAAGCTGGACGAGGAGGGCAATATAGTCCGCCTTGTGGGGGAAGAGGGCGCCACGATTTACCTGATAGATAAGAACGGCGGCAACCGCAGGCCGCTGTGCATCGGCAAGCCCTACAGTGCCCCCACCCAGGGCCACCAGTGTTGGATCGGGACGACGGGTCGGATACTGAGCACCCTTGTGGCTGATGCCGAGGAGGGCAACCTTGTGACGATTGGCGAGGGCGATGAAAGGCCGTCGGTGGTGTCACGGGGCATGTACTTCTGGCATCCGAGCGCCTCTCGGGACGGCCGCTTCTTCACAAGCGACGTCTACCCCGGCGGGGAAGTGGTCGTTGGCTCCCTGCGCACCGGCCGGTATAAGCTCCTCTGCCACTCCGGCGCCTCTTGTGGCGGGCCGCAGTACACGCACCCGCACCCGTTCTTCAGCCCGGACAGCCGCTACGTCCTCTTCAACTCCGATCGCCGCGGCTTGCCGCATATCTGGCTGGCAGAGATCCCAGAGGGGTTCTTGGAGGAGCTGGAAAGCTAGGGGGATTGGATGCTGCAGTACATAGCGCGGCGCCTGTTATACATGGTGCCTACTCTTCTTATCATTTCGGTGATTGCCTTTGCCATCATCGAGCTGCCACCAGGGGATTATCTCACGGCTTACATGGCGAACCTGGCGCAGACTGGGACACAGGCGAGCGAGGATGCGATAGCGGCCCTGAAGCGCCAGTACGGGTTGGATAAGCCCGTATACCTGCGCTACGTGCACTGGGTCTGGCGCTTGCTGCATGGGGATATGGGCATGTCGTTCGAGTGGAACCGGCCCGTGGCGGAGCTCATCTGGGAGCGGCTGATCCTCACGTTTGTTGTCTCGCTTTTCACCACGCTCTTCATCTGGGCCGTCGCTTTCCCCATAGGCATCTACTCCGCTGTGCGGCAGTACTCGGTGGGCGATTACATATTCACGGGGCTTTCGTTCATTGGCCTCGGGATCCCGAACTTTCTC
>Ga0272449_1005389_pt1 | contig 10020 bp, 10 predicted proteins | sample YNPCB0241_FD_198679 | JGI IMG/M metagenome (GOLD analysis project Ga0272449, IMG submission 198679) | Hot spring sediment microbial communities from Yellowstone National Park, WY, United States - YNP-CB-024-1 | ecosystem: Environmental > Aquatic > Thermal springs > Hot (42-90C) > Sediment...
CCCGGTTCGCTTTGAACACCCCGACCTCTTCGTACAGTCGCCTGAAATAGCTTAGCCCGCCCCAGCCACGTGCGAAGCCGAAGCGTACACCCCCCAAGCTCGTGCACCCATGCCAATCCCACCGGGTAGCCTCAGCAAAACCTTGGAATCCAGAATATCGCCACCCATGCAACCAGAATATCGCCACCCATGCAATTCCAAAGCCGGGTTCATTGCAAACGTCCAAATTCTTTTCAAAAATCCACGTTAAAACCGATATTTATGGCAACCGCAGCGAGAAGGGCGACCTATGGAATGGTGCTTCCCGAACACGGGAAGCGCCTGTTGACAACCAAAATGACAAACTAAGACCACATTCCCTCTAAACACTTCGGTGAGAAGCCTAGCCGGGAATAGGCTCGCGAGGCGGATAAGGGCGTCCGGGGCCAAACGTCTTCCAAAGATGCCCTCCCGCCGGTACTCACTCGGTGAACCGGCATTCTCCCTACAAATCCCATCTGCCGGACGGTGTAAATCGGCTGACAGATAACAGATAAGAGAGGTCCATTGGAATAAAGATGACTAACTTGCCGATTGATTGGAATGTCCCCAGAGATTATCCCGTAAACAGTCAACCGATCCGGGGTAATTTGGGTCGATTCTCCTCCGTGACAGAGAAGAGGCACCTTTGGAAAATTTGCCCCGGGATATGATCAGTTTCCCGACATGATTTGTTTGGCCAGACTGGGAAGAAAAGCATCCAATGAGCTTGGGCTATGGCTTTTCACAACTTGAATCATTAACCATTTCCTAAGGATTATTTGTTCCGTTTGAGAATTGCCATGCAAGTGTTAGGAAAGCACGTTCCCCAGTGGTGAACCTGGACTGAATGGATGGAGTCTTCCAAATCTATTGCCGCCACGGTTCTCCACCGACTTGTGCGGAGTTCTCGAGGGAGTGGGTTCCCCCACGATAAGCAGGCTCGATAACCTCAAACGACCACTTTCGAAAAAAGTAGCAGGTTACGACTTCTCCCGCCCTGACAAGCACCAAAAAGATTGCAAACCGCAAGTTTTTATTTTTCAAAGAGTTGTGGCGAAATCACACCAGTGGGATAAGGTGTTGAGACGGAAAATAACCCCTAAGGCGAACATTACTCCAGGCCTCAACTGTAGGCCTCACGAAGCCCAAAATGCAGGTGGAAACGATCGGTCAACGGGTTGAGAAAGAGATCATTTGGGATCAGGCCTCGGCCCGTTTCGGAGGCTGGAATCCTGTCGGATTACTGGCTCAGGGTCGGGTTTTCCAGCTTATGCTGGCCCGGCCAAGTAGCCAGTCGGAAGAAGTTCCCATCGCACATGTGCTAAAGGTTCCCCGCCCGGATCAAGCCCACGAACATCTCCCCCAATTGCTCCTAAAACGTGAGGCAGAAGTAGCCCGGTCCGTGGTCGATCCCCGAATTGTCTCCATCCTCGACTCTCATCTTGAGGTCCCTCCTTTCTTCCTCGTGCTTCCCTTGCTGGAAGGCCAGTCGCTAAAGAATATCCTCGTTTCCCGGCGGCCCACCGTCCTTCAGGCACTGTGGATTGCCCGTCAGGTTGTGCAGGGGCTGGCCGCTTTGGAGAAAGCCGGCTGGAACCACGGAGATTTAAAGCCGAGCAATATTCACGTTAATCCGCGTGGTCATGTCACCCTGCTCGACTTGGGGTTTGCCCGGCGAAGACACGAGCACGGCTGGAAAGAAGAGCATCTGCTTATGGGTACCCCTATTTACATGGCCCCCGAACTTTTCACCTCGAGTAACGGCGGGGATATCCGAAGCGATTTATATAGCCTTGGGGTCATCCTCTTTGAGATGGTTGCCGGTCGGCCCCCGATTTTGGGGACTTCCCTCCAAGAGTTGTATAGCCGGAAGCTGACGGAACCTCCTCCTCGCCTTAACCGTTTCTGCCCCGAAGTTCCTCCCCAGCTCGATCGCCTGGTTAGGAAACTCCTTTCCAGAAATCCCCTCCGTCGTCCTCAGAGTGCCCACGAGGTAGCAGAACGTATCGTAGACCTGGAGATTAGCTTGATCGGTAGGCGGTTCGGGGCCGACTCCCGCAGGTGCTCTGGCCCGGACAAAAGCGACGAAAGAGGCCCCCTCACGATGCCCGTCGGTAGCTCCACATAAGTGAAGGATCAGCTCAAGCCATAGAATCGAATTGCGTTCTGGTAGAAAAGCTTCTCCCGGAGGGCTAGTGGCCGATCCGCGACAATTTTTTGCAGTGCTTCCACCCACTCCCTTAAGCTTGCCGTCAAGGTGCAAACTGGCCAATCGCTTCCAAAGATAACCCGGTCCTCCCCAAAGGCATCGATACATGCGTTCACAATCGGGGCCAGGTCCTCCGGCACCCAACGCCCCACCGGTGCCCGAGCGATAATTCCTGAAATTTTGCACACCACATTGGGATGTTTGGCCAGTCGGTCGATCCCTTCCCGCCACTGCCCCGGTGAATGGTGAGGACCACGATCAATCTGAGCCGTCCGCAGTCGTGTTTTGCTCATAAATGCCACGGGATCGGCATTCCCGCAATGGTCCAATATGAATCGAGTTCCCGGACACTTTTGGACGAGCCGGTCCGCTGCCTCGAGCATCGTAGGCGGCGGACAAAGATCGAAGCTAAGCCCAAGCTCCCCCAGTAGGCGAATCCCGCGGATAAATTCCTCCTTCTCCCACAACTGGGGTTGATCTGCGGGCAAGATATGACGAATGCCCTTCACATAAGGGGAGGCAGCAAATCGACGGATGTAGCTGTCGAAATCACCTCGGGCAGGCCGCCCTCCGATGACGGCAGCCACCGTGGGCCCCCTTCCGGACGCACAAACTTCAATTACCCAATCCGCCTCTTCCGCTAACTGAGTTTCTTCAACAGCAACCTCCATATAAATGGCCTTCACGATTGGCAGGCCACTGGTTGCCTCCAAATAATCCGCAATCAAAAAGCTTCGGTTGAGTTTCGGGGCACCGCTCAGCCAGGGAAGCCGAAACTTTGACAAATCCCACAAGTGTTGATGCGTGTCCACAATGGGAATTGACTCCGAGGAATCCGCATTGATCGGGAAGGCCCCCGAGTTTGTTAACTCTTGGCCAAACGATGTGCTTTCTCCCTTCGGAAGGAGGAATCGGGGTCCGAATATCCCGGCCGCCATTCCCCGAAAAATCTTCCTTAACAGAGTTCGTCGTGATGTGTACATGTGATCGCTCCTTTTTTTCCCTGCGACTTCGGAGGCTACCAATCGGATAGGCGTTTTTGAAATCTAGCCCCGCTTTGCCGGCCCCCATCCAAGAAAGGCCAACACCACCTCTCCGCCTTCCCGAATCCTATTAGGCCCGGGAAACCCGGTCAGCTCAAGCCCCAGGACCACTAGAACACAATCGTTGCACCCCCCAAGGATTCCCTAAGTCAATTACCTCTAAAGCCCCCGCACAGCCCAAAGGTGATCGTTTGCCTGGTTCAGAACCCCCGAATAGTCTTGAGATATTGCGAACATTCTGGTGAGAAGCGAAAAATGCTTGAGGAGCTAAAGATTTGCCGAAAAAGACGTATGGTATGTTCCCGTTCCCAGAAAATTGGGTCCTCCCACAATAACCTAAACTGCCGGGGCCGAGCCTGAAGGTCTTCCCGGTGCTAAAATACAAGCGGGATGCTCGTTACTAAAAGGAGGCAAAGTCCGAAAGGTTTTGGGCCCTTTGCCGCAAGCAAATTATGAGGACCTGCGGAAGGTCGACGATGCAGAACCCCCCGGATGGAAAACCTCTCCCCTCCGAAACCTGTGCGACGGGTGCCTCCTGGGGCTATTCCAGCCAAGAGGAGGCGGAGAGCTGTACAGAGGTGGCCACCGACCACCCTCAACCCAAAGAGGGAACCGGGATTTCTCGTGGAAAAGCAAATAGTGGGCAGCCCCTCCAATTGCAGTTTTGGCTAGACGGCGGTATTCTCGCCTGTGTCTGCCCCGGATGCGGGGGGCCAATGTCGATTCGCCTTTGGCTCAAGTTGGCCGATTGTTTTCATTGCCAGACAAGTGTCGAACTTACCGAAGAACAGATCTCCCAAGCCCAGCGGCTTCTCCAAAGCCGCAAAGTAGCTGCAACCTCCGCCAAGGACCCCACTTCTCATGGTAGTCCAACTCCCCAGGCAGTACCTCCGGCACCTGGAGGCAGGGTACGGACCGTGGCGGCACCGCTCGGAGCACTTATCGCAGTTCCCCAGGCCAAGGAGGCACCTCCATTCCGGTACAAAGCTCGGCCGTGGCATCTTTTTCTCCACTTACCTTCCTGGCTGATCAGTGCCCTATTCCATTTCATCCTATTACTAATCTTTGGATTGCTTGCAGTTCCCGGTTCTAGCCACCCAGCGATCACGATCACCACCACAATAAGCCCCGAGGACCGACATGGCGAGGAACTAATTTGGGAGGAGGATCCGCTGGTTGCCTGGGAGATGCCCGATCCTACCCCTCCGACGGCCTTCGAGGTAAGCCCGGTTGAGAATCTGCTGGGGAATGTGGACCTGCCTTTGCCGCCGGCCGATCCGCCCGCTCCTACCGATCCGACAGGAATCGAAGCTACCGCCGACCAGCCCCAGGTTCTTCCTCCGGCAATGCAGCCTGGGGGAATATTGTCCGGCCGAAACCCCAACTTCCGCAAAACCTTGGCCCTTCAACGGGGCGGCAGTGAGGAAACGGAGGCAGCAGTGGCTCGGGGTCTGGCTTGGCTGGCCCGCCATCAAAATGCTAACGGCAGCTGGAGTCTGGATAAATTCCACTTAGCTCCCAAAGCCACCAGCGGTAAGCAAGACGGATTGGGATCTGTATATTCGGACACAGCTGCCACCGCTTTAGCTCTTATGGCTTTTTTAGGAGCCGGCCAAACTCACAAACAGGGCGAATACCAAGACGTTGTAAAGGCTGGGCTTCGTTGGCTCCTTTACAACCAGGGTCCCGATGGGGACCTTCGCGGCCCAGGGAGTGGGAGAATGTACGCCCATGGAATGGCGAGTATTGTCCTTTGCGAAGCCTTTGCTATGACAGGCGACGACACCCTCCGCGTGCCTGCCCAACGGGCCATCGATTTTATCGTCCGGGCTCAACACCCTGCCGGTGGATGGCGTTATGAACCCGGCCAGGCAGGAGACACAAGCATCGTGGGATGGCAACTGATGGCCCTCCAAAGTGCCCGTTTGCATTATCATCTTCATGTGCCAGAAAGCACGCTTCACCTGGCGGAAAAATTCCTCGACTCGGTCAAATGCGACTACAGCGGGGCAACTTATGGGTACATGCCGGGACATTCCGCCTCGCCGGCAATGACGGCCGAGGCTCTCCTTTGCAGACTGTATCTTGGCTGGCCCCCAAACCATCGGGCTATCCGTACTGGCGTTCAGTGGTTGCTTTCCGAGTATCCGCCCGACATCCGCAAGCCCAACATTTATTACTGGTACTATGGCACACAAGTAATGCATCATGTGGGGGGGCAGGCCTTCCGAAAATGGAATGATGCAATGAAGCCTATCCTCCTCGAACTCCAGGAAAAGTCGGGCAGAAATGCCGGTAGTTGGCCGCCGATCGGTGCGTGGAGTGCTGAAGGAGGCCGACTTTTCATGACCTCCTTGGCCATCTGCATCCTGGAGGTCTACTACCGCCATATGCCCTTAAATCGGGCTGAAGCCATCGAAATAGGAAAAAAGTTGGAAAAAGCCCAGGCCATTCCCCCTACCCCCTCGCCCGACGATGAGGATTCCTGATCGAAATCGCACTCGGGCGGATCGGCTTCTTAAGACCAGCTCCAAGCAAAATAGAACGTTCCGTAACGAGCGTCCACCGATTTCCAAGATTGCCCCTAATTCGGGTTTAAGCCGTCACACAGATCTGTGATTTACGAAACAGCGATTGGCTTTCCCGATCCCTCGCGAGTTCCACGGCCAATAGTCTGACCACCTCAAGCGTCGAATTCCCGGCTTGCCCTCGGAAGCGGAGGGTAAAGAAAGCCGAGTGGCTTCGGGGTTGCCCTACTCCGGAGGACGTTACAAGATGTGGCCCGCCTCGATTCGAAAGGCCAGCCGATCCGACGACACCAGGGGCCTTGACGAGTGCAGCCGCATTTGGTGTGATGAGTGGACGGGGAAAATTGGGAAATTCCCTCTCGGAGCCGGCTAATCATAGCCCAAGGGAACATCCATCGCGAACGACCGTCTGCAAGGACCGGTTGAGTTGCCGGAGTGATGAATGTGCCAGCCCGTCTAACCTTCCCACCGCTCGGATAGCATGCTGGGGCTGCCGGGAGGTCAAGCCCTTAGAGAGGCCACCTCCGCCGAGCCGAAGTTGCCCCGCAATGGGGTTAGGAAGAAACACAAGAGACCTTATTTTAAAGCGGAGGGAGTAGAAGTTTTCGTTGGTCCCAGGAAGTTATCGGCCTTAGTCGGAAACTTTTTCCGCGAATACGGAGATTAACTGCTATGGCCCGATGTGTGTTGGCTTATTCTGGCGGACTTGACACCTCTGTGATTCTGCATTGGCTTGTATCTCGGGGGCATGAGGTTCATGCGGTCTATGTCGATCTGGGCCAGCCTTGTGAGGACCGAGAAGCACTGTTAGAGAAAGCCCGACGGTTGGGAGCCGCCACCGCCCGAGCGGTCGATGCTAAGGAGGAATTGTGCCGGGATTTTGCGTTTCCCGTTCTCCAATGGGAAGCTCGTTACGAGAACTTGTATTTAATGGGAACCTCGGTTGCCCGGCCTCTCATTGCAAAAAAGTGTCTTCAGGTCGGCCGAGAGGTAGCTGCCGATGCCTTCGCCCACGGTGCCACAGGCAAAGGGAACGATCAGTGCCGATTTCAACTGGCTGCCCAGGCGTTGGAACCCACAATGAAGGTAATCGCCCCCTGGCGGGATCCAGAATTCCGAGCCGCCTTTCCCGGACGCAAGGAGATGATCGCTTATTGCCAACAACACGGAATCCCAGTGAAGGCAACTGTTGATCGTCCGTACAGTACCGACGAAAACTGCCTCCACATCAGCTATGAGGCAGGCAAACTCGAGGATCTTTCCATCTGTGGGGTGGACCTGGTTCAATTTGGCATGACGGTTTCTCCCCAAGAGGCCCCCGACACTCCCGAGGAAGTTACGATCGGCTTCGAGCACGGCATTCCCATCTCGGTCAATGGCCAGCCCTTAGATGCCTATCCCTTGGTACGGACATTGAACGAAATCGGCGGTCGCCACGGGATAGGTCGAGTGGACATGGTAGAAAACCGCTTCGTGGGAATGAAAAGCCGAGGCGTCTACGAGGCCCCGGGAATGACCCTGCTGTATGCCGCCCATCGGCTGCTTGAACAAATCACCTTGGACCGGGACCTAATGCACCTCCGCGATCGGCTCTCCCCGGAGGTAGCCGAGATGGTTTACTACGGCTACTGGTTCCATCCGAAAATGGACGCACTTTTCGCCTTTATCCGCGAGGCCCAAAAACCGGTTACCGGCGAGGTCCGTCTCCGACTCTACAAAGGCAACATTTTTGTAGTGAGCCGATCCAGCCCGCACAGCCTCTACGATGCCGCCCTCGCCACCATGGAGGCCGGCGGCGATTACGACCAGTCGGATGCCGAGGGCTTTCTCCGCATCGTGGGACTGCCCGTGCGGGTGTTTCATCGGGCTCATCCTCGAGCCTATTGAGCGGGCCTTTGCGAAAGAGCCTTTGGGGTGTTCAAGCCAGGTAGAATCCCTGCTAACCTTACGCGTGCACCGATGCTCGGTGTGCTACCCCTGGCTGCCACTGTGGCTTGGATCGGGAAATATCTTTGAAAATCCACACAATACCGGGAAGGCTTAGGGGTACCGCGAACCACTAGTTCCGCAAGCCAATCTCCTGGGAGGCAGTTCTTCCTGCGAACACTCGCCCGTTGCCTCTTTCCCATCGAGCGGACTCTCCGAAGAGATTTCCAGGCTTCCCCGAGCTTTCCGAAAAGGCTCCCCTTAAAACTCTGTTTGCCTGGCCAGAAGTCCGAGCCAAACTCCGCTCAGCACCGTGAAGCGACACCCCCTGCCAGGTGGCCCACACCCCGTGGGGATCTTCAGCCTCCCGTGCCTACCCTGAAGTTTCCCCGGATAGCCGGTCGGGTAAAGTCTCGACCAGATGCCGGATTTCATCCCGCACGCGACGGTAAATCGCCAATTTTGCCTCCGGGGTTTCTGCTTGCCTTACCAAACGAACGGGGTCATCCACAGGGATGCGGAGAACCCGAGTAGACGCGGGAAAGGTAGGGCAGTTGGCTGCCGCCATTTCGCATAAAATGACTACATAGTCGAAAAATTTTTTCCCCAGCTCAAGGACGTGCTTGCTTCTATGGGAACTTATGTCCACCCCTACTTCAGCCATGACCTGCACAGCTACCGGGTCTAGGCCGGCAGGGGCCGTACCCGCAGAATACACCTCGAACTGGTGCCCCAACATCGCTCGGGCCCATCCCTCAGCCATTTGGCTCCGGCAGGCGTTCCCCGTGCAAAGAAAAAGAACCGTCGGCTTTTGGTTCATGCGATCCGCTTCCTTAAGGCGTTGTCCCCAACTGTCGAGCTTCGGTCAGGTCGTACAATTCTATAAGAAGTTTGCTCTAAGGGCCCGCGGAAAGAAATACCGCCCTTTCAGGAAGTGAGCATGGCAATTTATTGTCTCCCCTAAAGGCCGAGGTTCACCAAAACTCGGGGCTTTATCCGGCCGCTAATGGCGGCCGATCCAGCCAAGCTCCTTTGCAGGGAAATCCAAGCCGACCGCGGAAGCCTTGTCAGCCGGCTGGAAAACTTTCCCCCGTAAAGAGGCAAAAATTCACCGAAAATCTGTGCTGGCAAACTGTGGATAACAAAACAAGGGAAGCTGTATGGGCCGCAGGGCTTTGCGAAAAATTGACCCCGAGCTTGATCTCACCGGCTACCTTTGGAGGTTCGAGGATCTGCCCCGGCCATGGAACCCTGTTCCGATCTTCGACCGAATTGCCCCGTTGGAGGTTGAGGTCGGCTCGGGCAAGGGGATGTTCCTTTGCCAGGCGGCAAAGGCCAATCTGCAACATGATTTTTTGGGGATCGAAATTGCAGCCAAGTATGCCCGGTTCACGGCCTCGCGACTGGCGAAGCTTGGGTTGCCCAATGCGGCCATCGTCCTGGGAGATGCCCTGCGGGTATTTGCCGAGATATTTCCGGAAAACGCCGTCGACACGGTTCACATCTATTTTCCCGACCCTTGGTGGAAGAAACGGCATTGGAAGCGGAGAATCATCCGCCCAAGTTTTTTAGCGGATCTCTACCGCAGTTTAAAACCAGGCGGAATTGTACATTTTTGGACGGACGTACAGCCATACTTCGAGGAATCCCGGGCCCTTTTTCGCCAGGAAGGATTTCGGGAAAAGTGGGCCGTTTCTGAACTCCGGGCACCTTCCGAAGCCGAAGGTCGGCCTATTCCCGATGGTCACCCCCCGCCAGGCTATCAAACCCACTTTGAAAGACGGATGCGGCTGCAGGCAGTTCCAATTTTCAAGGCTATCTTCGAAAAACCTGCTTGAATGCCTCACGCAAACGGGTCGTTTGCAAACTAAGGTCTCTGCGAGTCAACACACGTATTGCTCCGGCTTCGAAGCTCTCGCTTGACAATATCAAGGAAGCCCCATTCCGGGGAGAATACCGACGTTCATATACACGAAATGTAATAGCTTGAGCTGGCCCACCGCTCAGATTTTTACCCAAAAATTCTGCTACAAAAAAATGGTTACCCTCCGCAGGCAATTCCCACGAAAGGTCACCAAAACCGGGAGCCACAATAACAAAGGCTATTTTTCGGAAATAGCAGCCTAGCCCCCACACTCGGACCAGCTAAATCTGCCGCTCGGACATTCCGTCTATAGCCGGCCGATTTAGGAGGCATCTAGCCTCACCGAGTGGTTGCTGGTGAAAAACCCGTAGGTGCCGCCTCTTTGCTGAGCTGAATCTTTCCCTGGGGCGGAGTGCTCTCCCAAGCCGC
>Ga0272449_1005392_pt1 | contig 10018 bp, 10 predicted proteins | sample YNPCB0241_FD_198679 | JGI IMG/M metagenome (GOLD analysis project Ga0272449, IMG submission 198679) | Hot spring sediment microbial communities from Yellowstone National Park, WY, United States - YNP-CB-024-1 | ecosystem: Environmental > Aquatic > Thermal springs > Hot (42-90C) > Sediment...
AAAAACCTCACATTTCGTGAAGTTTTTGATATTTATAAATCACAAAATTTTCAAATTTGAAAAGATATAGACCTACCTTTTGCAATCTTGATACTTATAAATATAAACAATTATTTCACTTGCAAAAAATTACTCGGCTTAAAATTCTGGAAGGAGGCACTTATTAGAGAGATTTTTGAGGACTTTATTAAAATCCTTTAATGCATCTTTCATTATCCGGGATTTCTCATTGTGGCAGGTCAGACATAATCCTACTCTTATTATTTTTTTCTGTAAATCTCTGGAAAGATGACTTGCATAAGTTCTTGTTGATTTAAGTTCGTTTGAATTTTCCATAAACCTAATCCATGCATCATCAGGAAGCATATCAATTGGGTTAATTTGTCCAGAAGGAATAAAAGTTACTTTCATTTTTTGTGACTTCATTAAAAATTTCAATTCTCCTGAACCATATCCCAGAGCAATCGAGGAATTGTGACAACTTTTACAATCCTTACTCTCTTTCCTTATTGTGTGAGCGGAAGTTGGGGCGAATAATCTTTTGAACTTAATTCCTTTCGATTTTTCTGTAGAAATTTTGAGTATCATTCCCGGTATGAAAGTAGAAATTTTCTCTTTGCCTTTAGATTTGATAATTCCTAAAGTTGGATCGCCTATTTGAAAATTGTTAGCAATTTCTACCCAGCTTCCTCGAATTAATTTGTTGCTTAGTAAATCAAATCTTTCTTCCATAGGATTATATTTTGTATGACAACCATTGCAACGATAAACCCAGCTTGAATGACAACTTTCACAGCTCAAATTTTTATGAGCATTTGAAGTGCATTCAGGTAATGGTTTTTTGAGTTCAAGTTTTCTGTTAGAATTTTTTGTGAAGAAGAAAGTTTTTCCATTTTCAATTTGAATTTTATTAGTATATGGAATTTTTGTCCCTTTTATAACAAGCAGTTGTTTTATGGATTTTGTTGCATCTCTCAGAGAAAGAATTTTTTTAGTTTCAAAATCAATTTCGTTAATTGAAATAAATTCAAGTTTATCTGAATGACAATTTTCACAACTTATCTTAACCTGATGCTCTTTGTGGTCGTAAGTGTTTCCATCACCCATTAGTTCAAGTGAAATATGGCAATCAATACAATCCATTCCTGCTTCAAAATGAATATCGGGAATTGTTTTAATAAAAACTCTGCCATCTTTAAGTAAACGATATTTGTGTTGTTTGAAATCAATTTCTTCTGGTAAGATTTCTGCCCAGCCTTCATAGTTTGTTGAAATTCGACCAGAACGACTGTGACAACCGAAACAATGATCGTTTGTAATTTTCAGATCGATTGAAGGGTGAGACTCCAAAATTTTTTCTTTTGACTTTTTATAGTTACTTAATAAAGTTTCTGTTTCACGATCATAATTTAGATGACAGGCAAGACAACCACCTCCCCTCGAAAGTTCATCTATTTTTCCGAATTCACTCTTTTCATTTCCAAGATGACAAGAAACACATAAATTCCTTAAGTGAGTCTCAGCAGGAGAAAATTTTAAATCTTTGACATGAAATTTACCTTGAGGACTTTTTAACTCATCGAATGCAAATTTATCAACGCTTATCATTCCACTGAGTGTAGACATAATTGAATTTTCAACTCTGAAAAGTAAATCGGGATGACATCGTGAATTTCCACAAGTTAATTTTGCATTGGATAAATTTCCTGGAATTAAAATCATTCCACTATGTGCAGATGATTTATTCAATGTATAAACATTACCTCGATGACAACTAAAGCAACCTATTTTTTCTGGGCTATGAGAAGATGTCAAACCTTTCATCTTGTGACAATTCAGGCAACCTTCAGCTCTACCTTCAACGAATTTTAATGTATCAGTAATTAATATTTTCTTCTGAGCCGGTTTTAGAAATTTAAATAATTCAAAATTTGCATTAACATTTTTGTAGGAAGGTTTTGTCAATTCCCAATTCTCTGATCGAAAGAAAAGACCAACACAGGTCAACACAATTGAAAGTAAAAAAAAGAACGCAAGTATTTTCTCCAAGAATTTCCTGTAAGTTGTATTAAAAAACTTTATTGAATAAAAGATGATTGAAAACAAAATAAGAATCGAAATAACAAACTCAGGATTTGAGAACCAATGTAGAAATTCTTGAAGACCAACTAAATACCATGGACCTTTTATGATTGATGAAAAAACATCATTTGGTAACGGAGTTAAAATAAAGCTAAGTACTAATGTTAGAATTGAAGCAAATAAAAATCTATCATATCTGGGGAAAAAGAGTCTTGAATGTTCAATTATTATAAAAAGAAGAATAATAGTTGCTGTTGCAATATGCTGAAAATAAATTATTTGAAACTTATTTTCTTCACCGAGAAGGAAATAAGATATCTCATCTCCGATTAATGGAATATTCTTCGTTATGGTTGAGAAAATTTTAAAAGCGTGTAATGAATCATTATCCCCTTTCAAAAGGAAACCGCTCAGCATTACATAAAAAATAAAAAAGATAGAAAATGTAAGATGTAACCAGATTGATGATTTTACTTTTTGATCTGATCTCTTTATTAAATGTTCAATGATGTGAAAAATTGAAAAGACCAAAAATAGATGAGATGCCCAGTAATGAACATTTCTTAAATAAGTCGCAAAGTAGTTCGAAATTAAAATTGATGAAAGTGATAAGAAAGGTTTTTCTACATCAAACGAAATAGCAATACCAATTCCACCAATTGCTGAAAGATAAAAGAATGAAGTTGCTAATTCCCCATAAGGTAATTTTAGTAATTTGTTCAGAAGTGAATCTTTTGTTTCAGATGCATTAGCCATAAACGATAATTTGATTCTTTTTCAAATCCAGTTTGAATTTTGCTTCTTCAAGATTTTTTTGAGCTGGGCCTTCGATGACCTTTCCATCAGTTTGAAATTTTGATCCATGACAAGGACAAATTAAATTTTTATCAGAAGAGAAATAAACATTGCATCCAAGATGTGTGCAGGAAGATTTTAAAACCTTGAGTGTTTTTCCATTTCTGAAAAAAATATAACCATCTAAAATTGTTACTCCTTCGGGGAATTCATTTTCGAATATTTTAATCTTTTTCTGCTGATCATCATTTAAAGTTCTGCCCGTTGATTTAAAGATTAAATACCCAAATCCAAGCCAGATTAAGTTGGATAAATTCTTTAAAAATTTTCTACGAGTTATTTTCATAATTTTGTATGCAATAAATAAAAATGAGGTTAACAATGTCAAACATACCAGAGCACTTCAAAAATTTCAAAGATAAATTTCCAGAAATTTATCAAGCTTACGAACAGCTTGGAAAAACCGTCCATAATTCTGGACCACTTGATGAAAAAACAAGATCCTTAATTAAACTTGGAATTGCTGCCGGTGCAAGACTTGAAGGTGCTGTCCATTCACACACTCGCAAAGCACTTGAATGTGGATGTACCAAAGATGAGATAATACAGGTTGTGCTGCTTACAATTCCAACAATTGGTTTTCCATCAGCAATGGCAGTTTTAAGCTGGGTTGAAGACATAATTGAACAAGAATAAAAATATTAAAGCTGTCTCATCAAACCTCCCTTCAAAACTTCCTACAAATTTATATTGATGAGACAGCTTAAGGAGAGACATTAACATCCTTCTCGTTTTTTCTTCTTTGGTTGAGGTGCACCAGCAGTCTTTTGTTGAGATGAACTTGCTGGTAAAGAAATTTCTGGTTTTGTTTCTACTTTTCCACTATCAGTTAATGCCTGACCACCAAAATACTTTGCAATAGCTTTTTTCTTCTCAAATTGACTCAATTCTTCTTTTGTTGGATTAGAACTAAGTCGGGGGAATAGAACATTGTTTTTCCAGCCTTCTAAACCGCCATCAAGTATATAGACATTCTTAAAACCTTTTGATTTTAGAATATACCAACCTTGAGCTGCTCGTAAATTATCATCAGCAAAAAGAATTAGTTTTTGATTTCGATACAACTCTGCTTCGGGTAAAGTTACAAGTGGAATATTCTCTGCTTCTGGCAAGGTATACTTTTCGAATTCCTCTGGATTTCTTAAATCAATTAAAACAAAGTCAGACTTTCCTTCAATTAACCATTCAGCTAATGTTTCTGGTTTAATTTTATCAGAATTTTTTACTGTTGAGAGAGCAATATCTTTAATATTAACTTTCACTTCATTACTATCAAAAGGATTACCAGCAACAAGTGCAATTAAACCTAAAAGTATTGCAATTAATCCTAATTTTTGATTTAGAGAAAGTTTTGAAAGAATGTTTTTCATTTTTCATTCTCCGGATTTCTGAAAGCGAATTTCTTTTCTGCCCACTCTGCAAGAGCAAAAGCTCCTACAGCCATTACAACAACTAAAAAGACTACAAGCCCATAAGGCAAGTGTAATGCTTCTGGCAAACGAACTACACCCATATTAGTTGAATTATAAAAATTGGCAATCAATGGATAAACTTCCCCAAATACAAATATTCCAAATAACGCACCAAGAATGTACATCAAAGCATCAAGACTTCCTGTTGCAAATGAAACAACTGAAGTTCCTGGACAATAACCTCCAATAACAAAACCAATTCCCAGTATCAATCCACCAAGTGCTTGTGGAAGTACATAAGTCTCAGTCATATAAATTAATTTTAAATCTAAAAAGCCAATCACTCCCAGGTAATAAACTCCAAGCATTGCTGTTACAATAGCTGAGAACATCACTTTCAAGACACGCATATTCGATAGATAGAATTGAGCTGCTAAGATTCTTGCACTTCCAAATCCACCTCTTTCGAGAGAAAATCCAAATGCAATTCCGATTATAAATGCAATTACAAGACTTATTTCAGTGTTGAAATAACCGAATTTGAAAAATGGTGCGTTCATAACCACTGCCTCCTCATAAAATATGCGAATGCATATCCGCCGGCAAAAACCATAATCATAAAGATCCAGCTACCAAGATTAAGCAAAGCACCGCCGGTAAGTGCTTGCCCACTCGTACAACCGCGAGCTAACTTCGCACCAAATCCCATCATTGATCCACCAAGAAATGCAAATAATAATCTTTTACTTTTCGAAATCTTAGGTCCTTTCTCAACTCGCTTTTTAATTCTTCCAGCAAGAGCTCCAGAAACAAAACCCCCAACTAAAACACCAAGAACTTCAAAGACAAGCCAATCTTTCAATGGATTTGTGGTTCCATCACCAATATATTCTTTGTAAAATTCATTTGAAGTTGCATGTTCTGGAGAAATTGTTTGAACTCCGAAAGCGACTAAAGAAGACATTGCACCTGAGGCACCGAGTCCTCTGCCCATAATTACAAAAGAGAGCAGAAGAACTAATCCTAAACCTATTCCTGTTAAGTAAGGATTAGAATAAGGTTTAGGTTTTACTTCGACAATCTCAATATCTTTTGTAAAAAGTTCAGAAATCTTTTTTGCAAGTGAAGTCATATTTTACTCCTTTACTTAAGATGAGCGTTAAACCAATGACTGTATTGTCCAGCTTCGACTATTATAAATCTTAAAATTATTCCACCAATTATTACAAATATTGGAGCGACTGGTGTGTGTTTAATTTTATGATTTACAGCAAGTAATTGAATAAAAAGTGGAATTAAAATTCCCATCAAAACTACCAAAACCCAAAATGAAGGGGCAAAAGGTCCAGTTAACAATAACTCAGCTGCATCTTTATGTGGTTTAGCCGATGAAAGTAATCCAATTAAAAACATAAAGATGACGAATAATTCAAGTGTTAATAAACCATTATCTGCTTTTGCAAGTAACTCACTTTCATATTTATTCTTTGCAAATAAATGAACAAAAGCAGCAGCGGTTGATAGTCCAGAAACTAAGAATAAGAACCATAATAACGATGAATTCCACAATGGTCTTGATCCCATCACACTTAATAATATTCCAGTGTAAGCACCCAACATCAATCCGAGTAACATATTCGCTATACCAATAACTTTCACAAGGAATGGATGTGAAGTTATTTTCAAACTAATATTGGCGAGATTTTTTATTCTTTCCTGCAATATTGCCGGAGGTTTAATAAGTAAGTTTAGAATTAGAGCTGGATAAACAAGTAAAAGAATCCACGCACCCCAAGACATTGGTGAACTTATTTTGAATGTTGTATAAAGTCTCCATACATAAAGTTTATGTGAGAGATCCAGAAAAAGAAAGAACATACCAAGGCTGATGAGAATTAAACTTATTAAAGGTGTAGAAAAGCAAGCACAATCTGTTTCTTTATATCGATGACTGAAAATAAAATAACCACTAATGATCATCATTCCTGCAACTATTCCACCCAGAAAAAGATAAAGTGGAATTTGCCACTCCCACATTGACATAAATGGATCAATGTGAGGATTATGCCTTGTCGTTGTTAATTCTATTAAGTCGTACATTTTCACCTCATCAGATTAAATAGAAAATATTTGGTTCATTTCCAGTTTCTGGCAAAAGAACATGCCATTTGCGAGATTTAAGTAATTGACTTACTTCACTATTTGGATCATCTAAGTCGCCAAAATAGATGCAATGTGTTGGACATACCTCAACACAAGCTGGTTGTAAACCTTTCTCAACTCTGTGAATACAAAAAGTACATTTATCAGCATAACCATCTGGATGAATATATCTTGCGTCATAAGGACAGGCTTCAACGCAAGCTTTACATCCAATGCACAAATCTTTATCAACTAAAACAATTCCTCCCCACTCATGAATGTGACTTGCACCTGTTGGACAAACCGAAACGCATGGAGTATTAGTACAATGATTACATCGTTCAGTTCTTATTTCCATATGAAGGTCAGGAAACTTGCCATGCACTTCAGTTACAATCCAATCTCGATTGTAACCTTCTGGAATGTTATTCTCCGTTTTGCAGGCAAGAACACAATCCTGACATCCAACACATTTTTTTGTATCGATGACCATTCCGAATCTTGGCATTTTTAAACCTCCAATTCAAAAGTTACAAAATTTACATTCATTGCTGTTCCACCCATAAGCAGGTCTGTTTTATATTTTGTGATGAGCTCAGCATCACTTGCGCCTTTTCTATAGGTGGAAATTAATGACTTGGATTTTTGTCCGAATCCGTGAACTATGTAAACACAATCTTTTCTAATTCTTTCCGTCACTTTCACTTTAACTGGATCACTCAAAACTCCATCTTGATTCTTTAATCTGATTCTTTGACCATTTTTGAGTCCCCATCTCTCAGCAACATCTGCATTAACCCAGACTTCATTTTCGCTCATCATATCTCTTAGTAATGGATTTGATTGAGTTTTACTGAATGTATGAACTGGTGCTCTTCCATAAAGTAATCTGAAATAACCTGCAGGTGGTTCGGGATGTTTTGTATATCTCGGTATTGGATCAAATCCAGCTGCCACAAGTTGATCTGAGTAAAATTCTATCTTGCCAGACGGAGTCTCAAATACTGGTTCGACGCCGTCTTCATAATAAATTGGTTGTTGTGGAGCTTTAATGATTCCTTTTTCTTTCAATTCATCAAAAGATAATCCAGCGAGTTTTAGCCGAGTTTCAAGATACTCTTCAATATTTTTCCAAGGGAAATATTGTTCGAGACCGAGTTTCTCGGCTAATTTCTTAGCAATCCACCAATTCGGTTTTTGATTATATGGTTCTTCAACAACAGGTTGTCTTATACCAACAAATCCTTCACGGAATGGAGAAAGATTTAATTCATCATATCTTTCGAGATAAACTGATTCTGGTAAAACTACATCTGTCCAACCAGCAACTTCACTTGGAATAACATCAATCATAACCATTAAATCAAGATTTTGAATTGCTTTGATTGTTTCTTCTTTGTTTGGCAGAGCTTGGAGTAAATTAGTTCCATAAACAAACCAGCCTTTAATTGGATAAGGCTGACCAGTGATTGTTGCTTCTCTAATTCCAGTTGATATTTGTTCACCAGTTGCGAATGGATATTTTCTACCGGGATTATCGACTGGTTCTTTTTTCAGTTCGGGGTAAGGAGGATAAGGATATTTTGGAATACTCATTGAATATGGCACATAGAAACCACCTTTTCTGCCCCAGCTTCCCATTAATGCGTTGAGTAAAGCAATTGCCCTACTGCGTTGAGCATCATCACCATACCATGTAACATGTCTTCCAGGATGAATTAAAGTTGCTGGGCGATATCTCGCCATTTCATACGCAGTCTCAACAATCAATTCTGGTTTTATTCCTGTTTCAATGTAAGCCCATTCTGGTGTGTATTGTGAAACTTCCTGTGCAAATTTTTCGAAACCATAACCAAATTTTTTAATGTATTCTTCATCATATAATTTTTCTCGAACAATTACTCCCATCCAAGCGAGAAGAAGAGCAAGATCAGTTCCAGGTTTAATTGGCAAATAATACTTTGCTTTGCTTGCAGCAACACTAAATCTAGGATCAACTACAATTATTGAAGCACCCTTTTCAATAGCTTTTGCAAATTCCTGAACCTGAGTATTATGCATATTTTCACCAATGTGAGAACCAATTAATACCAAACATTTCGCATTTTCAATATCTGTCCTTTCTGGTGAACCAACTACATCTCCAAAAGTTAATTCAAAACCAACTTCTCTTGGACCACGACATTGAGCAAAAGATGGAGCAGTTTCATTCGGACTTCCAAAAGCTCTCAACAAATGTTTAATGAATGTTCCACCAATTCCATGAGAAAATAGAGCAATAGATTCCGGACCATATTCATTTTTAATTTTTTGCATCTTGTCAGCAATGTAGTTCAATGCTTCATCCCAAGTAACCTCAACCCATTTTTCTTCGCCTCTAAGACTTTTTCTAATTAAAGGTGACCTTAATCTTTCTGAATCATAATGTGCACCAACTCCACCAGTTCCTCTTGGACACAATCTTCCTTTACTCAATGGATCAAGAGGATTGCCCTCAAGCTTCCAAAGTTTACCGTCTTTTACATAAGCAATAACTCCACATTTCCAGAAACACAAATCGCAATAAGTAGGAATCTTTCGTACACCTTTTATTGCTTTTGAATTTAATTTTTCTGCACCTTTGACAATATGTTTACTACCACTTGTTAGAATTGCTGCGGTTGCTATTGTTGCACCAGTAATTTTTAAGAATTTTCTTCTCGAGATTGTTTTCATCTCACACTCCGAGTTTTCTTGATAATATCTTTGACTTTGGTACAATCACTTAAAGTTTTATAAACTTCACATTCACGACAGCTCATATTTCCACAAACTGTTTGCTTGCCTTTGGTCATCCAGCATGGTTTCGTTGTTGAAATATAAGCAGGACAGTTTTGCCTATCTTCTTCTGAACATTTTATAATTTCCCAGCATGGTATAAGAGAATAAATTGCTTTTAATCCGCGGATACTGATTTTGCTTTCGTTTATCGATTTTCTAATGCAAATAAGACGATTTATATCACTCTCAGTGTATCTCCTTTGATTATTTTCTCCTTTAGCGGGAATTACCAAACCTTCTTTTTCATACATTCTGATTGTATGGATTGAAATACCAAGAATTTCTGCTACCTCGCTAATTTTATAACTTTTCTCCATCTTATCTCTCAAAAATTTGATATTTATAAATATCAACATTCTTGCCAGAAAAATTATTTGAAAATTGAACAAAAGTTGATATTTGTAGAATTATTCTTTTTCAATTTTGTGAAAAAGTGGAGTTTCAAATCTCAAACTTGAGATTTATAAATATCAAGAATTATTTAATGGTATTAATTCTTATTACGAGAATTTTATCTTTTGAGAAGCTATTAGAAGGGTGAAATGAATAGAATTAAGGCAAATTATTTATCTTAGAAATAACCGAGACTAAATTTTGAACTTTTTTATATGCATATTGCTTTTAATTAAAAATGAATTTTGACTAAACAACTATCTACAAACAAATTACGGAAATAATTTTATGAAAACTGCTCTAATCACTGGTGC
>Ga0272449_1005393_pt1 | contig 10018 bp, 9 predicted proteins | sample YNPCB0241_FD_198679 | JGI IMG/M metagenome (GOLD analysis project Ga0272449, IMG submission 198679) | Hot spring sediment microbial communities from Yellowstone National Park, WY, United States - YNP-CB-024-1 | ecosystem: Environmental > Aquatic > Thermal springs > Hot (42-90C) > Sediment...
TTGTAGGTACAACTAAACTTATTGCATCAACTTTATCTAATATTTTTTTAAAATCATTTGTAAAATATATTTCTGGATAAAGTTTTCTATATTTTTCTAACTTATTCTCATCCACATCAGCCACAGCAACAAGGTTAACTAAATCACTCATAGAATGATAAATCCTAAAATGGTGCTGACCAAGATTTCCTATACCTACTATTCCAACATTAATCTTTTTCATATTCCATAAAGTTTAATGCCAGATTTTTTAGTTCTCTCAATTACTTCTTTTTTATTTAGTATTAATGTTTTGTCAGATTCTACTGCAATAACTTTAACCTTTGCTGAATTTAAAATTTTAACAGTTTTAGGACCAATTACAGGTAAATCAAACCTCATATCTTGATTAGGACGTGCTACCTTTACAACTACGCATCCTTCACCAGCAAGTTTTGATGCTCTTACAATACAACTATCAGTTCCTTCCAAGGCTTCAACTGCAACAATGACTTTATTTTTTACAACAACTGTCAAACCAATATCTAAGGATGCTATCTGTTTAGCTATTTTATACCCAAACTCTATATTTTCAAACTCTTCTTCTGTGGGTATTAAACCATTTATAGATCCTTTTTCAGCAAAACTATTTTTTAAATACTTATCTATAGGTTCTATTTCTATTCCTAACTTCTTAAATTCATCTAACAAACCATAAAATATATCCATCGCAGAGTTTTTTTTCAACCTATTAAAAAGATCTTTAGCTTTTTTATCTAATTGAAGACTTTTAGAAAAAAGAATCTTATGAGGGATATATCCTAAAAACAAAATTTTTTTAACTTCATTATTTTGAAAAAAATCTATTATTTCTTGAAGTTTCCATTCTTTTAGTAACAAATAACCTTTAGCATATTTTAACAATTTCTTAGAAGTAAACCTATTAAATCCAACAATAAAAAATTGCAAATTTTGTACTTCTTTGATAAAAATCTCAGGCAACAAACCATAACCCGTAATAATTCCTAACTTCTGGTTTATTAACTCCATAATTATTTTCTTCTTGGTGTTCTACATATACCTCTTTTTGAATTTTTTATAAACTCTATCATATATTTCACTTCTTCACAATAATTATCTTCTTCCTCTACTTTCTTAATTGCTTCAGAAAGAGGTAGTTTTGACCTAAACAACTTTTTGTAAACTTCTTTTATCTGTCTAATCTTCTCTCTACTAAAACCCTTTCTCCTTAAACCAATAACATTAACTCCCCAAAGTTCTGCTCTATCACCAACAACCATAACATAAGGTGGAACATCTTTTGAAACCATTGCTCCTCCACCTAACATAGCATATTTACCAACTCTTACATATTGATGCACTGCTACCAAACCTCCAATGTTTACACCATCTTCTACAACTACATGACCAGCTAATGTTCCACCATTTGCAAAAACAACATCATTGCCAACTCTACAATCGTGTGCAATATGTGAATATGCCATAAGATAACAGTTATCGCCTACAGTTGTGAGTTTTGTTGTGGTCCCACGATGTATAGTTGCAAACTCTCTTATGACACAGTTTTCTCCTATTATAACTTGTGTTTTTTCGCCTCTGTATTTAATATCTTGCGGTAATGTACCAATACAAACACTATCAAAAACTTTTGTATTCTTTTTAATCCAAGCATATTCTATAGTACAGTGGCTACCTATCTGAACATTCTCTTCTAAAATCACATCTGAACCTATTATAGAATAAGGTCCTATTTTAACAGTAGGATGAATCTTTGCAGAAGGATGAATAATTACAGATGGATGGATGTTTTGAGTATATGAAACCATGTTTGACTCTTTTATTTCTTTCTCTACCTCTTCCCTTTCAACTAAAACAAACATAAATTCTGACTCAGCAACAACATTACCAGAAACATAAGCAACACCACGAACTTTTCCTGCTCTTTCCCTTGATTTGACTACTTCAACTCTTAGCTCAAGCAAATCACCAGGTCTTACAGGTTTTCTAAATTTTGTTTTATCAATAGACATAAAATATGCGAACTTTCCTCTCAAATCAGGTCTAAAAAGATAAAGCACACAAGCTGTCTGAGCCATACTCTCTACAACCAAAACTCCAGGCATTATAGGATTTCCAGGAAAATGTCCTCTAAAAAAATCTTCATTACCTGTAAGATACTTATATCCAACAGCAGATTTCTCTTTCTCTAAAATCTCTACTTTGTCAATCATAAGGAACGGTTCTCTGTGAGGAATAACATTTTTAATCTCTTCTTTTTCTAAAATTAGTTTTTCATTATTTTTTATTGCATTATCTATTTGTGTATCCATAATCTCCCTCCTTAATGGATAAAAATTTAAGTTTTTAAAAACTCTTTTATTTTTTTACAAAATTCAAAATTTGCATAATGTGAAGGATTAACAATTTTAATCTTTGCTTTTAGATATACACCTAATAAAGAAAAATCTCCAATAAAATCTAAAACTTTATGACGCACAGGTTCATCATTATAGGTCAATTTATCTGAATTTACTACTTTATCATTGTCAATTACTATTACATTCTCAAGATTTCCACCTAAACCATATCCTGAAGATTGGATTTTTTCTACATCTTTCAACAAACAATATGTTTTAGCATAAGCAATTTGTTTTACATACTCTTCTGTAGAAAAACTTATATATATTTTTTGTCCATTTAAAAATTTTGACTCTTTTGATAATAATTCACAAGAAATTTCAAATTTATCAGAAGGTTGAATTTCATATTTTGAATTATTTATTTCAAAATTAAAAGTAACATCAAAATTTATTCCTTTAACTTCTTGCAAAATTTCAAAATCTGATTTTAAAAATTTTTCTACAAAAACTCTTGCACTGCCATCATATGTTGGTACCTCTTCGCCTAATAAAAATTTAATATTTACATCTGTAATATAAAAAGCATACATTGCTGACAAAAGATGCTCTACTGTTAAAACTTTTTTATCTTTTAAACCTAATGCAGTCGCTCTTGAAGTATTAATTACATAATCAACCTTTGCAGGGATTTTTGTATTATCTACATAAAAATTCACACCAGAAAATCTCTCCGATGGCTCTAACAAAATTTTACATTTTTTTCCAGAATGAATGCCGATACCTTCAAACTCTATTTTTTCTTTCAATGTCCTATAATTCATTTTATAAGTTTTAAAACTTTGTCAGTTATATCTATTTTTGATTCACCATATAAAATGCCAGATTTATCTATCACAATATTCAATCCCTCTTTTTCAGCAACTTTTTTTATTACATTGTATAACTCAGCATAAATTTCCATTTCAAATTTTTCTTTCATTTTTTCAACTTCTAAATCTATATCTTTTTGTTTCTGTTTCAATTGTTCTTTCTTATCTAAAATCGTCTTTTCAATCTCATCTATATTTTTTTGTTTTGCTTCAATAGTTGATTTTATTTGTTGAAGTTGTGAAGTTATATCTGAAGTCTGAACTGAAGCAGAACTCTGCATAACTTCTGATGAAGAAACAGAAACTTCTAATTGCTTAACCTGTTGTTTGAGTTGTTCAATTTCTACAGTAATCTCTAACTTTTTTTTAAGCAAATTCTCAACTTCTTTCTCTAATTCTACAATTTCTGCTTTTTTATTTTCTTTAAATAGTTGTAATTCTTTCTGTAGTTTTTGTGATTTAGAGTATTCTTCTAAAATTCTATTCATATCAACAACACCTACACGCAAAACAGAGACATCTTGTGTTGCAAGTTCAATACTGTATAAAAAATTGTAAAAAATAAATATTAAAAATAAATAAAAAATTTTTTTCATATAATAAAACTCCAAATTAAAATTTTATTAGAATTTTAATTTAAAACTGACATCGTATCTTGGGTCAATCTTAAGGTTAAAACATCTGTCCTAAAGTGAACCAGAACTGTAGTGTATCTCTACCTTTTATAGGATTTAAAGCCCATGCCCAATCAAGTCGTATAGGAAATGCTGGTGTTGTAAACCTAATTCCAAAACCAATAGAGTGTTTCAATTTATTATCCCAACTTCCTTTTTCTTCCCAATCTTCATCTGCACCAATTGTAAAATTTACATCTTTAAACTCATTCCAAGCACCACCTACATCATAAAATACTGCTCCTTGTAGAATTGTCCTTTTGTTTTCTTGAACAATTGGAAATTTATATTCTGTATTAAAAATAAACATAATCCTTCCGCCATTTTCAGGAGCCAACATCCTATATCCATAACCTCGGACAGTTTCAGCTCCACCAACATAAAATTTTTCATATTTAACATTTTCTAAATCATATCCTTCAATACCTTCTATGTATCCTAAAGTTGTATTAAAAGATAATACAAACTTCCAAAATGTAGGTATGAAAATAGATGAACGAAGAATTGGTTTATAAAACTTTACATCACCACCTAATATGCTCCAACCTGCAACTTGCAATGACAAAGAATGTCTCATACCTCTTGATGCATCAAAAATATAATCTCTTGAATCATATACAATCTGTGAAGCAAAACTTGAAGTTATTTTTTTACCTTCAGGAATATCCTCTGGAAATTGTGAATCAGAAATAATAACATTTTCATAAGAATAAGAAAACAATAAACTTAATTTATCAGAAAATCTTGGTCCTAACCTTATTTCTCCACCTTGTCTCTCCTCTTTATAAGCGTTACTTATATTTGAATATTCTCTTATACGGGTTAAATCATACAAAGAAAAACCTAATGACATTGGTTTTTTAAGAAACCAAGGTTCTGTCCATGAAATCTCATAATTTTGTCTTCTTTCTCCAAACTCCCAAGAAAGGTTTAATCTCTGTGCTCTACCAAAAAGATTAAGATGAGAAACTTGTAAATTGCCAACCAGTTTGTCTACACTTGAATATCCAGCACCAGCAGATAACATTCCTGGCCTACCTTCGGTAATATTAAAAACTAAATCTACATTATCAGGACTACTTCCAGGTTGTAAATCAATCTTTACATCATCTAAAAATCCTAAGTTATATATTTTTTCCATACTCCTTCTAAGTTTTTTGCTACTAAAAACATCTCCTTCTTTCAACAAAATTTCTCTCCTAATAACCTCCTCTTTAGTAGAGGTAAGTCCATCAATATAAATTTTATCAACATAAACTACATCTCCCTCTTGAATAACAAAATTTATAGATATTTTGCCGTTAACTACATCTTTTTTAACCTCAGGTTCAATATTGACTTTTAAATATCCTTTCTCTGCGTATAACTCAGCAATAGCCTGCATTGAAGTTTCTAATTCTTTCTGTTGATAAATTTTATTTTTTTTCAATGTTACAACTTTCAATAACTCCTTTTCAGTGTAAACATTATTCCTTTCAAAACTAATATTTTCTATCTTATATCTAACTCCTTCATTAATTTTAATTAAAATTGATACCTTCTCTTTGTTTTCATCAAACCTCACTTCTGGTGTTGAAATATCAATATCATAAAAACCGTTGTCTTTATAAAACTCTTTGATTTTTTCAATGTCAGAATTAAGTTTATTTTCTCTAAAAACTTTTTTGCGTTTTGTTTCCATAAGAGATAAAATTTTTCTTCTTGAAAAATACTTATTTACATCTAAATCAATTTTTTCAACTACTATCTTTTTACCTTCATTTATAAGAAAAATAACATTAATTTCATTTTTTTCTTTGTTTAATATTGTCTCTGAATCTACAGTAGTATAATTATATCCTTTTTCATCGTATAAATCTAAAATTTTATTTTTGCTTTCAGTAAGTTTTACATCTGTAAAAAATTCTTTTTCCTTTAAAGAGATTTCTTCTTTTATTTTTCCAGTAGATATTTTTTTATTTCCACGAATCTCTATTTTTCTTATCAATGGCCTTTCATAAAATCTAAAGGTAAGTTTTTTTGTAGATGTATCAAATTCTACTTCAACATTGTCAAAATACTCTGTTGATAATAATTCTTCAACATCTGCTCTTATATTTTCTTGGCTGAAATAACTACCTTTTTTTGTTTTTATTTTTGATTTTACTTCAGAAAGTTTAACATTTTTTAATCCTATAAATTCTATATTTAAGATTTTTTGTTGCGCAAAAATAAATTCAACTAAAAAAAATACACAGATTAACAATATAGTTAAAATTTTTTTGTTCATTGAAACTCCCCTTTTTTAAAATTAGTTTATATAAAATTTATTATAAATTTTACAAGAGATGAGAAAATTAGTTGTTAGTTCACCCCGCAATTCCGCAATCTGCGGGATTAGTTATTGGAAGTTTTTTGGGTAAGAAAATAAGATTGGGCGCGGAGGGATTCGAACCCCCGACCAACGGATTATGAGTCCGCCGCTCTGCCAGCTGAGCTACGCGCCCATATTAGTTAATAGTTGATAGTCAATAGTCCATAGTTAAGAACAAGTTTTAAAATATAATATTTAATTTTTGGTTTCAATAGTTCTAATTGTTTTTCTCCATTCCAATTTATTATTAGTAAAAAGAGATATAATAAATCCATATGTATATGGAAGACCACCCAAAACTGCAGCTAATGGCAATAATAAAAAGTTTAAATATTCAAATAAAAATTTGGGTTTAATGTTGTTAAAAATATAAACTTTTCTTAAAGCGTAGTTAAAATAATAGAACAAAAATATAATATAGCCTACATTCATCATTAGCAACAAAAATTTTATATAAAAAGGTACAAATTTAAAAATATGCGATACTCCGAAAAATGAAACGAGGAATATTCCAACACTTGTAATTGCTAAAATCTGTGCAGCAAACCAAGGTAGTATTCCATAAAAAATCAACATACAAGAGAGAAAAAATCTTCTATTTAAAAATCCATTTTTTGTAATAACCTCTTTTAGCACTTGAATATATCCTGAAGCCCAACGAGTCCTTTGATGAAAATAAGACTTATATGATGGTGGAGTTTGTTCTGTAGCAATATATGGCATAAATTCAGGCCAACAACTTGTTTCTATAAACAATCTACAACCTAAATCTAAATCTTCAGAAAGGACATTTTTATTGAATCCATTTATTTGATATAAAAGTTGTGGTTCAATAAAAAAGTTTGTTCCACCTATAAATGGTAGATGAGCTAATAGTGTAGGAAGATACCACTCATGTGTTATTGCTTGTGCTAATGCATAAATTTTGTTAAACGGTTTTAAATAAAAATAGTTTCTTACTTGTACCACAGGACCTTGAAGTAGTAACTTCTCATTTTCTTTCTTATTCAGATATTTATATGCAACATAAAGCAAAGTGTCAGGATCGGGTTGAGAATCAGCATCATAAAATCCTAAAATCTGTGTTTGTTTTGGGACAAACCTTAATGCCCAATTTAACGCACGAGGTTTTGTTGAAGGTACTTCGTAATTTAAACTTTTACCATTTAATTCTCCATCAAAGTTTGTAGGTACTGATGTTACAATAATAATTTCTCTTTTGTAGAACTTATTGTAATATTCTGCTTTTTTGTACACTACAGAATGTGTGGTCTCTTCAAAAGATTTAGATTTTAACTCTTTATCATCTAAAGCTAACAATAAACAAAATTTGTCTTTAAAATAATTCAAAGATAAAAATCTGTCAATTGTAGCACCTATAACTGCTTTCTCTTCTCTCGCAGGAATAACTATGGTAATAAAAGGTGGTTCTGGTAGATTATCCCTTGAAATATTTCCTTCAAGAATAGCTTTAACAAATTCTTTAGAATTTTGTGAATGTATTTTAAACAATCTTCCAAGGTTGAGTTTTTTCTTTTCTTTAAAATAATAAAAATATGCTAACACACCATAGACTATAAATTGTAAAAAGAAAAATATTATAATACCGTTGGTAAAAATCAAAATTCTTACAAATATATCCATCATAGTTTCAAAAACTTTTGGTGGAGGTGGCGGGAATCGAACCCGCGTCCAGAAAGTAAACAACCCCTGTCCTACAAGCTTAGCCTCACATAACGCAGTGAGACACGCGGAGTAGGTATTCTCCCACAGATTGTAGGAGATTCGGTATTAGTTAGGCCCTACTCAGCCACTAACACCTATCCCTTGTCCCGCAAACTGCGGGATTTCTCCTGTAAAGCCCAAGGGCAAACTTTACAGGAAGAGCCTGTGCTATTCATCCCAACAATACAGGCATCTTTGTTGGGATATAGCTGCTTAATTATGCAGCATATGCATAAGTGTTTGCACTTATGTATCAGCCGATTTTTATAGTGGCCCTTCGGCTAACCACTGCTTGCACAGGAGGTTGTTTTTACCTTTCTGTCGAACCCACATCACCCCCATATTAGTTGATAGTTCATAGTTAATCTTGTAGGGCAAGGATTTATCCTTGCGTATTTAAATAGTTCATCCCGCAAATTGCGGGATTAGTTCATAGTTAATAGTTCATAGTTAATAGTTATTATATCAGTGAGCAAGTATCAGGTGTAACAACAAACACGTGTGCCCCCATTTTACTCATCTCCAATAATTTTTTTTATCAAATTTATAATTGCTTTATCATTGTTAAAATCCACATAATCAAAACTACCAATTAAATTTCCATTTGAATCAAATATTTCAACTCCTTCAATATCACCTCTTACAATTTCAAAACTTTCTCCTATTTTCGGATCAAATCTCTCTTCTCTTACATCAGGATCAAAGTAATGTCTTATTTTAAATTTCCTACCTAAGTAACAAAATTCTTTTTCCATGATTTCTTTAACTCCGTTGTAACTTCTGAAGTAGTTTCGGCAGAATAAACATTAACACCTAATTCCTCTGATACTTGGAAAACCTGTGTTGATGTAGAATTTTGTCTAAATTTTTTCATTTTTTTCTATACGTAGTTTTTTAAAAAATGTTTTTAACAATTTTTCTGATTCTTGTTTACAAACACCTGAGGTAACTTCAATTCTATGGTTTAGCTTTTTATTATTTACAATATTTAAAACACTTTTGCAACAACCAGATTTGGGGTCATCTGTTGCATAAACAAGGCGTTTTATCCTTGCATAAACCATCGCACCTGCACACATAGGACAAGGCTCTAATGTAGCATATATCTCACAATCAGTAAGTCTATAGTTTCTTAATATTTTAGATGCTTTTCTTAAAGCTAAGATTTCAGCGTGAGCGGTTGGATCATTTGTTGTTATATTAAGATTGTGTGCTTTTGCAATAATTTTGTTGTCTTTTACCACAACAGCGCCAACAGGAACTTCATTTTTTTTAAATGCTTTTTTTGCCTCTTTTATCGCCTCTTTCATAAAAACTTCTTCTAAGTTTTTTTTCATACACTAACCGACAATTTCTCCATCTCTAAGATTGATAACTATGTCAGCAAACTTTGTAAGTTCTAAGTTATGTGTAGCGACTACAAATGCAGTTTTGTATTTGTTTATAAAATCTTTCATTAAAGAAATTATCTTCTTCGCATTCTCTTGGTCAAGATTTCCCGTTGGCTCATCTGCAACAACTAATTTTGGATTATTAACCAATGCACGAGCTAACGCAACACGTTGTTGTTCTCCACCAGAAAGTTCATAAGGATATCTATTTAATAAATTTTCTATACCTAAAATTTCCAAATATTCTTTTACATAAACATTAATCTCTTTTGTTAAAATGTTATTTTTTGCCCAAAGTGGTAAGAGGATGTTATCTTTAACATTTAAATTTTCAATCAAATAATGAAATTGAAACATAAAACCAATGTTTGTTAATCTAAGTTTGTTTAAATCTCTACAGTTTGTTTTTATGGTATCTTCTTCAGTAAAAAAAATTTTCTCACCTAAAAACCACACTTCGCCCTTATTTGGTCTATCCATCAAACCCAAGATGTGTAACAAAGTAGATTTTCCAACACCTGATGGTCCACAAATAAAAACTAAACTTTGAGATTTTATACTAATAGATATATCCTTCAACACCCAATTATTACTATCAGTGTATTTTTTATAAATATTTTTTAATACAACAATTTCTTCCATTACT
>Ga0272449_1005395_pt1 | contig 10017 bp, 6 predicted proteins | sample YNPCB0241_FD_198679 | JGI IMG/M metagenome (GOLD analysis project Ga0272449, IMG submission 198679) | Hot spring sediment microbial communities from Yellowstone National Park, WY, United States - YNP-CB-024-1 | ecosystem: Environmental > Aquatic > Thermal springs > Hot (42-90C) > Sediment...
AATCTGCCAGCAGTAATTTTCTGGCCCGCCGTAGTCCCAAATCTCCTGCCAATCTTCCCCTTTAAATTTCTCTCCTATCCGCCTTACAATCAAATCGTAAGCTTCCTTCACTACTTGTGGTGTTTTCTCGAAGTTCGGAAGTTTCGCCTCCTCGGTGACATGGATATACCGAAGGAGTGGGAACTGCATTTCGTAGGAATCGACATTTTCCACTCCCAGCCAGGGGCCGTAGGGAGTGAATAAATCTGGGTCGGTGATGGGTTGAGAGATTGTCATAGGGAAGGGCTTTTGAGCATATCCCCTGTTTCCGGACCACCAAGCAAGGGCAAGTGCTGGAGGAATAGGAGCAAGTCGAAGTGGCTTCGTGTTCCAGTCATCTTTGATATAGCGCCATTTGAAGCTTTCCCTGATGATGAGCGTATCTCCTGAAAGAGCAAACTTCTCCTCAACATGTAGGGGGAAGGCACGCAAAACTCTGCTGAAATATTGACAGCGGTTAAAAACGTCCTGAGGCAGTCCTTTCGCCCATTGCCAGGGACGAATGTTCTTTGAAGGGAGGTTGTGTTGGGATAGGAAATCCTTCCCCTCCTGAGGAGGTTTGAAGTAGCCGTAGAGGGGCATTATAACGATGTCCCCTGCTTCTTTGGGGAAGGATAAAGAGAGCCCTTTTTCGGTTAGGGAAATTTGGGATGGGCGGTGTTGAAGCACGATGAGGATTGGTGCATCCCAATTCTCCCATCCTTTTGCCCCTGAGAAGGAGGCTAGAATCCAAGGTGCGGTTTGCGATGGAGATGAGAGAGATTCGCCTTGCTTAAGGACGCGAGTTCCCTGACTAAGCGGAAGGAAGGAGAAGGTTGGATGTGAGAGCCCCCACTTATCCATATTCGCGAATAGCACAACTTTGTTTTGATTGGAATGGACGAGGACAGCGGGAGAGAGCTCCGTTGAGAGAAGGAATGAGGTGCGCTCGAGTTGGTTTGTTATTTCATGGCGAGGGGTTTTAGCCTTCCAATCGTTTAGACTCTTCCCTCTTTCCCCGTAGAGTGGTTGGCTGAAAGCGGAGGAAGCGAGGAAAGAAAAGCAGACGATTTGAGATAGAAGAGACTTTGTTGGGCAAAAAACCCGCATTTGTTCTGCAAGCTCCTTTAAATGTGGCTCCCAAGTTGACAACCCCTTCATTATTAGCACGAAGAAGTGGTAGTCGAGAAGCATGAGAGGGCCGTATGTTTGCAACAAGCAGGGTTCGGGGAATCCATGCAAGCTCCTCTTCCCTCTGCTCGCTTCTTAACCCCCCTATCTCTCCCTAACAGCTCAAACCCAGCCGCTTCCAAAACGCTCTCTCATCCTTTGGGGGCCTTGCCAAGTTTCACCCATCGCTTAATGTGAAACTGGCATGCCTGCTGCTCTACCCCTTTCTCACAACGCGGTAACCACTCAGGTCTTCGCTTATCGAAACCTCTATCCCCAAATCCTTCGCCAAAGACTCAAGCCATTCCCTTAGCGCTTCCGGGTCATCCTCTTCCACTTGCCCAATTATCACAACTTCCCCGTCTCCTAAGTCAACCGCAATCTGTACCCCTTTCTTCTTCATCGGATAAGCCCCCTTGTCTATACCCAATACACGCACCCACTTATAATCCTTCTTCTCACCCAAAAGCTTGGGTTGCTCTCGTAGATCCCTCCATATGCTCATATGGCTCATGTTTACACCCATCGCAGATAGAACCTTTTGACACATTCGCAAGCTCAATCCCAATACCCAGAAGGTGGGCGCCAGCTTGCGCAAACGTTTGGTCTGAGCTGCTCTGTCTATCCCTTCCGGATAGTGCCTGAATGTCCGGCCGCACTTGCGGCAAAAGTATCTGTAAATCCAAACAGTTTGGATTCTGCTGTCCAGAACCGGCTTTTGAACCTTTCCCCAGCGCTGAAAGACATCCCCTTGGCAATAGGGGCAGTTGCTGGGGCGGGTTTCATCTTTGATTTTGACCTCAGGGAGTTTTAGAATGACAACCGACATGGCAGCATCCTCCTTGCTTTAGTTGTACACTTCAAAGCCTGATTCCTCCCTCAAAGCCGCCGTTTGCGTTACAGAAATGAATCAAATTCGAGGCTTGAAGGGTTGGGCAATCACCAATCGTGGAACAACCTTCCCTTTTCTGGCAGGAATCCTGCAAACATGGAAGAATGTAAATAAGCGTTTTGAGAGAGGTCTGTGAGTCTATGTGCGGCATAACCGGTTACGTGGGTCGACGCCAAAGCATTCCCATACTTATCAGCCAGCTAAAGCGATTGGAGTACCGCGGCTATGATTCCGCCGGCATCGCCATGATAGAGCACGGCAGTGTTGAGATCGTTCGCAGTGCAGGTAAAATCTCTGCGCTGGAGGCACTGCTTGCAGGCCAGCATTTCCGCTCGAACATCGGGATCGGGCATACGAGATGGGCCACCCACGGCGCCCCCTGCGAGGTCAACGCTCACCCGCACTACGACTGCGAGCACAACATCGCCGTTGTGCACAACGGCATAATCGAGAACTACCTGGAGCTGAAAGAGATGCTCACCGCCGCCGGCCATAAATTCCAATCTGAAACGGATACGGAGGTGCTACCCCATCTTGTTGAGCATTTCTACAAGGGCGATCTTGAAGATGCCATCCGCGAGGCTTTGAAGCACATCCGCGGTTCGTATGCGCTCGCACTGGTTTCGCGCCACGACCCAAAGCGCATCTTCGCGGCGCGGTGCCAAAGCCCGCTCATCATCGGCTTGGGTGATGGGGAGAACTTCCTGGCCTCGGATATACCGGCGCTTGTAAGCTACACGCGTGACGTGATTATTTTGGAAGACGGGGATATGGCAACCATTGATTGCGGCGGTGTGAAAATCACCCGCTTCGATGGAAGCCCGGTCGAGCGTGAGGTTACGCACGTAACGTGGGACATAAGCGCCGCTGAAAAAGGCGGTTACGAGCACTTTATGCTCAAGGAGATACACGAACAGCCGGATGCGGTACGCAACACTCTGCGCGGACGCATAGTCGAAGGCAGGGTGATGCTTAGGGAGCTTGAGGGCATCGAGCCGCTGGTTAAAAGGATGAACCGAATACAGGTTGTGGCGTGCGGCACAGCCTATCACGCCGGGTGCGCCGCAAAGCTCCTGCTGGAAGAGCTTTTGAGGGTACCGGTTTCGGTGGATTTGGCCTCGGAGTTCCGATACAGCAATCCGCTGGTGGATGAGAACACCCTTGTGGTCGTGGTCAGTCAAAGTGGGGAAACGGCAGACTCTCTGGCCGCTTTGCGGGAGAGCCGCTCCCGAGGCGGCACGGTGGTTGGTGTGGTGAACGTGGTGGGAAGCTCCATAGCCCGCGAGTCGGATTTTGTGCTTTACACATGGGCCGGACCAGAAATATGCGTTGCCTCGACCAAAGCTTATTTAACCCAACTGGCCGCCTTAAATCTGCTGGCTATCTACTTGGCCGACGTTCGCGGTACCGGAGCGAACACATCATGCCTAACCGAGGCACTGCAGACTGCACCAAAGCTGGTTGAAAAGGTCCTGCGCATGGAGGCTAAAATCGCGGGGTTGGCGGCAGAGCTGGCGGATCGGGAGCATTTCTTCTTCCTGGGGCGCGGCCGCGACTACGCCGTTGCCATGGAGGGCGCCCTGAAGCTGAAGGAGATAACCTATCTGCATGCCGAGGCCTATGCGGCTGGGGAGTTGAAGCACGGTCCGCTTGCCTTGATAACGCACGAAATCCCTGTGATCTGCTTGGTGACCCAAAAGGCCACCCGCGAGAAGATGGTTTCCAACATCAAGGAAGTGAAAGCCAGGGGTGGATACTGCGTTGCGCTGGTTCGCCCGGACGATGATGCCACGCCCAAAGTAGTGGATGCCGTGCTCCCAATTCCCGCCGTTGATGACAGGATCATCCCCATTCCGGCGGCTGTGCCGCTTCAGTTGTTTGCGTACTACGTGGCCCGCGCTCTCAACCGCGAGATAGACCAGCCGCGCAACCTGGCAAAGAGCGTAACCGTGGAATAGGCCGCATCCACCCCCGGCATTTAAGCGGTTACTTGATTGGTACGTAGCCCACCTTTCTGACGCCGGCTTGGCCCTCGGGGCTCATAACAAAGTCCAAAAAGGCTTTCGCCAAACCGGTTGGATTGCCGCGTGTGTAGCAGAACAGAGACCTGCTTATGGGATACTGGCGCGAGCGTATGGCATTGTCGCTTGGATATACAGCCGGCTTGCCTTTCCCAAACGAGATGGGCAAAACTTTCACCTTCTTCGCGAAGCTTTTGGCGTAGGCGATTCCTATGTAACCGATCGCGCCTTTATCCTGTGACACCGTGGTTGCGATAGCGTTGGTGGACGGCAGAGAGATCATGTCTGCCCGGTATTTCGCGCCTTTCAGCACATCTTCTTGGAAGAACTTGTAGGTGCCGGAGGCGGTATCCCTTCCCACGGCCACAATCCGTCCGGCTTTGATGCCAAGCTGGCTCCAGTTGGTAATCTTGCCAGTGTATATATCCCGAACCTGGTCAACAGTGAGCGACTTGATCGGGTTGCTGGGGTGCACAACCACGGCTATTCCATCGACTGCCACAGGAAATTCCTTGGGCACGAAGTTGCGGTTTCTGGCCGCCGCCATTTCTTTCGGCTCTATGGGTCTGGATGAGGTTGCAACGTCGCAGGTGCCGTTTATAAGCGCCGTTATGCCAACGCCGCTACCGCCACCGGTTACGGATATGGTTGCTCGAGGGTTCTTTTTTTGAAAGTCCTCCGCCCATTGATTTGCAAGCGGAAGCATTGTGTCGGAACCCTTGATCACTAAGCGGCCGCTAACCCCCGCACCGAATGCAGAAACCGTCAGGACCATCAGGGCCGAAAGTGTTAACGCCGCAATCTTTTTAAACATGGGTTTTCCCTCCTCTTTTTGTGAGATAAGCCCGGGAAGTAAGTATGCTTTTCAATCCCGAGACTCCTTGTTTTTCTATACGTAATTTTGAAACTCGAGCTCTGTTAAGCAGATTCGGCCTTTTTGCTTTTGGTTTGCTTTGCATATCAAAGGTTGTTTGCGAAAAGATTTTCTAACCTCCGGGACAAAGAAGAAATTCCAGGGGTGGACATTGGGGCGCGTCCGTCCACCCCTGGGTGCGGCAGCATGGGAGGGGGAGTTATCTAATTGCCACGTATCCAACTCTCTTAACAACAGCTTGGCCTTCGGGGCTTCGCACGAAGTCCAAATAAGCTTTCACTATTCCGGAAGGTCTGCCGCGCGTGTAACAGAATAGGAAGCGGCTTATTGGATATTCGCCAGAACTCACGGTGTCGTCATTGGGAAGAACCGCTGGCTTGCCCTTGCCAAACGAAATGGGAACAATCTTTACCTTTCCGGTTCTGGCAAAGTTCCTTGCGTATGCGATTCCGATATATCCGATCGCTCCACTATCCTGTGCCACGGTTGCCGCAATGGCGTTGTTGGACGGCAGAGAGATCATATCTGGTCGGTAAGGCGCGCCTTTAAGCACGTCTTCTTGGAAGAAACCGTAAGTTCCCGAAGCGGTGTCTCTCCCGACTGCCAAGATTCGCCCTGCATCCACTCCAAGCTCCCGCCAGTTGTTAATTCTGCCAACGTATATACCGCGCAACTGCTCAACCGTAAGCTCTTTGATTGGGTTGCTTGGGTGAACAACAATCGCAATGCCATCGCGCGCTACGGGGAACTCCATCGGAATGAAATTTCGGGACTTGGCAGAGTTGACTTCCTTCGGTTTTATGGGCCTGGACGCGTTGGCAATGTCGCAGGTGCCGTTTATGAGGGCTGTTATGCCAACGCCGCTACCGCCTCCGGTGACAGAAATAATCGCCTGAGGGTTCCTCTTTTGGAACTCTTCCGCCCACTGCTGTGCAAGCGGGAGTATTGTGTCGGAACCCTTGATTACAAGTCTTCCGCTGACCGCCGCATTGGATATGGAAACTGCGGCCATCAAGAGCGAGAGAACCAAGAGAATCGCTTTCTTCAACATGGTTGCATCCTCCACTTAGAATCTCTGCTGAGCTTGGAAGGTGAAAATATTGTTCGAGCCCGAGACTCCCTGTTTCTTTGGAATCTCGTAAGCGGCTGTTAGCTTAAGGTGATCTGTGGCATAGTGTGTTATGGCAAATCCCCATGTCCTGTGCTTGTCTTTGGCTGCGTTGGTATCCGGGTCGTACACATCGTAGCGTGTGGTTAAAAGCCATCTTATGCCCATGGGAATGTTCAGGAGGGCATACCAACCTTGAACCTCTTTGCTAACGGCCTTTGCATCCGGCTGTTTTCCGCGGATCCACTCTCCCCTGAGAGTGCATCCGAGTAGGTTGTAAATCTGCACGTCGAAGCCGAAGCGGTTTTGCTGACCTCTAACTCCCGGAACTGCCGGCTTTCCGGGGATGGTAACCTCAATCGTTTCTGGCACTCCGTCTCCGTTGAAATCGCCGGTCATCTTCTGCTTCGTGTCTTTAACCTCGGCAGATGCGCCAACGGTTGCCTTGCCCCAGTATCCGGACAATCCCAGGTCCAGATTCCGGCCGAAGGTTTGCTTAATCCTAGCAACAACGTTTTTGTGGTTGTCTTGGTCTGGGGTTGCGACAGCGCCATTTCCGTTGAATACGGCGACGTCAAAAATCGTCTTCGGGCTGAGCGGATTGGGCGTATAGGTAAGGCGTATTCCCCTGTCGCGCTCTCCGGGGAAGAGGGTCCGAATCACATCGGTACGTTCTGGCAACTCGCGGTCGCTTGAAGACTGCTCTATTTCGAAACCGAACGGAACTTTGAACTGGCCAAACCAGAAGGTCATGTTGGGGTTGGGCATCCACTCGCCGTAAGCGTCTCTCAGGGCAACGCCGCCTTCTGTTGCATCTATTTGGAACGTGTAGATGGATCTATCACCGGAATAGGATGCTTTCAATCGGCCGCGCCGCACGGTGAAGTTGGACTTTTCGGTTTCTCTGGTGCGGAACCGAGATTGGATGTAACCGGAGAATTTCAGCTTCTTAAGGGATGCAACGTCCTGCTGAAGCACCGCTTCGCTTTCAGCCTTATCCGCCAGCGTCGCCTGTATATCATCCGCCTGTTCTTTTGCCGCGGCGGCCTGGGCCTTGGCTTCCTCTGCGGCCTGCTTCGCCGAGGCTACATCTTCTTTGAGGCTTTCCAGTTGCTCTTTAAGAGCGTTTAGATCTTTCTGGGCCTCGTCCAACCTGGTTCCAATAACCGTAAGCTCCACCTTGAACTCGTCAACGAGCTTGCGAATGGTATCCAGATCTTCCTTAGTCACCTGGGGCTGAGCAGTTGTTGGTTCGCCAGGTTTGCCGGTTTCCTGCAGTTTTTGGTCGATTTGGTCCAGGACGCGTTTGATGATTGTTGCCATTTCGTACCTGGTGAGAGATCTTCCGCCCAAGAATCTCCCATCCGGATAGCCCAGAACAAGCCCCCGGTTGGCCAGGTCTTCAACGGCCTCGTGCGCCCAGTGATCTGGAGGTATGTCTGCGAACTGCTGGGCCTGCACTGCCGAGGCCAACGCGAGCATCAAAATGGGTGCCAATGCAAAGAGCTTTTTGAAAAAACCCACCTGCACTCTCTCCTTTCCTCAACAAAGAACCGAGCAAAACTCTCCACCGACGAGCAGTGTAACACTGGAATGTTAAAAGAAAAGGGTTTTGATTTAAGGCAGTGCTAAGCGGTTTTTAAGAAGAGTTTAGGTTTTGCGTGGAGGAGCGAAAACGGGGCAACTGCAATGATGCTGTGCGAAGGTCAGCTTCGATGACGCTCGGATAGGATGGTGTTCAGCTCGGCAACGAGGTCGGCCAGGCAGGATTCCAAGTCTTGAAGCATTGGGAAGCTTCCGCGGATTACTGCGATGTCGTCCATATCCAGCGAACAGTGCAGAAGGCATTCCTCAAGAATTGGTGCTTGGGCGATGAGCTCGCCGGATGGGGATGCAATCATGGATGCTCCGGTAAGGCCTTTGCCGCCCTCAAATCCGGTGAGGCCGGCGTAAACGACGAACACGTTGTGCTCGCCAGCGATGGAGGTGACCACGTTGCGCCACCACCGCACGCTGTCAACCTCTGGACCGCGGAAGCCGCGCCCGGGAGACGCGCTGACTATGTAAATAATCTGGGCGCCTTTGAGAGCGGCAATGGTGCCGCACAAAGAATGCCAGGCATCTTCGCATATCAGGATTGCGGCTTTGCCAAACCTGGTTTGGAATGCATCTATGCGCACACCTCGCGAAACAAACCGCTCTTCATCGAAAACGCCGTAGGTTGGCAGAAACACCTTTCGATGAACGTGGAGAAGCTTGGGAGCCGGCCCCAGGGTGCAGTAAAGGCATGAGTTGTAATGCTTGCCCTCAAGCACTTCGTAGAAACCAACGACAACATCCAGTTCCGGGGCGTTTGCTTTGCATCGTTGGGTGTACTCATGCTGGAGGTCGCTCAGCAATTCATCTGCGGTTTTGGCAACCTCAACAACGCCGCCCTCCAGGAAGTAGCCCGACAATGCGGTTTCCGGAAACACAAGCACGTCGGCAGAGATGCCCTCGTCCATCAACTGTTCGAAGACATCTCCTATTGAGCACAGGTTGGCGGCGTAATCTCCCTTTTCCGCCCTAACTTGGGCAACAGCAACGTTCACAACCATACCGAAGCCTTCCGCTTCAAGTTTACGACTCGTCCCAATCCGGAATTTGCTGGCCGGCGCAGTAGGGAGAAGCCTCCAGTTCGCGCGCCAGGCTCTCCCGAAGCTCCATTGTGCGCTTGCTCAGCACCACCGGGAACTTTGGGGCGCCTTTCAGCGCAAGGTACTGCTTGGGCAGGCGGCGCAGATCTTCCGCGGCGCGCTTCTTGGCCTCCATCAGCCTTTCAGATGGAGGTAGGGGCGGCAGAAGGATCTCCCCGTCTTTTACCACCTGGCGCAGAAGCGGTTCTCCACCGCTTTCGGCCAGGTCAGCATCATCCGGGTCCAGGCCTATTACGTCCTGCTGAATCATGCCATCGGAAGAATAAAACCTGTACACCTGATGTGCCCCGGGCAGGGTGGATTTGGCCGGGTCGTTGGAGAGCTTGATGCGGCCCACTGCCTGGCCTGTGTTCGGGTCGGAGGTTGCGGTCATTTTGTAAACGCCGGGAAGTGCGGGCTGTCCGGCGCAGGTCACCAACTCGGTTCCGAGGCCGAGGATATCGAAATCGGCTCCTGCCTGCACCAACTGTTCGATGCGCTCTTCGTTCAAATCGCCGCTGAGAATGATTTTGACGTTTGGGAAGCCCGCTTCTGTGAGTATTGCGCGCACCCGGCGCGAAAGGCTTGCCAGGTCGCCGCTGTCCAGGCGAACGGCGTAAAGCTCGTGTCCGTCGCGGCGCATCTCCTCGGCCACTTTAACGGCGTTGTACGCTCCCTGAATGGCATCGTAAGTATCCAGCAAAAGCGTTACTCTGTCCTTATCCAGTGCGCACTGGTACAAAGCCCGAAACGCCTCTAGTTCGTCGTCGTAGCGCTGTATCTGCGAGTGCATAACACTGCCGCGCGGCTGAGTCCCGTATATGCGGGATGCATAGGTGTTCGAAGAGGCGTCCAGACCCCCAATCATTGCGCATCTTGCGGCCACAAGATGCGATAGATCGTGCGCGCGTCTCATGCCGAATTCCAGCAGAACCGCGCGCTCACCGGCGGCGTAGCGCATTCTTGCGGCCTTGGTGGCTACCAATGTGGAGAAGTTCACGGCGTTCAGCGCGTACGTTTCGAGCATTTGTACCGGTATGGTTGGTCCCTGAACGCGCATCAAAGGCTCGTAGGGGAATACAACCCTGCCTTCGTCAACTATCCATATGTCAACACCTTTGAACAGGTCCGAACCCGCCGAAAGGAGGTATCCAACAAATTCCTTGCTGAGGCCGCATTGAACAAGCCACTCGGCCTCTTCTTCTGTTAATGTAAAGAGGAGATACGTAAGCGCACGCACGGTGCCGGCACAGATCATA
>Ga0272449_1005396_pt1 | contig 10015 bp, 9 predicted proteins | sample YNPCB0241_FD_198679 | JGI IMG/M metagenome (GOLD analysis project Ga0272449, IMG submission 198679) | Hot spring sediment microbial communities from Yellowstone National Park, WY, United States - YNP-CB-024-1 | ecosystem: Environmental > Aquatic > Thermal springs > Hot (42-90C) > Sediment...
GCGGCCTGGCGTACACTGGCGTTCTCATCGTCGAGTTTTCGGATGAGGAGGGGGACGGCGGAGGGGTCTGCGATGTGGCCGAGGGCTTCGCATGCGGCCCGGCGCACGTCCTTGTCCGCATGGTTGAGTTTTTGGATGAGGAGGGGGATGGCGGGGTCTCCGATCCTGCCGAGGGCTAAACATGCGGCCCAGCGCACCTCCTCGTTCCTATCGTGGAGTTTTTGGGCGAGGAGGGGGATGGCGGCGGGGTCTCCGATCCTGCCGAGGGCTAAACATGCGGCCCAGCGCACCTCCTCGTTCCTATCGTGGAGTTTTTGGGCGAGGAGGGGGACGGCGGAGGGGTCTGCGATGTGGCCGAGGGCTTTACATGCAGCGCTGCGCACCCACCAGTCATTGTGGTCCAGCTTTTCAATGAGGTGGGTGACGGTCCAACGAGCCAGGAGGCGGAGGATCGGGATAGTGTGGGGATGCAGAGCTTCGTTGCCGAAATAGGTGTCGAGTGCTCTTCTCACCACTGGACGGGCAGCATCGTCGGTTATGTTGCCTAGACCAGCCACCCGCGCCTGATGGAAGAGCATCGAGCCGAATATGTCATCCTGCTCTTCCTCCAGTGCTCGGAGAAGCGGAGTCGCGTCTTGAACGAGGCTTGCGAGGAAGGTGAGCACTTCCCACCACTCCGGCTGGAACCAGAAATGCCGTCTGGCCTCCGCGAGCCACTCATTTTCTGGCCGTCGGCTGAGATATCGCGCGGCCAGAAACTCAAACAGGGAGCGGTGTGCGAAACTCCACTGCGGATCGCGCCGCCTGTTGTGACCGGCGGGCACCACGAAGCCGAGATCCTGCAGCTTCTCAAGCAGATCGATGGGATCCGGTACCCAATTCTGGTGGTGTGGGACGGCCTCTAACCAGTCGTGGAGGGTAAATAGGTTCTGATGGGGGGCGCGGCTGAAAAGGTTCCAGGCGATCCAATCCAGCGCCATGGTTACTTGTGCCTCTCGCACATGGTTAGGGATCAGGTCCACCTGAACGCCCCGCCACTTACCGGAGAGCCACTTGCGAACGATATCCGCGTAAATGGATCCATAAGAGAGGCGACGGAGCTCACCTTCGCCGTGCAGTAGGCAGACAAAGGTGAGTATGAGGGGCGTGCGGCAGGTGTGCTGAAGCGGGAAGAACGAACCCAGGAACTGCTGCAGCTCGCGGCCGTCGTGTGGGTTTTCGCTGAAGAAGCGTTGCGTAAGTAGCTGCTCCTCCCTCGGACTCAGTGGTGCGAGTTCCACCGTGTCCTTCTCCTGAGGAAGTTGCCGCCATCCCAACCAGTTGTGCCGGTCTGGCCACTGGAGGGTGCGGCAGGTGACGAGGACGGTTCCGCCGCGGTGTTCGAGTTGAGCCATCAGTTTTGAGAAGGTCTGCTGATGTTCATCCTGCAGTTCGTCCAGCGCGTCGACCACGAAGAGGAAACGCCGCTCCTCGAGGGCGCGGCGGAGCCAGCCGCCGGCTTGGGGAAAGAGGGACAGAAGTGCCTCTTCGATAGAGGAAGTAGATCCTGCATCCACCAGGGTCCTGGCCGTGACCCAGATCGGGGCCGTAAGGGTGTCGATGGGCTCCCCTCTGCGGAGCTTCTCCAGCGCTTCCCGCGCAACCTCCAGTACCAGATGGCGTGTCCCAAATGTCTTCCCGCTGCCGGGTGCGCCGATAAGCGCCATTTTTCTGCCCCGCAGCCTCCTAACGAACTCCTTCCACTGCAGTTCTGCCTTCTCCGGCCCGAGGTGAGGGAGCTCGTAAAGGGGGTTCTCTACGCTCTCGAAAGGGGAGAGCCTTTCCTCGTCCCTTTCTCCCGCCCTTTCGCGCTGCCGTTCCTCCCTGGTCTTCCATACGAGGACACGGAGTGGGACAAACAGCTCACTGACGGCCAGCCGTCGACCTTTGAAATCCCAGGGCGCTTCGTCCAACTTCTTGATAAGTTCCTCAAGGTACTGCCTTACCACGTTGGGCTGCCTGGTGGCGTGCTCAAGCGCTTCATCGAGGTCAGAGGCCGGGAGTAGACGGTCTTTCCAGTCGGGGAGCCGGGTGCGGACATTGTTACAGTCGGCAGAGGGGATCACGAGCTGGAGGTAAGGATACCGGGCGAAGGGGAGCGTTTTCGCGTCGTAGCGCCCTACCGGAGCGAGGATTCCGTTATCTTCCAACTTGCCGGTGAGGGCACAGTCGATGTCGGGAACCGGAGGGATCGGACCATTATCGAGGATTGCTTTCAGCGCAACGCCCAGTGCGGCCCCGATCGAGGGTCCGGACAGCATAGACTCCTGCCACAGTGGGGCCTCACTCCGGTAGGGCTCCAGGCTCCAGCACACGGCGTACTTCGGCCGGGATCCTGCGTGGACGATGCTCCAGGCCCGTTCAAGTTGCTCGTTGAACTCACCGTCCCACCGCCCGATGAGCAGGAAGCGGGAATCCGGGTAGAGCTCGGGGAACGGGGCGGGGCTGAGCGTGACCCTGAGTTTTGCGAGCGTTCCGTCGCTGCCCGCGGCCATGGGAAAGGTGGTGGCCAGACTGCGGGTGCCACTGCCCCAGCGCCGGTTCCTGTAGGAGAGCAGGAGGTCGTGGACAGGGTTGAGGAGCCATCCGGGCCGCATCTGTCTGATTTGCCGGAGGGCGTCCGTCAGCGGGTCAGCGGCAGCCCAGCTCAAGGTGATGTGATTGGGGGAGGGTGGGCTGTTGTCGTTGGGATTGAGGAGCCGTCCGGCCTCTACCAGCCAGCTCGCCGACGTGCGGAGTCGCCCTTCGGGGGGTGTGTCAGGCGCATCCGCCTCTGCCGCCGCCCGGCCAACGGCCAGCGCCCACCGGAAGGCCCGGAGGCTGTGCTCCCCCTGCGCCCCACGGCACAGCGGGCAGTGGCAGGGAGTCTCTCGTTCCCGGTAGAGGAGGTAACGAACGAAGGGGGGCAGCTCATCTGTCGATATCCTGTCCCACCATGGGCCCAGGCGTTTCGGTTCCTCCCGCACGGCATTGGAGATGGCGTCGAGCAGACCCCCTTGGGCGAAGAGCCATCTGCGGGCCTCGTCCGCCTCCGGATAGCCCTCGGGACTACCGGAAAGGACGGCATCGAGGGCGTCTGCGGTACGACCGTCCCGGATCGCCTGTCTGACGTTGTCCAGCCATGGACTCATGGTCCGCCAGGCGAGTTCTCCCTCAACTCCTCCGGCAACTGAAGCCAACGGTTCCTATGGCGGGGCGGGAATTTCCCTTCGTTTGCCCTGATCCATGCTTGCAGATGTTCGGTGGGCGGCTTCACGGTGGCAGACCGCCAGGCCTCGACGAACCGGTCTGGGTCGGCGTAGCGGGGGACGATACGGCCGACCACCGGACAGCCTGGGACCAGGTCGGGCATGAGGAATTCGACGGTGTAGCGGTTCCAGGGATCCGCATTTGACGGCATCAGCGCGAAGGCGGTCACAGACCGCTCATCGCGCTGTTGCGGGGTGGTGCTCTCGTCCCAATCCCACCGACAGTGGACGAGGGCTCCGCGCCACTCCGCTCCCGCCGAGAGGATCACCTTCAAGCGGTCTCCGATTGCGTCGAGTGTGACCCACAGATCGAGTTCCTCAAGCCGCCACTGCTGAGGCAATATAGCCTGAGGAGGTGCGGTCTCCAGCACGTGGCGGCGAGCCTGCGGGAGTCCTGGTCCTGCGGAGATCCGGAGCAGGCTCAACAGCTCTTCCTCGGTCAGGAATTCGCGATCATCCATGGTTTTAACCTCCAGGTTCATTATACAGCGCGACAAGTTCACGACAGGCTCTCAGCTTTGCGAAGGCATAGTGAAGGCGCTGACGTGCGTTGTCGTGGCCGATACAGAGAAGCTGCCCGATGCGAGCGGCGTTCGGTTCCAGGTTTACCGCCAGGTATACAATCTGAAGGTCCAATTCGTTCTGCAGACAACCGCGAACGGCATCCCAGACCCGTCGGATTTGGTCCGGCTCTCCCTTGATTTCGGGGAGGACCCTGGGGTGTTTTCCGTTTTCCAGAAGCTCCTCCAACGATACCTCTGGTCCCTCCTGTCTTGGCCGGATCTTCCTTATGGTATCCAAAGCGGCGTACCCCATGTGGTAGAGCAGCCAGATCCCGGGATCCGCGTTCTCCCCATACTGGTCCTGGAGCCACGCCAGCGCCCCCCGTTTGACCGCCCGCTTCAGCGTTTCCTGCACGACATCTTCTTCATGATTCCGGAGAATTGGGTAGCTCTGCTGGACTATGTGCTTGAGGTTCTCTCTTGCGGCGTTCAGTAGGGTTGCGATTTGCTCTTGAAGCACGCGTTGATCGATCCCCTGGGCAAAGACACGGAGATACTCGCGAAACTTCAGCTTCTGGTCCTCCGTGAACATGGCCGTTGGAGCCTGACCGCCTCTTTCCTTTTGGGATGTTCTATTCGGCATAGCCCCGACCCTCGCCTCCTTCTCCCCTGAATGGGAATGGGGTCCGGCAGGGAGCGGTCCTACCCCCGGCACTCAAGCTGCGGCTCCCTGCTGCTGCCGGAGAAGCCCGGGCTCGTCCTCCAGGGCGCGGAAACGGGCCAGGACGCGGAGGTATGGAGAGGTAGAGATCTTGTACCCGACGACGGTCACCTGGATGTCCCTGGACAGGAGCCACTCGACGATGCGTGTGAAGTCGCCGTCGCCCGTGCAGAGGACGACGTGGTCGCCAGCCTGGAGGTGGTACATCTCGATCGCCCTTCCCAGCCAGAACGCCATGAGTAGATCGGCGTTGCACTTGGTCTTGCCGCTGCCGTTCACGATGGGGCGGACTGGGTGGACCTCGTAGCCGGTCTGAGCGAGCATGAGTTGGAAATTGAGGTTGTCCGGCCCGTCCGTGACGAAGGCCGCTGCCTTGAGGACCTGGCCGAGCTGCCGGCAGAACTCCAGGAGGCGCGAGTAGTCCACCCGGAGGTCCGGATGAACCATGTTCTGGGTGTCCACGAGGACCAGCACCCGGGTGGGATCAGTCTTGGAGTTGGCGGTGGACTCCGTTTGCAACATCGTTGGGCTCACCTCCAAATGAATATACGCAGCTCCGGGATCGGGTGTGAGGTTTCCCGCCGTCAGAGGAGGTGGAGTCCCTCGACGCGCTCCCGCGTGCCCCTTGCCGGGTCTGTCTTGGGGCCGGCACCACGTTCCGTCCTCTCTCGCGTCGGGCATGCTCCGCCCTGGAGGGTGTTTTCCTCACACCGGCCGCAGGGATCCCGGAATATCCCATTGGAGGTGACAGGGACGTGGGAGAGCACTTGTTGGCCGTCGCGTTCAGGCGGGGCTCCGCAGCGGGCAGGGAGACCGGGCATCTTCGTACTGCGCCTGTGATGCCGGACTGGCAGGTGTTCGCGGAGTGGTGGGCCGGCCTGTGGGGGCGTGCGGAGCGGCAGGGGGAGGCGCGGGTGGTGGACAGACGTGGGACGTGGGAGCGGGTCAGGTTCGGCCTGGATTGATGGGAGAGAGCCACCGGGTCCTGTCCGTGTCGTGGTGACCGAGCGGGCGCTTGAGGAGGCGATGCGCCTGCTTGTCGGTCGCGGCGAGCCGATGGTGATGGGGGATGTCGGCACTGCGTCGCATCGCCTCGGTGTCGACTGGCTGGTGGGGAGGGTGGGGCCTGTGGCAGGTCGGCGGCCGGGAGCGCCGCTGGTGATCCTGACCTCGCTGCCTGCGGTACAGGAAGTAGGCGTAGTTCCGGCTGCCGTTGTGCACCTGGCAAGAGAGGGGCCTCCCAGGGCGTTCGTCGTAGGCGTGGACGGCGCGCGGCGGCCTGCGGTATTTCGCGTCGTCGCTCCGGGCCTGCCTGAGACCGGGAGCTCCGCCGACAACCTGATCCGCGAAGACACGGATCGGCGGTCTCGCACGGTCGGGGCGTTAGGGGAAGGTCCGTGGCGCCGCATGCGGGACCTTCGCTATGCGCTCGTGGGGTGCGGACGCACGGGTTCCCTCGTCGCCCATACTCTCGTGCGCAGTGGGGCCCTTCGCCTCGCGCTCATCGACCCCGACCGGGTGGAGCCGCACAACCTCGACGGGGACGGGTTCACGCTCCACCACCTCCGCCACCCCAAGGCGGCCGCGCTCGCCGAGAGCCTGCGGGCGGTAGATCCGGAGGTGGAAGCCGAGGCGCTTGCGACCTCGGTGACGGATGTCGAAGCGCTTTCGGCGCTCAAGGGGGCGGACGTGCTGATCTGCGCCGCGGACGATGACGGAGCGCGCTGGGCGTGTGGTGCCGCCTCGACCTTCTACCTGAAGCTCCTCCTGGACGTGGGAACCGGGGTCCTGAGGGGCGATGGGGAGGGGAGGCTGCTGGGGGCGGACATCCGCTGGATCGTGCCCGGCGAGCGCTGCCTGCTGTGCACGGGCGGCCTGGCCCGGCCGGAGGAGGCTGGTGTGGCGCTTGAGGGCACCGTGCGGGAGCGGGGCTGGCGGGAGGGACGGGACTGGCGGCGCGAGCGGCTGGGGAGTCTGAGGAGTCTCAATCAGGCCGCCGTCGGACTTGCACTGCGGATGCTGGAGGACTACCTTTCCGGGCACCTTCGGGGAAGCCTGTGGGTGCGGCTGACCTACCGTGGAGGCGTTCCGGAACTCGTGCAGCCGACTCCCGCTCCGCCGGGTCGGGGCTGCCTGTGCCGGTTCGTCGGAGGGGGAGACAGGCTCCTGACCGGAATCTCACACCTTTCCTGGCCTCTGCCCCGATGAGGTATCGGGAAGGATCGAAGGCGAACTCTTGGCGATGGGAGGGAGGCGGTCATGGAGCAGCTGAGCGTCCTTATAGCGTCCCTCACGCCCGTTCTCGCAGGGGCGGCCCTTCTGGGGCTGTGCCGGTGGAGGACGGTGGCGTGGGGGCTGGCGGCTTCGGTAACCGCCGGGGCCGATTTGCCGGGGCTGGTGCGGGTAGCAGTCGTCGCCTCGTTCGGTCTGCTGCTTCTTGGCGACCTGCTGGCCCTGGGGTTCGGGAGGAACGTGGCGGACGACGTGATAGCCTCCCTCCTGACCGATGCGGTGCGCTTCCTTCTGGGGACCGTGCGGGTGCTTGTCTCCCTCCCCGGCCGCCTCTCCGTCCTCCTGGCGCGGCGGAGGTGGCCGTAATGGATTTCGGGATAGAGGAGGTCGGGTTCGCTGCCATGTACCGGGTTGCGGACGGCCTTCTTTCCCTCGGGCAGGAGCGCCCTGCGTCGCGCCATAGATGAGCCGGGCACCTGGGGACTCCCATCCGGAGTGAGGGTTCGGTGGGGGCACCGGTCCCCTCCGGCTGCGCACGGGGAATTCGATTCGTCGTGGACGTCTGGAAACCTCCTTCCCTCGGCCCCGTGGGCCGCAGGGCAGCGTGTGAGGTGGTGTCGTTGGACCTTGCGGCGGAGCTTCTTGCGCACCGGATCCTGTTTGTGGGCAGCGGGATCGACGAGGAGGCAGCGCGTCGCCTGGTGACCGGCCTGCTGGGCATGAACGCTGCGAACCCGTCGGCCCCCATTGAACTGTACATCAACTCGGCAGGCGGCAGCGTTCTCGACGGACTGGCGATCTACGATACCATGCAGCTCATCAGGGCTCCGGTGGCGACCTACTGCCTGGGCTGCGCCGCCAGCATGGGGGCCGTCCTCCTGGCCGCCGGGACCCCCGGGATGCGGCACGCCACGCCGAACGCCCGCATAATGATTCACCAGGTCTCCACCGCCTTCGGAGTATCCGGGTCGACCGAGACCGTCAGGGTGCTCAACGACGTGATGGCGTCCCTCAACCGTGCGGTGGCCGAGATCCTCTCCCGGCACACGGGACAGTCGCTGCGGCGGATCCGGTCGGACATGCGCAGGACGCGGTGGTTCACGGCGGAAGAGGCGCGGAAGTACGGGATCGTGGACGTCGTCCTCTCCCCGAAGGAGGAGCGCAAAGGAGGGGGATTGTGAAGTACCTCAGGGAGACGTCCGCCAGCCCGTCCTGGCTTTCGGACCTGCTGGCCGATCAGCCCGCCCTCCTGAAGGCAGGTGGAAAGGGCCTGGTCGGCCCCCAGGGCCGGGCGCTTGATGACGTTCTCCGGAACGAACCGGAGGAGCGCATCCCGACCCTTTCGAGCCTGGACCGGCTGGGTCCCGATCTCGTCGAAGCGGTGCGCGCCGGCTCCTTCCCCCGGCCCCTGGTGTTGCGACCTGCGCTCCTGGAGGAGGTCGTCCGCCTCCTGGAGGCGGGGTCCTCGTGCGTGCTTGTGGGCGAGACGGGAGTCGGGAAGAACTATCTCCTCTGGCAGCTGGCCTACGCCATCGCCCGGGCGCCGCGGGGGTTTCCTCCCTCCCTTTCCGGCCGCTCCCTGAGGCTCGTCAATGCGGGCGCCTTCCAGGAGGGTTGCTTCTACGCCCACGAGCTGGAGACGAAGGTCCGGACCATCGTCGAGCGGTGCCTGGAGGATCGGGTCCTGCTCGCGGTCGACCACGGGGCGATGCTCGTCCGTGCCGGCGCGTGCGAGCCGCAGGATCCGCGGACCGTTGCCAACCTTCTGTATCCGTGGTTCGACCGCGGGCTGCAGCTCATCCTGCTTTCGCACCCGGAGGAGGTCCGGTTCATGCAGCGGGTCAACCGGCCGTTCGCGGGGAGGTTCCGCGAGGTCGAGGTGCCACCGCTGTCGGAGGAGGCCACCATCCGACTCGTGGAGGCCTGCACCGGTGAGCTGGTGCGTGAGGAGGAATTCGGGGGCGAGGCCATATCGCTCGCGCGGACGTTCCTGTCGGGGGCGCTGCCGGGCTCTGCAGTGGGGCTCGTTGAGGACGCGGTTGCCCTGCGGGCCGAAAGGGGGCGTGTGAGCCGGCGTGACCTTTACACGGCGGTCTGCCGCCGTACAGGTCTCCCTGTCGAGGTCGTCGACCCGGACGTTCCCCTTTCCGTAGAGGCCGTGCGCGGTGCCCTCGGCCGGAGGATCTTTGGGCAGGAGGAGGCTATCGAGGCCGTGGCGGACGTGGTGGCGGCTCTGAAGGCGAGGCTCCACCACGGCCGAGGACCGCTCGCCGTCCTTCTCTTCATCGGGCCTTCGGGCGTCGGCAAGACCGAGCTGGCCCGCCAGCTTGCCGTCTACCTGTTCGGGAGCGCGGATCGCCTTGTGCGGTGGGACATGGGGTCCCTCGTCGGTCCGCGGGGGCTCGAGCAATTCTTGGGGTCAGGTGAAGGGACGGGCCAGCTCGACGAAGTGCAGAGGCATCCCATGTCTGTGGTCCTGTTCGACGAGATCGAGAAGAGCGACGCGTACCTGTTCGATGCCCTCCTTTCCATTCTCGGGGAGGGGCGGATCGCCAACGGACGGGGACAGGTGGTCTCGTTCACGAGGTGCGTGGTGATCCTGACGTCCAACGTGGGGTCCGAGCTCTTCCGGGCCAGGCGTCCCAGCCTCAACCCCCAGCTGCCCGGGCCGGCGGTGGAGGCCATGGTCGTTCGGAAGCTGGAGGAGCGGTTCCGGCCGGAGTTCCTGAACCGGATCGGGCGGGTGGTGGTCTTCCGGCCGCTTACGGAGGAGGCGGTGCGGATGGTTGCCCTGAAGGAGGTAGAGGGGGTGCGCGAGCAGGTGCGGCGGAGCCGGCCCGGGCTGGACGTCTTGGTGGACGAAGCGGTGATCGCCAGGTGCGTGGAGGAGGGGTACGACCCCTCTTACGGAGCCCGTCCGATGCAGCGGGCCGTGGATCGCCTTGTGGCCGTTCCCGTCACCCGCCATCTGGCGGGGCACCCCGGGTGTTCGGGCACGCTGCGGGTGGTGAGAGGGAAGGAGGGGGTGGAGGTCGTACATGCCGGGTGAGGTGGTCGGAGTGGGAGGACCGGCGGAGATGGCGGTTGGGGTCCTGGTCGAGGTCGGCCTGAGCCTCTTGGTGTGGCGCAGCCCGCTGTTCTCCGTCTTCCTGCTCCTGGGCACGGCGGCACTGCTCGATCCCAATCCCCGGACGCTGGAGCGATTACTTGGGATACCGTCGCCCGACGTGCTCTTGCTGGTCCTGGGAAGGGCACTCTCCCGGCTTGAGCGG
>Ga0272449_1005399_pt1 | contig 10011 bp, 7 predicted proteins | sample YNPCB0241_FD_198679 | JGI IMG/M metagenome (GOLD analysis project Ga0272449, IMG submission 198679) | Hot spring sediment microbial communities from Yellowstone National Park, WY, United States - YNP-CB-024-1 | ecosystem: Environmental > Aquatic > Thermal springs > Hot (42-90C) > Sediment...
GCTCTTCCAGTATTCTATAGATATTCATGAAGGATGGCATCGCTCCATATGGATCCTGCTGAACCAAGCCTGTTTCACGCTTAAACCACATTAGATCCTTTTCTGGTGTATGCGTTATGTCTTTCCCCTTGAAAATTAGTTTCCCATCCGTAGGCTCATACAACCTCAGAACTGTTTTTCCAAGCGTAGTCTTGCCGCTTCCAGACTCTCCTACGACAGAGACCGCTTCGCCAGTGCCTAGTTCAAAGGTGACTCCATCAAGGGCTTTTACCTGGGCGGTTGCGCCAAACAAACCTCTACGTATGGTGAACCATTTCCTGAGGTTCTCAACCTTTAATACTATCCTGTCTTCGCTCATGGCTTTCACCTCTTACCCTCATGATAAAGCCAGCACCTAACAATATTCCCACTTTTTACCTCATATGGAGGCGGAGACTCCTTCAGGCACTTCTCGAAGGCATATGGGCACCTTGGATTAAATCTGCATCCCTGAGGCGGATTTATTAGGCTCGGCGGGGCTCCTGGAATAAATTCGAGCTTCTTGTCGGTTCTCAGTGTGGGCACGCTCGCCATGAGCTTCTCGGCGTAGGGGTGCTTCGGCCTGTAGTAGAACTCGTCGGCGTCGCTTATCTCGACTATCTCGCCTGCATACATTACTGCTACGCGGTCGGCCAGTTCGCTTGTTACTGCTATGTCGTGTGTGATGAAGATGTAGCTTAGTCCAAGCTCGTTTTTGATCTTCTTTAATAGGTTTATTATGTTTGCCTGGGTAATCACGTCCAGCGCGGAGGTTGGCTCGTCCAGAATAATTATTTCTGGGTGGGTTATAAGCGCCATAGCAATGACTGCCCTCTGCTTCATTCCACCGCTGAGCTCGAATGGGTAGCGGTCGGCAAAAGATTCATGTATACCTACAAGCCTCAGGTACTTTTTGGCTTCTGCCAACGCGTCTTCCCTCGAAACATTATTGTGGATCATAAGTGGCTCTGCGACCTGGAAGCCCACCTTTAAGACTGGGTTGAGAGAGTTCTGTGCCCCCTGAAAAACCATGGAGATTTTTCTCCACCTGATGAGCCTGCGGAACATCTCGTCGCTAAGCTTCATCACGTCGTTTCCATCTATCAATATCTCGCCGCTATACGTGTGGACGTTTCTGGGCAGGAGGCGTATAAGTGCTTTGGCTAGTGAACTTTTGCCACAGCCGGACTCGCCTACAATGGCAAGGGTCTCTCCCTTCTTAAGGTCGAAGCTTATATTGTCAACTGCCTTGACCACGCCCTTCCTGGTCGTGAAGTAAAGCCTTAGGTTTTTAACTGACAATGCGGTACTCATATTTTTCACCTCTACATTTCCCTTAGTCTTGGGTTAACTATCCTATCGAGTGCAAAGCCTATAAAGGCAAATGCAAATGCAGTCAACATGAGTAGTATTGATGGCTCCAGTACCCAGTAGTAGTAGCCACGGTAAAGCGCGCCTGCATTCCGCGCATCGTTGAGAATCTTGCCCCATGTGGGTAGGAACGGGTCGCCTAGACCGAGGAAAGAGAGCGCTGCTTCTAGGAAAACGTATCCTGGAACAGCTGAAATTAGGCCTGGAACTATTGGCGGCAGTATTTTGGGAATAATATAGAGGAAGATTATGCGGAGGTTAGATGCTCCATAGGTCTTTGCCGCCTCTATGTATGGATACTCCTTAATTGATAATACAAGTGCCCTTGTGCTCTTAATGCCGGCACCAAAAATACTAAGCACAATAACGGCTGCCAGTATCACCCAGATGTCCAACTTGTAGAAGGCGGCTATGAGTATAAGGAATGGTAGGAATGGTAAAATTAAGTATATTTCAGTGATCCTCTGAATGGCGCTGTCGATTATGCCTCCGTACCATGCGCCAATAGTGGCAATTATGAGTTGCAGAAGTGAAGTTACAAGCGAAGCGGTGAGTCCAAAAGCTAGCGCGATAGGGGTGCCCCACAATAGTGCTATTTCTAGGGGACGCCTCAGATGGTCTGTACCAGCTGGCCCATAAACCTTGCCATACACTACGACACGTGCATCGAGATCTGAGTCCTCGCTGAAGCATGTGGCTTCAATTGTTAGCCTGTAAACACCCTTCTCAACATCTAGAGTGCCCTTTTCGAGGCCTTCAGCTGTATCCTTGCCAAAAGTAAGCTCTAGTGGCGACAATTTCTCGGATATATTGATTTTCCCATATTTTGAAACATAGTGGCTTAGAAGTGTATTCAAAACATCATTGCTAATGGAGTAGTACAGGGTATCGTTGGGGGCTTTAAGCGCGAACCTGGGGAATTCAATTGTGTCACCGCCAGGTTTTTTGAGCGTGATTTTTACTAATGGTGGGTCTTTTTGGTACTTCGCATAGAAAAAGACGTTCATCTCGGATGGAAAATCGTCATAGTTAAATTCGAATAGATAAGTGATGGTTACCAGTCTTATGTTTGTACCTGCTACGGGGGTAACCGCTTTTGACACGCCAAAGGTTGCAGTTTTAGAGTCAAGAATTATTGTTCTGGGAAGCTTTTTGCCTACAAATATTTCCCACCATTCTGGCAGTGCATTTCTCGGATTATTGAGCCAGATGCCTTCTGACCCCCTCCAGAGCTTGATTGCCTGGTCGTATGGTAACACTACCATCGCATATATAGAGAGTCCTATCAGAAAAACAAGAATAGCAATACCTAGGACGCCGGACTTGTAAGTGAGCAGTTCCTTTATGGTCGCTTTTATCCCAGACTCCATTCGTTTCGACATGTCTCCACCCACCTATGCGAAACCTGCCTTTATACGTGGATCAATAAGCGCATATATGATATCAAGTATGAGGACGGTAGCAGCTAGTAGATAAGCATAGATAACGGTTATTCCCACCAGCACTGGGGTGTCAAAGCTCTGTATCGCTTGCCACGTGACAAGCCCAAGTCCAGGCCACTCGAAAACAGTCTCAGTAATTATGGCTCCGCCCCATGAACCTATCAAAGATAACGCGAAGCTTGTAACTATGGGTGGCAGAGATGGCCTGAGAATATACCGTGTTTCTATTAGTCTGGGAGGCAACCCTTTAGCCTTTGCAGCCTCGACATAGTCCTCTGTAGAGAATATCAAGAAAAATGTCCTCGTACCATAAACGCCTAAGAAGAAGCCTGAAATTATCCAGGAGGCCATGGGGAGAATCATGTGTTTCAGAACACTTAGCGCGTAGGACACAGGGTCAGGTGGCGGGGGGACGTCTACTAGGCCGCCCGGTGGCAAGAGATGGAGCCAAGTGTAGAAGATAAGTATAAGGAATATTCCGTAAAACCAGCCGGGAAGGGTAGACGTTGGAGATAAGGCAACAACTAGCCTGTCAAAGAAACTGTTATGGTGGCGTGAAAGGTAGAGCCCTAGGAATAGATGTATGAAAAAGTTAAGCACAGTCACAGTTGTAAAGAGGAGCACAGTATTTGGCAATCTCTCGAGAATTATATTGCGGACAAACCTAGACCCGCTATCGCTAACCATAAATAAGGCTCTACCCAGATCCAGCGTTAAGGCATTTTTGAGGTAGATAAGGCTCCTCTCGAGAAATGGTCTATCATATCCTAGCCTCTTTACCTCGTTTTCAAACATTTGCCTAATGAGCTTGTCCTTTTCGGGACCTGGCAACGACCTATACTGTGGATTTCTATTCACAGTCTCAGTGATTTGAGTGTAAAGGTCGCCTAGAATGAAATCATCAATCTTGCCGCCCATGTTTGCAACAATAATGGTAAGGTAGATGGCTACAACTACTGTTAAATAGATAGCTATGGCACGGATAGCTATGTACTTTAGCAAATTCTTTGAAACCATAGCAATTACGAGTCTAAACAGATAATTAAATATTTTTCCATAAATAAATAAGCAGTTAGATCCAGAAAAAATAAAAACAAAAAAAGGTTAATTTTTGTTGTGAATACTCGATTTATTGTCCAGTGCTGGCCTTACTGGTTTCTTTTGGCTTGCGCATTGCCAGGAAGACAGCAACGAGAGCTATGATCAAGCTGATGACCGAGACAGCGAGGACCATGTTGACTGTGCCCTGGAGTGCCGAGACACTGTTTGCAAGGTCAGAGACTTTGCCTCTAACTTCTGTTACTCCTGACTCTACACCGGCAATTCTCGACTCTAGCTGGCTCCTGATTCCTGCGACCATTGTCTGGAAGTATGCTATCTGTGGAATGACTGTGAAGGGCGTCTCCTTGATTGCAGGCGTGGCTACGTCTTTGCTTAGTGCTATCACCATGATCCTGTAGGAGCCAGGCGTCAGCTTGCCTGTGTCTTCTGGGCTAAGCTTTGCCTGCCAGGTGCCTTCTGCGGATGGTGTTGCTACGCCTTTAGCGAGGACGTTTCCAGCCGGATCCATTACTAGGAACTTCACGAAGTCCATGCGGCTGTTGGGGTACGGCTGACCCTTATAGGAGACCTTAATAGTGAAAGTTGCGTCAAGCCCAGGTACAACGTTGTCTGGTGGCTGTATTGCAAGTTCTGGGATTGGCGGAGCGCTTAGCCAGGCCCACCTGTCGGACTTGTCTGGATAGTTCCTGTTAGCCTTGAGCACAGCTACATGGGCGTTGAAGTCTGCCGTGTCTAGGTAGTATGGTCCGTCTCCTACCCAGAAGTGTTTGTGCTGGGTGTACCATGTTTTGAGTGCGTTGTATCTTGCTTTTGCATCGTCTACTGTGGTGTACTTGCTGAGGAAGTCTTTGAATGGAATGTATCCTTCGGCTATGCTCTCGTCAAGCATCTTTGAAAGCACTTCTAGGCTTGGGCCTCCAATGTAGTTCATCCATTCGACACCCATTTTGTCTGCCTTGGCAGAGCTGAATGCCAGCTTTCCTTTCTCCTCGGCCCTGATACCGATGGCCAAGGCGTGCCACGGGAAGTTAGCCCATCCAGCAAATCCTGAAACTATGAGCTCAACGTCGGGGCTGGTGTAGTTTACGTAGTACTCGATTACGAGTGGAGAGGTGCTGACGAATCTCTGTGCTATGAAGTACTCTCTCCAGGCCTTGAAGCTTGGTACAGCCGCCGCGTCGTATAGCGGGCTACTCGGGTCTACCCTTGCAAATGTAAGCGGCCACCCTATGACCCAGTCAGCCATACTCATCGTTGTCCCATCGTGGTACTTTATCTTCCCAATAACGTCGCCATAGTTGACAACAATCTTGAACTGTGCAGCTTTTACGCCTGCCTCTCCGGCTGTGATGACCTTGTTCGCCTTTACGTCGTAAGAGTACCAGGCGTCTGCTGGGACTTCCACCTTGTCCACGAAGGTGAGCTTGCACCAGTCGCTCGAGCTTGTTGTCGGTGTTCCCTTGAGCGCATACACCTCTGCGCTAACAGCTCTCTCTGGCAGAGGCAGTCCTGTGTAGGGGCTCGTTAGGAATGCATACCCTAAGGTAGCTCTGATTAGTATGCTGTCGTAGACCCAGTTTGTCCCGGCTACTGGGTTCCATGGCTCGACTAGGACTTCTCTCATGAGCGCATTTACAGAGCCTCCAGCCTTATCGACGTACCTGAGGGTTCTAAGAGCTATTGGGTTGCTGAATCCTCCAGAGAGGTCGGCCGCCAAGTCTACTTTAACGCTGTAGATCCATGGGCTTATTTGGTCAACGAGCCATACCCTGACGGAGTCCTTTAAAGCCAAGACAACTGCTTTTGCCATTAGTTCTTGCCTTTCCTCGATTGTTTTGTACTGCCCGTTCCAGAGCCTTGTAGCCACATCCATGAATACTGGGTCCGGCTTGTAGGCCTGCCAAAGTGGGTCGGGGCGTCCCAGTGGTGTATAAAAGTATCCAAAGTTGTCGGCGTCGTCCCTGCTCACAGCAGTGGTTATCCATCCACCTGTGTAGACGTGCCACTGTCCATCGGCTGGGTTTCCACGTATCCATATCGGGCTTGCCTCTCTAGAGGTCTTGTACATCCTTTCAACTGTGAAGCCGAGCTTCTCTAGCTGGTCTGCAACATAGTCTCCTATCTGCCTCCTCTGATCCTCTACCCTTATCAAGAACTTGATTACGACTGGTTCTCCCTTGTAGTACCATTTGCCGTCTTTATAGGTTGCTCCCATTTTGGCCATTTCCTCGAATATTATCTCTTTGCCTTTCTCAAAGTTGTAGCTGTACTGTGCCTCCAAGAGCTTTACTGTGTCTGCGAGTTTTGCATATTCTGGGAACTGTGAGACAAGTGGCAACCACTTAGGAACTGCGAAGCCGAGCATTATCTCGTTTACAATGTAGTTTCTGTCTACGATGTAGTTCATTGCTTCCCTTATTCTCGGGTTGCTGAATGGGTTGAGTTTGCCTGTCTTCGGGAACTCTGGTCCAACGGGGTTAAATGTTAGCTCGAAGTATAGACCGAATGAATATTTGTACTTTATGTTGGGGTCTGTTTTTATCTTCTGGGCTATTGACGCGTCTACACGGACGTCGCTGAAGTAGACCTGTGCGTCTCCCTTGTCGATCATGTCTATAACTTTTGCCGGATCTGACTCCTTTGAGAAAGCTACTTGGTCTACCCATGGTCCCTGGAGGGGCTGTGGCTGTGCATTTAGCAGTGGAGCGATGAGTGCCACGAGGAAGAGGGCTACAAGTAGTAATGAAAGTTTGTTTTTCATGGTTTGTCGATTATTTTTTGTATCTATGTCTATATAAAGCTTGCTCTGGATTTTGCTGGAAAAAATTCTGGGTATTATTTCTGCTTACTAATTTTACATAGATATAGCTTTAAATACGAATTATATCATATAAAAACATTTCTGAAAAACTTTTATAAGAAAGGTTGCTTCTCTACTTGAGTTTTTCAAGGATTATTGCTGGGCAGACCCTTTTTACGCCCGGTACTTTTCCTATGTCTTCTATTATCTGTGTTAGGTGTTTGTTGTCTTTTGCCCATGCCTCGAGCATAAGCATGTGGTCTCCTGTCGTCAAGTAAACCTTATAGGCATATTCTTTTGATGCTAGCTGTGTCGAGACGTCTAGTATTTTTTCTGGCTCCGTGTCTATGCCTATGAGTGCTACGTGTTTGAAGCCCAGCTTTGTAGGGTCTACCTCTATTGTGTATCTCCTTATTACTCCCTCTTTTTCGAGCTTCTTGAGTCTCTTTTTTATTGCTACGTCTGTCATGCCCAGCTTTTTGGCTAGATGTGTAAGCGGCGCTCTGCTGTTTTCTATGAGTTCGTTTACCAGTACGATGTCTTTCTCGTCCATTTTTGTCCCCTGTTAGGAGGGTAAACTTTGGTGTCTATTAAACTTTTAGAAATGTTCAAATTTTTTAGCGAGGTATCTTTGTTTTCGCCAGGATGATTAGAAGATCCTTTGTGTTCGTTTCTTTAAGGTTTTGTCTATTTTTTCCTTCTTATCTCGTAGAATAAAAGGATAAATGCAACTACGACGGGAACAAAGACTAGCAGGAGCATGTTTCTTTGTATCAGTTTTACCAATTCTCTTAGTATGTCGATTTTTTTCTCATATTGCTGCGCTTCGATGTGGAAGTCTGTAATAGTTAGGTTTACTTCATTGAGGGGCTGTTCTAGTCTAGCCGTGTAGAGTTGTGGTTTTTCTCTGGTCTTTGTTACTGAATATGTTGCTCTCCAGCCGTGCAACGTGGAGAAGTAAGCTGGTGCATATTTCTTGAAGTCGAGGAAACGTATTGTTATTGTTGAGCAGTTTTTGTCTAGGCATAATGCTTTCTTCTCTTCGGCGATTGTAACAAGGGTATTGCCCGCCTGGATCGCAAATCCATTATTGTGAGTTTTGAGTGGTGTAGGGGTTCCAAGGCTAGAATTTACAATGTAAATTGTTTGTGGCATTGTGTTCCAGTAGGCTTGTTGTGGATAGCTTAATAGAAGGGTGTAGGTTTTTTCCTCCTCAAGCTCTCCGTATAGAGTTATAATATATGAATCGTTGAATGTTGACGCAGAGATGGCATACATGTTTCTGTAGCCAGGAACTGCTTCCAAGTATTGTATTCCCCCTACATCTGAGACCCTGGTGATAAAGGCATCTGGGGTCCCGTCGCCACCGACGGTTGTTCCAACGAGAATTATAGACCCGTCTCTCGCTAATAAAGCGTCTTCCAGGTTTTCTCGCCCCGCGCCTCCAACGGCCATGTCGCCTATAAGCCGAAGGTCAGGTGTAAGTCTGGCTATGAGTATGTCGCTCTGCGAAACATTGTAGGCATATGTGTCTCCTGCTACCAATATGCTTCTTCCGTCGTAAAAGATCCTTTTGGGATAGTCGTCGAAAGCTACGCTTCCAAAGACTATTGAGTCAATGATTTTGCCCGCTGTGGCATTGTACTTGATTATTATGATGTCTGACTCCCTGACTGGTCTGTAGCGGTAAACGTAGCCAGCGATATAGAGCGTATCGTTAAGGGGTAACAGGTCGACGCCGAAGAGAGGCAGATCCGCATAAATTGATATGAGCTTTGGCTCTTCCCCCGGGGAAACCTCGACGAGGAGAATAGCTGGGAATCCATCGACATATGTGGTTCCAACGAAGAAGGATTTGTTACCGCACTCTGCAGCGTTAACTATGTATCCGGGTATTTCTGCGAAGAATGCTACTCTCCATTCGCCACTGGTTATCCCAAAAAATGGGAGGCCGACCCCATGGGTTTTGACTGTTCCCCCAAAGAGTATTGTATTGTTTTCAATATTTGAGAAGAATATTTCTGGTGCTTGTTGCTCGGCTGGCTGGGGGAGCAGAAATTGCTGTGGCAAGGTTAATACGAGTAACAAGAAAAGTAAGATAGGTATTTGTTTCTCCATTTCTCTCTGCCATATTGTGAATGAGCATAAAGGATATAAAGCTACTGGGACAAGAGGAGCAACTTGGACTGTAGTCTGAGTAAACGGTAGGGAGATGTCTTTGTTATTGCTCCTTTTTCTTTGAGCTTGCTGATTCTCTGTCCGAGCTCCTGCTTCGAGACGCCTAGTTTGTCTGCGGCTTCCTCGAATGTGTTCGAGTTTGCCAGTGCCCTGACTGTTTCTAGCTCCTCTTCACTAAGGGGGCTAGTTGGCGTGGGAAATAGTTTTTCTAGTGTGAGATATACTGTTTCTTCCACTATTTGCATTATTTCCTCGGTGTCTATGAGGTGGAAATAGTCTGGGATGAGTAGAACCTCTATTCCTAGTTCCCTAGCCGTGATTCTGGCCGCTTCGTCGGAGAATCCCCTGGCAACTATGAGTGGTTTTCCTCGGGCTAGCTTCGCATTGGTGTATGCTTGCCGGATGTCCGTGACAGATATTTTCCCTGACTTTACTTCTACGTAGTATGTTTCTCCGTCCTTTTCTGCTACGAGGTCTATCTCTGCTATTGGTCTACCGTCTACAATAAGAGTGTGCCTAGTCTTTTCCACTGTGTAGCCTTCTAGCTCTAGTATGAGCTGTGCAAGCATTTCCACCCATAATCCTTTGCTAGCCATGGCTGGCCACCCATAGGCTTGAGAACATTTCTCGGGCTTGGTCTAGTGCGAGCTTTTCGCTGTGTAGAGTTTCCTTTTCTTCTTGTAGCCTCAGCTTTGCCACTGATGGGGTGAAGCGCCATAGATGATAGGTAAGGAATTCTTCTAGTGTTGACACTTGTGAATAGTATTCTCTATATGTCCTTGCTAGGATAGAGTCTATGGTTCCCTCGTCTTCTACTTCGTGTTTCTCGGACAGCTTGAGCTCGTATAGGCCCCTGTAGGGGCAGAATCTACAGCTAACCCTCGGCAAGCCCTGGAGGTAGTGGGGGTGGACGAGGCCTTCTTTTTTCAGTAATTCTGCTATCTGGGTTATTGTGAGGTCGTGTACGAGGTTTATTACTCCCCCATTAAGGTAGATGCCCTTATTCGCTAGGCCGGACAGACGCTCGTATCTTTTGCCGGCCTCAAGCGCCCTCTCTGCCTTAGCTTCTATTTCTGCTTTTATCTTCTTTTTTACTTCTCTAAGGCTCCGTGTTTTGAGGTATGTGCACCATCTGTCTCC